>Ga0182027_10008418_pt1 | contig 15020 bp, 12 predicted proteins | sample 712E1DmetaG_FD_121300 | JGI IMG/M metagenome (GOLD analysis project Ga0182027, IMG submission 121300) | Permafrost microbial communities from Stordalen Mire, Sweden - 712E1D metaG (Illumina Assembly) | ecosystem: Environmental > Terrestrial > Soil > Wetlands > Permafrost | place: Sweden... | reverse complement strand
CGGCCGAAGTGCTGCGCCAGACGATCGACTCACTCGAAGGATCGACCCAGCCGGGCTGAGCCGGCGACCCAACCCGGCTGAGCTGCGCGGCCGTCGCGGCCGTCGCGGCCGTCGCGGCCGTCGTGTCAGATCTAGACCAACTTGCCTCCCGTGAAAGTTGGGCAAGTGGATCGGCTCGTCACGGGGCCCGAGGCTCGACGCCGCCGTCGCATCACGCTCGAAACCAGGTGGCGTAGGGCAGAAGCGGGTGACTCGGCCGGTCATCTGGGCGGCTGTGGTTTACCAACTCCCACCTGGGGCAAGTTGGTCTATATAGGGCGGGGCCGAAAGGGCGGGGCCGAACCTTTGGGAGCACCCAGGCCGACCCGCTGCGCTCGGACCGCCCGTCGCCCTGCCTGGCAACAAGCCTTATCGCGGCAGCGCGTGCTCCTCGAGGGGCGCGTCCCAGTGGGCGTCCAGAAGTTCGAAGCGGTGCTGCTCCTCACGCGCCAGCTTCTCGGCGTCGGGGTAGAGGCGCCGCACGACAGCCGGGTCGGTGTGTTCCTCCATCGAGGTCCAGTCGCGGTAGGTGATCGTCACCTCAAAGTTCCAATCTTGTCGGCCGTCGCCGTGGAAACGCGGCGTATAGGCTCGCACGTCCAGGTAGCGCCCGGACTCCAGGCCGGCCCGAAGCAGCGGCCAGTGGTTACGGTCGAATAGTTCGATGAACTCCTTCTCGAAGCCCCAGCGGATCTTGTAGAAGTACTGGACGGTCACGGGCTTGCGGGCGTCGGACATCTCCAACTCCTCCTCTCGCCCGACAAGGCCGGGCCTCCAACGACGATCCGATCCGGCGAGCCAGCCGACCGGCCCGGCCAGCCTACACGCTACCGTCCCGGCCCGCCGAGGGCGTGACGGTGGCCGGGCGCGGCGCTGCCCACGGATGGGCTAGAGCGGCTGCGACCAGATCCAGCCGGCGACGAGGGCGCTCACCAGCGCGACCGTAACGCTGGCCATGGTGCCCAGCAGGTAGCGTTCGGCGAAGCGGCGCTTGTTGAGTTCCTTGAACCGGGCCAGCGTCTTGGCGGCGACGACGAAGCCGACCGCCGCCGGCCCACCGCCGGGCAGCAGGGCCACAACCAGGCCGCGTTCCAGCACACCTATCGTCGCGCCCATCTCTTCGGGGTCGACCCCGCCCGACACCTTCTTCGAATCGGCCGGTAGCAGGCGATCGATGAGCCGCCAGGCGACCGGAACGTTGATCACGAGGAGCGACCAGCCCAGGATCGCGGCCAGGGCCACTCGGCGTATGTCGACGGGTGCGGCCGCGACTCCGCCCGGCACGAGGTTGAGGCTCACGTCGCGCAGGACCAGCCACAGGACGCCCACCACGACCGTGGCGAGCGCCGCTTCCCCCGCCAGCCACAGAACCGCCGGCAGCGGCGTCCAGCGTCGTCGAGCTGGCCGCTCGATCGGATGGCCGGGCACGTGGCTCGGTGCCGCCGCGGCCCGCGACACGCCCGCCGGCAGCAGCCCTCGGACGCGCAGGAGCTGCAGCGCCGCCTCCACGGCCAGCCGCCCGGCCAGGTAGGCCGCCCAGAGCCAGAACAGGACCAGCACCGGATCCTTCACGCCGTCCTCCCCTTACGCAGTTGCCGTCTCATGGCCGGGTCCTCCGGACTCGCCGGGTCCTCCGGACTCGCCGGGTCCGTCGATCGCGGGCCGCAGATCTCCCCAACTGCTCGCATAGACACGCCTGATGCCCGCCACGAGCCGCTGCAGAGACCTCACTCGGGCCCGACTGAACGATACCGAAATGGTGGCCCGTCGAACGTGGAGTCGCTCCGCGACCTCCGACTGACGCAGGTCGTCGATCAGGGCGAGTCCGGCCACCAGGCGTTGACGCTCGGTAAGGCTGTCGAGCAGGTCGACGAGAGCCGGCGTCAGCTCGGCGAGCAGCGCGTCGGTTTCGGCCCGCCCGGTGATGACCACGAGTCGCTCGTGGCCGGTGCGGGCCTCGTCGATCGCCTCGCGGGCCACGACGAACGCCGGTCCTGTGCGTTCCGTGGCCGGAGCCGCGCCGCCGGTCGGATCGTCGTCCGCCTCGCCTCGGACCGCCACCCAGCGCATTCGACGGCCGCCCAATCCGAGGGCCGTGTGAAGCACCGCCGTGAAGGGATCCGCCGCCGGTGCGAGCAGACCCTGGAGCTCGTCGCCCTGGGTGAACCCAAAGCGGGCCAGCCGCTCGTTGCCGTAGACCGTATCGAGTTCGGCAACCAGATCGCGCAACCATGCCGTCGAACCGGCGCTGTCGCGCCGCGATCCGACCACGTCGCCGAATAGAACCAGCCCCATACGGTCAGTCATCCGAAACAGGCTAACTCAGTATCTAGTAGCCGTCAATGACTATCTGGGCAGGAGATAGCCGTCGATGGACGACACGATCGCCCTTTCACCGGCCGGCGTCTCGTGCTGCGACGTCCGCCCGACGACCATGATCCCGAGCGCGTCCGAGCGGCTATCCTGACGCGGTGACGGCCGACACCGGCGCTCAGGGCCAGCCCGGCGCTTCCACTCCTTCGATCCCGCTCAACCCAAGCGATGGCGGCAAGTCCGCCGTCGCACGTCGCCGCGACCTGGGGATGCGGGCGACGCTGATCTTCCCCAACAGGGAGATCGTGGAGCGCTACTACGTGCCGCTCATCTACACGGCCTGCCGGACGTGCTATTCCGAGCTGGCGCCAGACGACATCTTCGAGCGGGCGGTCGACGGCCGGATCCCGCCAGAGAAGCAGCGCGAGCTGATCGGCCGCGTCATCGAGTCGGGCCACGGCAGCACGATCGAGCATGTGGTCTTCACGTTCGCGATCACCGGCGTGAGCCGAACGCTCAGCCACCAGCTGGTACGCCATCGGGCCGGCGTCGCCTTCGATCAGCAGAGCCAGCGCTACGTCTCGTACAAGAAGGGCGCCTCCACGATGCTGCCCGGCACGATCGCGGACGCCGACCCGGCCCTTCTGGAGCGCTACGAAGACCAGGTCGAGGGCGCGCTCGAGCTCTACACGGAGCTCGTCGAGGCGGGCATCCCAGGCGAAGACGCGCGCTTCGTGTTCCCCAATGCCACCCGCACAAACCTGGTCATGACCGCCAACCTCAGAGCGCTGATACACATGTCCGGGCTGCGTCTGTGCACGATGGCGCAGTGGGAGATCCGGCGGCTGTTCCAGCTGGTAAGACACGAGGTCTTCGTGACGAGCCCGTTCCTGGGCAGCTTCCTGGCCCCCAAATGCGTGCCCCTCGGCTACTGCGACGAGGCCGGGAACCGGGATGGGCACTGCCCCATCAGACCGCACAAGGACAAAGTACTGGGGGCCTGGGCCGAGAAGGCCCGCGTCGGCCGCCCCCCGGGACCCAGCCCGACCTCATGAATCGCCGGCGCAGCCTCGTGAAGGGGCCCAGATGGCGTGCCTGCGGACGGCCGTAAGGCGGTACGTAAGGCGGTGAGTCCTGGTACCTCCAGCGGGGTGCCCGCCTGCAACACCCGGCCCATGATTCCAGAGACAACAGACTCTCGTAGCTTGCCCTCGGACCCGTGATAATGGTGCGCGGCCCCGAGGTCTAGACTGACGAGCCTGCAAGTCGCAACGGGGTAGTAAGTTGATCGGGATCACACCGGCGCCCGGCCGGGGCCCGGAGATAGAGACCACGGGGAGATGAGCGTGAACGAGACGGCCGCGCGTCATCCGAACCGATTCCTGGCGGACCTCACGCAGGCCATGCGTTCGACCGCCGAGACGGCGCGGCAGGCGACAATCGAGCAATGCCAGGCGGACGCAAAGGCATATACGGAGAAACTCCACGCGCGCACGGACGACGAAGCCGCCTCCCTGCGCAAAGCCGCGGAGGCCGATGTCAGCGCGATTCGCGACTGGTCCAAGGCCGAGATGGAGCGCATCCGGGTCGAGACCGAGCAGCGCATTGCCCGCCGCCGAGAGCTCCTCGAGCAGGAACTTCAGGAGTACAACTCCGCCATCGAACTCGAGATCGAGCGAGTTCAGAAGCGCGTCTCCGGTTTCGAAGAGGAAGTCGCCAACTTCTTCGAGCAGCTCGCCCAGGAAGCCGACCCCACGGTCTTCGCCAGCATGGCCGCCCAGATGCCCGACCCGCCGTCCTTCACCGTCGGCGAGGGCGGCGGCATCGCGCCCGACCTGAGGGCCCGCCGCGAACAGATCATGCGGTCCGGAGCCCCCGAAGAGGGATCCAACGGCGCGCAGCCGGCCGGGGATTCTGGAGCGGCTGAAGCCGCAGAAGAGTCCGCCAGGGCCAGCCGCGCCGCGGCGGCCAAGCCGGCCCCGGTCGAGTCGACTCAGGTCGTCGTCGTTGGCCTCGTCAGCGTCGCCAGCATTGCCACGTTCAAGCGCCAGCTCGGCCGTCTGCCCGGTGTCAAGAACGTCGGCGTGTCGTCCGGTCCCGACGGTGAGTTCATCTTCACAGTCGGCCACGGCTCGGAAACGTCGCTTAGCTCCCTCATTCCCACACTGCCTGCCTTCCAGGCCCGGGTCGTGAGCGAGCGCGAAGGCGTGCTCAATGTTTCCGCACACGACCCCGAGGCGGAGGGCTAGACTTCACCGAACGCTCTAGGCCCCAGGGAGAAACCGTCACGTGCCTCGGTCTGCAGTCGCAATCGCTCTACCGCCGGCGGAGTATGCCGCGGTCAGCTCGCAGATCATCGAGGCTGGCTATGAGCCGATCGAGGTCAGGACCGCCGACGAGCTCGAGAAGCTGCTGAATCTGCGACGGGACATCGGCGTCGCGATTCTCGACGGCGAGAACGACTTCGACCGGACGCTCGAGATGTATTCGCTGCTCCACGATCAGGGCCGAAACATCCCGGCCCTGATGGTCGTGGCGGCCCGAGCTCTCGATCGCATGGGTCTGGCGGGCAAGGCCCGCGTCAACGACGAGTACTTCACCCGCCCCTACTCGGCCGAGTCTCTCAGGTGGCGGGTCGAGGCGATGCTCATCCGGGCCGAGATTCCGATCGGCGACAGCTCGTCGAGCGGCATCATCCAGTCCGGGCCGTCGGAGCCGGCCGAGGACATCTACGCCCCCGCCGCTGAGGGCCCGCGCGGTCAGATCGTCATCGTCTTCAATCCCAAGGGCGGCGTTGGCAAGACGACGATCGCCGTCAACGTGGCCGCCATGCTCCAGGTCAGGAAGGGCCAGCGGGTCCTGCTGGTGGACTGCGACACCGTCACCGGTCACGTGGCGTCGTCGCTCGGCATGGAGAACACCCGAACCGTCGCGGATGCCTGGACCGAGGACCTCAACACGGGCATGGCCGAGTCGTTCGCCGAGATCGCGGCGATGCATCAGAACGGCGTCTCGGTCCTGGTCATGGCCGAGTCCCCTCTCCACACCGAGATCCTCGAGCCGAAGCGCGTCGCGGAAGCCATCACCACGGCCTGCCGCGTCTACGACTGGGTCATCGTCGACATGCACCCGGACTACGGGCCGCTCAACCAGGTCATCTTCGAGCGCGCCGACAAGATCATCGTCCCGGTCACGCCGGACGTGCCCGCCATTCGAGCGGCCGTCCAGTTCCGCGAAGTGGCCGTCGAGCTCGAGATCCGCGAACGCCTGGCAATGGTCGTGAACCGTGCCAACAGCGGCGTCTCGGTCGCGGACATGGAACGGACCGTCGGCATGCCGGCCCTGGCCGAGGTCAGGTCGGCTGGCATGCTCTTCGTCCGGGCCGCGAACGAGGGTCGCTCGGCTGTCGAGCGCTTTCCCAAGGAGAAGGTCATCGAGGACATCGAGACCCTGTGCGATCGGCTGATGGCGACGCGCGAGTCGGGCGCGGCCAAGTCGGGTCAGGGCTTCATGGGGATCTTCAGCGGCGGCAGGAACACGAACCCCTCGATGCGCGCCTCCTAATCCGATCGCCGGACGGGCGGCCGATCTCGTGGGCCAGCAAAGCTGGCACGTTGCCTTCTCCGCTCCTCGCTCACGCACCTTAGGTGCGCTCGCTGCGGGTGCTCGGGCGGCGCCTCGATCTCGGCTCGCCGGTCCGGCGATCGGGAGTCGTGGCGGCAGCCGGGCCGCCTGCGGCCCAGCCTACGAGTGCGGGATGTCGATGCCGTTCTCCTGGAACGCCGTCAGCAGACGCTTGCGTAGCTCGCCGCCTACGGCCCACTGCTCCGAGGCGCGGACCGTGCCCAGGATTTTGAGCGTGATGCCCAGTTCGCCGAGGGCCGAGACTCGCTCCACGCGCGGCGCCTCCAGGATGCGCGGGCCCCATTCGGGATCGGCGGCGAGTTCCTGCCCCACCCCGTTGACGACGGCCGTGGCCTTCTCGATGTCGGTGCCGTAGACGACCTTGACGTCCTGGTTCACGCGGCCAAAGACACGGGTCAGGTTCGAGGCGACGGTGATCTCGCCGTTGGGCACGGTGTGCACGGTCCCATCCTGGTCACGAAGCGTCGTCCGGCGCAGCGTGAAATCCTCGACCGTGCCGGACACCCCGGCGATGCGGACCACGTCCCCCTTGCCGTACTGGTTCTCGATCAGGATCAGGGCGCCGTTGAGATAGTCGCGGACAAGGTGCTGCGTCCCAAGGCCGATCGCGATCCCGGCGATACCCAGACCCGCGAGGGCAGGACCGATGTCCAGTGCGAAGGCGGCCTCCAGGATCATGAGGCTGGCGATCACGACGACGAAGAAGCGAATGACGTTGACCGCGAGGGCCTCGATGGTGTCCTGACGCTTCTTGAGTTCGAGGGCGCTGAGCTCCTGAGCCGTGCCCTCCTGGCTCTCGCGGTTGAGCAGCGCGCGAGCGATGCCACGGACAAAGACGTGGGCCACGCGGATGACGATCGCAGCGACGACCAGTATCGCCACGACCTCCGCTGCGACGCGGAGCGCGGCGCCAAGATGCAGGGGCTGGCTGCTCCACGGCACTTGCAGGTCGAAGGGATCCACGTCGATAGGGTAGCGCGGGCGGCGCGACCTCGGGAGAAAGAGAGCAGCCCCTCGGGAGGGGGGACCGAGGGGCTGCTGAGGTCGACTGTGTGGTTGAGCCCGCCAGGCGGGGCGCGAGGCTCAGATGGAGGCTACGACGCCGCCGATCCGATCGGTGATTACGGCTGCCGCTTCGCGGGCGCGATCGACGAGCTCAGGAACGCGGCTCGGCGTGATTCTGTTGCCCGACGCGCGGATCTCGAGGCCGGCCACGACCGAGGCGCGCTGGTCGAAGACCGGCACGGCAATGGCGTTCACGGCGGGCTCGTGCTCGCCGAAGGCGGTGGCAAAGCCACGCTTGCGGACGCGAGCCAGCTCCTCGAGCAGCAGGTCCACGCGGACGATCGTGTGCGATGTGTAGGGCGTGAAGCCGATCTTCGAGAGGCGGATGACTTCGCGCTCCGGCAGGCTGGCCAGCAGGACCTTGCCCGGGGCCGTCGCGTGCAGGGGAGAGTTGCGACCGGTTCGATCGCGGCCCATGCCGGAGGCATCGGAATATGCGATCGTCAGGACGCTGTCACCTTCGAGGGTTTCGAGGGTGGTGGTCTCGCGGATCGAGCGGGCAAGCGATTCGAGTTCGGACATGGCGATGGATCGGAGGTCCAACGATTTCTCGGCGTGACCACCGAGTCGCACGACCGCTAGCCCAAGCCTGTACTTGCCCGAGTCGTCGTCCTGCTCCACCAAGCCGCGCTTCTGGAGAGTGGCAAGTAGCCGAGATGCCGTCGACTTGTGAAGTCCAAGGCGGCGTGCGAGCTCGGTAACCCCTGCCTCTCCTTGCGTTTCCCCCAGAGCAATCAGGAGTGACGCAGCGCGGTCGACTGACCGAACCGCATTCCCGTCGAGCATCGTTTTCTCCTAAGCGGGCGTCCTCCGCACGCAAAGCCGGCCGGTTCCCCGGAGGCAGCCTGGCCTGCGTATCGCTCCGCGCCCGAGCCGGAACGACCCTTTCTGACCTGTTGCGACTACTGCACCGTTGACTTGTTCGGCCTCGGCGACCTACCCAGCCGGGTTGGTCCTATTTCAGGACCTTTGGCTCTTCTCGTCTCGTGAGGCGGAACTCGTGATACGAATGTTTACATATTTACTACGGATTAGTCAAGACCGTCGGGAGCCTTCTGCGCGCTCAATGTGTGTCAATTCGGCGACACGAACGGTACGGTGACGAGTAGTCAAGGGCCCTACTCATCAATGCCCAAGACGCTTCAATCTGCTCACAGGGTCGACTACCCCCCTACCCAAACCGTCTACTCGCTCCGAGGCCGGCCGGAACCCGCTGGGGCGGCGTACTATCCGTCGCACCGACTCGACGGGCACTTCTCTATGGAGTCTCAGTGAGCAGCGATAGCAACGCGCAACCCCGCACCCAACCCCTCGCGGATCGGGGCGCCGCAGCCGGCATCTCGTCCGGAGAGGCCCTGTCGACCGTTCGCGCGGAGTTCCCGGCTCTGTCCCGGCGGCACGGCGGCGAGACATACAGCTACCTCGACGGCCCCGGTGGTACGCAGGTCCCTCGCCGGACGATAGCGGCCATGACCGACTACCTCGAGCGCTCGAACGCGAACCATGAGGGGGCATTCGCCACCAGCGAGGAGAGCGACGCGATCCTGGCCGAGGCCCACGCCGCGGCGGCCGACTTCCTTGGGGCTTCCGGACCGGACGAGGTTGCCTTCGGTCAGAACATGACGACCCTGACCTTCGCGGTCAGCCGCGCCCTCGGCCGAACGCTCAGAGCGGGTGACGAGGTCGTTGTGACCCGCCTGGACCATGACGCGAACGTGGCACCGTGGCTGGCTCTCGAAGAGGAGCGCGGCGTCACGGTGCGCTGGGTCGGGGTCCGAGCGGCCGACTGCACTCTCGACCTCGATGACCTCGAACGGTCAGTCGGCCCGCGGACTCGACTGGTGGCAGTTGGCCTGGCTTCCAACGCGGTCGGGACGATCAACCCGATTCCCCACATCGTGGAGATGGCCCATGCGGCCGGGGCGTGGACGTACGTCGACGCCGTCCATGCGGCGCCTCACCTGCCGATCGACGTCGCCGCGCTCGACACGGACTTCCTGGTCTGCTCGCCCTACAAGTTCTTCGGGCCTCATCTGGGCTTGCTCTACGGCAAGCGCGAGCGCCTCGAGCAACTCGCTGCCTACAAGGTGCGCCCCGCCCCTTCGGAACCGCCGGGTAAGTGGGAGACCGGAACGCTCCCGGGCGAGGCGATCGCGGGCCTGCTCGGGACGTTCGACTACCTGTCGTGGCTGGGTCGCGAGTTCGGGGGCGCTGATGAGTCGGCGACTCGGCGGGCGACGCTGGTGGCAGCAATGCGGGCCGTCCGCGCCACAGAGCTCGGACTCGCCAGGGACGCGCTGACGGCCCTCGGGGACGTCCCAGGGCTGGTCCTGCGCGGCATCGTCGACCCGGCCCGCCTCGACGAGCGCGTGCCGACGTTCGCCTTCACCATGGCCGGCTTGACCCCGCACGAGATCGCAGCCGAGCTGGGCAAACACGGTATCGCTGTCTGGGATGGCGACTACTATGCCTACGAGCTGATTCGAGCCCTCGGACTGGCGGAATCGGGCGGGCTGGTTCGAGTCGGTTTGGTCCACTACAACGAGCCCGCAGAGATCGAGCGCCTGGCCCAGGCGCTCCGCGAGATTGCCGGACGGACAGCGGCCAGTTCGCCGCCTCGAGCCTGACTTGGAGGGAGCATGACCGACCTGGGGCCGATCGTCGTCGCGTTCTTCGAGGCGATCCGCAACGGCAACGACACGGCCGTCGATACGGCGGTCAGCTCCGATGCCGCGTTGCTGCATGCCCGTGACGCCGGCGGCTTCTCGCCGGTCCTGTCGGCTGCTTACGCCGGCCACGCCAAGATGGCGGCACGCCTCGCCGCTTATGCCGTCCGCACGCCCGACGGCCTGGATGTATTCGACGCCGCCGCGGTCGGCAATGTCGAGGTCGTTCGGACTCTGCTGTCGAGCGATCGCGCCTCGGTCGACGATCGGGGGCCCGACGGCTACACGGCCCTGCACCTGGCGGCCTACTACGGGCAGATGGAAGTGGCGCGGCTGCTCCTGGGGCGCGGCGCAGACCCCAATGCCGTCGCCCTCAACGAGTCACGGGTCACGCCACTCCACTGCGCAGTGGCGGCGAAGCATCGCGACACGGCCAGCCTTCTGCTGGCCCTGGGTGCGTCGTCCAACGCGGTCCGGCACGGCGGCTGGACGCCCCTGCACGTCGCCGCCCGCAACGGCGACGAGGCGATCGTCGACATGCTGGTCCTGCGCGGGGCCGACCCGACGCGGGCCAACGACGATGGCAAGACGGCCGTCGATCTCGCGGAAGAGAACGGCCACGCCGCCCTGGCCAAGCTGCTTCGGACACAGGCCGGCAAACGCTAGAGGCGAGTAGACGCGACGCCACCCGCGCGGCGCTTCGGTCGGCGACGCTTAGCGACGCCAACGGAGTTGGCGCTGCGTCAGAGTCGCCTCTCTACGCGTCGCGTGTGCGGCGTCGCTGCTATGGGGTCAGCGGTCAGCCCTTCACTCCGAGCCAGGTCGGGAGTTCTTTGGCGAGTGTCGCGAGGGGCAGGGTGCCGTGGCCGAGGACCGCGTCGTGGAAGGCTCGCAGGTCGAAGGACGGGCCCAAGGCCGCGGATACTTCGCGCCGCAGCCGCTCGATTTCGCGCTGGCCCGTCTTGTAGGTCAGGGCCTGGGCGGGCCAGGTGATGTAGCGGTCGGTCTCGATCGCGGCGTCGGTGTCGGATAGGCCGGCCTCGAGGAGCTGCGCCACTCCCTGCCGGCGGGTCCAGTGGAAGGCGTGGATGCCCGTGTCGACGACGAGCCGCGCAGCGCGGTGCGACTGGCCGTCCAGCATCCCGAACCGTTCCGACTGGTTGAGGAACAGACCCATCTCGTCGGCCAGGCGCTCCGAGTAGAGGCCCCAGCCTTCGACATAAGCCATGCCCGCCATGCGCGAGCCCATCCGCCGGAACGCGTTGAGGCTCGGGTGTTCGGTCTGGAGGGCGATCTGGAAGTGGTGGCCCGGAACGGCCTCGTGGAAGCTCATGCTGGCCAGGCCGACATAGCTGCGGCTCGGCAGGTCGTAGGTGTTCACATAGTAGACACCGGGCCGGCTGCCATCGACCGCCGGCGGGTAGTAGTAGGCGGCCGGGGCGTCGGCTTCCTTATATGGCTCCACCGGGCGCACCTCGCAGCCGGCATGGGGCAGCCTGCCGAAGTAGTCCGGGGCAGCGGCGAGGGCGCGCTCGATCTGGCCGCGGGCGCGATTCACCAGCTCGTCGATCGAGGCCGGGATGGCCGCGGGGTCGCTCCGCAGCGCCGCTCGGGCTGCCGTCGTGTCGTCGCCAAACCCGAGGTCGCGGGCAATGACCCGCCGCTCCTCCTCGATGGTCGCCAACTCTTCCAGCCCGATGCGATGCAACTCGTCGGCGTCGATGTCGAGCGACGTCCAGGCCCGGATCTGGGTCCGGTACAGGCGATCCCCGTCCGGCGCGGAGCACAGCCCCGGCTCGTCGCGCGAGGCCTCGCGGTACTTGCCCAGGAACGCCTCCAGGAAGAGGCGGTCGGCCGGGCGGACGTACTTGCCGATGGCCTCGACGACGCGCTCGCGATCGGAAGGCTTGGGCAGCTTGAGCACTTCGACAATCGGCGACTGCTCGTCCGGAATGGCCAGCAGCCGCGACATCTGGCTGATGACCCGTTCGGTCACGATTCGAGCCGCCGTGAGACCGCCCGCCAGGCCTTCGCGAACAAGCTCCGCGTTGGCAGCCATGAAACGGGGATAGTCGGCCAGGCGGGCCATGAAGGCTTCGAACTGGTCGGGCGCCTCGGTCGGCTGGAAGGCAGCCAGCAGCGGCAGCATGGTCTGCGGGCCATCCATCTGGTCGACGACCTTGAGTCGATCGAAACGCTGGTCCTGTTGTTCGAGCTCGACGTTGCAAATGACCCGCAGGATGTCGAGCGTGATCCGCTCCTCCGTGGGCAGGCCGGCGGTAGCGGCAGCCTCGGCCTCGATGGCGTCGGCTCCGGCGAGCGTCTCGCGGTAGAGAGTTCGCGCCCGCGCCCGGCCCTCGGGTCCCGGGTCGTCGAGCCGATCCATGCCCTTCTCATAGCCGAGCACGGTGGCCGTGACCGGCGAGAGATCCAGGATGCCCTCCCAGAATCGATCCGACAGCGCGTTCACCGCGTCGGCTGCGTCCCCGAGTTCGACCACCGGATCCTCCAGCGAAATCGCCAGCGGCCGGACGTGGCGCCGTCCGGCGGTGGCTGTTGCCTCCAGGTTACCGCGATCGCCGGCCAGCCAGCCGATACCGCGGGCCCACGATCAGGCCCCGAACAACGGGAGCTGCTCGCCGAACGTGTCTGCTGCCGCGTCAAGACCCAGGTACGGCTCCAGGTCGGCCAGCGTCGCTTCCGGGCGCGCCGCGAACTCGGCCAGGTGGTTCCACTTGATGAAGTGCCAGTTCCGTTCCTCGATCGCCTTGCGCAGCAGGGAGGAACGGGCGAGCTTCACCTTGACCAGGTCCGCCCTCTCCGGCGGGATGACCAGGAAGCGGACGACCTTGTCGTCGATCGCATAGCGAGCGTGGTGGACCAGCACCGGCTCGCCCAGCATGGCCGTCCACTCGACCTCGAACAGGAAGCTCGCCCGGCGCCGGACATACCAGGCGCAATCGACTCGATCGAGCTCGCCCTCCGGGGCCCAGGTGATCAGCGGCAGGTGGATCTCGCGCTCCTCCTGGTCGAGCCAGGCAGTCAGCGGCCGGCCGTCGACGCGGCGGGTCTGCTGGCGCTTGCCGATCCAGACCTTCATGCCGAGCCGATGGCCGACGTCTGCGAGCATGGCCACGACCCTGTCGTGCTCGGCGGTTCGAGTCTCGAGCTGCTCGAAACCAAAGAGAGCCTCGGGCGTGCTGGTAGGGGCGACATAGCTCGCCAGGCAGGCCTCGATCAGCGCTCCGTCGGGCACATCCTGATCCTTGAACAGCGCCGCGGTTCGGTCAAACGCGGCCCGCTCGGTGAGATGTCCGGCCGACGAGAGCAGCGAGAAGACGGCCCACTCCACTCGATCGGCGAGCGGCGGCGCGGCGACGCTGCGGTCCTCCTCGGAGGCCAGCCAGTACTCCCCGGGCTCGATCTGGCGGAGCCGGCGGTTGTTCGCTCGGTCGAGCTCGGCGCGAATCACGTCGATCAGCTGAGCCACGGGGCCCAGATTGGGCTCACGGCCAGCCCGGCCGTCGCCGTCGTCACCGACCGACGGACCTGCGGCCGAAGCCCCCGCGGCGGCCGGAGTCCCGGCCCAGGCACCGGGCCCGACGCCCTCGGTCTCGACCCAGGCCGCCCAGCCATCGTCCGCCCGCGCGGGCCGAAGCGTCCTGGCCAGTCTCGCGAGTTGGCCGGATCGATCGAGCCCAATGAGCAGGTCGCCGAGCAGCTGTTCGAACGAGGCCGGCTCGCCGCGAGCCTTGAGCAGCTCGACGGCTGTTTCGGTGACCGTAGCCGCGGCCGCGGACGCCCGGAAGGGGCCGTCGTCCAGCTTCTCGGGCGCGGCGAACACGCCTCGACTGCGGATGGTGCCCGGGTCGCCCGCCCCTCCGGCGACCGGTGGCAGCGGCCGGTTGGCCCGGGTCCGCGGACCGGGCGCCATGACGCCGGTCGGAGGCACATACACGACGATCCCCGCGCTGCCCTCGCCGCCGCGGTGGAGCCGAGCATCGACGAGGCGGCAGCCCGCGGCGGCTCCACCGAGCGCGGCCGCGACGAGGGTCGCCGGCTCGGCGTCGTCCAGGAGCACCACGGCCCGGCCGGTCTGGGCCAGGGCGGGCGTGGCGATGGCCAGCATCCGACCCATGGAGCGAGCGAGATCCGTTGCCTCTTCGATCTGGGTCAACTTCGTGGCCGGCCGGAACAGCGAGTCGTACGGCAGCATCGAGACGGCCGCGGCCCCGAAGATCCAGCCGGTGCCGTGGTACGAGGCCGCCATCCGTTCCGGAGTCCAGCCCAGCGGCGCCTGCCCCAGCACGAGGCGGACCCGCGACGTCGATCCGGAATGTGACATCCGCTCGCCGTGGAGCCCCAGGCGGCGCAGCGAAGCCGGTGTCGACTCCCCCACCGTGACGTTGGACGTGCTCCCCTCGAGCGCGGCCAGGTCCACGCCCAGGCGGGCCACCGCGGCGCGAGGCGTCCCACTCTCGACACGCTGGACGAACGCCTTGACGAGCTTCAGCCCGCCCTCGAAGGCGAGCCACGGGTTCAACTCGCGCCACTCACGGGCGGTGGGCACCTTGAGAACGCCGTTCGAGATGCGCAGCGGGGCGGGCTTGCCGTGGGACACATTGAGGCGGCTGGCCAGGATCACGGCGTGGAGCAACGCCAGGCGCAATGTCGCCGTGAGCGCCCCGGCGCGCTCCTCGGCGTCGATGCGCGTCAGGATGGCGTTCAGCCCGAGCAGCTGCCGGGGCGTATGGAGGTCGATCAGCTGGTCCACCAGCGGGTGGGTCGGTCGCGGCGCCGGGAAGCGCCGGCGCATGGCTTCGCGGACGTCGCCGCTGGCCGGAACCGCTTCGGCCAACCGCACGTCGCCGTGTGTCGGATCCGCGGCCCTCAGCTCAGCCCCGCCGAACTGTTCGTGGCATTGGGCGCATCGATACTCTCGGGCGAGAGCCCGGAGCGACTCGTCCGGGCCGAATGACAGCTCCGGTAGTGCGCCCAGGTTGGTGGAGACGGCGGCGGACTTGCCCTTGGATCGAGCGCGGCTCTTGGGCGCAGGGGCGCCGTCCAGCTTCGCCGGGGTGGCCACCGGATGCCAGACCATGGACTCGAGGATCACCGGCCGGCCACAGCGCGGGCACGTGCTGGCGTACAGGGCGTCGATGGTGCGCCTGACCGTCGAGCCGGCGAACTTGGCGCCGGCGATGGCCGCGGCCGCGGCGTCGATCTGGCGGATGCCGGGCGGCCGGAGCACCACGTCGGCCAACAGCCGGGTCAGCGGCCACGTCTCGAGAT
>Ga0182027_10008416_pt1 | contig 15025 bp, 24 predicted proteins | sample 712E1DmetaG_FD_121300 | JGI IMG/M metagenome (GOLD analysis project Ga0182027, IMG submission 121300) | Permafrost microbial communities from Stordalen Mire, Sweden - 712E1D metaG (Illumina Assembly) | ecosystem: Environmental > Terrestrial > Soil > Wetlands > Permafrost | place: Sweden... | reverse complement strand
CTCTGTATTTCGATAACTTGACTTGTGCAGATAAATCTTCCCTGAGAGTTGCAAGAAGTACTGCTACTAGCAATCTGCCCTCCTACACAACATGCTCCACTCGAGCAAACTGGGCCAGACCATGAGCAACCAACTTGAGAAGTACAAGAACTTGCTGTTGTTATATCGCTGCAATATTTATTTGCCACGTTATTACAACTTGTACCACTCCAAAGACAAATTCCAGGATAAACATAGCCACATTGCATACTATTTGTAATCCCATTACAATTTAGATAAGGATTGCCGTTACAATATGCAGCAGAAATAAAATTTGAAGTTAAGACGATTGAGAATATTAAAAATACAAACAGAAAAACAAACTCCTTCACCCTTTTAACCATCAGTTAATACAAGATATTGGGTTTTATAAATGTTTTTTATATACTCAACTGTTATAATAAAATGAAAATTATTAAATTTAATATTCTCTCTCACGAGAATTTTATTTTTATTTTAAAGGATTATCCCAATTATAAGAAGTGGTGCTGTCCTTTGATTCATTTCCATATATATCCTTTGCATCTATAACAACTTTATTAGCGAAATCATTAGTTGACCAATTTAAGGAACCAGTTTTAGAATATATAAGAAATTTTGGACTTCCATTTACAGAAATATAGGTCTCTCCTAATTCACTTTCATCTTCAATTTCCCATGTAATTGGGAATACCCTGTCATTTTTAAACGACTGCCCTTCTAATGGAGAGAGAATTTTTATATGTGGAGGATTTTTTTCATAACCTTCTGGAAGTACTTCTTTTTGACATCCAGGCAGCAAGCTTAAAACTGTGAATGCTCCTGCACATAGGATATTCCTTAATGTCTTTCCTTCTTTCTTTGTCATATTACAACTATAGAGTGACACTATTTAAATGTTTTGTTAGTGCAATTTTTTTATACTCTAATATTATATTATGAAAAATAAATTAAAATTATCTTACAATTTTTATTTTATTTTACTTAGGAAATTTAAGTCTTATAATGTCAGAAACATAAAAATCCGTACTATCTTTTGAAGCATTTCCGTATATATCTTCTGCACCTATGACTATTTTATTCCTGTTTTGTTTAAAATGTCTATCCATAGAACCAGATTTAGGATATAATGGAACTTTCATTCCATTATTAATTGAAATCCAGGCGTCTTTGAAGTCTCCATTCTCGTCCTCAATATCCCATTTGATTGTAACTAAATTTGGTTTACAGTAGAATCCTCCCCATACTGGAGAAATAATTTTTATTTTTGGGGGAGTTTTATCTACTTTTGCTATTTCTTCTTTTTCACATCCAGAAAGACAGGTTAAAGCTATAACTGGAACTGCAAGGAGTAAGTTTCTTAGTGTTTTTCCCATGTATTATATCGACATAATTGGTTATTTAAACTTTATTGTTATATTAATTTAACCAAACATTTTATAAGTTTTATAACCTCTAAGTAATATTATAATACACTATGGAAAAGAAAATTTTTGATCACTCTATTAACGCAGATAGTGAAACTCTTAATCAATTCAAGGAATGCTACTCTCAGGATTTTGTAACTTCTGCCGCTCTTATGCCAGACGCTCATAAAGGATATGCTGCCCCAATAGGTGCAGTTCTCTTAACCAAAGGATATATTGTTCCGGCTTGGGTTGGATTTGATATAGGCTGCGGTATGATTGCCATAAGAATCAAGGGAAAAGATATTCTAAATAAAATTAAGAATAGTAGAGATGAAATTTACAATAAAGTTATGAGTAAGATTCCTATGGGTGTTGGGAATACAAATAAAGAGAGCAATATAACCGAAAAGACAAAAGAAAAATTCAAGGAATTAATTAAAAAATTTGAAAAAGAGATTCATGACAATAATATATTCAATCTTCTGAAAGGTTCTGCTCTCAGGCACATTGGAACTCTCGGGGGAGGAAATCATTTTATAGAAATAGGTTTTTATAAAAAAGAAGTCTGGTTAATTATTCATTCCGGAAGCAGAGGAATAGGGCATAAAGTTGCAAAAAAATATATGATAAGCGCTTCAGGCAGCCAAACTGAATATGAAAAAACTTTTCCACTGGATGTAAAATCTTCCCTTGGAAAAGAATATCTCAATGTTCTTGACTTTGGATTAGAATATGCTCTCTTAAATAGATTGGAAATGAGCTATAAAGTTATAGAAATTATAGAACAAGTTTTAAAAGAAAAAATAAAAACAGAACTCTGGGTAAATAAAAATCATAATCATGCTGTATATGAAAAAGGACTTTACATTCACAGAAAGGGTGCAACTCCAGCAAAAAAAGGAGAGAGAGGAGTTATTCCAGGAAATATGAGAGATGGAACTTTTTTAGTTGTTGGATTGGGAAATTCAAAGTTCCTTTATTCTTCTTCTCACGGTGCAGGAAGAAGTTTAAGCAGGAAAGAAGCTAAAGAGAAAATATCCATGGAGAGTTTTAAAAAAAGCATGGAAGGAATTAAAGGAACAATAACTCCTCAGACTCTAGATGAAGCACCAATGGCCTACAAAGATATAGACAAAGTAATGAAAGCCCAGGAAAAAAGTGTAAAAATAATAAAGCATATCTTGCCAATAATTAACTGGAAGGGTTGATTCTCTTTAATATAATTAATGTGTAAAAGCAATCGTTTGTAAATAGTAGAATAATAAATTACAATCTCTTTAACCAAATTATATAATCCACTGTTACAGATAACTCGATTTCTTTCTATTTGCTAGTGCAGAATAATTTCAACTCTCTTGGAGAATAGGTATCAAAATCTGCAGATATAATTGTGGATTTAGAATATACATCTCCAGCTGGGAGTTCATTCAATATGCAATCTTCATTGATGAGACATATTTTTGCCTTGCAATCAAGATTTTTCGGGGTTAAATCTATTATTCTCTCTCTTAAATCTTCAAGTTCAGAGCCAAAATTATTCCATTCAATAGGAAGATTATCCGAATCAACATTTAAAATTTCAGCCCTAAGAGTATTGTTTAATTCAATATCCGTGAGAATTCCAGTTTCTTTTTCTGATATTTGGGTTTGCAAGTCGCTTTTATTAGAAGAACTCTTATTTGCAACAATCAATAAAACTCCGGCAAGAAGAAGTATTGCTATGAAAACCTCCACTAGCTTTATCCATCCATGCTTTCCTTTAATTAAAAAATTTTTTTTTACCATACTTTTGTTTTTAGATATCCTTCAAGAATATTTCCATCCAAATCAACATATTCAATTGGAGTTTCTTTTATGTAAATATTGGTTGACACATCCGAATTGTTAGTTTCAATTGCAGTCCCATTTGAAAGTATAATTCCATATCCAAAATCTATTCCTTTTGAGATTTTTAATTCATTTCTCAATGTTTCATGATCTGTATTTATTAAATCAAGAATCTTTTTTTCAAAGATATATCTGTTTGTTTTTATGAGCCCAACAGTATAATCCATTGAATCGCATCCAGAATTTGTTGCTATTTCATCAAATTCTTCAGAATAATAAATTTTGAAAAATGTGTCGCCTGTACTCCAGGGGTTTATACGGAGAGAATCTCCGTTAGAATAGGCCTCTACGCTTTTCTCAGAATAATCTTTCACAATAATGTTTTTGCCTATTCCTAAATCACTTATAATATTAGATAAATCAAAGCAATCACTTCCATCTTTTGTATTTATTGTTATTAAAGTCATATTCGAGGATATTTTGTCTGTTATCTTAATTTCAACATCCGTAAATGTATTCTCTTTGTCTTTTTTCGTTGTCACAGTAGGCATAAGAATGGATAATAGGAATATTACAAAAGTTACAAATATTATAAACGATATTATAACCTCAACATGTGACCCCCTTTTTTCCAACCTCTTTATCATTATATAAACATATAAATCAAGTTTTTAAAATTAGTTTTTCCATTCAGGATTTCCAATTAACAGTTATATCATCAGTTCTCTCATTGGATATAATATCCAACTTATCAAGTTGTTCATTTGTAAATACATTTGATTTTGCTTTAAACATTATTTCTCCAAGAAATGCAATCATTGCTCCGTTGTCAACTAGCAAACTTCTTTCAGGGCAGAAAAATTTTGCTCCTCTCTCTTCGCACATAATTTTGCACATCTCCTGAAGTCTTGAATTACATGCAACTCCTCCACCAAGTAAAAGTTCATTTTTTCCTGTATGGGCGAGAGCTCTTTCAGCAGTTTCAACCAGCATTGCAAAAACAGTTTCCTGAAGAGAATAAGCCAAATCTTCAATAGCATATTTTTTTGATTCAATCTTTTGCTTTAAATTTGTAAGAATACCCGATAGAGTTATGTCCATTCCTTTTACTTTATATGGAATTTCTATAAAATTTTTCCCCTGCTTTGCAAATTTTTCTATCGCAGGCCCTCCTGGAAAACCTATTCCAGAATATCTTGCAAAATTATCTATAAAATTTCCAACACCAATATCCAGTGTTTCTCCAAAAACTCTGTATTTTTCAGAAGCATAGGCTATAACCTGCGTATTCGCTCCAGATGCATAGAGCATTACAGGATCTTTTGCTCCAGTTATTTTTCCTATTTCAAGATGAGAAACACAATGGTTAACCCCCACGAGTGGTTTTCCTAATTTTAATGAAATTTCTTTTGCAAATTTCATTCCCACAATAAGACAGGGAGCAAGTCCAGGTCCCTGAGAGAAGGCAATACAGTCTATTTCACCTTCTTTAATTCCAGCTGTCTCCAGTGCTTTTTCATATAATTCGTGAGAGACCTTAGCATGATGTTTTGCAGATTCTATTGGGATTATTCCTCCTGTTTCTGTTGTGTACATATCTCTTACATTTGCTAATATCTTTTCATTTTTCACAATACCTATCCCAAAGGTGTGTGCTGTTGACTCAATTCCGAGGATAATTGTCATGAAAAAAAAAGTGAGAAAGACTATATAAAATTAATTAATAAACGAGTCCCTCACAACTAAACCAAAAAATAACAAAAAAGATCAATAAAAAACATAAAATAAAATTAATTAAAAAATAAAAATTAAAGAAAAAAACACAAGATGAAAAGAAATTTTACTTTTTCTTTTTCTTCTTAGCTGCTTTCTTCTTCTTTCCGCCTCTAGCCATCTTAGCCTCACAAACGTTTCCCTTTCCGTCTACATAGTAAAGATAACCTGGCTTTCTTTTAACAACATTCTTAACCAAAATTGTTCCCATTTTTTAACCTCCTTTTGTGTGAATATTCTTTTTTATAGTGATTATTCTTTTTAAACCTTTCTCCGACGGAGAAAGAGTTCTTAATAGTAGTTACATATTTTTGAAAAAAATTTTAATCTCCTTTTTATAGGATTTATTGAGGGGAATTTCAACAAGTTTGTAAAATGGTTTTTCACTTGAAATTGCCAATCTAAATGGTTTTACAAGTTTTTTGTCAACAATTCTGTTTTTATCGTCGAGCCAGACTGCACCGAATTTGAAGAAAACAAAAAGGGAATGAATCATCATGGTTGTTGGGCGGGTAAATTCAAAGAGCATCGCAGGGCATTTTTCCTTTCTGTGAAACATAAGCCCTATTCCTTTCTGGAATTCTGACAATTTTTTAACATTCTTCACACTGACTCTCTTAGATTTATCCTTTATTATCACCTTCATTATATTATCAATCAATTCCCGTTTATAATATTAATTAAACCAGTTGCTCTGCTTCCTTACATATCCTTCATTTTGCTCTTTCTTTGCTATGTAAGTCTTGTAATATAAATTGACATTCTTCTCGCATACAAAATCATGATGTCTGAAACCTCCTCCGAAAGTCTGAGGAATGTGCATCAATTCATGAATAATTGTCTTAATCTGTTCTTCTCTGCTTAGTTTATCAAACCTGGCAGATAAAAACTCAAGGGCATAATAAGCTTCAACACCTATTGCCTTCTGCATTACTTTTCCCAAAGCATGGCATCTTGCAATTGTTCCTTTTGTAGAACTTCCATAGCTTCTGTAGCATTTTACTCTCTCCATTACAACGTGGGGAAAAAGCAATCTTGAAATTTCCTCTGCAATTTTCTGTAAATCCGGCGCTTCTTCGTATTTCATAAAAGATAAGAAAGAAATAGGTTTAAATTAGTTTTGTATTATTAATCTATATGATAAAGAAGATATCTCCAGAAGTAAATGCAATAGATTTTAATAATTATGGTTCAATAGTTTACTTAATCCAATTGAAAGACAAAAAAATACTCATAGATACCTCCTCAAAAGAGAATTCAAAATCATTGGTTCAATACTTAAAACAATTGAATATTCTCCCAAAGGATATAGACCTAGTAATTTTAACTCATGCACACTATGACCATATAGAAAACGTGAATTTATTTTCAAAAGCAGAGATATATGGGAATTTTAAAGAATCAATAAATGAGAATCACTCAAGAACGCCAGTAATAAACATTAATCCAATAGAAAAGCTCAATATTAAGGAATTTACAATATACAAAACTCCTGGACACACAAAAGAGGATATTATTATATTATATAAGAATATTTTATTTTCAGGAGATGTCATATTTCACGACGGTTATACAGGGAGAACTGATTTTCCAGAGTCAATGCCAGAAAGAATGAAAGATTCCCTGAAATTAATTGGCACATTGAAGTTTGATATTCTCTGTCCGGGGCATTAAAGAAGTTAAAACTTTTTATTCCTTAATATGAAAAGACCATTCACCTTCTTTATTTACATCTATCAGAGAGATATCTTTATTCATTATTCCTAATTTTTTTGAGAGAAGTTCCTTTATGAATTCTTCACTCTCCTTTGTATGAGATTCAGGAATGTATAAGATATATTTGCTTGGTGCTACCTTTTCAAACTTGGGATAACTTGAATTAAATCTCACCTTTATTGTTAATTTCATATATTTTTCAGATTATTCTCCTTTTTAATAATTTTCATTCAATTTCAATAATCTTCTCTCTTGATTTAAATCCAGAAAGAATTGTAACCTGCTTTTTGAAATATTTTTTTAGAACTTTAATTAATTCTTCATTTGCTTTACCATCAATTGGCTTTTCTCCTGTCCATACTTCATATTCCTTGTCTTTTACAACTTCTTGAATTTTCTCCTGGGAGGAGTTTGGGTGAAGTTTAATTCGGAGTTTCATTTAATTTTTTCTCAAAGTTTTGACAAATTTATCTGTACTAGCACGCACCTCAGAATACTCATCAAGTGTACTGTCAGTTACTATCCCTTCAAGAAACTTTAGTGTGCCAATTAATAATCTCTCTTCTACTTTTGGATTATATTTTCTTATTGATAGAGTTTTCTGATTAGAATAACGAGGATTATAGATGTTCATCAGATAATATGAATTACATTTTGGACACTTAATAAGAGAGGTATATTTTCCTCCCTTAGTACTAAAAGATTTCTTTGGTTTTGATCGTGTAATCATATCAAAATTATCCAGAATATCTTTTGGAGGATTTTCTTTTCCATCAAAATTATTACAAGAACATTCTTTTTCCATTTTATTTTACCTTGTTACAATCTCAAGTCCGTCTCTATTTTTTAATTTGTGATCTTTTCCCCAGGCCATTTTGCTTCTTGCGTCAATTGCTTTTATGAAATTCTTTCCAAAATCTGTATGAAGATGATATGCAAAATCCTGAGCTGTAGTTCCTGGAGGCATAAGGAAGCAATCTGGAAGAATATTTCCTTTGCTATCTGCTAGTTTATTTGCAGATGCTGGAAAGATTGCAATGTATTTGAGGAAATCAAAAACAGCAATATTAAGAATCTGCTGAACACCTGTTCCATTTTCATATTTATCAAGTATATTCTCTTTTATCTTATTAAGGGCAGATTTTTGCTTTTCATTTAATTCTTTTATTATTTTGAAATCTCTGTTTCCAGGAATGTATTCAATTAAACCAGCTTTTGCAGCCTGCCTAAGAGCAAGCTCAGAATCTGCACTGCATGGTATAACTAAATAATCTTTGAATTTTTCTTTTATCTTCCTGTAATTCTCATCTCCTTTTTCAGTATCTATTTTGTTTGCAGCAACAATCATAGGTTTGCTTTCTTTTCTAAGATAGGAAGCAAATTTCATGAGCTGTTCTTCATTCCAACTAGATGCCTGCTCCGGAAGATTTACTTTTAATAAAACATCTTTTACTTGTTCTTCTTTGACTTTTAATCCAGAAAATTGCTTGGCAACTGCTTCAGTAAACTTTGAATGTTCTATTTCTGCTTTTCTTGCAAAGCTTTTCCATGCTTTTACTAATATATTATAGAACCATTTGTCCAATTCTTCCTCTAAAAATATAATATCATTGCATACATCGTAAACCTGTCCTTTCTCAAGATTTTTTCCTTCTGCATTTGTTTCTCCTGCACAATCTACTATATGGATAAATACATCTGCTCCTCTCAAATCATCCAAGAATTGGTTTCCGAGTCCTTTTCCCTCTGATGCTCCTGGAACAAGACCTGCAACATCCATCAAATCAATTGGAACGAACCTTTCATGGTTTATGCAAAACCCGTGATTTGGGTTGCATTGTGCATGAAATTCCTTATCTATGCACTCAACTCTTACATAACCTACTCCATGATTTGCTTTTATTGTTGTAAAGGGGTAGGAAGCTATTTCAACCTCTGCTAGAGTAGCTGCCTTGAAAAAAGTTGATTTTCCAACTGAAGGTTTGCCAACCAAGCCTATTAACATAATTATCCTATAAAATTGTTCTTTAAAACATTTATCATTGGGGATAATCTGTTTGATTTATTAATTAATATTTGAGCAAGGTTATATCCAGCTAAATTTTAATTGCATTTATTGAAATTGGAAATCATTTTAAATGAATAAACCTATAGATTATAATGAAAAAAGCTAGACTTTTGATAATATCCATAATTGCCCTTGTTCTAATAGGCATATTGATTCTTTTAATAGTACTTTTCCCCCAATCTCAAGAAGATATAAATAATTCCAAACAATATTCTTGTAACGCAAATTCTGACTGTGTTTCCCAATGTGCAAATGGGTGTGTTAATAGTGAATGGGCTGGTTTAAACTCAGATACGACTGAATGTTTTAGAGCCTGGGATTGTTCCTGCGTTAATAATCAGTGTTACACAGACGGAAATCCAAGAGGTTAAAGAGGCTCCCATATTTCAATGGATAGAATGAAACCTTGCGGAGGTTTTGATCGGGGTTCGAATCCTCGTGGGGGCATTTTTCTAAAAATAAGACAATAAAAAAATAAAAGAAAAAAATAAAAAATAAACAGTGCTTTATTGGTTTGCAACTACAACCATTCCATGCATATGTGGATTGATATTAGAATGGTAAGAATAATTACCTACCAAATTAAATTTATGGGTAAAACTGTCTCCAATATGTAGAATTCCTGAATTCAATTCACTACCAACGTCAGATCTAATAGTCTGAGAACTATTGCCATAGTTTTTCCAAACTACCGTATCTCCTTTTTTTATCCAAGTTGTATTTTGTGTAAAAGAGGAATTAGTTATATTAACCTGAAATGTATTGCTCTTAGGGACATCAACCATTCTTCTAACAGTGTAAACTTTCTTCATTAATATCTGTCCTCTAATCTCTCCATTAGGATTTTGGGTAGTAAAGATATTAACATAAGTTCTTCCTTTTAACAAATCAGACTCAATTGACTGAGGATAATTCCAAACTCCAGTTTTTTGTCCTGCAGTGTTTGTTAAAGTTAATAACGTATTATTAGAATTCACACTATTGGTTGCTGGGCCTATAATCTCTGCTCTTGTTTCATTTCCAATATCGTATCCAATTATGTTATATGTTAATGTATTCGTTGTAGGGTCAATCAAGAACTCTCCAATTGCAAAAGCCTGGCTATGGACCCCTGGAATTTCATAAGATCCAAGAATTGTTGCAGATGCTGAATAAATTCTAAATGTTTCTATATGAACAAAATTACTGCTAGAAGTAACCATCTTTGAAGCACCACTATCATCAACTATATCATTGCTCATACTGCTTGGACTCCCTTCTTGGATTGTAATTTGGTTCGGATTATTATACTCATTACTATAGACAGCTCCTGCAGCAGCAAGACCAATCACACTTACGAATAGAACAATCCCTATAAAAAATACATAAATATTTTTTGATTTTTTCATTTTTTGTCACCTCCTTTCAATTGTCTTATCTACTTTGTCTAACACTCAATACCAAACAAAAATAAAAAAAACTATATATAACTGAGCAGTATTATTTTATACTTGTTGTATAATTATATACTTCTAAACATAATTTGCGAGGGCATAAGTTATTAAGCAGATTTATACTATGTTCTATATGAAGGCTTCAAGAATTATAGTTATTGTTATAATCCTTCTTCTTTTAGGATTTTTAATTTGGGGATTAGTTGGGAGTTCTCAAGCTGCAAAGGTAGGGACAACTTGTGATTTTGGAATTGGCAATGATGGAAGTGCGTTATGCTGGCAATGGCATAGAAATATCATTGGGCAGATTGGAGATAATCTGAATGGTGTATTTGGAAAATAATATCTAAGTTCTAATCTTCTTAGGGGCATAAAACTCTAAATCATGAATTTTGAATAAACATTCAACAAGAAATTTTATAATCTTAGTTATATTTAGAATGTAATGAGAAAAAATGAGAATATTATTTTTGTAGTTCTTTTGCTTTTGATTGTGGCACTGGTGATAATTGCAGTCTTTTTTTACCGTCCGGATAGTGTTCCCCAAAGCATAAAAAATCTTAGTTCCGTTGAAGTTAGAGAATACAAAGGAGAAGATCTTTCTTCAATAGCTGCTTTTAGGGAGAATTCAATAAAAGGCCCACAATATGTTAACATAAGCAATTACAAATTGGAGATTTACGGTCTGACAAATAATCCCATAAACTACAGCTATGATGAAGTGCTTGCAAAGCAGAATTATGAAAAGGTTGTTACTCTTCACTGCGTTGAGGGATGGGATGTTACAATTCTCTGGAAAGGGGTTCTTGTGAGGGATTTGCTGGATGATGCGAAACCAAAGAACACTGCAAATACAGTTATACTCTATGCAGTTGACGGATATTCAACTCAATATCCTCTGCAGTATTTTTATGATAATGATATAATAATAGCTTACGAGATGAACAACGTAACAATACCTCCTGAAAGAGGTTACCCTTTCATGCTAGTGGCAGAAGACAAATGGGGATACAAATGGATAAAATGGATAAACAAAATTGAATTATCAAATGATACAAACTATAATGGATATTGGGAATCAAGAGGATATGCAAAGGAGGGAAATCTAAATGAAAGTTTCTTTGGATAAATTAAAAGTAATAGCTCGTTGGATACTTTTTGCACTTGTGATTGCGTATATAATAACAGGCTTTGGAATAACGCAATATCAGGTTGTTGAAAAAATAACTCTTGGTTTATTAACAAAAGTCCTATCTCAAAAGATTCATTTTTATCTTTTGATACCGTTCCTTATTTTCCTTATTATACATATATATTTGTCCGTAACGATTAGAAGAAATAATTCCATATAAGTTCTTTCTTATTCACTATTTTCAAAAGATAGCTTAAGCTTTTATATGCCTCCTCAAATAGGTCATTATGGCAATACTAAAACAGGAAATAGGGAACAAAGAGGGGAATTATCTTAAAAATTTAATCGTAGGGATGCATGTTGAGATATTTACAAATAAGGGTAAATTGATAAAAGGAGAGGTAGAAGAAATTGGTTCTAGAAAAGAATTTGATCCGGATGGAATAATGGTTGTATTGAAAACAGGAGAGGTTGGGAGAGTAAAAAGAATATTCTCAGAAAAGATAGTAAGTGAGATTGAGAATCTTATAAAGAAAGGTGAAAATTCAAGATTGGAGTTGAAGGCAGATGCACTTTGGAGTATAAATAAGACAGAACAAGAGATAAAAGAGAGTAAATCATATGATTTGCACACATATAGACACAAAGCTTCTAAAGTAATAATTGCACGTGCAATTGCAGCCCTATTGAATTCAGAAGGAGGAACATTAATAATAGGAATAAAAGAGAAGAAAGATCATTCCAATAATTTTGATATAGATGGTATCCAAGAGGATATTAACAGACTGAAATCTATAGATAAAGATGCAAGCAAAGATGGTTATAAAAGAATGATAGTAGACGAGATTATAAGACCTTATTTTCCATCAAAAATATACAATCGGCTTCATAATTACATAAAGATAGAGTTTGAAGAACTCAATGGTAAGCTTATTTGTATGATTAAGGCAGCAAGAAGTGATTCAAGGATATTTCTTAATCTTGAAGGCAAAAAGATATTTATGATAAGAACAGAGACAGAATCCCGCCAGATTGTTGATGAAGAATTGGTGGATTATTGCATGAGCAGATTCTCTCACTGATTTTTTCCCAAACTCTTTTAAACCAATTTCTATTTTTATAATCATGAAAAATAATAATTCAAAATTAAACTCATTATATATAGTTAGAACTTCAAAAATTCATGGAAAAGGTGTATATGCCAAGAAAGACATTCCAAAAGGAACAAAAATTATAGAATACGTTGGTAAAATAGTCTCAAGAAAGGAAGGAGATAGGATAGCAGAAGAGCAATACAGCAAATCCAAGAAAACTGGTGCAGGGTCAGTTTATATTTTTGAATTAAATAAAAAGCAGGACGTTGATGGAAATGTCTCCTGGAATCCTGCAAGATACATTAATCATTCTTGTGACCCAAACTGCAGGTATAAAAGAATTGACAATCATATTTGGATAGTTGCCTTTAGAGATATAAAAAAAGGTGAGGAATTAAGCTATGATTATGGCTATGACTTGGAAGAATATAAAAATCACCCCTGTAAGTGTAATTCAAAGAATTGCATAGGTTATATCATAGGAAGAAGATACTGGAAAAAATTTGAGAGATTAAATAATATCCATAAAAGATAAATACTAGTTCTTCCTTTGTTTTACAGAGGTTAATCTGATTAAAGAAATGAAATTAACAAGCATTTTCAGCAATAATGGGATGATTCCTTCTAGATATACCTGTGACGGGGAAAATATTAATCCTAGGCTGGTTATTGAAAGTGTTCCCACAAATACAGTGAGTCTTGCTCTTATTATGCACGATCCAGATGCTCCGCTGCCAGGAGGATTTACCCATTGGGTTGTATGGAATCTCTCTCCAAAATTAAAGAAGATAGAAGAAGACAGTTTTCCCAAAGAAGGAATTCAGGGAGAAAACGGTGCAAAGCTGAAGAAATATATTGGTCCTTGTCCTCCATCCGGAACTCATAGATATTTTTTTACACTTTATGCTTTGAACTCTCTTCTCAGAAAAGAACCAACATTCAATAAAGATGAACTTGAAAAAGAGATTGCGGGAAAGATTATAGAGAAGGCAGAGCTCATAGGTTTATATTCTAGAAACAGATAATAAAATGGCAGAAAAAAATGTAAAATATGAAATGGCTGTCTTTGCTGCAGGATGTTTCTGGCATATTGAAGAAGTATTTTCAAAGTTAAAAGGTGTAGTAAAGACAAGAGTTGGATATACAGGAGGAACAACAAAAAATCCAACCTATGAGCAGGTTAGTTCAGGTAAAACTGGCCATACTGAGGCAATTGAAATAACTTTTAATCCAAAGGGGATTACATATAAAGAACTCCTAGAAGTATTCTGGAAAGTTCATAATCCAACAACACTCAATAGGCAGGGACCAGATATAGGAACTAATTACAGGTCTGCAATATTTTATGCAGACAAAAAACAAAAAGAAACCGCAATACAATCAAAAGAAGAATATGAAAAAGGTGTGACCAAGCCTATTGTAACTGAAATAAAACAGTTAGATACCTTTTATCCTGCTGAAGAATATCATCAAAGATATTTTGAAAAGCACAGAAAATTTTCATGTAACATATAAAATGCAAAATATAAAGACTATAAAAACAAATGAGGAATGGAGGAAGCTCTTAACACCCATTCAGTATAACATACTAAGAGAGGCTGGAACAGACAGACCCTTTTCAGGAAAATTATGGAATAATAAAGAAAAAGGAACTTACTCCTGTGTCGCTTGCGGAAATCAATTATTTTCCTCAAAAGCGAAATTTGATTCTGGAACAGGATGGCCAAGTCTTTTCGCACCTCTATCAGAAGAAAGTGTACTAATCAAGCCTATTCCCTCAGGAATAGATGGATCTGAAGTCCTATGTGCAAGTTGTGAAGGGCATCATGGTCATGTATTTACTGATGGACCTCTGCCAACTGGATTAAGATTCTGCATGAATGATTCTATATTAAAATTTCAAAAATAATTAAAAAGTCCTAAAGATATCTAATAACCATACATATAATGTCTTTTCTTCTTCTGTTTGCTGCGTGCAAGGAAGAATATAGCCACTATAATTATAACAATAAGAGCTATGATAACAATTGCCTTCCAAGGTATTGGATTACTTACAGTATTATCTACACTTGGAGTATTAGTTTCAGGGGTTGTAGTTGTAGGTGTATTCTCTGTTGGAGTAGTTGTAGCTGGTGTCTCTTCAGCAGGAGGAGTAATTATTACTGGCTTAATTTCCTGTATAAATATAACTGCCTTTGCTCCATTTAATCCCATATATTCAACATTAAGGTCATTTACTGAATCTCCGTTAGTATCATATGAATATAAAACTCCTTTCTGTAAAACTGCAGTAATAGGAGCTGATGCAATAATTACTGTTGCTGCTGCTGCACTAAATTGAGTTAATGTCAAAGAATGACTTGAAGAGCTAATAGAGAAACTTATTTTATCTGAAGCTTTCATATTATATTGATCTCCTGTAGTTGAGAATTGATCATCTGCTGCATATGCGTTTGGGGAAGAAGGTGTTCCGCCAGTAGCACTACCACCACCTGATGAGCCAGGGAAATAAATTGTAGTCAAAGCATAAATTGGAGTTGAATTTGTATTTCCTG
>Ga0182027_10008414_pt1 | contig 15027 bp, 17 predicted proteins | sample 712E1DmetaG_FD_121300 | JGI IMG/M metagenome (GOLD analysis project Ga0182027, IMG submission 121300) | Permafrost microbial communities from Stordalen Mire, Sweden - 712E1D metaG (Illumina Assembly) | ecosystem: Environmental > Terrestrial > Soil > Wetlands > Permafrost | place: Sweden... | reverse complement strand
CGTCAGGCTATCGGGCTCGCTCCAGACGATCTATCGCGCTACTACGGGCATCTATCGGGGATTCTTCAAGCGCCCCAGATGGCTGGATGCGCAATACCGAGACACCCTTTCAGGGCAACGCGACAGGGGGCGTACTAATAAAGTACTTGCTAGACGATCTATCGACGTTCCCAAGCTTAGCTTTCGGACCTGTTTCTTGCCATCCCATCGCAAGACCTAAGTTCGAGCCCGTCAATGGAGTCTCAGCGATGGGTTATTGTCAGAAGACTTGGCCAAGCCAGTCTAGTTCTTCAGATACCGAATAGGGACTATGAGTGGAAGCGAGGCATCCATTAGCTTGGACTTCAATATCAATGTCAGTCAGAACCCAATCCACATAACATCGGTCTTCGTATTGACGCTTTCCCCCTTAACTTGGATTATCTTACCATGCGCCTCTCGATAGTCCTCGTCCTCGCGATCATCCAGGGCTTTGCCGAGCTCCTTCCAATCTCGAGTTCGGCTCACGTCATCATCGCTGAGAGGATCCTCGGCCTCGATCCCACGACGCCCGAGTTGACCTTCCTACTAGTGATGCTTCACTGCGGAACGATGCTCGCAGTCCTCATTTATTTCTGGCGCCGCTGGAAGGAACTACTATCGAGGACCAATCCCAATCGCGGCCGGTTCATAGGGATGCTCGTCATCGCCTCGGCGGCTACCGGCATACTAGGGTTCGGCCTTCAATTGCTCATCGAGAAGATAGTCCTAGGCGGAACTAAGGGCGCGGCGGTCGAGGATCTCTTCGGCAATTTCTGGATCATAGGAGGTGCTCTCGCGGCAGTCGGCACCCTGATAATCGTTGCCGGGCGCCGCACCGCTCGAGCCAAGCTTGGGCAAGTCGAGTCTGGAAGTCCTCTGGTATCCGCTTTCATCGTCGGTCTCGTTCAGGGATTGAGTCTTCCGTTTCGCGGCTTCTCGCGTTCGGGCGCGAGCATTTCCGCCGGCATGCTCGCTGGTATGGGCAGGGAATTCGCAGAGGAGTTCAGCTTCTTCCTTGCCGTCATCCTGACAGTTCCAGTCGTTGGGCGAGAAGCCTGGCGGCTCGAGGCGAGTAGGACGACCATGGGCGATGCCGCCAGCCTACCCTGGATCATGGGCGGCCTCGGGCTCGTCTTCAGCTTCGCGGCAGGCAGTCTGGCGATCCGCTGGCTCTCGGCCTGGCTCGATAAAGGGCGCTGGTTCTGGTTCGGGGTCTACTGTCTCGCTGCCTCCGCGCTGATTCTATGCTTGAGAGGATTCGGTATCCTGACCTAATGAGCTCGAAGGCCTGCCACTTCCGGATTCCGATTCTCCTCTTCCTCTTGTTGGCAGGGCTCCATCGGTCTATAGCGCAGCCCAACTACCCGCTGATCCATGCAATGAACGGCGATGATGTCGTCTTCGCCCAACTCAGCGAGGGTATCGAGCGCTTTCACGAGAGTGAGAAGACGGGGGTCGACGCTCACGACCTTTCGATCTTCAGCTACAGGATGAGCGTCGATACGGATATATTCTCCCTCGCCGCCGCATGCTCCATCCCTTACGACACTCTCGCGACGCTGAACCGAATCGGGACAGCTCAAACCCTGACCGCCGGCACGACTATATTAATCCCATCGCAGCCGGGACTGTTCGTCTGCGATGAGCCCGACAACGATCTAGAGTTCCTCGTCCGCTCGCTCTGGACAGGCGATCAGGCTCCGCACTACCGGATCAAGGCCTTCGTAGGCGTCCGAGAGGTGGATTTCACCTTCTTCCCCGGAGCAGCTTTCCATGCCTCTGAGCGTACCTTCTTCCTCGTAGCTGGCTTCCGCTTCCCGCTGCCCAAAGGCGTGATCACCTCAGGGTTTGGCGCCCGCCTTGATCCATTCTCCGGCAAGAGGATCACCTACCATTCGGGCATAGACATCGGGGCGCCCTTCGGCACAACAGTCTTCGCTTCGCGATCAGGCCGAGTTGAGGAGACTGGCTACAGCGATATCTACGGCAATTACATCCTCGTTTCACATGATGCGACTTGGGAGACGCTCTACGGCCATTTATCAAAGATCCTCGTAGCCAAAGGACAGCGCGTGCGCGCGGGCGACACTATCGGCCTCGTCGGGTCGACCGGGATGTCGACCGGTCCCCACCTGCATTTCGAGACGCGCAAGCGCGGGGTGGCGACCGATCCATCTCAGTTGATTATAGGCGAGCCCCGATAGTTCCGATGTTATAGAGGAAGGACAGGACATCCCGTAGCAGCATATGACGATACCGTGGAAGTCATTCCTCGCGTTGCTTGGTCTCATTGCCATAGTATCGATATGTCCCGTCTTCGCGGAGGGGGCCAGCGATAGCAGCATTCAGGCTGGAGAGGCCGATAGCCCAGTACTTTCGTATCAAGTCGGAGCCTTCCTCGATAAGAACAACGCCGAACGCTTTGCTGCGGATCTATTCAAGTCCAGCTTCTACGGCTACGTAGACCAGAAGACAGTACACGGAAGGATATTCTGGGCTGTTACCGTCAAGGCGCCGCCCAACCCTTTCGAGAATTTCCAGGAAGAGCTGCTCGATGCGGGCTATCCTTCGTTTCCGATACGCTAGGACCCCCCCCCCCCGCCCCAAAGTACGAGATCAGTCGTCTCGCTTGCCTAGAGGAACCAGAAGAAGCGGTATCCGGATACGCGCCGCGACTTCAGCCGCAACGCTTCCTTCCCAGAACGCTTCCGTTCCCGCCCTCCCATGGGTTCCCATGATCACGAGATCCGAGGAAAGGCGACGCGCCGCCGATATGATAGCGTGGGCGGGATCTCCGCGCGAAGTCTCGGCCTCGACCGCGATCCCGGTCTTCGCCAGATCTTTGGCCCGCCGATCGAGGTAGCCCCGTGCGTCGGCACTCTCCATCTCCAGTTCGATCCTCGTGGATCCCGGAAGCATGAAGGAGACGGCGCCCTCTGAGCCCGTAAGGTCTTTGATTTTCGGCACGACCATAAGGAGCCGCAGCCGGCACCTCAAGGCCTTCGCGAGCCCCGCCGCGATCGGCAGACTCCTTTCATGATCTACGACGCCGTCGATCGGAGCAATGATGCTTCGGATTTCCCCGGCTTCTTCAGCCTTCCGCCTCTCCGACGCAGGGTAGACGATCAGTACGGGAGTCTTGCCGAGGGTAATGACCTGTTGCGCGATGACGCCAAAGAGAAGCCGCCGCACGCCTCCCGTGCCATGCGCGCACATGACGATGAGGTCGGGCGCAAGTTCTGCGGAATGCTCGAAAATACTGCGCGCCACGTCGCTCACTTCGACTTCGTGCACATGAGTAGCGACGCGTAGGCCGGAAAGAGCCGGGGCGCGAGAGGTCTCGTCGAGGTACTTAGTCGCCTCTTCCGCGGATACGAGGTGCCGTTCGCTATGGACAATAGAAGGCGCGTTCCTCTCTATCAGGTGGAGGAGGGTCAGCTGAGCACCCAGTTTCCGGGCAAGCCAACCTGCGGTCGCGAGGGCCGACTCGGCAAGCCGCGATCCGTCTAGTGGAACGAGAATATGCCGGAACATCTCATCATCCTCCATTTTGCCCGCCGAGACTGATCTGCCCACCGAAGGTCTGGTATAATAATACGAAGTTCAGGCCGAGTATGACGAAGGCGCAGACAATCGCGAGGATAGTGGTCAGCCGCCGATTCACGAGGGCTCCCATCAGGGCACGGTTACTCGTGAACATGATCAAGGTGATGACGGGAATTGGCAAGGCGAAGCTAAGGACCACCTGGCTCATCACCAGGGTCTTCGTGGGATCGAGCCCGAAAGCGATGGCGATCAGGGCGGGGACCATGGTGGCGATGCGGCGGATCCACACCGGGATGCGGAATCCTACGAAGCCTTGCATGACGACCTGCCCGGCCATCGTGCCAACGTGCGAACTGGATATCCCAGAGGCGATCAGCGAGATCAGGAAGATCGCAGCCGCTCCACCGCCGAGGAGCGGCGTCAGGGTCTGATACGCGGTCTGAATCTCCGCCACATCGGCATGCCCGGTTAGGTTGAATACCTTGGCGGCCATGTAGAGCATAGCCATGTTCACCACGCCGGCGACCCCCATCGCCACCGCGACGTCGATTTTTTCGAAGAAGAAGATCCGGCGTTTGTCCTCATCGTCCCGCGGAATCACGCGGTTCTGCGTGAGGCTCGAGTGAAGGTAGATCACGTGGGGCATGACTGTCGCCCCGATGATGCCCACCGACAGGAGGACGGCGTCGCTTCCCGGTAGGCTCGGAACGAATGAATGGAAGAGTACCTGGCCCCAATCGGGCTTGGCCAGGATGGTCTCGATAACGTAGCACAACGCGATCACACCGGCAGTGCCGCCGATGAAGAGCTCCAATCCGCGGAAGCCTCGTTGCGTCACCGCGAGGATTGCGAAGACAAGCACTCCCGTGACAGCAGCCGCCAGTAGTAAAGGAATATGCAGGAGCAGATTGAGCCCTATCGCCGCTCCGAGGAACTCCGCAAGGTCCGTCGCCATGGCTGCGACCTCCTGCGTGATCCACAAGACGTAGCAAACCCATCGTGGGAAGCGGATTCGGCACATTTCAGCAAGATTCTTTCCGGTAGCAATCCCCAGCTTCGCAGAGAGGCTCTGCAAGAGCATTGCCATCAGATTGGCTAAGAGGATTACCCATAAGAGGGCATAGCCAAACTGGGCGCCACCTTGGATGTTTGTGGCAAAGTTTCCGGGGTCTATGTACGCGATGGAAGCGATGAATGCAGGGCCGAGGAAGGGCAGGACGGCTAGGATTCCCCTCCGCCTGCCGCTGATCGATTCTCGAGCGGCGGCCTGTAGCTTCGGGTGGGCGGGAGCCGTATTCTCAAGAGGAGCGTTGCGATTCGGCATCTCATGCTCCTTTGAGGCTTTTTACGATTATCTGACTGGCCGCGGTTCGCCCCAGGATGCGTTCCTGCGCGCCCACGCGTATGGTCATGAGCCTATCGACGGGCTCTATCGCGATGACCTCAACCTCGGTTTCCAGACCTAGGCACAGTTCTGAAAGGTGCGCGAGCAGCCCCGGTTCGCGGTCATCGACTTCGACGATTCGAGCCGAGGAACCGACGAGCAGATCCGAAAGCCGCAGCCGTGTCGGCTCATGGATTGACCCATCGGGGCCCGGAATGGGGGATCCATGAGGATCGTTTGAAGGGTGTCCGAGAAAGTCGTCTATGCGACTTTCGAGGTATTCGGAGATAGCATGCTCTAGCCTTTCGGCCTCGTCGTGAACTTTATCCCACGGGACGCCGAGAGTTCGAGATAAGAAGGTTTCCAAGAGCCGATGGCGCCGAATCACGCCCAGTGCAGCGGCCCTTCCTGATCTGGTCAGCTTGACCCCCTGATAAGGTTCGTATACCACCCACTTATGACTCGCGAGTTTCTTGAGCATGCCGGTCACGGTCGGGGCTGTATGTCCTATGCGATCGGCGAGCATGGATGTGGTAACCTGCTTATGATCCAATTGCAGGGCGTAAGTCTCCTTTAGATAGTTTTCTTCTGCCGTATTCACCTTCGGCCACCCTCACCTATTATTTAGGTATACCTAAACTACTAAAGTATCCGGAAGCTAGTCAAGGATTATCATCTTCCCCTTGAACTAAGATAGGGCAATACTGTAATTGTTACACCTACGGCGGAGGCTGGGGCGCTCAGTGCCGACCTCCTGGGATTGGGGACGGACTGTTCCGACAGGCCCAGCTCCTCTCGGCGGTCCCTCCGTTTCGACTCGGGCTTCCGGGCGCAAGCCGAAAGGATAATGCGAACCAGCTTTGCACTTTCCTTCGCTATGCCGATATTTGATATCGAGTTCGAGGTCGATGAATGATGATGCGAGCGAGCAAGGTATTCGGGGTCAAGCTCTGCTTCTTGATACTAGCCCTCCTCATATCCAACCAGTCGCGAGTGGTCTATGCCTTCTCCGGCCCAGGCAATGCCGGAACCATTGACTGGTTGAAGCCAACCGGCGGACCTTACCCTCGGCTCGAGGCCGATGCGAGACTGTGGATCAAAGTTTCGCTCGAACGGCAGCGGGTCGACATAATGGAAGGCGGAGTGTGCATTTACACGATGGTCGCCTCTACGGGGCTCGACTCACCGGCGGACGATCGGACGCCAGAAGGGATATTCTACGTCCAGCCGGAGCGGGGGCTATCCTTCTATAGCACGAAGCTTAGCGAGGGCGCCCGCTATTGGGTGTCGTGGCTCAATCACGGCGAGTACCTATTCCATTCAGTCCCGACAGACCGGAAGGGGAGTATTATTGCGAGCGAAGCGAGGAAGCTCGGCACCAAGGCCTCTCATGGCTGTATACGGCTCGCCCTGTCCGACTCCAGATGGATTTACCAGAACATCCGGGTCGGCACACGGGTCGTCATCGCTCCTTAGGTGCTGCATCCCTCGTGCACTTCTCACAGAGCCCGAACAGTGATATCTCGTGGTCTTCGATCGTAAAGCGCTCACGTTGCTCGATGGCTTCAATCTTGGTCTTCGGGAGACAAAGCTCTAGCTCGACGACTCGATGGCAGATCCTGCAGGTTAGGTGATGGTGGTGCTCCGTAGTATCGCAAAGGCGATACCAGCGCTCGCCGTCGGCGAAGTCTATTCGGTCGAGGACCTTCAGTTGCACGAGCTTGTCGATAGTTCGGAAGATAGTCGCGCGGCCGACGCCTGACTTATCACGCTTGAGGCTTTCGATGAGCTTTTCGACGGGGAATGCCTCGCCCGTCTCTCCTAACGCGGCTATCGCCTCCGCGATGGCCTGCCGAGGCCGCGTATTGCGCTCGCCGTGCTCGACCAATGCAGCTACCAGCCTCTCGGCCTTGTCCATGCAATCACCTTCCCTCGTCCATTACTTCCTTGCCAGGGTGCTCGCCTCCGCGCATCGCTAGGCTCCTCCTGCGCTTTCCGACTAAATAGGCCGAGAGATACACTATAGCCCCGAGGCTCGAGATCGAGAAGCCGATGGGCGGGTGCTTCCAGGGGCCTACGAATGAGGCGAGAATCCCTCCCCAGACGACGATCAGACCGAACAGCGCGGATAGGGCAAGCGCATGATTGGGGCGGTGCGAGACTCGCAGCGCTGCCGCGGGGGGAGCCACAAGAAGAGACAGAGCCAGAAGAGCGCCAATCGTCAGCACGCACATCGCGACTGCTACCGCCAGGATGAGCATGAAGGAGACGGAGAGTAGGACCGTAGGTAGGCCCTTCGCGCGAGCCGCCACCGGATCGATAGTCGCGAAGAGGAGCGGTCGCGATATAATAGCCAGGACGATGATAACAAGTATGGCGCAGAGCAGTATGATGCCGATCTCCTGCGGGCGGACGCTGAGGATCGAGCCGAAGAGCAGGCTCATTCCGGCGGTCGCGTGCGAGGCACTGTGGTGAGCGTACAGACTGAGGAATAGGACGCCGAGGCCCGTGGCCATCGAGAGGGCCATGCCGATTTCGACGTCGCGGCCTCGGGCGCGGTTACTGAGGAGTCCGAGGCCGAGAGCCCCAGTCAAAGAGAAGGCCAGCATGCCAAGGAGCGGATTGAATCCTGCGAGGGCCGCGCCGGCAGAACCTGCAAAGCAGATGTCCGTCAGAGCTTCGCCCGCGAAGGCCTGGGCTCTGAGCACCACGAAGTAGCCGACTAGGGCCGATGTTACGGCGGCGATAGTCCCCACAATCACTGCGTTCCTGAAGAGATCTGAGGCTATAAGGTCGAGCATTCTTTCGCCTCCGTCGGCGCCTGGCGCCTTGTCCTAGAGAGGCCAGAGTTCAGTTCAGAACCGGCTTTCGTGTTGCGGCTGGGTCGCTGGCTTCGGCGGGGGGAGGCCAAGATCCGTACCGGCAGATACACAGCAAAGGCGAGCGCAGAGACTAGAAAGCTAACCGGGAGTCTGCCGCTCAACGCCGCCGCGGCTATACCGATCCACACGTAGGCTAGGCCGAGCAGAGCCGCTATCAGGATAGCTATCCCCGGCCTTTTAGTCAGCCTGTTCGCGGTGGCGGCGGGTCCTACCAAGAGGGTGAAGACCAGGAGGGCCCCCATCATTTGAGCGGAGAGGGATATCGCGAGCGCCGCCAACGCAAGGAAGAGCACCGATAGCATCGTGACCGGCAGTCCGCGCGCGGCCGCCGCCTGGGGATCGACCGTACAGAAGAGAAGGGGTCGGTAGATAGCGAGAAGGAGGACCAAGTCAATCGCGGCCGCGACCCCCGTGACCAGAACATTCTGGGAGCTTATGCCGAGGATGGAGCCGAAGAGGATACCGTAGACCCGCTGCGCATAGCCTGAGTAGAGAGATAGGAAGAGGAAGCCCAGGCCGAGGGCGAAGGTCATGAGAACGGCGACCACGATATCGCGCTCGCGGGCCTTGGTGCCCAGGACGCCTATACCTACGGCGGCAGCGAGGGCGAAGGCAAAGAAGCCCAGGACCGGGAGGATGCCCACCAATACCGCACCGGCTGCTCCCGCGAAGCCGATATTCGGGATAGCATGGGCCGCGAAGGTCAGGCTCCGCGCGACGATGAAGTAACCGACGACGGCCGCAAGCACGGCGGCGATGGAGCCCGTGACGAGGGCGTTCCGCATGAACTGATAATGCAGTAAGTCTAGCATCATCCTCCTCCGCGCCTAGACAGGAGCCCCGACGACGAACAGCTTCCCCAGGGCTTCGACAACTTCCACGGGCGAGCCGTAGAGCTCACTTAAGGCAGCGCTCGTGATGACCTCGGCGGTTGGGCCCTTGGCGCATCGGCCGTTGGCCATGAAGAGTACCCCTTCGATTTCGCCTAGCATGGGGTTCACGTCGTGAGTAACCAGAAGGACCGCTGTCCTCCTAGTCTCGCGAAGCCGTGCGACAAGGCCGACGATCTCGGCTTCGCGCGCCAGGTCGAGGCTGGCCAAAGGCTCGTCGAGGAGGAGGAGGCGCGGATGCGTGAGCAAGGCCTGGGCAATGAGAATGCGTTGCTGCTCCCCTCCTGAGAGTTCCCCCAGCGAGGCCTCGGCCAGATCGAGGGCGCCAACCTCCTCAAGAACCTCGTCGATCGCGGCCTCTCGCTTCTTGCTGGGCAGCCCAGGACCCCATCGATGGCCGTCAACGCCAAGACGGACCACGTCCCGCGCGCGGATAGCGATTCCCGCATCCCAATCTCTGAATTGCGGCACATATCCTATCTGCCTGTTCCCCCTGCGGGGAGGATGACCGAACACGGAGATGTTTCCCGAGCTCGGTTGGATTAGGCCGAGGAGAAGCCTGAGCAAGGTCGTCTTGCCCGCTCCGTTCGGACCGAGGACGGCGAGGAACTCGCCCTCCTCGATCGAGAAGCTCATCGAGCTTTGTATCATCCGTTTCCCAAGGTGAACACTCACCTTATCGAGCGATACGACCTGCCCAGACTCCGCCGATTCATTCATTGCCGCGTCCTATGCTACTTCCCGAGAGCCCGGTCTAGGGCTGTGAGCTGACTCAGCATCCAATTCTGGTAGTTTACGGCCGAGGGCATCGTTTCGGTGACCGGCAGGATCGGGATTCCCGCTGCCTTCGCCTCGTCCTGCAACTTTGTCGTGATTGGAGTCACGGTCTGCTCATTATAGATCAAGACCTTGATCTTCTTTCCCTTAACCTGGCTCTCGGCCTCCATCGCGACCTCGGCCGGGGGGTCGTTGCCCTCGGCTATGGATTTCTGGAACTCGAAGGGCGTGAGCATCTTGAGTCCCATCGGGCCTGATTGATAGAGGAAGATTGTTTCCGTCAGGCCTACCGGCGTCCCGCTGTATTTCTTCTTGAGCTCGACGATCTTCTGGCGAATCGCGACCAAGGACTGATCGAAGGTCTGGAGGTTCTTCTTGAAGGCCGGGGCGCCGGTGGGATCGATCCTGGCGAGATTGTCGGCCAGAGCATGGGCGATGGCTTGTGCGTTGTCAACATCGTACCAGATATGCTCGTTATCCGGCAGCTTGGCGACCGCGATGTCGAAGCCCTTGAGGAGGACTCTCTTCGCGCTCGGCGAGGCGGAAAGAAGCTTGTCCATCCAATCGTCGTAGCCCCCGCCATTCTCAATGATAAGATCGGCTTCGGCTATAGCCTTGGCGTCGTCCACGTTCGACTCGTATTCGTGCGGATCGACATTAGGGTCCGAGAGGATACTCGTCACAGCGACCTGATCGCCGCCGATCTGTTCGGCAATGTTTCCGTAGAAGTTTTCGGCCGCCACTATCTTTACCTTATGTGCCATGGTACTGCCCGCGGCAGAGAGGAAGGAGAGAGAGACGGCGAGGAAGACAGTCGCGGCACCTTGACGCGCGAGCGTCCGGCTTAAGCCTATCATAACAACCTCCTGATCACAGCGACTCTGTTATGATACTCAGTATCATTATTCTATTGATACTATGTCTCATATGAATAAGTCAAGAGACGGAGCTGACCTCTCGCTATGGGCTGCCTACGCGCCCTCGCTTAGGCTTGTAACCTTCATTCGTTTCAGGTACTTTCTCCCCGAACACATGCGCCATTTCCTTCAGTTACTGATGTTTTCAACCTTTGTAGCCCTAACCATGCCTATCGGCGCAGAGCAGCCCCCTCGGCAGGTCCAGGTTCCGAGCCTAACAGAGATACCAGAACCGACCAGCGCCTCGTTACAGAGCATCGAGGGCGAATCCGGCGACCTTTCCCAAGGGAGCGCTTTCGCGATATATCGCTGGGATCGATTCCCCCACGTCATCGTGCTGGACATGGCCGACTTCACAGAGCAGGACTGCATGTTCTCGCGCTTGGCCTTCTTCCTCGAGAAGCGCGGCTACCGTGGACGATTGCTCACTGACACACAGCTCGCCGGGAAGCATGGGTGGAATGCCCATGATTATGGTCCTGATGGCCTGGCATCCTTCTTCAATGCGGCGGCCGCGACGCGCTTTCCCCTCGACCCCGAGGAGACGCTGCTGCGCGACATAGCATTACGCGAAGGCATCGTTACTCGACGTGGGGATAGCCTCCTTCCCGGATCAGGCGCGATTCTGTCCATCAGCCGGTCTTCGTCCAAGTATGAACGCATCCTCCTCTTGGCCCACGAGTCCTATCACGGGGTCTATTTCTGCATGGCGAAGTACAGGGAGCTCTGCGCCAAGACCTGGGCAACTGCGCCCGCTTCCGAGCGGCGGTTCATTCGGCGGCTCTTGGAATACCTCGGCTACGACGATTCCGACTCAAGTCTAGTCGTGAACGAGTTTCAGGCCTATCTCCTCCAACAGCCGAAGTCCATGGCCCCAGCCTATTTCGAGCGTATGGGCAAGCTCATCGCCAACGCAGAGGGCGTCCCCGAGGCCGCTGAAGTCATGCCTCATCTTCTCAAGGACGAGGCCATTCTCGAAACCTTTCTCATGTCCAACTATGCGATCGAGGCAGGTGGCGTCGTACCAAGTGCTGAGGGAGGGCGCTGATGCGCAGCTCGTCGCGTATCGCGCTGGCGGCGCTCTTCGCGTTCGTCCCTACTCTCTGCGCCTATGCGCATCCACATGTCTTCATCTCCAATCACGTGGCGGTCGATTTCGAGGGGACTGTCCTGGCTCGGATATCCGTGGAGTGGACCTTTGACGAGCTCTTCTCCCAGATGATCATCGCCGACTTCGATAAGGTTTCGAAGGGCTCCTTTACCGAGGCCGAGGCGATGGCCTTGAAGAAGGGCGCCTTCGACAACCTCAGGAACTACCACTATTTCCTCGCTTTCTTCTTGAACGGCAAGGCGCTTGCGCTCCCGCCGATACGAGACTTCAAGCCCATGATCAAGGATGGCAGGCTCATATACTCCTTCTCCCTACCGCTCGAGCTCTCGATCGCGGCGAAGCCAACAGAGCTCAGGATTACCATATACGACGATACCTACTACGTGGCCTTCGACAAGACGAACCAGAGCGACGTTGAGGTCCGCTTGGCGGACACGGTAGCGGCTGAGGTTTCCATCGAGAAGACCACGGTCAAGCCCGAATGGCCAGGGCAATTCATGCCCGATCAGATCGTCCTCAGGATGAGAAGGAAGTGAAGCATTGAGAAGACGCCCGATCGATACCTTGCGCCGACTGGCCGCGACAACCATCCTGGCGCTCTTTGCCATGTGCGCCGTAGCGGAGTCTCCCAACCCCTTCACGTCGAGCGGAGGACCATCACGGATGAGCGCCCCGGCCTCGGGCGGAATCGCGGTCCTCGCTCCCGTCCTGCGCGCCATGACGGACCGCCTCGCTGAGCTTGCCCGGCAGGTTCGTGAATCGAAGACACCCGGTCCAATGCTTGCGCTCGCTCTCATTTCCCTCGCCTACGGCATCTTCCATGCCCTGGGACCGGGCCATGGCAAGACGATCGTCTCGACTTTCTTCCTCGCCGAGGAGGCGAAGCTCCGACATAGCCTGATTGCGGGCTATCTCATCGCGCTCGTTCACGCCGTCTCCGCCTTGGCTATAGTCCTTACGCTTTTTTTCATTGTACAAGGCGTCTTCTCTACGGGGTTCGAGTCGGCGAGTAGGATCGTTCAGACACTCAGCTTCGGGGCCATTGCCGTCATCGGTGCTGTCATGCTCGTCCAGAGGATACGCGGCAAGGAACACAGCCATGCTTTCGGCAAGGGACACGCGCATGACCACAGCCATGTCGGCGACCACGACGGTGAGCCGAGGCCGGTCACTATCAAGGAGCTCTTCGGCATCGCCCTCGCCTCTGGTGTCGTGCCCTGCCCCGGTGCATCTACTATTATCCTCGTCTGCCTCTCTCTCAACGTGCTCCTCGCAGGCGTCGTCGCCGTCGTCATGATCTCGATCGGAATGGGCCTGACGGTGACCGTCATCGGCGCTCTCGCGATCCTGGTGAAGCGCGGCGTGCTAAAGGCCTCATCAGGAGGCCATGGAGGCGGGGCCAGGATAGCGCGAAGGATCGTCGAGATCGCCGGGGCCTCAGTGCTCTTCGTCTTCGGCCTCTCGCTGTTCGTCGCACAGTTGATCTAGGGAGCTCTGATGATGTTTTCGCCTGATACGGCAGCCTGGCTCAGGGGAGCCTCGGAGACGTTCACTACCACCCTCGCGGGGCTCGCCTTCGAGACCATACCTTTCCTTCTCATGGGCACGCTTCTCTCGGCAACAATCCAGGCTTTCGTGCCAGACCAAGCGCTAAAGCGACTCTTCCCCAAGAATCGCTACCTATCGATCCTCGTCGCCTTACTGGTCGGAGTGTTCATCCCGATCTGCGAATGCGGGACGGTACCCCTGGCCCGGAGACTGCGGCAGAAGGGCATGCCGCTATCGACGGCCGTAGCCTTCCTGCTCGCGGCTCCTCTCGTGAACCCTATGACCATCATCTCCACCTTTGTCGCGTTCAGGGGCACGGGGAATCCGGTCTTCGCCGCACGGCTCGGGCTGGGACTCGCATCGGCCTTCATTGTTGCCCTTATTGTCGAGTTCGCTTCCAGGAATCACCCATCAATCGATATCCTTGGCCAGTCCGGTCGGGCCGCCGAACTTAAGTTCACACGCATGGGAGGCGCCGCCATCCCGGCCCCACCGCTATTGCCAGCCGCGAGCTCAAGGGTTACGAGATCCCGCCCAAGCATAGCCAGTCGAGCCGCGGCGACCCTTGAGCACGCTTCCTACGACTTCCTCGACTCGGGTCGCTACTTGATAGCAGGAATCACGATCGCCGCAATCGCGAGGGCATTCATTCCGACCCGAGCGATCCTGCACTCTCTCGGCACGCCGCTCGCGGCGACGGGGACTGGATTGCTCTCGGCCTATATACTCTCGCTGTGCTCCTCCGCCGATGCCTTCGTGGCGCGGTCGATCTTCGCACCATCGTCGTATTTCGCGGTCAAGGCCTTCCTCGTCTTCGGCCCTATGATCGATCTCAAGAACACAATACTCCTCTCGCGATTCGTGAAGCCTCGGCACCTCATAGCATTCGTAGGCATCGTAGCCCTCGTAGTCGGGGCCGTGACGCTTTCCGCTTCGCTCCTTATGGAGGCACTATGACTTCAACCCGTGAGATATCCGGAAGCAGATTAGCCCGGAGCCTAACCTTCCTTACTATTTCGTTCTTCATCTCATGGCTCGCGGGCAACGGGAAGCTAGCCAAGATAGTCCATCCGAGAATGAACCTCTGGATCGAAGGGGCAGGAGTGCTATTCCTCGTGCTCGCCTTCGCGCAGATGCTATTGCTTTCCAAGAAGCCAAGGCATTCCGATCCTCTATCGTTCTTCATACCGATCGCTTACGTTCTGGCGATCACCTTCATCTTCGTTCAATCGAACACATTCTCTACCAGCCGATTCGACCAAGGCGACGACTCCGTGGCCGTCGAGAACGCAATCTTCTCCAAGCGAGACAAGATCGCCGCCCAAGCCTCCAAGGGAGCGCTTCCATCGACTATCGTCTTCGATGATGACAAGTATTGGACCCTGTACAATCGGCTCTATGACGACCCATCCGCGGCTGCAGGGCATCGCATTGTCATTCAAGGTTTCTTCCACCGCTCGAGCGGCTATCCCGCTGATACTGGGCTGATAGGCAGGAACCTCATGTGGTGCTGCTCCGCTGATATGTCGGGCATCGGCCTCGTTGCTCAAGGGCAGGGAGTTGCTGGATTCAAGGAATCCGATTGGGTGGAGGCATCGGGACGGCTTTCGACGATCGAGTTCGACATGAATGGAGGAGGTAAGAAGACCACCATCCCTCTCATTCTCATCGACTCGCTGAAGCCGGTGGATAAGGGCGCGACTTCGAACATCATCTTCCCGTTCTGAGTTGGGTATGCCCTGCTAAGCAACGACTCATACTAGAGGCAAACCCCAGATGTCGAGACGGGCCATTTCTTTGGCCCGATCGCCAGGTGGTTCCGCTTCATGGACTAACGATATGGCGTCAGGCTATCGGGCTCGCTCCAGACGATCTATCGCGCTACTACGGGCATCTATCGGGGATTCTTCAAGCGCCCCAGATGGCTGGATGCGCAATACCGAGACACCCT
>Ga0182027_10008411_pt1 | contig 15029 bp, 8 predicted proteins | sample 712E1DmetaG_FD_121300 | JGI IMG/M metagenome (GOLD analysis project Ga0182027, IMG submission 121300) | Permafrost microbial communities from Stordalen Mire, Sweden - 712E1D metaG (Illumina Assembly) | ecosystem: Environmental > Terrestrial > Soil > Wetlands > Permafrost | place: Sweden... | reverse complement strand
ATGGTAACTACACTCCAATCGACGGCTACTGGGGCGACTCCGTCGGCGCGGATTGGGCGCCCGCCGGTCCCTAAAAGGAGGCACACATGAATTGCAAAAGCCTCTCTTTCATTGCCCTGGCCGTGGGCCTCGCGTTTTCGGCGCAGGCGCAGTTGGTTAAATACACCTCCGATGCGAGCGGTAACGTGGTCCAGCGAACCAGCGGAGTCAGCGCCGCGCCGCAGATTGTGGGACAGCCGCAAACCCAGGTGGTCATCCCCGGCGATTACGGCTCATTTTCCGTGCTGTTGGCGGACAGCGGGGGGTGCGGCTACCAGTGGCGCTTTGCGGGGACAAATCTTGCCGGTCAAACGAGTGATTCTCTGCTGGTGCTCAATGCCACCACCAATAATCAGGGACCTTACGCAGTAGTGGTGATCAACAGCGTCGGCAGCGTCACCAGCAGCGTGGCCCAGCTCTATATCGATAGCCGGGGTTGTGGCATGCCTGACTCCTGGCAACTGACCTATTTCGGCAACCTCAACCAGTATGCCATGGGTGACTTCGACGGCGACGGCATCTCCAACTTGCAGGAATTCCTGGACGGCACCAACCCAACCAACAAGACCTCATTCCGTTCGCGCCTGACGGTCTTGGGCGATGGCGGACTGGTGACGGCGGCGCCCGAGCAAGCCAGCTACGCGTTGACGGATAACGTGACGCTCACCGGGACGCCCATTGCGCCGAACGCATTCTTCGGCTGGACCGGGGACCTGGTAGCCCGCACCAACCCGGCGTCGCTGACGATGAGCACCAACAAAACCGTACGCGTGTGCTTCCTCTGCCAGCCGGCCGTGGCGGGTCTGGCGGGGTGGTGGCGCGGTGAAACTGACGCGAGCGACTTTGCCGGCGGCCACAACGGAGCGTTCTACACCGGGACCAATACTTTGCTCGCGCCCAGCATCACCTCGACCGGGATGGTTGGTTCGGCCTTCGTCTTTTATGGCACCAATTACATCCAGGTGCCGGATGTGAATGCTTTGAGACCGGCCCAATTCACCCTGGAAGCTTGGGTCTATCCCACCATTCAAAATGGCAACTACCAAACCGTGATCGCCAGGGGCTCGGCTTTGAACGACGGCGACGCCTATTACCTGGGGGTGATCAATGGCGGGGCCTCGTTCTGGGCGAAGCACACCGGGGGCGCGTCACAGGTCGCCGGGGGAAGCGTGCCGCCCAATCAATGGACCCACCTGGTTGCGACCTTTGACGGCGTGACCAAGAGCCTCTACGTCAATGGCCTGCTGGTGGGCTCGCAGACGGGATTCACGCCGCTGAGCTATGACCCGCAAACCATCCCGATGACCATCGGGGCGGATCGGGTGGTCGGCGCTCCGGCTTATTTCTTCAACGGTCTGCTGGATGAAGTGGCCCTCTTCAACCGCGCTCTCAGTATGACTGAGGTCAGCGGCCTCTATTACGCCAATTGCGCCGGGCTGTGCACCAACCGCCCGGTCATTACCAGCTCCCCACAATTCGCCGTTGCGCTCCAGGGCATCGGTTACACGCAGCAAGTGACGACGGTGCTGGGCCAGGCGCCCATTAGTTTTTCGCTCTCGGCAGGGTCGCTGCCGTCCGGCCTCGCGCTGTCATCGGCGGGGCTCCTCAGGGGCATCCCGACGGTTGCCGGCAGCAACGTCTTTGCCGTGCTGGCGACCGATGCAGCCGGCCTCTCGGCGGAGCTGCTCTGCAGCCTCCAGGTTCAGCCGACGGTGGTGCCGGTCGCAGTTATGCCCCCCGGCATGGTCAGTTGGTGGCGCGCGGAAAATAACGCCCTGGATGCGGTCGGCACGAACCACGGGACCCTCTCGAACGGCGTTTCCTTCGCCGCCGGGGAAGTGGGGCAGGCTTTCCTTTTCAACGCCGCAAACCAGGAGGTGAAGGTATTCGCCTCGCCGTCGCTCAATGTCGGCGCGGGCAGTGGTCTGACGGTGGAGATGTGGATCAAGCCGGCCGACCTGGTCAACCCGCGCCCGCTGGCCGAATGGAATGATGGGGTCAACTATGGGACGCACTTTTGGATTAACGTCTCCGGCGGCAGCCCGGGCGGTCTCTACGCCAACTTGCGGGACATTAATCTGGCCGACCACGTCTTCTACTCCGGCAGCGGCTTGCTAAGCACCAGCGTGTGGCAACACGTCGCCCTGACCTACGACACGACTTCCGGCACGGCCCAATTGTACCTGAACGGAGCGGTTGTCGCCTCCGCCAATCTGGGATTGTTCGTGCCGCGCACCACCGTTGACCTGCACCTTGGCTTTCGGCCGGGCTCTTCCTCATACTCAGGCCTGATGGATGAGCCGACCCTCTACAACCGGGCATTCAGCACCAACGAAATTGCTTCGGTTTACAATGCCGGGGTTCTTGGCAAGGTGAGCGTCGGCCCCTATCTGAACACGCCGCCCACGCTACCCGATGCCATAGTGGGACAGGGATACACCCAGGCCGTCGTTGCCGTTCGCGGTTCGGCGCCGGTGACCTTTGCGGTAATCGGGGGAGCATTGCCTCCGGGATTGAACCTGAGCTCGGCCGGGCTGGTGAACGGAATACCCACCACCCCCGGCGGATTCAACTTCACCATCACTGCCACCGACGCCGCCAGTCTCAGCAGCTCCCAGGCCTTCTCCCTCCAGGCCTATGCGCCCATCCCGCCGCCGCCCGGCCTGGTGAGTTGGTGGCGCGCCTCGACCAACGCGTTCGATTCCGCCGGCACTAATGACGGCGTGCTGCGCAATGGCGCTGCCTTCGCCACCGGCAAAGTGGGTCAGGCTTTCGCGCTGGACGGAATCAGCCAATCGGTCGATATCACCGACGCTCCTTCGCTTCGCCCGGCCTCGGTCACCCTTGAAACATGGGCCTTGTTCAACGCCACGGGCACCCGGGTTATTATGGGCAAGCCGCTCGGCGCCGCCAACCTCGATTCGTATCAGATCTATCTCAACGGCGGGGAGCTTGGCGCTTTCATTAGCGATACCGCGGGCACCGGCCCGGCCTTAAGCGTCCCGTTCTCGCCGGCGATTGGCAGTTGGTATCACGTGGCCTACACCTTCGACGATGCCAGCAAGCAACAAGCCCTTTACCTCAATGGTTCCCAGGTAGCCAGCGGAGTCGCCAACAAGACCATCGCTTACGACACCCAGCCGGTGCTGCTGGGACGCGATACTGAAAACGGGAGCCCCAACTTCTTCTTTGCCGGGCGGTTGGATGAGTCCTCCATCTACAACCGGGCGCTCGGCTCTAATGAGGTCGCGGCTCTCTTCAACGCCGGCCCCGCCGGGAAGACGGCGGTTGGCCCGGCCTTTGCCACGCCGCCGGTGCTGCCCGTTGCGGTGGTCGGCCAATCTTATACCCAGGCGCTCGCCCTGGCTCGCGGAACGTCCGTAACGTTTGCAGTGGTGGGAGGCGCTTTGCCCTCCGGGCTGGCACTAAGTTCGGCCGGCGTCGTGAGTGGTACGCCGACTAACACCGGGACCTTCAGCCTCGTCGTCCGAGCGACCAGTGGCGCGAGTCTCACGGCCGACCAATCCTTCACGCTGCAGGTCTTGCCCAGGGTTGTCCCCCCCGCCGGGCTCGTGAGCTGGTGGCGCGCGGAAAACAACACCCTGGATTCGGTCGGGAGCAATAACGGCTTCCAAATTAACGCGGCCACGTTCGCAGCCGGAAAAGTGGGCCAGGCCTTCTCGCTCAATGGGGTCAGCGATGCGATTGAAATCGAGGATGCGCCAACCCTGCGTCCGGTCTCGCTTACACTGGAGGGCTGGGTCATGTTCTTCGTGTCGAGTGGGACTCAGACCATCATGGCCAAGACCGTCGGCAGCGGCAGCAGCGATTCCTACGATGTTTGGCTGGAGAATGGAAACCTGAAGGGGACGGTCTCGGACATCGCCGGCGCGATTTTTCCCATTAGCGCGCCGTTCACCCCCGTGGTCGGGCAGTGGTACCAGGTGGCCTTCACCTTCGATGACGTTACTAAACAGCAGATCCTTTACTTGAATGGCGTGGCGGTCGCTTTCGGCACTTCGAGCCTGAGCATCGGCTATGACACACATCCGCTGTTCCTGGGCGCGGACGACGATAACGGCGCCATGACGCTCTCCCTGCAGGGCCGCATTGACGAGGCCGCTTTTTATAATCGCGCGTTGAGTCCGGCTGAAGTGGCTTCCTTGTATAGCGCGGATGCCGCCGGCAAAACCGTCGCCGGCCCGTACATCACCACGCCTCCGGCGCTGGCGGATGCGGCGTACGGCATCGCTTACACCCAGGCGATCAGCTCCGTGCGCGGCACCGGCTCGGTGACCACTGCGCTGATCGCGGGGGCCTTGCCCACGGGTCTGACGCTGAATGCGCAGGGCGTCATCAGCGGCGTGGCGACCAACCCGCTCGGCGTGGTGCCGACGAATGCGGCGAGCTTCACCTTCACGGTGCGCGCGACGGATACGGCGGGCTTGTTTGGCGACCAGGCTTTCACGTTGCGCGTCGCGGCGCCGGTGCCGCCGGTCGCCGGATTGGTTTCGTGGTGGCGGGCCGAGAACAACGCGCTGGATTCCATCGGCACCAATAATGGCGTCGCCTTGAATGGAACGGCCTATGCCCCGGGACAAGTGGGCCAGGCCTTTTCGCTGGATGGCATCAACGATTGCATTCAGATCCCGGACTCGCCCGGGCTGCGGCCCGCCTCGCTCACCCTGGAGACATGGGTCAGGTTCGGCGCGAACACCGGCATTCGGGTGATTTTTACCAAACCCATCGGCAGCAGCACGCTCGACTCGTTTTCGCTCTGGCTGGAGAACGGCAACCTGCGAGGCGGCATTTGCGACGGCAATGCCTTTGGGCCGATCCTCACGGTTCCATTCACCCCGGCGGTGGGTCAGTGGTATCACCTGGTGTATACCTTCGACGACCTGACCCGGCAGCAGGAGCTTTATATTAACAACGTGACCGCGGCCAGCGGGCTTTCGGACCGGTCCATTGCTTATGATAGCCAGCCAGTGCTGCTGGGGTGCGATAGTGACAATGGGAGCCACAACTGGTTTGTGCAGGGCCGAATCGACGAGGCCGCCCTTTACAATCGCGCATTGAGCGCGCCGGAGGTTGCCGCGCTTTACTATGCCGGGGCCGCCGGCCGGACCACCAGCGGGCCGTACTTCACGACCTTGCCTGCCTTGCCCGACGGCATCATCAATCGGTCCTACAGCCAAACCATCACTTCGACCCGCGGCACACTTCCGGTGGTTTACACGCTGTCGGGCGGAAACTTGCCGCCAGGGCTCGCGTTCAGTTCCGCGGGCGTGCTGAGCGGGACGTTCACGAACACCGGCAGCTTTAAGTTCACCGCCCGCGCGACCGATGCCGCCGGGCTGGTGGCTGAACAGTATTATACCGTGAACGTCTTTGCGCCCGTGTTGGCTCCGTCTGGCCTGCTCTCCTGGTGGCGCGCGGAAAACGATGCCTCGGATTCGGCGGGAACCAACAACGGCACGTTGCTCGGTGGCGCGACCTTCGCCGCCGGCAAGGTCGGCTCGGCCTTCAGCCTCAACGGCACGAACGCCTTCGTCGCCGTCTCGAACTCCGCCTGGCTAAATCCGGCGGGCGCCTTTAGCATCGAGCTCTGGATAAAGGCCAGCTTGCAGCAATTCAGCCCGGACGGGCTCTGGCTGGCGGTGGACAAGTCGCACGGTTTTGCCGATGGCACCGGTTGGGGAATGGAAGGCAACGCGGATGGCACCTTCTCCTTCTTCTTCGGGAAAGGCGGTTCCAGTTCGCCGGCGAACTTCGTCAACGCGACGACCTTGAGCAGTGTCCGCGATGACCATTGGCATCACCTCGCCGGCGTGTTCACCGGCACCCAGCTTGCCATTTACCTGGATGGTGTCATCCACGGCAACCTCGCCGTTACCAACCTTTGCGCCGGAAACAATCGGGACGTGGAGATTGGCCGTTCCTGGGGCGGTGGCTCTCCGTTCCGCTACTTCCACGGTTTGCTGGACGAAGTTTCTTATTACAACCGGGCTTTATCCGCCAACGAAGTCGCCGGCATCTGTAACGCTGAAGTTGCGGGCAAGCGGCTGCTGCCCCCTCTGCTCTTGCGCGCCTCGGCCCAAGGCAACGCGGTTTCGCTCTCGTTCTCCGCCGCCATCGGCGTCACCTACACCGTGCAATCCGAGACCTCCCTGAGCCCCAGCTCCTGGTCTGTTCTGAGCAACCTTGCCGCCCTTAATACGAACATCACGGTCACGTTTCCCGTCACCGGATTCCCGCAGCGCTTCTACCGAGTCTTCGTGCCACCCCAATAACTTGACTGCTGATTCACCAGCGAAGGTCGGGGGGCATGGGGAGAGCCCACAGTCAGTTGAAGGAGTTTAGTGACAATTAGTGACAAGAAAACTGCAGCTTGGTGCAGTTTCTTGCATTTGGCCTGGAGAATTGGCCCGCGTAAGTTGCACGTACCTGCACACTTATGAAAGGAGCTGAGGACATGTGGTGGGTTCGATTCTCTCCACCCGCTCCAACATCTCGAACGATTACCGGCTGACGAGATCCGTTTTCGATGGCATTCTAAACCTGAAATGTTTAGCGCGAGTTTCCTCTTTGCCTCAATGTTCTGGGGTTCGGTTGGCCTGGGATTTTTTATTTACGGCAAGAAGCAGCAGTCCCTGAGCCCGATGGTTGGCGGAATCCTGATGATGGTCGGGTCGTATTTCATCGGTTCTGCGCTGTTGATGTCGCTGGTCTGCCTGGGGATTGCGGGAGCTGTCTATTTCCTTGCGAAGCGGGGCTATTGAAATCAACGCCATCCCGCTATGCCCGAGCCGCGACCTCTTTTCTGATTTCTGCCAGCTCCGCCTTTGGTTCGTCAGAAACGTGCTCGAGCCTGCCGGCGTGGCGATACCAATACCGGGAGTTGTCGTGATCGCCTTCAATCTTGTGCAGGACGGCGTGAATCCAGGCAGCGGTCGTGTCCGTCTCGTATTGCTGCACCATTTTATGGGCGGCATCCCATTGGCCCGCCACGGCGAGGTCAATCGCTTGGAGAAGATTTTTGTCCATAACGAACGGGTCGAAACCGCCGGCTATTTGCCACCCAGGGCCTTCTCAACGGCTTGAACGAGTTCTGCTGAGTCTGGCTTCACCTTCGAGTCGAACCGTTTCAGGATTCTCCCGTCACGCCCGATGAGAAACTTGTTGAAATTCCACTTAATGTCGCCAGGGAATGGGGAGCCTTCGCCTGCCAACATCACGTAGAGCGGGTGGCGGTTGGGTCCGTTGACTTCGATTTTGTCAAACAGCGGGAAGGTCACCTGATACTTGGAGGAGCAAAACTGTCTGATTTCCTCATTGGTCCCGGGCTCTTGACCGCCAAACTGGTTACACGGGAAGCCCAGCGCCGTGAAGCCCTTGTCTTTGTATTTTTCCTGCAGTGCTTCAAGACCCGCGTATTGTGGGGTGTAGCCGCACTTCGACGCGACATTGACAATCAGCATGACTTTTCCCTCATAAGCCTTCAGCGAGGTTGATTTCCCGTCGATATCCTTGAGCGAGATGCTGTAAATGGAATCGGCAGCGTGCGTACAAACCACCTGGACCAGCGACAACGCAGACAGAATCAGGAGCATTTTCATTGGCTGGAAGCTCGCACAGGGCCACCTCATTCGTCAAATCGAGCAGGCCCTCTCACGGCTTCTTGCTGATACAATAGATCCGGGCCGAACTCCGGATGAGCAGGCGGTCGCCAGCCAGGGCGGGCGTGGCCATGCACATGTCGTCCTCAGCCAGCTTGTTCGTGTGCATAAGCTCAAACCGGTCGCCGGCCCGCACAACAAAGGTCATGCCATCTTCATTCAGGAAAAAAACCCGGCCGGTGGCGGCCCAGGGCGAGGCCGTGAAATGCAATCCGGCCGGCAGCTTCTGGCGATCATAAAGAACTTCGCCTGTGCGCGCGTTGAAGGCACTCAAGAGCCCGAAATCATAAAGCACGTAAAGTTGCCCGTCATAGACCAGGGTCGTCGGGTTGTAGGGAGCCGCAAGCGGCTGGCACCAGGCGATGCTGGAGTTGTTAGTCTGTCCGGGTTGGAGGGAAATATCACCACTGCCGCCCGGGCGAATGGCATAGACCGGCCGTGATTTATCAACGATGAAACCCGAAGTAACATACAAAAGACCCCGGTCCGCATACGGTGTGGCGATGGTAATGCTGGACATGCCCTTGAACCACCAAAGCAGCTTGCCATCCAGATCGTAGGCGCGGACTTTGCCGCTGCCGGCGGTCACGATCTCGCTGCGCTGTTCGTTGTCCCACACATAAGGCGTGGACCAGTTACTCTTCTCGTCACGGTCAACGCGCCAGACTTCTTTGCCTGTGCCCTTGTCCAGTGCCAGCAGGTAAGACTGCTCCTCGTTGTCGCTGACCAGGTACAGCCGGTCCCGGTGCAATACCGGTGAAGCCGCCGTTCCCCAGCCGCTGCGCGTCTTGTGCGGTTCCAGCGGCCTGGACCAAATCTCCCGGCCGGCATAATCAAGGCAGAACACCCCCACATTGCCCACGCATACATAAACCCGCTCACCATCAGTTAACGGCGTTTCCGAGGCATAAGTATTCTTCAGGTGAATCGGCCCGGCCGGCGGTCCCCGATGAACGACGTGCTTCCACCTCACTTTGCCTGAAGATAAATCGAGGCAAACCACTTTCCATTCGTGCTCGGGACGCGGCGCGTCCGGCCGCTCGCCCCCCAGATAGAGCCCCTTCTTCGGCGGCTCGGAAGTGCCGGGGTTCACCGCCGTCGTCACAAACACGCGGTCGCCCCACACGATCGGAGATGACCAGCCGCGTCCGGGAATCTCCGCCTTCCACGCGACGTTCTCCGAGGCAGACCAATGCTCGGGCACGTTCGCGTTGGTGGTTATGCCGCGGGCTCCGGCCCCGCGGAACTGCGGCCAGTTTGCCTGCCCTCCAAGCGCCCCTGGTGCAGAGACACCGCCACAGAGGGCTGATGCCACCACTAGCAACACCTTGGGGTTCATTTCCCAAGCCGACATCCGATCAAGGCCAGTCATCGGCGCGATGTTACGCTCCCGAGCCTGCCCGGCAAGCCCCGATGAAACGTGAAAATATGGCAATACCCTTAATACTGCACGGAGCGATTGATTGCCGAAGACCCTGGCCGAGTCATGCGGCGCGGGGTGCTGCAACGAAATGTGGTTTGCACGGGCATTATGCGAGGCAAGAAGTTGGTGGTGCTGGTCGGGCAACGGAAGGCTTTGGCCATGGGTGTTGGAAACAACCGGACGGAGCAAAGGTTTTCAGGGTTCCCGCCCACAAAAAGAGCGACCCGTTACCGGGTCGCTTCTCGCAGCCGGGGGTGACCGCTCTCTGGCTGTGGTGGTTCTACAATTCACAGCCCGATGCAGCCAACATCGCTCTACCGAGAGGCACAGCCCACTAGGCAAACCCTTGGAATTATTAACCCCGGAAGAACAAGCGCAACTGCCCCCGTGGCAAAGTCCACTTGGCCGTGCATGGAGAAAAATCTTCTGATCCATGTGTGGCCGTCAATGATGGGTCTCATCGGTTTCATGGAGCAATCCAGGTCAGGTCATTTGCAGAGGGAAACGGCGGCAGTCTCGGGGCGGGCGGCGGGCTTTACCAGGAAGAGCAGGCCCGCGCACAGCAGCAGGCTGGCCGCGGCGAGGTTAAACAGGAGGCTCAGGTTCAGGTGCGCATCGCGCAGAGCGCCGCCGGCGTAAATCCCCGCACCGCCGACGAGACAACTGAAAAGATTTAACATGCCGTAGCCGGTGGCGCGGTAGCGCGGGTCTGATACCAGGCAAAGGATGGGCATCATGTTGGAATCGGCGAACGCGCGGGCCAACCCGTAGAGGATCAGCCCCATAATGGCCAGGGGCAGCAGCGGGGTCGCGGCGGCGATGAAGATTCCGGGCGCCGCCACGCAAAGGCCAACGACGGGCACAAGGACGCGTCCGCGTTCATTGGTTCGGCTCCAGCGATCGGCCCATGCGCCGCCGATCAACACACCAACTATCGCCGCCGTCTGCATGTAACCGGTGGCGGAGAGCCCGGCAACACCTTGCCGGAGTTGAAAATGTTCGCTCAAGTAAGTAGGCATCCAGCCGACCAGCGCCCATCCGACCAGGCCGAGCAGGGCCCAGTAGGTTAGAACGAGGATGAATGAACCGCGGCTGAACAAGCTGACGAGGGCGTCCACAAAACCCACCTTTTGCGCCGAGCCGGTCGCTCGGGTCTCGTCTTCCCGCGGGGCGTCGCGCAGCAGGGAAACGAGCACCAGCGAATAGCTGAGGCCGATCAACCCGAACAGGCTGAAGGCGTAGCTCCAGGTGTGCCGTTCGGCAAGCCAACCCCCAAGCCCTCCAAGGGCGGCGCCGACCATGATGCCGCTCATGTGCACGCCCGTTGCCAGCGAGCGGGTGGGGCCGCGATGATAATCGGCGATGAGGGCGAGAGCCGCAGGAATGTAACAGGCCTCGCTAATGCCCATGAGCGCGCGGGCGATGAGCAGTTGGTCGAAAGTCCGGGCGTGACCGGTGAGCCAGGTAACCGCCGACCAGACGAAGAGACTGCCGACGACGACCCTGGTTCGGCCGAGCCGATCGGCCAGGTAACCGGCGAACGGACTCAGCAAACCATAAACCCAGAGGAAGACGGAGGTGAGGAGCCCGAACTGGGCGTCGGTCATCGGAATCGCTTCGACCAAAGACACCCGCATGGTGGTGATCATGACGCGATCGAGGTAATTCAAGCAGGCGACGAACCAGAGCAACGCGACGATGAGCCACGCACGCGCCAGCGGTTTGGAGCCGAAGATCATAGGAGCCAGTGGCCCTTCATTTGTATGCGCCTAGAGAACTCGAATCAGGCGGAGAAGACAACTAGTTCCCGTCCGTGATCTACAACCCACTCTTGACATTTCTCATCATGCATCCACACTCCTCCCACAATGATTAACATAACGCCAACACAACTTCGGAAAGCAGCCAACATCCAAGAGAAGAAGAAAGCGGGGAAGAGCAGTTTGTAATAAGACCTCGCTTGGGCCTGATATGCAACGCAAGTTTGGGGTTCTGGCCGTGCTCATGGTGGGAATCCACGGTTCGTTTAGCCGGCAGCCGGCCTCTTTGCCATTTGCTGTTTCAGTCACGAATGTCACGAAACCCGGTCTTCCAGAATATCTGGACAATATCAACCGGGTTACGAAAAGCATCAGTTTGTTCCAGGACTGGCCGATTTCGACGGCGGTGATTGACGGTGAGTTTTGGGTATTCAACTGCTGTGCTGGCGAGGAGGTGGTGCGCCACAAGGGAACCTGCATAGAGAACGGAGTGAGGCAGGCCGATGGACGCATGAGTTTGACCAACGCGATTTGGGGAACCGTTCAGGCCCCCTACATCCTGGGCGGGGTTTGGTATGATTCCTCCCGGCATACGCTGTACGCGCCTTTGCATTGCGAGTATGGCAGCGTCTATGGGGGCAGAGGTGGTGTCGGCACCACGCTGAATCGGCAGATTCATTTGGCCACGAGCACGGACAAAGGGCTAACCTGGCATTACCAGGGCCCGATTATCACCCGGGATGATCCTCGTACCCCTCACCCGGAGCCTGAATATTCCGGCTCGCATTGGCATGGCGGCGAGGGGGATATCTATGTGTATGCCGACGAGGAGGCCGGCTACATCTACGTGTATTCGAGCCACAACATCTGGCCGAAACCAGGAACGGATGCGCCGCATTTTTGGGGCACTCATGTATCGCGTTGCGCGATTAGCGACCTCCTCGCGCCGGGAAAATGGAAGAAATTCTATAATGGGACCTGGGATCAGCCCGGACTTGGGGGGAAGGCTTCTTTTGTTAACGCCCGCTGTGTCATTTACAGCACCTTCCTCGAGAAATATGTCTCCTTCAATTACGGCGGCAGCTTATCGTTCTGCACGAATCTTTCCGAGCAGGACTGGACTCCCTCCTGCGGTATCGCCGGAGGCTGTTGGGGGAGCAATGGGATTTGGGCGTGGACCCTTGTGGATGCCTCCAAAGCAAACGTTTGGTCATTCGACACGACCTTGTACGTTTATTGCTACTGGAACGCAAAGCCCGGCTCCGTGTATCGGATGGATTTTGGGGCAGGCGCGACACTAAACAGCTCGGGCTATACTGGTGCTGGAGTGGATGAACCCCTGTTCGCTCACACGCTGAATCCAACAAGGCCCTACGGGGAGCCGTTGTATGACAGCGACGATTCCATCGCGAGCCGGCATGTGCGAAAGATAAGCTGTCTGAGTTCTGAAGCGTCCTATACCGGCGACTGGGCTCAACAATCATCGCCCGTCAACGCTAGAATAAGCGGGACCACAAACAGCAGCGTCTCGCTTGCGTTCAACGGCGGCGGCATCTATTGGCGGGCAGCCTCCGGACCGGACTGTGGCAAAGCAGATGTTTATCTCGATGGGGAATGGCAGAAGACCATTGATTTCTATGGCGACTATACGCCCTGGCAGTTTTGGTTTATCAAGACCGGCCTCGACCTGAGGGCGGCGCACACCATCAGAATCGTGGTGCGCGGCGACAAGAACGCCAGGTCGAGCGGGACCGCCGTCAAGCATATCGCGTTCGAGTGTGCAGGGGAAAGCAACCAGGCCTCCGACGGGTTCTGCAGCGTTCAGGGGAAGAACGGTTGGCACTATCAAGCCTGGGATGGCACGAACTATACCAACCTGGAATTTGATTCCGGCAAGAATGTGTGGACAACCCCCGGGGGGTTGATCGCAATCGGCCCCGATTACCAGGTGCCGAGTGCGGCTGATGCGGTCAGGAAATGGGTTGCCCCGCGTGACGGGCGAATACGCTTGGAAGGGTTTGTCGAAGTGAAGAAGGCAGGCGGCAGCGGCGTCTATGCGAAGATAGTCAGGAATGCCACGGAAGCATGGCCCGAACGACTGGTGACTTACGGCAAAAGGACAGTCCACGACACGACGCTCTCGGTGAACAAGGGAGATTCATTCCTTTTCATCGTTAGGCGGAATGGCGAAATGTCCGCCGATAAAGTCCTTTGGGACCCGGTGATCAGCTATGTGGACACCCAGAAAATGGCCAGCCTCCAGAAGGCATTGTGACCGTCGCCGCTGAACACGCGCCCCCTATGTGGTTGTTGCCCGGTAAGGCGAGGGCAATCCCGTATTCATCGCATGAGGATGAGGACAACCGGGGAATAGTTGTAATAAAGCATCGGGTGTCTGGGTTTTTCCTCCACACAAAAGCCCCAGGATGAGGCAATTGAGCGTCCGCGACGCGAAGGCAATTGTCTTGGCTTGCGATTGAGTTTGTGCGAAATGAGGCGCATCCTCTCGCAATATGAAACGTCGCTTGAATATCCTGGTCATCATTGCTACGGCGCCGATTCTGTGCGGCGCGCAATCGTTCGCTGCCACAAAACCCTCCATCAAAGAAGCCCCTTTTGGCACTATGCCCCAGGGCACGCCCATCAAGAGCTACACCCTGGATAATGGCAAAGGGATGTCGGCGAAGGTTCTGACCTACGGCGCCATCATCAATGAGTTGAATGTTCCTGATGCCAAAGGCGCCGTCACTAACGTGGTGCTGTCCGCTAAGACGCTGGCAGAGTATGTTGACGGATTCCGCAGTGCGGCGGCGATTATGGGTCGCGTGGCCAATCGCATTGCCGACGCCCGCTTCACCCTGGATGGCGTCGAGTACAAGCTGATCGCAAACAATAGCTCAAATCACCTGCACGGTTTGTTTGGAAAATCGGTCTGGCAGGCGCGCCCGTTGCCCACGACCAAACACGCCGCCGCTCTGGAACTGACCTACCTTAGCCGAGCCGGCGAGAGCGGCTTCCCGGGCAACCTCACCGCCAAGGTGGTTTACACGCTGACCGATGCGAACGAGTTGCGCCTCGACTTTACCGCGACCACCGACCAGGCCACTCCCGTCAATCTGGCCAGCCACGCCTATTTCAACCTCTCCGGCGCGGGTACGGCGCTCGATCACGTCCTCTGGCTGGCTGCTTCGCGCTACACTCCGGCGGATGACGGCATGATCCCCACCGGCGAAATCGCCAGTGTCAAGGGAACACCTTTCGATTTCACCCAACCCACCCGCATCGGCGCGAGAATCCACCAGCTCAAGCCGCGTCCCGGCGGTTACGATCACAATTTTGTGCTCGATGGCCGGCGCACCTCCCTCAAGCTCGCCGCGCGCGTTCAGGACCCCGCCAGCGGACGCAGCCTGGAGGTGCGCACGACCGAGCCAGGCTTGCAGTTCTTTACCGCCAACCATTTCAACCATGCCGCACTTTGCCTCGAAACGCAGCACTTCCCGGATTCCGTCCATCACGCGAACTTCCCTTCAACGATTCTGCGGCCGGGTGACACGTTTCGCAGCACCACTATTTTCAGATTCAAGTAAACGAACCCGAAGAGCGGCGCGCAGAACCTTCAGGGAAAGCCGGGATTTTGGCGTGCAGGCTTTCTCCGAGAATCGAGTATCGAACCGGGCCCTATTTTAAACAATAGCCATTGCCTCTCTGAGCCGGTTAAAGTAGCTTGTTGCTTGGGTACCATAATGAAGACGCGAAGACAAGAGCCGCGCGCGTTCACGTTGATCGAATTGCTGGTGGTCATCGCCATCATTGCCATCCTGGCCGCACTGCTGTTGCCGGCGCTATCTTCGGCGAAAACCAAGGCGCAACAAATCCGTTGCATCAGCAATCTCCGGCAACTGAGCACCGCCGCCATCATGTATCAGCAGGACACCGGCAGGTCGATCGAGTACAACGTCACCGCGAAACTGTGGATGCAGACCCTGATTGATTATTCGATCAAAATCAATGACAACCGGCTTTGCCCAGTTGCGTCCGGCCGTACGCCTCCTCCCCCAGACCCGACCGCTGGGACTGCCGCGGCTGCCTGGATCTGGAACGGCGATCCCAAACTGACGGGCAGTTACT
>Ga0182027_10008410_pt1 | contig 15029 bp, 12 predicted proteins | sample 712E1DmetaG_FD_121300 | JGI IMG/M metagenome (GOLD analysis project Ga0182027, IMG submission 121300) | Permafrost microbial communities from Stordalen Mire, Sweden - 712E1D metaG (Illumina Assembly) | ecosystem: Environmental > Terrestrial > Soil > Wetlands > Permafrost | place: Sweden... | reverse complement strand
TCGCCAGCAGCGTCCTGGAAAATTTCCGGACAATCAGCGCATAGAGAAGGTTGGCGATATACTCAAAGAACAGCGACCACGCCGGCCCGTTCAAAGGATGCATCTCCTGCCAGCCGCGAATATACATGGACGGCAAGATGGGAATCAGCGTGCATCCCACCAGCATCACGGCAAGCATCTTCCAAACCGGCGTGTCATGGATCAGCGGAAAAACCGTGGAGGCGCCGAAGTAAAAGCAGACGGCCCCGATGATCGAACCCAAAATCACCAGCGGATGCAGACGGATCAGGCGGCGTTTGAAAAAGTCCCAGGAACTCATTTTACCCCAGCGGTCGTCATACGCATAGCCGACCACGAAACCGGACAGGAGAAAAAAGAAGTCCACCGCCAGATACCCGTGATTGACGATCTGCGTGAATGCATTGGCGGCATGTGCCTCCAGCAGATGGAACGCCAGCACAATGATGGCCGCCACGCCGCGCAACCCGTCCAGGATTTCGTAGTGCGGTTTGGAATTTAAACCGGCCGGATTCTGATTCATTTTGATGATTATGAAGTTTTTGCGAAGACGATTCAAGATTCGCCTTGGCCGTAAAGGCGTCAGGCCGGATGAGGTTTGCCACAGATGGGCACAGATGAAACACGGATTTTGAACCGTGAAATACACCAAACACGCGAACATTTTTTAACCGCAAATTGACACGGATGAACATGGATTCAATTTTCAAAGCCCGTAGGGCTGGCATATTTGTAGATTAATAATTCAACAACGAGCCAAGCTCCGTAGGAGCGACATCATCGGAATATGTCGCCCCGACGGGGCTTGAAATTGTTTGATTCTGATTTCTACAACGATGCCGCGCCTACGGCGCTTTCGCCGATGGCGGCCAGTCCGGCACCGACTCGGTGGCCCTCCGCAAGGAGCGCTGCGAGAATCAGTTTTTAATCCCGCCCAAGGATTAAAAGTTTTCCGCGCGAAATGAAGGAAATAAATTCCGTCACCGCAAGATTCCGCGCTTGCGTGAGCGGGAGAGGACGCAGGTGAGAGCTGGCATCATTGTTCCAACGGGACAAGTCGGTCATCTCCAAGCATATCAAGAACGCTTTCGATGAAGGCGAACTGCGCGCGGAGGCAACTGTTGCAAAATTTGCAACAGTTCAAACCGAGGGCAGTCGGACGGTCAGCCGGGACATCGAGTTTTACAACCTGGACGTGATTATTTCCTTGGGCTACCGGGTGAAATCAGCGCGCGGCACGCAGTTCACGGGTTACGACCCGGTCCTGTTGTTGCCGAAAATTCCGGTCGGAACCGGCATTGGATGTTTTTTAATTAATTTTATACAAATTTCCCGCGAGTGGTGTCTATTGAATGAAACCGTGAACGGCGACGAACATTCTGATCAGTGCGAAAAGCTCTACGCGGCGAAGGCGGCGGAATTAATCATCTATGGCCGGGCGCTGGGCCTGAGCCACGGCGAAGCCGAGGATGTGTTGCAGGAAACCTTCCTGGCGTTGATGCAAAAACAGCAGTTATTGCTCCAACCTGAGCATTACTGCATGCGCAGTTTCAGGAATCGCGCGCTGAATCACCGGCGTTCGTTGTGGCGGCGGCTCACCCGCGAACTGGAATCGAAACGCTGGTTTGAAAAATCGCCTTCGGAAAGCCCGGCTGAACGCGCCGCCATGCGCTGTCTGGCGGAACTGCCGCTGGAACAGCGGGAAGCGATCGTGCTGAAGATCTGGCACCGGTACACATTCGAGGAAATTGGTGAATTCCTGGAGATTTCACCGAATACGGCCGCGGGCCGTTACCGTTACGGTTTGCAAAAAATCAAACTCCAACTGGAAGGAGCAGCTTATGAAAGAGATGAACTTGCTGGAAACTCAGTTGCGTTCCTGGCAGCCGCGACGCCCGTCGGCGAGGCTTAAACGGCGGTTGTTTGCCACGCCGGCCAGAGTCATGCCCCAAATGGCGTGGTTTCTAGGCTGGCTGGCGCCGGCTGCGGCGTGCGCATTGCTCACCCTCTCGGTTTTTAATTCGGGGAGCAGCCTTCCCAGCAGTTCGTCCCGTCACGAACCAATGGTCGCCATGATGTTGAGCAACCGTTATGCGGCCTATGTGTCGGGCGCCTTCCAGTCGGGGCAAAATGATCCGCCCTCCGTCACTTTTGACCTGACGAACCGGAGCGGCTCCACTTCCAGCATCAACCCTTCTTTGCAGGGCGGAATGAATTGATCAAGATCAGGCAACATCGAAAAACCAGCCCGTTCAACATTGAACATCCGGTGCAAAAGGGTCCGCCACTGTGATTCAAACATCATAAAGCGCATTGATTCTTGTGGACAAATGCTGCGGTTGTCCTTCAAATATGTGGTTTTACGCAGCCTCAAATTTATCGCAAATGAGCAAAGACAAACGCAAAACACAAATCGCAAAACAACCGGTGCCCATCGGCAAGACGCCTCCACCGGCACTCCTGCGAGTGCCTCCGCTCTTCCGTAAAATAGACTGGCTGGCACTGATCATCACCTTTGCGGTGATTTGGACCGTCTATTTTCTAACGTTGGCGCCGGAACAGACACTGGAAGATTCCGGCGAACTATGCACCGGCGCCTACTATGCGGGCATTCCTCATCCGCCGGGTTATCCCTTTTGGACAATTTATGCCTGGCTTTGGACGAAGCTGCTGGTGATTGGCAACGTCGCGTGGCGCGTGGAAATGGGCGAAGCCACCGCCGCCGCCCTGGCCTGCGGCCTGATTGCCTTCATGGTTTCGCGAGGCAGCAGCATGCTCATGGAGGGAATCGAAGAACTGAGAACCATCACCAGCCGATGGGAAAACATCATCTGTTTGGTTTCAGGAACGGTCGCCGGCCTGTTGCTGGGCCTCGGGGGGGTCATGTGGAGCGAGTCGGTTGCCATCAATCGAATTTCCCCCTTCGGCCTGCCCTGGATGATGATCGTTTTGCTTTGTCTTCTGAGGTGGATTTACGCCCCGCACCAACGAGGCTACCTCTATTGCGCCATGTTCTTTTTTGGCATCTGCCTGACCATTCACCAGACCCTGCTGGTCGCGGCCATGGGCATCGAGGTCGCCATCGCTGCCACCCAACCACGGCTCGGTCGAGACCTCTTCCTGGGCAACAGTATAGTTTATGTGCTGGGGTTGATCGCCAACAGCGCACATTTCACCAACATGCTCGACACTGCCCCGATGGTGCTGGTCATTTACCACACGGTTGGGCTGGCCTCGATCGCTGCCTGGATTTGGCTGGGCATCAGGACCAAAGGTCTCGGCGGCGAATGGAAAGCCATCCTTTTGATGGGGCTGTTGTGGGTGGCGGGCGCATCCTTCTTCTTCTACGAGCCGATTGCAGGCATGACCGATCCGCCGATGCAATGGGGTTATCCGCGCACCGTCGAGGGATTTTTCCACGCGTTAAGCCGCGGCCAGTACGAGAAAGCCAGTCCGTCGGACGTTATCCACGATCCAGGCCGTTTCATCATGCAGCTCGGCATTTTAGTCAGCGATATTGCCACCGAGTTCAATTGGGTTTTGGTGTTCATTGCGCTGGTGCCACTGTTGTTTTTCTTCAAAATGCAAAAACGTGAACAGTCCTGGATCACCGGTCTGGTCGCGATTTATCTTTGCATCGGCGTGCTGCTGATGGTGCTCATGAACACGTCGCCCGACCGCCAGTCAGCGGAGTTGAACAAGGTGTTCTTTATCACCTCTCATGGGATAATCGTGATCATGGCCGGTTATGGCATGGCGTTGATTGCCTCGTTCATGGCAACGCATTACGGAGGGTTTCGCCGCTGGGGGTTGCTGGGTGGCGCGATCGCCGCGCTGCTGGGGTTGTATTGTCTCTGGGACGCGACGGGAAAACACTATTTCGGACTCGCCGGCCAGGTCGGTCTCCTGGAGCTGCCGCAGTGGATCCGGCAGGCTTTTGCCAAAGACCAGGGCAGCCTGCCCATCTTCGGCAATCTCATTCTGGTGACCATCCCGTTTGTCTTCATTTTGGCGCTGTCCCTCTACCGCAATCGCGGTCCGGTGCTGATCACGCTGGCTCTCTTCACCGCCATGCCGTTATATTCCGGACTGTGCCACTGGGCGCATAGCGAACAACGGAACCACTGGTTCGGTTACTGGTTTGGACATGACATGTTTACGCCGCCATTCGTCGCACCGGATGGCAAATTGAGCTACGACGCCAAACTGCGCGAACAGGCGATGAAAGGACCCAACGGTAATCTCGTCTATCCCGAGATGACCAAGGATACGATCCTTTTTGGCGGCACCGACCCCGGGCGTTTTTGTCCCACTTACGCGATCTTTTGCGACAGCTTCATTCCGCACGATTGCCAGCCCGCCCAAGACCAGAAATTTGACCGCCGGGATGTTTATCTCATAACGCAAAATGCCCTGGCCGACGGCACTTATCTCGATTATCTCCGCGCACAATATTTTCGCAGCCGGCAGATAGACCCGCCCTTTTTCAGCGAACTCGCACGCACGCTCCTGAAGGACAAGCCATATAAAACCAATCTGCTGGCCAGCCTCGTCTCGCCGCTGGACTGGTTTTTCACCACTCGCGGCGCCCGCATAGAAAAACGCTGGCGCGTCTCCACCTCGTGGTTCACCGGCGAGGACTTCACCAACCTGCCCGCCCTGGCGGCCAAGTTGCATTCCAGCCAGGACCCGCTCTCCCGGTGGATCTTCCCGAAACTCGGCAAGCCGAGTCGGGACTTGATCACCGGCAGCGGCGACGAAAAACAACTGCGCGCAGAGCTGGTGGGCGACTTTAACCGTCTGCTGGAAGCCGGCCCGATTTACGACCCCAGCCGGTTCGCGCAGGTAAAGCTCTCGGATTATCTTCAACAATTCATCGCTCAAAATCCCCAGGGCGACACGCGCATTCGCTTGAATCGGCTGTTGCTGGAAGCCGCCTATCCCGACGAAATCGCAAAAAGCCTTGGTGGAGTTTACCCGGACCGCGAGATTTACATCCCGGACAATGAGGATTCGCAACAATGCTACCAGGGTTACATGGAAGATGCGCAGCGCCGGCTGCAACTCAACCAGCTGACGCCCGGTGAAAATGTGACCGTGGCTCCCGATGGGAAAATGCAGGTCAGCGGCCAGGTCGCCGTGATGATGATCAACGGCCTGTTGTGCAAAGTCATTTTCGACCACAATCCCAACAACGAGTTTTTCATCGAGGAAAGTTTCCCGTTGCAGTGGATGTATCCGTATGAAACCCCCTTCGGGATCATCATGAAAATCAATCGCAACCCGCTCCCGGAACTCCCGGACGATGTTTTTAAGCGGGATCACGCATTTTGGAGCAACTATTCCGACCGGCTCATCGGCAACTGGATCACTTACGACACCCCGGTCAAAGAAATCGTGGATTTCATTGAAAAGGTCTATTTGCGCCACGATTACAGAGGCTTCAAGGGCGATCTCAAATTTGTCCGCGACGACCAGGCGCAAAAGTCGTTCTCCAAACTTCGCAGTTCCATCGCCGGCATTTACGCGTGGCGTTTGAGCGCCCAGTGCCCCGACGAGTATCGCCAAAAAAACGCCGCCGGAACGCAGGCGCTGATCCGCGAGACTGATTTCGCATTCAAACAAGCATTCGCTTTTTGCCCCTACAGCCCGGAAGCCGTCTTTCGTTACATCAATTTTTTGCTTCAGTATAATCGCATGGAAGACGCGCTGCTGGTGGCCCAAATCTGTCTCAAGCTCGATCCCTACAATGACCAGGTCAAGAATCTCGTGAAACAGCTGGGGGATTTCAAAAACCAAACCGCCGCCCGTTCCCAAGTCGAAACGCAATTGCAGCAGATGGAAAATGAAGCGCGCGCAAATCCGGGCAACCTTCAAAACCTCCTGACCCTGGCCAACCTCTACCTCCAAATGCAGCAAACCAACCGGACCATCGAACTGTTCGACCGCGTGATGGCTGATCCGCATGTTTCTTTCACCGAAGCCGGCTTCATTGCCCAAACTTACGCCAAAATTGGCAACCTGGCCAAACTGGAAGCCGTCCTTCAAAAAATCGTGACCCTCGTTCCCGACCAGCCCGAACCCTGGTATGATCTCGCCGCGCTCGACGCCATAATGGGAAAATCCGACCAGACCCTTCCCAACCTGCGCCAGTCGCTTAAACTCAGCGCCCAGCGGCTCAAGAGCAATCCCACCGCGCACGATTTGCTGTCCGAAGCGCGAAAAGATCCGCGCTTCAATTCGCTGCGGAACCTGCCCGAGTTTCAAAAAATGGTTCCGCCGAATTAGCCCGCGCGCTTCATCCCAGTTGCCGGGTTCCGAACAATCGTCTAACTTGACGGCTCAAAATCATTTTGCCTGAAACGACCGCATGAAGAAAACGGTAATACCAACGTCGAAAACCGAAACCGCTGCCGCCGCGCAGACCGGCGCGGCGGCAACAGCTCCCGCCGCTCCCGCTCCGGTACTCACCCCGGGGCAACTGGAAGAACTCAAGACTCGCGCCGCCAAGGCCGACGATCATTGGGACCGCCTGCTCCGCACCGCCGCTGATTTTGAAAATTTCAAGAAACGCGCCGCGCGCGAGCGCATTGAGGCCGCCCAATTCGCCAACGCCGCGCTGCTGCAAAAACTGCTGCCCGTTCTTGATCATTTTGAAATGGCGCAAACCGCCGCGCAGACTGCGGAAGCCCCGCAAAACGGGGTTGCCTCCCTGCAAGCTGGCATCGTAATGATTCAGCAACAACTCAAGAGTATTCTTGCCGAAACCGGCCTTGAAGAAATTGACGCCGCCGGCAAACCGTTTGACCCGATGCTGCACGAAGCCGTTTCGCAATTGGAAACCGACGACGCGCCCGAGGGCCGGGTCGTCCAGCAAATCCGCAAAGGTTACAAATTGCGCGACCGCCTCTTGCGTCCGGCGGCGGTCGTGGTCGCCAAAAAACCTTCTGCGCCGCCCGCGGCCTGAGCCATGCCCAAGCGCGATTATTACGAGGTGCTCGGCGTCGCTCGCGACGCCGGCGATGAGGAAATCAAAAAGGCTTACCGCAAACTGGCCGTAAAATTTCATCCCGACAAAAATTCGGGCGACAAATCGGCGGAGGAAAAGTTCAAGGAAATCGGCGAGGCCTACGAGGCGTTGAGCGACCCGCAAAGACGCTCGGCCTACGATCACTACGGCCATGCGGCGTTCGATCCCCGCGCGCGCGCCGGTCGCGCCGGCGGCTTCGGCGGCGACTTTCACGATCCGTTTGAAATCTTCCGCGAGGTCTTTGGCGGCGCGGGCGGCGGCAGCATTTTTGAAAGTTTCTTCGGCGGCCAGGACCCCTCGCAACCGCAACGCGGCGACGACTTGCGTTACGATTTGGAAATCACGCTCGAAGACGCGGCGCTCGGCTGCGAAAAGGAAATTTCCGTTTCGAAACTTGACCGCTGCGACGCGTGCAGCGGCTCCGGCATGGAACACGGCTCGAAAATCCGCACGTGCTCGACCTGCGGCGGGCGCGGGCAGGTGCTCACCTCGCGCGGCATCTTCAGCATCGCGCAAACCTGTCCGCACTGCAAAGGCGCCGGACGGGTTCTGGAAAAACCGTGCAAATCATGCCATGGCAACGGCAAGCTCCAACGCAATTCCAAAATCAAACTCCGCATCCCGCCGGGCGTGGACGCCGGCTCGCGCCTGCGTTCCTCCGGCAACGGCGAAGCCGGCTTTCGTGGCGGGCCGCCGGGCGATTTGTACGTCGTGCTGCTTGTCAAAGCGCACGAAATTTTTCAGCGCGATGGCGACGACCTGCTCTGCGAAGTTCCGGTCAGTTTTGTCCAGGCGGCCCTCGGCGCGGATATCGAGGTGCCCACGCTCGACGGACGGGCGACGATCAAAATTCCCGCCGGCACGCAACCGGGCGTCACCTTTCGCGTCAAGGGCAAGGGCGTGAAAAATCTGCAGGGCTATGGGCATGGCGATTTGCGCGTCCGCGTCCAGGTCGAGGTGCCGGCGCGCCTGACCTCGGAGCAGAAGGCCAAATTACAGGCATTCGCCGAATCGTGCGGCGAAGACGCCAACCCCATCAGCAAAAGCTTTTTTGAAAAAGCCAGGAAACTATTCCAATGAAGATTGAAGTAATGGAGCGATGGAGCAATGGAGTGATGTGAACGAAAATTGGCATTAATCCAATACTCCAACACTCCATCACCCCATTTTTTGCCATGCACCGTTTCTATTTGCCGCCCGGATCAACGCGGGGCGATTCGCTCCGGCTCGACGGGCGCGAGGCGCATCACGCGCTGCGCGTTTTGCGCCTGAAACGCGGCGAACTCGTCGCCGTTTTGGACGGCGCCGGAAATGAATTCCTTTGCACGGTCGAAAACAGCTCGCGCGATGCCGTCACGCTCTCCGTGTCGCTGAAGAATTTTACGCCTCCCCCGCCCTGCTCCATCACGCTGCTGCAGGCCGTGCCCAGGGGGAAAATCATCGAAAGCATCATTCAAAAAGCCGTCGAACTGGGCGCGCGGCGGATTGTGCCGCTGCTGACCGAACGAGTGGTGACGCACCTCGACGACGGGGATGCAGCAAACAAACGGGACAAATGGCAGCAGGTGGCCATTGAAGCCATCAAGCAATGCGGCGCGGCCTGGCTGCCGAAAATCGAGGCGCCGACGACCATCGAAAATTTTCTGCAAGCTGATCGTAGCGGCGGTCGGCAGACCGCCGGATTGGTTCGGGAAAACGAAAGGAGCGGCTCTCTTCCGAAAGCCGCTATGCCGACGCATTTTGAAATGGCATTGGTAGGTTCCCTCCAAAAGGAACGCCGCCATCCGCGCGAATGTTTTCGGGAATTTCAGGCGAAGCACGGACGTTTGCCGCAAAGCGCCGGTGTTTGGATTGGGCCGGAAGGTGATTTCACACCGGAAGAGCTGAATGCGATTCAAGCGGCGGGCGCGTTGCCGATTTCGTTGGGGCGGCTCGTGCTGCGCGTTGAGACGGCGGCGATCTATTGTCTTTCCATTTTGAATTACGAATTGAATTCCGTGCTGGAGTCCAAGCTTTAGCTTGCCACTTCGACCACGCAGAAGTGCAAAGGAGGTGGATTTGCTTCATCAGATTAGGGATTGTCCAAACCCTAAAAATCCGTTATTAAGCGAACTAACCAAAGGAAAGAATATGGGAAACCTTGGAACAGTTTGGGCGTTCGATCTTGGCAAAGGCTCGATTGGCGAAGCCGTGCGTCAAGGCGACAAATTTCTTCACAAAGCTTCATTGCTGATTCCCGCTGAATTTGCGGAAACCAAAACCGCCGCGGGCCGACGACGGATGTCTCGCACGCGCGAGGCGCACAAGGCGCGCGAGCAATGGCTGGATGGCATGGTGACCGTGGAAATTGTACCCGACTTCTCCGGGGGGTGAAGTCAAAACCTTCGGCGGGCAAGCCGCTGCGGGTTTTAGTTATTCAATACGCTCACAAATTTCCTACCTCAGTTTCTTCGGCAGCGGCTTGCCCGCCGCTGGTTTTAATTTTCCCCGCCGCCACCGACCCGTTAGAAAGGCGCGGCTAATTCATTTCGCGTAGTTCGTGTGGTTCGCGGTTAAATTCGTCTTGCTTCCCAAACAAGCTGAAGCTCGAACTCCAACACCCGGGAAGGCTCCCGGCTCCTACCTCGACTGCACCAGCACGCGGAAGGCGCGGCCCAGATGTTCCGGATGCGTGAGCGTCTGAAACTGGCGGGCCTGGGCTGAACTCCAATCGCCAAAAGTTTTTTCCCGTGCGGTTTTTTCCAAAATCCGCGTCAGAAATTGCGACTGCGTTGAAAAACTTTCCGTGGCCAATCCGCACGCTTCACCCGCTTCCTGAATTGCAAAAAAGTTGACGTGCGCGGTGAGATCCTGCTCGCCGACGTTGGCCAGCAGATCGGCGCTGGCATGATGGCGGAAATAGGCGCGGAGCGTGCCTTGCCTGCGGTCCGGTGAAATCAGTTCGTCAGCGGCAAAACCGTAATCAGCGGTCAGCAATCTTCCCCGTCCCAAAACCTTCGCGGCTGCGCGCCACCAGCTTTCGGCGGCGGGACAGACTTCGATGGTGTAGCCGTCGGGAAGAACTGACAGCAGCGAGGATGGCAAATGGAGCATGGAGGATGGATCAAAACCACCCGGCACAGTTCCTGGGAGCGCCGGCGTCTCGCCGGCGAGTTCCGATTTTCGACTCCCAACTGGCCGGCGCGACGCCGGCGCTCCCGGGTGGTTCACGGAAAGGGTGTCAGGAATCCGCGCCCACACGAGTTTTTCACCGTCAACGGCCACGCCCCACTCAAACCATTTTTTGTTCTGAGCGTCCCAGCCGAGGCGATGAACCGGCAGGGCATCCAACAATTCGTTGGAAAAAATGATGCCGTTGAGCTTTGCGTGATGCGTGACGCGTAATGCATGTTCAAAGCCGGTGAACCAGCGGACACGGGACGCAAAGCTTTTCAGCGTTACCTGTTGCCATTTCTGCCGGCGCGGCGAAGGTTCGATGATCCAGTATTCGATTTGCTCGAACAGTTTCGGGCGTTTCAATTGCAGCCAGGCCAGGATGTCCCCGGCCAGCCGGCCGTCGTGGGCGCCGGCTTCAACCAAGTTGAGGGTTGAGGGTTGAGGGTTGAGAGTTTCGAGCCATTCGGCGAATTGAAAGGCGAGGAGCTGGCCGAAGAGTTCGCCAACGCCGACACTGGTGTAAAAATCGCCGTGGCGCCCCGGATTGTCTTTTTCCTTTTCATAGTATCCATGAACAGGACAGTAAAGGGCTAGTTCCATGAAGCGCGCGAAAGGCAAAACTCCGCGTTCGGCGGCTTCGCGGCAAATGATATCAAACAGAGTGCTCACAACTTGCGCTTGGCGCGGCTTTAGCTAACATTTTCACAAAGAAAGAACCTATGGCCAAAATTGACGCGTTTTTCAATCTGATGTTTGAGCAGAAGGCATCGGACTTGCACATGACCTCCGGCAATCCGCCCATGCTGCGCATCAATGGCGAGATGGAGCGCGTGGACTATCCACCGCTCGAAAATGACTCGCTCAAGAGCATGCTCTACGAAATCGCCCCGGATTACAAAGTCAAACAATTCGAAGAATCCGGCGACGTGGATTTTGGATACGAAATTCCCAATATTTCCCGTTTCCGCGTCAACTTTTTCACCGAGAAAAACGGCGTCGCCGCCGTGTTCCGGCAGATTCCCAGCCGCGTGCTCTCGTTTGAGGATTTTGAAAAACTCGAGGCACCGCTGCCACCCGTGCTGAAAAAATTCTGCATGCTCAACCGCGGCCTCATCGTTGTCACCGGACCGACCGGCTCCGGCAAATCCACGACCCTCGCGGCGATGATTGACTACGCCAATCGCAATCGCAAAGACCATGTCATCACGCTGGAAGACCCGATTGAATTCGTTCACGAAAGCAAAAGCTGCCTGATGAACCATCGGGAAGTCGGTGTCCACACCAAATCATTTGCCACCGGCTTGCGCGGCGCTTTGCGCGAAGACCCGGACATCATTCTCGTCGGCGAAATGCGCGACCTGGAAACCATCGAACTGGCCATCACCGCCGCCGCCACCGGCCACCTCGTCTTCGGCACGTTGCACACGCAGAGCGCCTCCAAAACCGTGGACCGCATCATTGACGTGTTTCCCGCGGATCAGCAGAACAAAATCCGCCAGACGCTTTCCGAGGCGCTCAAGGGCATTGTGGCGCAGACGTTGTTCAAGCGCCGGGACAAAAAAGGGCGCATCGCGGCGTTTGAAATATTGGTCTTCAACACCGCCATCGCCAACCTCGTCCGCGAAGGCAAGACCCACCAGATTGCCGGCATGATTCAAGTCGGCAAGAAAACCGGCAATCAGCCGATGGATGACCATATCATGGAACACGTGCGCATGAAACGCGTTTCGCCGGAGGACGCTTACGACAAGGCGCTGGATCGGAAAAAATTCCGCGCCTTGCTCGCCCATCCACCCGAAGAAGATGATGCCTGATTATGCGGCGACCTGAATTGGATCAAATATTGGAAGCGATGCTGGCTTCACAGCCGGAGATTTCCGATGTGTTGTTCACGGTGGATCGCCCGCCGCAAGTCGAGGCTTACGGCGAGCTTAAACCGGTGGTTCTCGACCCGCCCATTGAATTGCTCACGCCCTTTCAGACCGAAACCATCGCGCTGAACATCATTGGCGATAATCTTTGGCAGATTGAGGACCTGTTGCGCCATGGGTCCTGTGACGCTTCCTACGCGCTCTCGGACAAGGGCCGTTTCCGCGTCAATGTCTTTGCCCAACGCGGAAATTATTCCATCGTCTGCCGCTTGCTCAATGCGGCCATTCCCACACTGGACCAGTTGAAGTTCCCGGAAATTTTCAAGCTGATCCCGCAGGAAAAAACCGGCCTGGTGCTTATCACCGGCGCCACCGGCTCCGGCAAATCCACCACGCTGGCCGCCATTCTGAACGAAATCAACGCCTCCAAGCCCGTCCACATTGTCACCTTGGAAGACCCGGTGGAATATGTCCATGCGCACAACCAGGCGACTTTCAACCAGCGCGAATTGGGCATTGATTTCGATTCCTACATCAATGGTCTGCGCGCGGCGCTGCGCCAGGCGCCCAAGGTCATTCTCGTCGGCGAAATACGCGATCGCGATACGGTAAAAATTGCCTTGAGCGCCGCGGAAACCGGCCATCTGGTCCTCAGCACCCTGCACACGATCAATGCGGGTGAAACCGTCAACCGCATCCTGGGCATGTTTGAGCCGGAGGAGCAGGAGCAAATCCGCGTGCGGCTGGCCGACTCGTTGCGCTGGATTGTCAGCCAGCGGCTGGTACCCAAAGTCGGCGGGGCGCGCTTTGCGCTGCTCGAGATCATGGGCGCGAACCTCCGCACCCAGGAAGCCATGCGGCTGGGTGAAAGCGAAGGCAAAACCTTTTACGAAATCATCGAGGCCAGTTATCCCTTCGGCTGGCGGACGTTCGACAACGCCTGCATGGAAGCCTTCGAACAGGGTGTCATCACGGAGGAAACCGCCCTGCTCTACTGCACCAAACGCAGCGTCATTTCCCGCGCCATTGACAACGTCAAAAAAGCCCGCGGCGAAATGACCACCTCCATGGGTTCGTTGCGCATGAAAGCGCCGAAGTCAATGTCAACCTCGGATGCCGCGCCGCCCGTCCTAAAAATCAAATAATCATGAACGGCTCATTCGATTTCGTCAGCAACGAGGACAAACCGGCCTTGATCGCCTTTTCCACGCCCGAGTGGCTGGAAACCGCCAAAACCGCCCTGCGCGAGCTGGGCTACAAAATCCACACCGCCGCCACCCACAGCGATTTTCTCGTGCGCTTCGGCCAGGCGCATTACCAGGTCGTGGTCGTTGAGGAACTCTTCGGCGCCAACACCATTGAGGAAAACCTCACGCTCAAGGCGCTGCAAGCCATGCCCGTCAACCAGCGCCGCCACGCCACCATCATTCTCCTTGGCGACTCGTTCCAGACGTTCACCCCCATGGAAGCCTTCAAGCACAGCGTCCACGCCGTCATCAACAGCTCCGAAATGTTTTTGCTCAAGCAACTCGTGGAAAAGGCCGTGGCCGACAACGACCTGTTCCTGCACAGCTTCCGCGAAGTCCAAACCCGTGTCTTTACCACCGGCAACCGCCTGTAATCTCCAGCCTCATCTTCCACCGTAGGACAGCGCGTCCCGCCTGTCCCGAAACAATTTCCTGTCGGGGGGCGAGTTACACGGGATTTCTACAGAAGGCAATCCAGCGGAAAAACCTTCGTTTCCTTCGTTCGCTTCTGTGGATGCAACCTGAAAACTGAAATATGAACCGCGGATTTCACGGATGATAAACGGGTTTCGCCGCCAAGTCCTGGTTTATCCGCGTTATCCGCGTCATCTGCGGTTTCAACTCCGGAAGTAGGACAGCGCGTCCCGCCTGTCCCGGTGTTCAAAGTTCAATGTTCGATGTTGAGTGTTCGATGTTGGCGATTTCCCTCAACTCTCAACCCTCAACCTCCCGCATCCAGCGGACTCCGCCTTGTCGGGTACGAACCGGAGTGACAGGGGCTATTTTCGGGAAGCCGAACGTGACTGCATCCAGTTCTGCAATTTTTGGGATTGGCAGATGGTGAATTTCCTGTCAATCAATCCGTGTCGCCTTGATTGCCGGACGGTCGGCAGCACAGATAAAAGAAAGTTTGAATTCATTTCCACATGACTCGCCTTGACCAGGCCCTGGTTGAACGCGGCCTTTGCGAAAGCCGCGAGCGCGCCAAACGCGCCATTCTCGCCGGACAGGTCCGCATCAACGCCCAGTCCGCCCGCAAACCCAGCGATGCCGTCAAGCCCGATGACCAGCTTACCCTCGATGTCGGCGATAAATACGTCAGCCGCGGCGGCCACAAACTGGAACACGCCTTGAACCATTTTCATTTGAATGTCACTGGAATGACCGCGCTCGATCTGGGCGCATCCACCGGCGGATTCACCGATTGCCTGCTGCAACACGGCGCCGCAAAGGTCTTTGCCGTGGACGTGGGCCGAGGGCAATTTGCCTGGAAGCTCCGGCAGGATCACCGGGTGGTTGTCATGGAAAAAACCAATGCCCGCCACCTGACCGCCGCCCAGATGCCGCAACCGTTCACTCCCGCCGATCTGGCTGTGATTGATTGCTCGTTTATTTCGTTGCGCAACATTTTACCCGCCGCGATTGCATTATTGCGGCCAGCTGGCAAGATTGTGGCGCTCGTCAAACCGCAGTTTGAAGCCGGCAAAGCCGAGGCCGACAGGGGCCGCGGCGTCATCAGCGACCCGCTGGTGCATGAGCGTGTGCTGGCTGAACTGCGGGAATTCGTCCGCGCGCAACCCGGCGTGCGCTGGCAGGGCGTGGTGGAATCACCGTTGCTCGGACCGGCGGGCAACAAGGAATTTTTGGCGCTAATTGAAAAAACAAGCTGACAAAATCAAACGCGTCGGGCTGATCGGCAATTCCGAC
>Ga0182027_10008409_pt1 | contig 15031 bp, 11 predicted proteins | sample 712E1DmetaG_FD_121300 | JGI IMG/M metagenome (GOLD analysis project Ga0182027, IMG submission 121300) | Permafrost microbial communities from Stordalen Mire, Sweden - 712E1D metaG (Illumina Assembly) | ecosystem: Environmental > Terrestrial > Soil > Wetlands > Permafrost | place: Sweden... | reverse complement strand
TCCCTCAGGTAACCCAGGCGGGCGCTTGAGCCAGGTCTACGGCTGGAGATCTCATCCACCAAGTCGTCGCCGTCCTTGATCGAGCGTCCATCGATGGTCAGAACGATGTCGCCGGGTTTGAGGCCGGCCTTTTCCGCCGGTCCGCCAGGCTGGATGGACCGTACCACCACGCCATGACTGAAGCCGTACACGCGATTGACCGCGCCGGAAAGCCCTTGATTGAAGATGATTCCAACGGAGCCGCGCGTCACTTTGTGGCTGGCGCTGATGAGGTCGTTGTAGACCTTGACAACCGTATTGGAGGGCATGGCGAAGCCCAGGCCCTGGTAGCCGCCGGACTGGGTAAAGATGGCCGTGTTCACTCCGATCACGTCGCCATTCATGTTCAGCAGCGGGCCGCCGGAGTTGCCGGGATTGATGGCCGCGTCCGTCTGAATGAAATGCTGGAATTGGCCGCTGGCGCCCGGCTCGATGGTCCGGTTCTTGGCGGAGATGATGCCTGCGGTGACGGTCTGCGCCAGCGCGAAGGGACTGCCGATGGCTTCCACCCAGTCGCCCACGGCGGCCGTGTCGGAGTTGCCCAGTTTCACGGTAGGCAGCGGCGTGTTGGTTTCGATCTTGATGACCGCCAGATCCGTGGCCTTGTCGGAGCCGATGACGCGTGCCGGACGGCCAAGATCCTGATTGTCTGGATCGGTCGAGAGCTTGACGTAAATCTTGTCTGCCTTTTCGACCACGTGATAGTTGGTGATGATGTAGCCCTTGGGATCGACGATAAAGCCCGAGCCGAGGGACTCGCGAACCTGGCCGTCGTCCCCGCCCTCCTGGTCGGGCATCTGCCCGCCGAAGAAGCGATTCAAGAAGTCCTGGAACTGGCCTTGTCCCTGCGCCTGGCCTTGCTGCTGGTCCTCATCCTGGTTGTCATCGCCGGGCTGTGGAAGGCGCTGAACGCGGCCGTGAGAATTGCGGCTTCCCTTGTTGGTGGCCTGTTTGGGCAAGGTTCGGGTGTTGATGTTCACCACCGCCGGCGCAACCTTCTGGGCAATCTTCACAAACTCGTTGGGAGGCACGGTGGAATTAACCACTCTGAGTGGCGTGGCGTCGGCGCTGTCACCCTGCTTTTCCTGGCCGCGAACACCATGAGCGGCAAAGGAACCGGCCACAATCACGGCCGATAGGGTTGCAAGCAAGACAAAAGCGGAAGCGAGATGGCGTGTACGCAGCCGTTCAAAGAGCGATTTCATAGGTTCGTTGACCTCGTTGGTTGACCAGCCTCGCGGCTGGGTTATTCAGATCATTCAAGTTGCGCAGGTCGTTCAATACACCAACCTTCAGTATAGTCAATGGCGGGCAACCCCGTCTGGCTGGCGGTTCCAGCACGTCTGAGACCCTTCAGCTCCGCTGCGGCCGGCAATAGGCCCTGGTCTGCGGATGCCGCCTGGCAGGGCGAGAAAAACCCTTCCTATCTGTATAGACGCGATCTGGCAAAAAGAGTCGCGAAAGGGTGCATGGCCTCGCTTATGAGAAACTAAAGGAACAGCATATCTCCGGGGCTGCCGCGTGAGCGCGCCCCAAAACCTTGATTCAGTCCCCAGTCTCACTCGGCCTCAGCAGCTGTTACCCTGCTGCGGCCCGTATAGGAACAAGAAAAAGAATGATCAGTGTCAGCAATGTGACCATGCGCTACGGCTCGAAGGTGCTCTTCGAAGATGTGAGCGTTGCTTTTATTCCCGGCCGGCGCTACGGCCTCACCGGGCCCAATGGATCAGGCAAGACCACCTTCATGAAGATCCTCACCGGCGAACTTGAAGCGCAGAAGGGCGACGTGGTGCGCCCGCGCAAGCTGGGCATACTGCGCCAGGACCAGTTTGCCTTTGACGCTTATCGCGTCATCGATACGGTCATTATGGGCAACAAGCCGCTCTGGGCCGCCATGGAAGAGCGCGACCGCATCTACGAAAAGCCTGAACTGACCAACGCCGACGGCATGAGGCTGGGCGAACTGGAAGGCATCATCGGCGATGAGGACGGCTACTCCGCCGAGAGCGATGCGGCCGTGCTGCTGCAAGGTCTGGATATTCGCGACGATGTGCATGAGCGCACGATGGGGGAGTTGCAAGGCGGACAGAAAATGCGTGTACTGCTCGCGCAGGCCCTCTTTGGCAAGCCCCAGGCTCTGCTGCTCGATGAGCCCACCAACTACCTCGATCTGGATTCGGTCCACTGGCTCCAGGACTTCCTGAACAACTATGATGGCACGCTGATCGTCATCTCCCACGACCGGCACTTTCTGAACAGCGTGACCACCCACACCGCGGACATCGATTACCAGACCATCATCACCTACACCGGCGGCTACGACGAGATGGTGATGGCCAAGACGCAGATTCGCTCCACATTGGAGTCGCAAAGCGCCCAGCGCGAAAAGAAGATTGCGCAACTCAATGACTTCATTGCCCGTTTTGCTGCCGGAACCCGCTCCAGTCAGGTGACCAGCCGCCGCAAGGAAGTCGAGCGCCTGCAAACCAACGACCTGGCCCGCTCCAACATTGCGCGTCCTTATATCCGTTTTGACCAGGAGCGGCCCAGCGGCAAGCACGCGCTGGAGTTCAAGCACATCATCAAATCCTACGGCGATCAGAGGGTGATCGACGGTTTTGGTGCCAGCGTCCTGCGCGGCGAGAGAATCTGCCTGATGGGCCGCAACGGAGCCGGCAAGACGACACTGCTCAAGAGCCTGCTGAATAACTACGAAGGCCTGGCCGACAAGGAATTTACGCTCGACTCGGGCTCGGTTTCCTGGGGCCACGCGGCGCAGGTCGGCTACTTCCCGCAGGACGTGGGCGCGACCATTCAGCCCGGCCTCACCGTGGCCGAGTGGCTGCATGGTTGGAATCCCGCGGCACATATTGAAGACATTCGCGGCATCCTCGGCCAGATGCTCTTCAGTGGCGAGGAAGGCGACAAGCAAACCGCGGCTCTCTCCGGCGGCGAGCAGGCCCGGCTGGCCTTCTGCAAGCTCATCCTCACCAAGCCCAACATCCTGATCTTCGACGAGCCCACCAACCACCTGGACCTCGAAGCTATCAATGCCCTCAACATCGCCCTCCAACGCTACGAGGGAACGGTACTGCTGGTCACACACGACCACGATTTGATTGATGAAGTCGGCACGCGCCTCTGGGTCTTCAAGGAAGATGGCATCGAAGACTTCCAGGGGCCCTACGCCGAGTGGAAGGGCATGCACAATTAGTGCGGCACATAGCCCGCTCTTCTTTCTCAGCGCGGTCATCCTGAGCGACCGTAGCGAAGCGCAGGGAGTCGAAGGACCAGCATTTGCGGGCGCCAATTCTTCGCCCTCTTCTTGAAGGGGGATGATGACTTGGCTACTCGCTAACCGACGGCAAACCTCGCTTTGCCGAAAATATCCCTCCCTCGGCGCACACTGAAAGATAGAAATGAGTGCGTGAAATCCTTTACGACAGGAGAAGTCATGCGCGGCACCACCGCGACCAGACCTGCGGTCCCACCAACTTGACTGTCTCTGTAAGTACACTAATCTTTGTAGAAAAAATTGCGTTTTTTACAAGTGAAACTGTGGAGCTATATCTAACAATTTCATAATCAATAACTTCCAAAGGCATCCTGCACCGGAACACACAACCTTTTTACCTGTGAAACCGTGGTGTGGTATCTAACCAACTCAGAATCAATAACTTCCGCATATCGTCCGCACCGGAACACGCACACTGTGTACCCGTGGAGCGGTCGCGCTTGGTCGGATATCGCCACGTCCCACATTACAATACGGTTAGTCTGAGCGTGAGTCACGTCACATCTTGGGGTTGTTTTGGGCAACTAGTATTTCAGGAATGAACGCAGAGACCCTTATTCTGATTGCGCCATGCTCTCTTTTGTTGGGCGCCGCGCTCCAGATTCTAGTAGCGCGGCTTTTTAATGCCCGGGCGAAGGGTATTCTTGCCTTTCTCACCTGTCTGCCGGCCGTCGTTTCCGTGGTCGGACTAGTGGGATGGGTCAAAGCCGGACGGGCAGTTGAACTGACCGCGCTCCACTGGGATGGACTGCTGGACCTTGTCTTTCACGTGGACGCCTTGAGTGTCCTTTTCGCATTGATGGGAACGGGCCTGGGCGCCTTCGTGCTGCTATATTCCATCGGATATATGGCACATGAGAAGGCCGCTACCCGCTTCTATGCCTTGATGCTGATCTTCATCGGCGGCTTCGTCGGACTGGTGTACTGCGCCAACCTCTTCCTCTTGTATATGTGCTGGGAAGTGGTGGGATTATGTTCGTTCAGCTTGGTGGGCTTCTGGTACTCCAATCCTGAGTCGGTTCATGGCGCGCGCAAGGTCTTGCTGATGACCCACATCGCGGGTTATGGTCTGCTGGCGGCCATCCTGGTAGTCTTCCACCGCACGGGCAGTGCGCTGTGGACCGACCCGAAAGTGGCACAAGCCTTCACGGGCGGCGTCTTTGTGTTGATGCTTGTTTCACTCGTGGCAAAATCTGTGCAGTTTCCGCTGCACACCTGGATACCCGAGGCTATGGCCGCTCCCACTCCGGTCAGCGCCTTGCTCCACTCCGCCTGTTATGTGACTTCCGGCGTTTATCTGGCCGCTCGTATGCACTGTTTTGGTGCGTGGCCTCAAGCCTGGGGACAGCCCTGGGGCAACGAATCCCTGATGTGGATCGGCACCGTCACCATGGCCGTGGGTGTGATGTACGCCATGGTGCAGAGCGATTTGAAGCGGATGTTGGCTTTTTCCACCGTGAGCCAGATCGGCTACATGATGATGGGCATTGGCATAGGCTCATCGCTGGCCATCACCGCGGGCCTGTTGCATTGTCTCAATCACGGGTTTTTCAAAGGCGGGCTCTTCCTGGGCGCTGGCTCGGTGCAGCACGCCTCCGGCACGCGCGACATGAACAAACTAGGTGGCTTGGCGCAGAAGATGCCGCACACCACGTTCTCCTGGCTGATCAACATTGGCAGCATGATGGGCATTCCGCTCATGAGCGGCTTCGCCAGCAAGTGGATGCTCTATACGGCGGCATTGCAGGCCGGATGGGCCGTTCCCGCCATGGTCGCCTGGGCGGCGAGTCTGGGCACTGTCTTCCTGGGAGCCAAGTCCACCAGCGCTGTATTCCTGGGCCCAGTCACGGATGCAACCAAGGATGCGCATGAAGCTCCGCCCACCATGCTCTGGGGTATGGGAATTCTGGCTGCGGGTAGTGTAATTCTGGGCATTGCGCCGCAACTGGCCGTCAACTACCTTATCAATCCCATCATGGGAGTGATGAAGCTAGAAGATGTACAGGTGACATGGTTTGGCATGTCAGGCAGTACGGGCAGCTTCTCGACCATGGGCGGCTTGGTGCTGGCCCTCGTTTCACTGATTCTGGGCGGTGCGATTTATGCCCTTGCTTACGCCTCGCGTCCCGCCACGGTGGTTGGCGGCGCGGCGCTGGCCGGAGGAGGAATCTTTACTGGCGGCGAACCGCTGTCGGAGCAGGGAAGACTCTCGGCTGCCGATTTTTCCAGCATCTTCATGCAGAGCTGGCATGAATTCTTCCGCTGGACAGCGGTGGACCGCGTCTATCTGGGTGTTTGGAGGGGCATGCAAGCTGCCTCACGCGGCCTGGGCGTCGTGATCTCCTGGATGGAACGGCAGGCAGTGGTTCTCGTCGTTGTGTTGGCGGCGGCGGTGCTGGCTGGCGTTCGCTGGTTCACTCCGGCGTTTACGGGCGGCGAGGCAGTTGCACCGCCGGGTATGCCCACGCTGCTGATTGCAGCCTGCGCCGTAGCAGCGGTGGCACTGGTTCTGGCTGCCCTGAGTCATGCGAAGGGGCGCAAACTCGCGCCGCTGATGTTTCTGGCCAGCGCGTTCGCAGTTGCTGGTTTGACGGTTGCCGATCCGGAGCTTCGTCTCGGACTTTTGGAGTTGGCCGCTATCGTGACCGTCGTGCTGGTCTGGCAAAGTGCGCGGACGCGCACTGCGAAGCTGACCTACCTCGTGGTTGTAGTCCTCTCAGCGTCGTCTCTGATTGCCAGCGAACTGCTGATGGCTTCGGGGCATGCAGATTGGGCACGGACGTTGCTGCTGACCAGCGTTTGCATCAAGCTGGCCGCGGTTCCGCTTTTCTTCTGGCTGCTCACTCTGGCCGACGAAGTTCCAGCGTTGGTGCTGGGCCTGATTATTGCGGTCGTTGATATGGCTGCCTTCGGCGAATTCTGGTTCTCAGCGCAGTCTGTGCCAGGTTTGCTCGCTCCTCAGGGACTCCTACTGGGCGTGGCGGCTGCTACCTCGTTCATTGCTGCACTGCTGATGCTCACGCAGCGCAGCCTCAAGCGTCTGCTTGTTTTGTCAACGGTCGAGGACATCGGCTTCCTGCTGCTGGGAGTGGCATCCCTGAACATCCTTGGAATCAAGGGCGTTATCTTTGCGGCCTCGAACCACGCCTTGGCCAAGGCTCTGCTCTTCGCCTGCCTCAGCGGTCCCGAAGCGGATGGCGCGCTGGACGGCGAACACACGGGTTTGGCCGTGCGCTACCCGGTCGCCGCCTTCGGATTCCTCTTTGGAATGTTGGCCATGCTGGGCGTACCACCGACGCTCGGTTACATCGGGCGCTGGAGACTTTACGAGACCGCAGTGCAGATCGGCTGGCCGCTGGCCGCGATTTTCATTCTCTCGTCCATATTCGCGTTGATTGCCTATGTGCTGGCCTTAACCCACATCTGGTGGGGGCCACCGCATGAGTCGCATCCGACTTCGGACTCACCGCATCCAAATAAAGAGCCTTTCCTGCTGCAGTTCACGGTTATTGCGCTTACAGTCCTTCTGCTGGCGGCCGGGATCTGGCCGGACGTACTGCAAGTGCTGCTTGGGGGGAGACCATGAAGCTTTGGAATCGATTGATGTGCTATTGCCGGCGCCGCAGCCCATGGCTCTTTCATATGAACTCGGGCAGTTGCAACGGATGCGACATTGAGCTGGTGGCCAGCCTCACCCCGCGTTATGACGCCGAGCAGTTGGGCGTCCGCCTGGAAGGCAGCCCTCGGCACGCCGATATTCTCTGTATTACCGGCCCTGTCACCCACAATGCCGTCGAGGCGATCAAAACTGTTTACGGGCAAGTGTATGGGCCCAAGGCGGTAGTCGCCATCGGCTCCTGTCCGGCGACAACGAATGTCTTCATCGACAGCCGAACGTTGGATGGACCGCTCAACCGGCACATCCCAGTTGATGTCTTTGTTCCCGGCTGCCCACCCCGTCCCGATGCAATTTTGCTGGGCGTCGCAAAAGCCGCAGCGATTCTCGCCGAGAGAGGCTCGAAGCCTCCAGCGATCGAAACTCCGCCCGAAATCGTGGGGGAATGTTCGACCGACTGTGTTTGCTGTGAATCCAAATCGAAAGAGGTGAAGGCATGAATCTGACTACCGCATTAGCTCGCCTTCTCCTCTTTCCGGGACTGCTGTTCGCAGTGCCTGCCGCGTGGTTCTTCATGTGGGTGGAACGCAAGGCGGTTGCACGGATGCAGGGCCGTATTGGCCCTCCCTTCATGCAGCCCTTCTACGATTTTGTAAAGTTGGTGGGCAAGCAGACGCCGCAACGCACCGGAATAGCTGGCCTGCTGATGAAGGCCTGGCCGCTGATTGCCGTCTCGGCGGCTGCCGGCGCGGTGGGTCTGTTGCCAGTGCTGCCCGCTTCCGGCGGCTTTGAGGGCGACCTGATCCTATTGCTGGCGCTGCTGGAACTGCCCTCGATGTGCATTATCGCCGCGGGCTTCAGTTCACGCTCCATTTTCGGTGAAATCGGCTCGGCCCGCGAGGCTGTCCTCAGCGTCTCCTACAACGTGGTCTTCCTACTGGCCATTGTTTCCATCGCCGCTTCGCAGCACACTTTCCGGCTGGAAGCGCTGGCACACCTGCCGGTTTCGCCTCTGCAAATCATGGGCGTCATTGCGTTGCTGGTTTGCCTGCCCGCCAAGCTGCATCTCAATCCCTTCTCACTGCCCAACGCCGAGCAGGAAATCTACTCCGGGCCAATGACCGAGTATGCTGGCCCAGAACTAGCCATGTGGGAGCTTTCGCATGGGCTGGAGTGGGTTGCGGGAACCGGCCTGGTGGCCACGCTGATAGCCCCACACGTGACCCTTGCGTGGCTCAGCGTTCTCCTCTTCGTCACGCTTTCTTTTGCCATTGTGATGCTCTTGTCGGTGGTAGCGGCAGCCACTGCGCGCTTGCAGATCGATACTACGGTTCGCTTTTACTGGCGATGCACGCTTATCTTCGCGGTTTTGGCTGTTGTCTCCGCGCTTTTCATGAGGTTTAGAGCATGAACATTTTGACTATGCTGTGGAAGAATCTGTGGGGCGGATCCCGGACGCTGCTCTTTCCCGCGCGCCCGAAGGTGACCGCTCGTTACCGTGGGCTGGTGCGCTTCGATCCATCGCTTTGCTCCGGCTGCGCGATTTGCAGATTTCGCTGTACCGCGCGCGCCATCGAGTTCAAGGCTGGCAAGGGAGAGTTCACTTGGAGTTATGATCCCGGCCAGTGTACCTTCTGTGGACGCTGCGTGGAAGGCTGCAAAGCTCATGCGTTGAGCCAGGACTCCGAATGTCCGCCGATTTATCTCACCCCCGGCGAGTTGAAAAAGTCCTACACCTTGGTCCGCAAGCCGCCCGCGCCCAGACCAGCAGCAGCGGCCACGCCGGCCGTTGCCGAACAACCGGCGAAGCCCGCCACTGGAGGCGCACAATGAGTCCGCTCGAAAGCATTTCAGAAAGACTGGGGATTACAGAACCCTGGGTTGAAAAGGGCGGTGTGCATTGGCTCACTCCCGGCGCCAAAAGCGTGCGCGAAGTGGCTCAGGCGATGAACGAATTTCATGCCCGCTTTGTCACCATCACCGCATACCAATTGCCCGGCGACCAAGGCTTTCGCCTGGAGTACCACTGGGACCTCAATGGCCAGTTGCTGGGCTTTCCCTTTCAGCTTGCCGGCAACTCCATCGAAAGTATCTACGACCTGTGCGAGGCCACGGACTGGATTGAGCGCGAGATTCACGAAGGCTTTGTGATTGACTTCGTGGGACGCGAGTACGAGCCACTACTGCTGCGCCAGGGAGACACGCCCGGAGTGAACCTGCGCGAGGAGAAGAAATGAGCTACAAGATTCCCATGGGTCCCTATCACCCGGGACTGGAAGAACCCTACAAGTTGGATATGATCTGCGAAGGCGAAACCGTTCAGGATGCCAAGCTGCGTATCGGGTTCAATTTCCGCGGCATCGAGCACCTGGCTGAAACGCGCAACTATATTCAGGTCATCGCGCTGATGGAGCGGGTTTGCGGTATCTGCTCGAACATCCACACGCTTACCCTTTGCCAGGCAATGGAGGGTCTTACCGGCCTTACGCCGCCTCCCCGCGCCAAGTATATTCGCGTGATCATGGCGGAACTTGAGCGCTTGCATTCACACGTCCTCTGGGCCGGCATCGCAGCCAAGCTCATGGGCTTCAAGACCATGTTCATGACTTGTTTCGAGCTGCGTGAGAAGGTTATGGACGTGCTGCAGGCCATCAGCGGCAACCGCGTCAACTACTCGATGAACCGGATAGGCGGGGTGAATCGCGACATCACCGATCCGCCTGCGATCCTAGCGTTGGTCGAGGCGCTCGAGGCTGAGATGGCCCGCACTGTCATCCCCATCTTCACGACCAGCTCGACGGCGCGCTCGCGCTGCGCGGGCATTGGCGTGCTGACCATGGAAAGAGCCATTTCATGTGGCGTTGTGGGGCCGGTAGCGCGCGCCTCGGGCTTGCCCCAGGATCTTCGCCGCGCCGCACCCTACGCGGCCTATGATGAGATGGAATTCGACGTGCCGGTTCAGCCTGACGGCGACGTGCGCGCCCGTTTGCTAGTGCGCGCGCTTGAAATCATGGAAAGCTGCAAGATCCTTCGTCAGGCGCTGGCCAAGCTGCCGCCCGGTGAAATCCACACGGAAGGCGAGAAGTTCCCCTTTATCACGGGAACGGCCACTAGCCGCGTCGAGGCGCCACGTGGGGAAGTCATGTACAGCGTCTCCTGGAAAGAGGGTTCCAGAAACCCGGCCAGAGTGCATGTGCGCACGCCTACCTTTGCTGTCATGCCAGCTATTCGCTGGATGGTGCAAGGCGCTCGGCTGGCGGATACGCCTTTGATCCAGGCTTCCATCGATCCTTGCTACTCCTGTACTGACAGGTAAGGCAATGAAGCTGGAACGACCTGCTTCGGTTTGATGCAGTTGCTTTATCTGGGAATCGACAGAGCTTAAGCCTGAGAATTCTTCAGGAAATAGGCACTTTCAAAGGGACGGGCTTCAAGCCCGTCCCTTAATTTATTGTCCAAAATAAAACCAGAATTTGCCAGCCTTGCTCTCTCCGTCTCAGTCCGCCGCGAATTCTCGGTTTTGCGCAGACTCTTATAAGCCAGCCCAGCGGAGATAGGCGGCGAGGATGGGCGAACCCCACAAGCTGCTGACGATTCCGCCGATGCAGAGGAATGTGCCCAAAGGTAGCTTTCTCAGCGCCCATGTCTTGGAGTCTCGGCGCACCGACGGAACAGCAAGGAGGACAATGGCGACGAGCGCACCAAGAACGACTCCCAAGCCAAAGGCGAGCAGGGCGCCAGGCAGGCCAAGCCATGCGGCCAGCAGGGCCATCAGTTTGGCATCGCCCAGCCCGATCCCCTCGTGGCGGCGGATGAGCCAGTAGATCCAGCGGATCAATAGGATGAGGGCGGCGGCGGCTAGGATTGCGAGAAGACACGCTGACACCCCAAGTGAAAGTGGCGGAACTGGCGGCCCAAAATCATAAGTCAGCTCGTAAAAGAAACGGGATCGCAAAACGGTGTAAATGAATCCGAACGCGATGCCGGGCAGCGTCAGCCTGTCAGGCAGCCACAGATTCTCCGCATCGAGAACTGCCAAAGCAACCAGTAACCAATAAAAACACATGAGGCCGAGTGCCGTGAGCGAAGAGTCGTAAAGGACTACTCTACGAAGATACGGATCAAACACATTCTCCAGGAATCCCCAGACTGCGTATCCCCACAGAATAGCAACAGAAAATTCCACCAGCGGATAGCGCCAGCCGATCCAGGCACGGCAGGTGCGGCAGCGGCCGCGTAGGGCAAGCCAACTGACCAGCGGAATATTCTCCCACCATGCGAGGGTGCGGCCACATTGGCGGCAGTGGGAGCGTGGCAGAACGATGCTTTCCCCTGCGGGCCAGCGGCTGAGGCACACGTTCAGAAAGCTGCCGAAGGCCAGCCCGAGAAGCCCCGCAAAGATCGTTCCCAGAATGCGAATCATAGACGAGGTTGAGTATACGGCTTTGAGCGAACGAAACTCGATCGCTGTTCCGGCTTTCTGGAGCTTGTAGAGAGATTAAACTGGTAGCGATGGACGCTGCCAAGGACGTACTCAATCCAAAATCCTCTGAAACCGCTCTCCGAGCGGCTATCGCAACCGACCCCGCGCGGGCGGCGGCTTTGTTTGAACAGTCGGTAAAGATCATGACGCGGTTGCGCACTCCTGACGGCTGCCCGTGGGACCGCGAACAATCCTTTGATTCCATTCGCAAATATACGCTGGAGGAGACCTACGAGGTCTTCGACGCCATCGAGCGGCGCGATTTTCCTCATTTGGCCGAGGAACTGGGCGATCTGCTTTTGCAGGTGCTGTTTTATGCCGAGATGGCCGCAAACGAAGGCCATTTCACCATGGCCGATGTGCTGAACCACCTGAACCGCAAGTTGGTGCGCCGCCATCCACACGTTTTTGGCGAAGAGGCTTCGCGGGCGGCGGGCAATCGGGCCGATGTGGATGCGGAGGTGGAAGGTTCGTCGGCAGCAGTGCTGCGCAATTGGGATGAGATCAAGGCTGCGGAGGCATTGCATGCAGCAGACGCGCCTTCGGCGCAAAAGCCCCCAGCGTCGCGGTTGGATTCCGTGCAGCGGGCGATGCCGGCTTTGGCGGAGGCTGCCAAATTGGGCGCCAAGGCGAGGAAGTCCGGCTTCGATTGGCCAGAGTGGCGCGACCTGCTGCCCAAGCTGGTTGAGGAAACAGCGGAATTGGAGGTTGAGGCCGCTTCTGACGATCCGGCGCGCAAGCCTGCTGTCGAGGCGGAGTTGGGCGACCTGCTGTTTACCGTGGTCAACCTGGGACGGCACCTGGGTGTGGATGCGGAGATGGCGCTGCGTGGCTGCAATCGGCGTTTCCGGCAGAGGTTTCGCGAGATGGAGTTAGCCTCCGCAAAGCCCTTGGAAGAGCTCTCCGCTGCCGAGCTTGAAGAGCTGTGGGCGGGGGCGAAGCAGAAGCTGGCCGTGGCCACGGCTACTTCCGAATCGGGGGCGCAGCCATGATCGCGATTCGTTCCTGCGTGGGCCTTGACGAATTGAAGGCTTGCGTTCGGTTGCAGATCGAGACCTGGGGGTACGACGCGAGCGACGTGCTTCCGCGCAAGGCTTTTCTGCTGGCACAGAAAATTGGGGGCCAGGTCATCGGCGCCTTCGATACCGAAATTGCTGACGGCTCGGCAAAGGGTGGGCCGGGGTCGCTGGTGGGATTTGTGTTGTCGCTGCCGGGTATGAAGACAGGCCGGGGTGAGCCTCGAGCCTATCTGCACTCGCATATGCTGGCGGTGCGCGAGGGGTACCGGAATCGCGGATTGGGAACGCAACTGAAGCAGGAACAACGCCGCGAGGCGCTCGGGCGTGGCATTCGCCACATGGAATGGACCTTCGATCCGCTGGAAGTCAAGAATGCTTTTCTTAATCTCCACAAGCTGGGAGCGATTGCCCGCCGGTATGAGGTGAATTTCTATGGTGCATCCTCCTCACGACTACAGGGTGGGCTTCCGACGGACCGCCTCGTTGCCGAGTGGGAGCTCGATTCGCCCAGGGTGGAAGCTGCTCTGGAAGGCCGTCCGCCAGTTGAGCACATTATTGAGGAACGCATTCAAGTCCCGGACTCGATCTACCAGTGGAAGGCTTCGGAGGCAGGCCGGGAAAGAGCTCTCGCCACTCAGTTGGAGAACCGAGGCAAGTTTCAGCAGGCATTTTCCAAGGGGTTGGCCGTCATTGGCTTTACACGGGATGTGGAAGGTAATGGTGTCTTCGAATTGGGGCCCTTTGCCCAGACCGAAGCCAGCTTCAAATCCCAAGGAATGTGAAAATCCTATGAAGATTGATGCAATCATCTTGCGCGAACTGCACCTGCCGCTGGTGCATCCCTTTGAAACCAGCTTTGGCGTTACCCGTGAGCGGAGAATTCTGCTGGCGGAAGTACAGTCCGAGGGGTTGACCGGCTGGGGCGAGTGCACGGCGGGTGAGCACCCGTTCTTCTCAGAGGAGTCGACCGACAGCGCCTGGGTTGTGATTACAAATGAGCTGGCTCCGATGCTGGCGGCTGAATCGCCTGCACACGGCGGCGAGTGCCAGCGGATCTTCCGCCCGGTGCGCGGCAACCGCATGGCCAAGGCGGCGCTGGAAAATGCCATCTGGGACCTGGAGGCGCAGCGCGAGGGGGTTTCGCTCTCGCGGCTGATCGGCGGGGTGCGCCGTACGATTCCCTGCGGCGTTTCGCTGGGAATTCAATCCTCGATTGCCGAGCTGATGGCCATTATCGAGAGAGAGTTGGCGGCCGGCTATCAACGGATCAAGCTGAAGTGCAAGCCGGGCTGGGACGTGGAGGTTTTCGAGAAGGTGCGCACCCGCTGGCCAGGCATCACGCTCAGTTGCGATGCCAACTCGGCCTACAGGCTCAAGGATGCAGACCACCTGACGGCTTTCGACGCCTTTAACCTGCTGATGATTGAGCAGCCTTTGTGGCACGACGACTTCTACTACCATTCGATGCTACAGAAGCGGCTGAACACGCCTATTTGCCTGGACGAAGCGATTCGCAATCGGCGCGATGCGCTGGCGGCGATTGAGATGGAGTCGTGCCGGATTATCAATATCAAGCTGGGGCGCGTGGGCGGATTCAGTGAGGCTATCGCCGTGCATAATGCGACGCTGGAACGGGGCATTCCGGTCTGGTGCGGGGGAATGCTGGAGTCGGGCGTGGGACGGTCACACAACATCGCGCTCGCGACGCTGGAAAACTTCTCGCTGCCCGGCGACGTTTCGGCTTCGGCGCGCTACTGGGCCGAAGACATCATCGAGCCGGAGGTGACGGTTTCAACAGCGGGCGAGATCGCCATTCCGGAGACTCCAGGCCGTGGGTACGTGGTACGTACGGAACTGGTGGAGCGGCTCACCGTGCGCAAGGAGACCATTCGGCCCGTGGAGCGGTTGCGTTAGGTTTGTGACCGGACGGTTTCGTACCATTGAATCCCAATCATTTGTGGATGGTCAGGCCTGGGTTACCCGCCTCACGGATTCACAGTGTGCGTGTTCCTGTGAGCTAGGTTAGTATAAGCCGTTTATTTTGAATTAGTTAGATAAGACTCCGCAGTTTTCATGTTTCTGTGGTTGCGTGTTACCGTGAAGTCATCTCCGAGAAGCCTTTGAAATTAAATGGGTTAGGTAAGGCTCCACAGTTTCACGCCCAAAACTGGAATTTTTTCTTCGGGCGGTTCCCGATTGGCCAGATCAGAGGGACCCGATGAGTCTGTTCCCCTCCATCACCCTCTATTTACAATGGTGCGCCGACAGACTGATCTATTCGGCAACGAGCGAGAACTAGCCTTAGAGAGCCCCAATTCCCTCGCTGCTCTCGCTCCTGATCAACGTGGCTGATTGGATTCGTGGTCTCCCACCCTTCCCCAGGAAAAGGCGAAGGGATGGCGCACAGTACAAGGTACCCCCACCCCTATTTTGCAAACAAATTGCTTGTTTTCATCAGCTTACGAGCAAGGTTGCGCTGTAAAATCCTGAGAACAAAGAAGTTCCCTGCAAAATCGTCCAGGATAAGGAGTTACGCGACGCTTCAGCCTCTTCAGGCTGAAAAGAGGCGCGAAGAGCAC
>Ga0182027_10008408_pt1 | contig 15032 bp, 10 predicted proteins | sample 712E1DmetaG_FD_121300 | JGI IMG/M metagenome (GOLD analysis project Ga0182027, IMG submission 121300) | Permafrost microbial communities from Stordalen Mire, Sweden - 712E1D metaG (Illumina Assembly) | ecosystem: Environmental > Terrestrial > Soil > Wetlands > Permafrost | place: Sweden... | reverse complement strand
CGGCCGTCGTTTCCTTTCATCCGCGGCATTGACGTGAGGCACGAACAGGAGGTGGTGCCGCTCGCGAAGTTTCTCCTCATCGGCCGGGTGGACGATCTCGATGACGATTCGGTTTTCCTCAGCTCCGAACTGGCGGCGTCCATGGCCGTGCGCGTTGGCCAGAAGGTCGACGTCTATTCGCCCTTGCTGCTCGAGCGCCTGAAGAAGGACGAGATTCTGCTGCCGCGGGAGTTGCGCGTGACGGGGATTTTCGAAACGGGCTGGAACCAGGTCGACAGCAACACCGTCATCTGCTCGCTCCGGCTGATGCAGGAGCTCTACGGCCTGAAATCCGGCGTGCACGGCGTCAGCGTGCGCCTGAAGCCGGGCCGCGATGCCGATGAGTTTGCGGCCCGGCTCAACGCGCAGTTCAGCGGGGCCGACCGCGCGGTTTCCTGGATCGAGAGCAATCGCGACTTCCTCTTCGTGATCCAGCTCGAGAAGAACATGATGATGTTCATCATGCTGTTCATCATCCTGGTGGCGTCGTTTGCGATCGCGAGTTCGCTGCTCACCGCCGTGGTGCGGAAGACCAAGGAGATCGGTCTGCTCGGCGCCCTGGGCGGGAAGCCCCGCCAGGTGGCGGCCTGCTTTTGCTTTCAGGGTTTCTTCATTGGCGTCGCCGGGGCAGTGCTCGGTATCGGTCTGGCGGTGCTGGCGCTCGCCTTCCGCAACGAGGTGACCCACACCTTCGCGCGCCTAACGCACAGTGAAGCGGCATTGTTGCGCTTTTATCAGTTTTCCAACCTGCCGTGCAGCTATTCGCCGCACGATTTTGCAATCATCACGGCAAGCTCGATCATCATCGCCACCTTGGCCGGCCTGCTGCCGGCGTGGCGCGCGGCCCGGCTCAAATCCGTGGAGGCGTTGCGCAGTGAATAGGCGGCTCGATCCACCCCACCATGTCTGACTTTGTTCTCACGGGCACCGGTCTGCGCAAACACTATCGCAGCGGCGAGCGCGCGATCGAGGTCCTGCGTGCCGCGGACATCACGGTCTTGGCCGGTGAGAGCGTGAGCATTCGCGGCGAATCCGGATCCGGCAAGACCACGCTGCTCAACCTGCTGGCCGGTCTCGACGCCTCCGAGGGGGGCGAGGTCGCATGGGCGGGCGCCAGCATCACCGGATTGAGCAACAACGCGCTGGCCGGCCGGCGCGCGCGGTTTCTTGGCATGGTGTTCCAGGCGTACTATTTGATCCCGGAGATCGACGCGCTGGCCAATGTGCTCATGGCGCGACGGATGCTTGGCCGCGTCGGGACCACGGAACGCGCCCGCGCCGCCGCCCTGCTGGCCCGCGTCGGCCTCGCCGACCGCGCCCACCACCTGCCGGCGCATTTGTCCGGCGGCGAACGGCAGCGGGTGGCCATTGCCCGCGCGCTGATGAACGAGCCGCGGGTCATCCTGGCGGACGAACCCACCGGCAACCTGGACGAGCATACGGGCGACGCCGTGATCGAGGTGCTGCTGGGCGCCGGCGCCGAACAGGGCGCGGCGCTGGTGCTCGTGACCCACAATCCGCAGCACGCGGCAAAATGCGGCCGGAGCCTGCGACTGCACGAGGGCATGCTGCAAGGTTGACCTTGAACCGCGCAGGGCGATCGGCGAGCCTCGGCGCGGTGAATCCCGAACCGGCTTCCAGAAACACGGTGCGTTGCGGAGTGGCGGGCGTTGGCTCGCTCGGACAACATCATGCGCGCATCTACGCGTCGCTGCCCGGGGCCGAGCTGACCGGCATCTTTGAAACGAATGACGCCCGCGCCGCGGAGATTTGCGCCCGGCATTCCTGCCGGCGCTTCGCCACGGTGGAGGCGCTGGGTGAGGCCTGCGATGCCGTGTCGGTCGTGGTGCCCACCGACCGGCATGCGGCGGTGGCGCTTCCGCTGCTCGACCGGGGTTGCCACCTGCTGATTGAGAAACCGCTGTGCGCCTCGCTGGTCGAGGCCGAACAGGTGCTGGCGGCGGCCCAGGCTCATCGCTGCCTCGTGCAGGTGGGTCATATCGAGCATTTCAACCCGGTGATGGGTTTCTTGGAGAAGGAGGTCGTGCAGCCGGGTTACATCACGGCCGAACGGCTCGCTCCCTTCACGCCTCGCGGCACCGAGGTCGGCGTGGTGCTCGACCTCATGATCCACGATATCGGCATTGTGCTCGAATTGGTAAAGTCGCCGATCAAACGAATCGAGAGCGTGGGGGTCAGCCTGCTTTCCAAGACCGAGGATATCGCCAACGCGCGGCTCGAATTCGCCAGCGGCTGCGTGGCCAATCTCAATGCCAGCCGGATGAGCCTGAAAAAGGTGCGCGAGATCCGGGTCTTCCAGTCGTCGGGCTATTTCTCGTTCGATTTCATGCGGCAGAGTGGCCACCTGGTGCGGAAGAGCGGCATGCTCGGCTATGCGGCCCAACTCATGGGCGGGGCGAACCCCGCCGATCTGGCCCTTCCGGTGGAGGAGATCCCGCTGCAGAAAGGCGAACCGCTCGCGCTCGAACTGGCGTCGTTCGTGGACAGCGTCGCCCGGGTCCGGCAGCCGAAAGTGAACGCCACTCTGGGCAAGACGGCGCTGGAAGTGGCGATTGCGATCACCGAGCAGATCCAGGTGGCGGCGAAACAATCCGGGCGGTGAGCGAGCACCTCCAATTGTCGGACTTGCTTCCTGCGCCCGCCGGCGGGCGGGCGGATTTGCTGGTGATCGCGGGCGAGCACTCGGGCGACGAGCACGCGGCGCGCCTGGTGAAGGGCTTGCTGGCCCGGCGGCCCGAGTTGAAGGTTTGTGCCCTCGGTGGGCCCTTGCTGGCCGCGGCCGGTGCGCAGCTGCTGCATGACCTCACGGCCTCGTCGGTCGTCGGTCTGGTGGAGGTGCTGAAGAACGCTCCTTTCTTCCGGCGGTTGATCGTCGCGACGCTCCGCTGGATCGAGCGCTACCAACCCCGGGCGGTGTGCTTTGTGGACTACCCCGGTTTCAACCTGCGGATCGCCCGGGCCCTGCACGCCCGCGGCCTGACGACCAAGAGCGGCGGGGGGATCCGGGCGCTCTATTACATCAGCCCGCAGATCTGGGCATGGAAGGCCGGGCGCCGGTTCGAGATGGCAAAGCACCTCGACGCCCTGGCCGTCATTTTCCCGTTTGAGGTGAAAAGTTATGCTGACACATCGCTGCCGGTGGAGTTTGTTGGGCATCCCTTCGTGGCGGACGACTACGAATCGCCGGTCAGCTACGATGGCGCCGGGCCCGTGCTGCTGTTGCCGGGCAGCCGGCGGCAGTCCGTCGCCCGTATCTTCCCGGCCGTCCTGGCGGGTTATGCCGAGTTCGCCGGGCGCCACCCGGATCGTGCGGCGGTCGTATTGTACCCCAGTGAAGAAATCAGAATTCAGCTTGACCATCTTTTGCAGAGGGCTCCGACCGGATACGCGGCGCAGGTCAGGCTTCAGCAAACCGGGGCGGCGGTCGCAGCAGCCGCGGTTCTCACCAGCTCAGGGACCATGTCGATGCAGTGCGCCCTGGCGGGAATCCCTGGGGCGATCACCTACCGCACCAATCCGGTGACGTATGTGCTTGGCCGCTGGTTGGTGAAGGTGCCGTATATCGGAATCGCCAACCTCCTCTTGGGCGAGGCGATGTATCCGGAGTTCATCCAAGGCGCCGCCACTTCGGCCCGTCTGGCCGGGGAACTTGCCGCGTGCGCCGACGATCCGCAACGCCGCCACCGCAGTGCCGCCCAGGCCCAACGGCTTGGCGCCATCCTGCACCAGCCGGTTTCCGGCACCGCAGCAGACTGGCTGGAGCGGTGGCTGCCGCCGCAATCGAAGTAGTGAGTAGTGAGTGGCGAGCAGTGAGTAGGAATCCGGGCCAAGGAATCGGACGTTGGCGGTGATGGCGCACCGCCCTGCAGGCACGGACGGATTGTTGGAGGGCGGACCTCCGTGTCCGCCGCTGCTTGCGGCAGCAAGCTGACAGCCTGCACGTTACCCAGGCAAAACAAGAGACCTGACTAAGAAAACTGCGGCGCGCGGTTTCAGGTTTGCGTCATCTGACCGAAATAATGAGAGTACCGACACTTCCGAATGCCTCTGACCGCGGATAAGCCCAACCCTCGCACTGCGAGAGAGTCCAGGCTGGCCTGGCCCGTCTTGGTATTGGTGATTGGATTGCTGCTGACGGCTGTGGCCGGCTGGCTGGTCCATGAACAGGGAAAAGGAAGCGACGCAGTCCGATTCCAACGATTGAGCGAAGTGGTACGCAGCACGGTATCCGAGCGATTGGAAAGAATTGAAGAAGCGTTACATGCGGCGCAGGGCCTGTTCGCGGCGAGTCAAAGCGTGGAGCGCGGGGAATGGGCGGTCTTCGCCCGGTCCATGGAGCCTTCGCTCCGGCGCGGCGTGCTCGGGTTTGGCTATGCCGAGCGGGTCCACCGGGCGGATTTGCCGTCCTATCTGACCCGGATGCGCATTGACGGCGCTCCTGAATTTGAGGTTCATCCCGCAAGCAGCGGGGACGAACTCTATCCAGTCAACTTCGTCGAACCGATTGGACGAAATGCCGCGGCATTGGGCCTGGACCTGGCGACGGAGGAGAAGCGTCGCGAAGCGGCGGAACAGTCGATGTTGGAGGACCGCCCGGTGCTCAGCCGGCGCATCACGCTCGTGCAGGACGAGAAAAAGCTTCCAGGGTTTCAACTGCTTTTGCCCATCTACGAACGCGGCATCCATCTCGAAACGGCGGAAGACCGCCGGCGGGCGTTGCAGGGATGGGTCTTCGCCTCGATCCGCATCGATGAACTCATGCAGGGGATCGTCGCTCTCACAGAAGATCAGGTGGAGTTTGACGTGTTCGAAGGCGACGCGACGAGCCGGGACGCGCTGATCTTCGACTCCGATGCACGGATCGTCGAGCGACTCAGCGCGACGGTGACGGATGCCGACTATGCCAGCAGTCGCTTCAGCTCGACCGTCCCGCTGTCGCTCTGCGGCCGCCAGTGGTGGCTGCGAATCGCTTCCCGCCCGGGCTTCGGGATCGCGACCAACCACCTGTTGTTGGGCCTCGTGTTGGGTGGCGGGCTGGCGATCACCCTGCTCGCCGCGGTGATGACTTTTCTGCTAACCGGCGCCCGCTCCCGGGCAACTGCCCTGGCGGACAAGATCACGCGCGAACTCCAGCAGGCGACCGAGAACAGCCGGAGGCTCGCGCTCGTGGCGAGTCTGGCCAAGAGCGGGGTCATGATCACGGACGCGGAGGGTCGGGTCGAGTGGATGAACGACGCGTATATCCGGGCCACCGGCTACTCGTTGGAGGAAATGAAAGGACGGAAGCCCGGCGCCGTGTTGCAGGGCTCGGAGACGGCTCCGGGGGCCGTGGCGCAGATGCGCGCCGGTCTGATCACGCAGCAGGGTTTTCACGTCGTGGTGCTCAACTATCACAAGTCCGGGCGGCCGTACTGGTCTGAACTGGAAGTGCAGCCGCTGCATGACGCGAACGGGACGTGCACCGGTTACATGGGAGTCCAGACGGACGTGACCGTGCGTCACCGCATGGAGGAGCAACTGCGCAGCCAGGAGGCATTGTTCCGGTTCATCTTCGAGCATTCGCCGGTGGGCATTGCCTGGGTGCGGGGACGGCGGGCGGAGACCCGGCTGGTCAATCCCGCTCATGAACGGATCACGGGCCTGCCGGCCGCAAAATCGAAGGATTCGACCAACTACCTCGCGGTGAGCCATCCGGACGACCGGGAGAAACAGGCCGCGCTGACCGAGACCCTTTATCGCGGCGAAATCGACGAGTATTCGATGGAGCACCGCTATCTCCGGCCGGACGGCCGCGTGGTTTGGGCGGTGCTCTCCATGCACACCCACCATGACCCGAGCACGGGCGAGGTGGAGGAACTCACGACCTTGGTTGATATCACCGACCTGAAACGGGCGCAGGAGGAATTGATGGAAAAGGAGGCGCGTTTCCGGTTTATCTTCGAGACGGTGCCCGTCGGCATTTCCTGGCAGATCGTGGGCGATGCCAAGACCCGGCTAATCAATCGCGAACATACGCGCGTCACGGGAGTGCCGATGGAGCGGGCGCTGGTGATCGATTCGTACCGGGAAGTCTCGCACCCGGACGATTATGCCCAGCATCAGGCCTTGCGGGCGAAACTCGATCGGGGGGAAATTGATCACTACAATTTGGAACGCCGGTACCTGCATCCAGACGGCAGCGTGATTTGGACCGCTTTCTCGATGCGCTATTTCCGCCAACCGGGAAACAGCAGCATCCAGGAAGTGGTCACCCTGGTCGACATCACCGACCAGAAGAGCGCCGCCGAGGAGCTTCGGCTGGCCAAGGAGGCCGCCGAGCGCGCCAGCCTGGCGAAAAGCGCCTTCCTCGCGATGATGAGCCACGAGATCCGCACGCCGATGAATGGCGTCATCGGCATGACGAGCCTGCTGCTTGATTCGCCGCTCACCCATGAGCAGCGCGATTTTGCCGAGACGATCCGTGCGAGCGGAGACACGCTGCTTACGATCATCAACGATATTCTGGATTTCTCGAAGATCGAGTCGGGCCGCCTCGAATTGGAGCACGAGACCTTTATCCTCCGCGAGTGCGTCGAGGGTGCGCTCGACTTGCTGGCCACGCGGGCGGCCGAGAAGCGGCTCGATCTCCTGTATGAAATCGGTGACGGCGTGCCCCAGATTGTTCGCGGCGATGCCACTCGTCTGCGCCAGGTGCTGGTCAATCTGCTGGCCAACGCGATAAAATTCACCGAGCACGGCGAGGTGGTGCTGACGGTGCGGACGAAGTCGGGCGAAGCGGCCTTGCCGGAGGGCAAACCGGTGGAGGGCAGTGTCTCGCCAATTCCTTCCGGGCCGGCAGTCCGGCCGGCCACGCAGCCGCCGTTCCAGGAAGCGAGCGAGCGCCCGGCGGGCGAGGGACAGATGGTGGAACTGCTGTTCAGTATCACCGATACGGGCATCGGCATTCCGCCGGAGGCCATCGGGCGGCTGTTCCAATCATTTACCCAGGTGGATGTCTCGACCACGCGCCGCTTTGGCGGTACGGGTCTGGGACTGGCGATCAGCCGGCGCCTGGTCGATCTCATGGGCGGGGCCATGTCGGTGCAGAGCGTCGAGGGCAAGGGCTCGACCTTCAGTTTCTCCATCAAGACGGAGTTTGTTCCCGTGCGGCCGCGGCCATTCCTCGCCGGTCCCAAGATGCACCTGGGCGGCCGGCACATGCTGATTGTCGACGACAACGCCACGAACCGACGGATTCTCACGACATTGGTCGCAGGGTGGGCGATGGTTCCCCGCGCGGCTCAGTCGGGGTCCGAGGCCTTGGCCTGGCTGCGGGCCGGCGAGGTGTTCGACGTGGCCGTGCTCGACATGCAGATGCCGGATATGGACGGCGTGATGCTGGCGCGGGAGATGCGCCTCCTGCCCGGGGGAGACAAGCTGCCGTTGATCCTGCTCTCGTCGCTGGGGCAGCGCGAAGTGACGTCGGAGAAGAACCTGTTCAATGCCGCGCTGACCAAGCCCGTGAAACCGTCCCAGCTCTTCGACCTGTTGGCCGGCACGTTCAAAGAGGCGGCGGCGCCCGCTTCGGCCCCGGTCAAGGTCGTGCCAAAGGTTACGGTGGAGAAGCCGGGGCAGTCGTTGCGGCTGTTGCTGGCCGAGGACAATATGGTCAATCAAAAAGTGGCCACGCATATGCTGGCAGCCTTGGGCATCCGGCCCGATGTCGCCGCCAACGGGCTTGAGGTACTTGAGGCGGTGAGACGCCAGACCTACGATGTGATCTTGATGGACGTTCAGATGCCTGAGATGGACGGCCTGGAGGCCACCCGCCGGGTGGTCGCTGGACAACCTGACGCCGCCAAGCGCCCCTGGATTATCGCGCTGACCGCCAATGCGGTGCAGGGCGACCGCGAACTCTGCCTTGCCGCCGGAATGGACGACTACATCAGCAAGCCGATCAAGAAGGAGCAGCTGGCCGGCGTGCTGGGCCGGGTTCGCCAGGCCGCCGCGAGCTGACGCGGGCGCGGCTCACTCCGCGGTGTGGTTTCCGCCGATGCGCGGCTCCACCTGTTGCCACAACGCGGCGGCCTTGTCGGCGAGCAACGCCCGGACCCGGTGGATCTCGGCCTCGCGCAGCGCGAGATTCTCGGCGGCGATCTTCGCGAGATCGTCGAGATTGTAGAGGAACACGTTGGCCAGGTGGGCGACCTCCGGCGCGATGTTGCGAGGCATGGCCAGATCGATGAAGAAGAGCGGACGGGCGGCCCGGCGCCGCATGGCGGATATGGCCATGGCCGGGGTGACGACCGGTTCCGGCGCGGCGGTGGAGCAGACCGCGATGTCAAATTCGGACAAGGTGTCCGCGACACGTTCGAACGGCACCGCCTGCGCGGCAAGGCTTCCGGCGATCTCCTGCGCGTGTTGCAACCGGCGGCTGGCCACGGTCAACCTCCCGGCGCCGCGACTCTTGAACGCCCGGGCGGTCTTCTCGCCGATGTCGCCCGCGCCCAGGATCAGAACGTGGCAGGGCTGCAGATTGCCGAAGATCTTGAGCGCGAGATCGACCGCGACGCTGGCGACGCTGATCTGGCCTTCGCCAATCGCGGTATGGGTGCGCACGTGCTTGGCCGCCTGAAAGCTTTTCTGAAAAACCCGGTTGAGGACCGGTCCGGTCGTGCCGCGCGCCTGCGCCGCGGCGTAGGCTGCCTTCACTTGGCCGAGGATCTCGGTCTCACCGATCATCTGCGAATCGACGCCCGCGGCTACTTCGAGGAGATGCTGCACCGTCGGATGTCCGCGCAGGTTCAGCCGGATTTTCTCAAAGAGCGCTGGCTCCATCTGGTTCATCGCGCAGAACGAGGCCTGGAGGCGGTCCACCGTGTCAGGTGTGGTGGCCACCCCGTAAATCTCGACGCGGTTGCACGTGTTGAGCACCGCAAATTCGCGCAAGCCGGCGAGAGACTGGAGGGCTCGATGAAGATCCTCCAGCTTGGCTCCGGCCAGCGCCAGTTTTTCGCGCAGCTCCAGCGAGGCGGTGTGGTGGGTTGCCCCGAGCAGAAAAAGCGTGGCAGCCTGGTCGCTCATGTTCGGGTGCCGAGCGCCGGCGCAACCGGCGGCACGGAATGGCGGCTGGCGTTGACTACGGGAAGGGAGACCAGGGCCGCGGCAAACAGCGCCACGCAGGCCCAGGCCAGGCGCTGCGAAACCAGTTTGCCCGACAGGCGGAGAATCATGGTTGCCAAGTAGGCAAACCAGATCCCGGCGGTTACCAGCAATTTTGGCAGGTCCACGCTGGCTAAATCCTGCACCCAATGAATGGAGCCGAGCCCCAGCGACCAGGTCATCAGCACCACCCCGGCGACCAGCAGGCGCAGACTGATTTGATCCAGCTCGATGATCGATGGCAGGAAGGAAAACAGGCCGTGCAGGTGCTTTTGTTTCAGGCTGTAGTTTTGTAGCAGATACATGCCGGAGGTGAGGGCCAGGAGGGCGAAAACGCCGTAGCTGAAGAGCGCCAGGGCGGCGTGGAATTCGACCCAGGCGTTGCCCCCAAACGCGGCGATGTGCCGGGTGGCGTCCCAGACCGGATTGGCGAGGGACAGCACCGTGAGCACGGCCGACAGGCACGAGGTGAAATAGCCGAGCAGGCTCAGCCGGAACGTGGCGCCGACCACCAAATAAAGCGCAATCGCCGACCAGGCGGTGAATTGGAAGATCTCAAACGTGTTGCCAATCGGGCATCCCCTGACCGCCTGGCCGCGCACGTAGAGTCCCAGCGTCTGTAGGATAAACCCGGCTCCGACCAGCGTGTAGATGGCCAGACGCGACTGCCGGCGATCGCGCAGCAGGGCCGCGGTGCCGAGGAGGAAGCCGATCAGGTAGCAGGTGGCCGCCAGCCAGAACCAAGTGCGGTCGGCAAGTCCGAGAAAAGTCATTTGACCGAAGAACCTACGTGAAAGAGCGGCGGGGCGCAAGCAGCGGACCCGGCTCTCCGGAGCATGAATGCGGCGGACTCACGCCAGGCGCGAGAACCGGCGGTGTGACTCCGGAAAATCGACGCCCATCGCGAACCACACCAACAGCCCAAACGGGAGCGCGCGGCCCAGGGGCGCAAGCGTCATGGGCTCCACGGGCGGCGCGGATGGTCCAGGCAGGGCCATGAAGACTGCGCCGGCGATCACAAACAGGAACGCCAGCCATTGGTAAATCACCAAGCCGCCGAACCGCGTCGTCTGCGGCTCGCCGCGATAGCCCTCTTCCATGAACCGGGCGCAGGCGCTTAAGATGAGATACGCACCCGCCACCAGGCCGAGCGGCGCTCCGGTTGCCCATATCCGGAGCAATAGCCCGAGGATGATCGCATTGCCGATGATGACCAGTGGCCAGCCTGTCCAACAGCTTCCGATCGGTGGAAGCGTCGGATATTTCGTATCGAGCGCGTGCGCCCAAAGGAGCAGCAGCGCCGGCAGCGCGACGGCGAACGCGAGGCCGTAGAGAATCTTGGCGAGATGGGTTTTCATCCGAAAATCGCCACCTCATGGATGGCCCACCCTTCATGCTGGCGGCCGGCGCTGTCGGTCAAAACGCCGCGACTGCACCATTTGGTCTCCTGGAGATTTCGCACCGAGGCGGGCAGGAGCCAGCGCAGCGGACCGGTTCCTTTTAAAGCGGTATCGGCAATGCAGCCGGTCCGGAGCACGATCCCGGTTTCGAGTTGAAGCCGATGCGCGGGCCAGGTCAGCAGATGGAGGTCGGGCATGGCGGCCTCGACGAAGCCGCCGTTATGAAAACACCAGTTTCGATCCACCGAGCCCTGCCACCGGATCCAGACGCAGGATTGCTCCGCGGCGATGAACCGGCCCCAGCGGAGTTCGCGGATCGGCAGTTTTCGCGGCGGCAGCGTCAGGATGAGGCGTTCGGCGTAGCCCAGCCCATTCCGGTTTTCGCGACCGACCCTGACCGTGGTAGATGCGGCGGGCCGGAAACAGGTCCATTCGATCCGGCCCGTCGGCTCTTCATGCAGGACCAGGGAAGGTATGGGGTTGAGGCCCGACAACCATCTCCCCTCAATGCCAAGCGTCCGGTTGCCCCAGCGGACCTCGTCAGGAGCGGCGGTGGGCAGACGCCCTCCGGGCACGGCTCGGCCACGGACCAATGGGCTTCCGGCGCGCCACTCCAGCCCTTCGGAGAATGCCGCCGAGAACGGTCCGAGATACGCGCGGGCGGCGTAGGCGATGATGCCGGCACCGTCGGGGGTCACACTGTCAAGGTACCATTTTTCGATCCGCATGGTGGCCCAGGGAGTGTAGGCGGGGAACCGGAAAGCGGCTAATCGAAAAATCTGATGCCCGCCATTGATTGCGCGAATGAAAGTCAGCGTCCCGCCACCGGACCGGCGCGCAGTCCGGCCGGAAGAAGAGGGACGTGTGGGATTGGTCGCGCTGGCGGGGAGGGGATGTCAGGAAGCCACGGCCTTCCCGATCAGTCAGCGGCCAGATGGCGTTGCCGCGCGAAGATCGGGCGCAGGGCGAGGCTAAGTTGGTCCTGCAAGGTCTGCAGCTCGCGGTAGCGCGCGACCCGGGCGCGGTCGGGCAGGCACCGGGTGGATTCGTCGAGCGCCACGATGCTCTGGGTGAAATCGGTGAGCTTCACCTTGTTCCCGTCCAGGAGCGAGGTGCACCACGCCGCCTGAAGCGCGCCGCCCAGCGCGGCGCCTTCGTCCTCGACCATAGCCACCACCGGCACGCCGAAAATGTCGGCCATGAGCTGACGCCACACCGGCGATTTCGCACCGCCGCCCGTCACGCGGATTTCCCGGGCTTTCACGCCCAGCTGGGCGAGCCGGCGCAATCCGTAATTCATCCCCATCGTGGCGCCTTCCATCGCAGCGCGGGCCAGGTGCGTCGCGTTGAAAGTCTGGTTGGTCAGACCGAGCAGCACCCCCGAGCCTTCCGGCACGTTGGGCGTCCGCTCTCCCGCCAGATAAGGCAGCAAAATCAGTCCGCCCGCTCCGGCCGGGGCCGCCGCGACGGCGGCGTTGAGCGCCGCATGATCCAACCCGAACAGCGCGCGCACCTGCTCGGTGACGGTCGTGACGTTCATCGTGCATAGCAGCGGCAGCCAACCGCCGGTGGACGAACAGAACGCCGCGATCTCGCCTTCCGGATCGACCACCGGTTTTTTGGCGAACGCGTAGATCGTGCCGCTCGTGCCGAAGCTGGCGGTAACCACCCCGGGCGTGACGTTCCCGGTGCCGATCGCCCCCATCATGTTGTCGCCGCCGCCGGCGCTGACGACGACGTCGGTCGACAGCCCGTATTTTGCCGCCAGGTCGGCCCGCAGCAGACCGGCGGCTAGGTGGGAATCGGAAAGCGGCGGCAGCCAGTCGGCGAGGTTCCGGTCGATGGCTCCGATCACCGCTTTCGACCAGACGCGTTTGCGGACGTCCATCAATGCCGTGCCGGACGCGTCGCCGTACTCCATGAAGAAATTGCCGGTGAGATAGAAGTTGAGGTAATCGTGCGGCAGCAGGACGTGGCGGAGGCGCCGGTAGTTCTGCGGTTCGTGGCGTTTCAGCCAGAGGATCTTGGGCGCGGTGAAGCCGGGAAGGAAAAGCAGGCCGGCCTGGCGGATGGCCGCCTTGGCGCCCCCAATCTTCCGGGTGAGCCAGGCGCATTCGGCCACGGTGCTGGTATCGCACCAGAGCTTGGCGGGACGAATCACGTCCCCTTTCTCGTCGAGCGGCACGAAACCGTGCTGCTGGCCGGAGACGCCGATGCCTCGCACCCGTGCGCGATCGACTTTCGCCGCGATCTCGCTGATCACGGAGTCGAGCGCCGCCGTCCAATCGCGCGGGTGCTGTTCCATGTGACCAACCGGCAGGCCGGCAATGAGCTGGTGAGGCGCGCGGGCCTCCGCGATCACCTTGTTCTGTTCGAGGTCGAGCACGACCGCCTTGGTGCTCTGGGTGCCGGAGTCAATTCCGATGAAAAGGGACATGGGAGGTAATAACTTGGTTCGAGCGTCACAGGGCTGACGCGAAAGTCGAAGATCGAATGTCGCCCACGGCAAACAAGAAACGGCAGGGCCGCGGCACGGTCTTTTGTTATAGCGCTCCAACCCTTGGACGTGTTCGTGGTCCGATCGGACCATAAAGATGGCAGATCCGCACCGACATCATTGAGTCCCCTTCCAAGAGGCGCTCCAACCCGTGGACGCATTTTTGGTCCGATCGGACCAAAAAGATGGCAGATCGCGCGTCGTCGTCATTGAGTTCCCTGCCGAGACAAGTGGGTCTGGAGCAGCGGGGTCATTCATCTTTTTTGCCGCCTGCCTTCCAGGCGCTGGATTTAGCCGGGGTCGCCGCAGTCGCGCTTGCTCCGCGCCCGCGGCTCGTTAGTCATTGGCCAATCCCGCCATGTCCACCACCGTTTTTACCATCGCCAACCAGAAAGGCGGTGTCGGCAAGACCACGACCGCGGTCAATCTTGCCGCCGCCCTCGCCGAACGCAAAATCCACACACTGCTCGTCGATCTCGATCCGCAAGCCAACGCGACCAGCGCCGTCGGAATCGAGAAACAGGAGGGCCGCAGCTTGTACGGGCCGCTCCACGGCGAAGGCACGGCCCTCGAGATGATCACCCCCACGGCTTACGAGCATCTTGCCCTCATTCCTTCAGAGGTGGATCTGGCCGCGATCGAGATGGAACTGACCCAGCAGGAAAACTACCTGCTCCGCTTGCGGCACACGCTGCAACCGATCCGCGATTCGGGTGGCTACCGAGTCATCATCATCGACTGCCCGCCGGCGCTCGGCATGCTGTCGATGAACAGCCTGGCGGCGGCGGACCACCTGCTTATCGCGCTCCAATGCGAATACATGGCGCTGGAAGGCCTGGGCCAGATTCTCAAACTCGTCGAGCGCCTGAAGTCGGCGGGTGTCAATAGCGACCTGGATATCGGGGGCGTGGTTATGACCATGTATGACATCCGGACCAACCTTTCGCGCCAGGTGGTGGAGGAAGTGAAAAAGCATCTTTCGGACAAGATCTTTGACAGCGTCATTCCGCGCACCGTGCGCCTCAGCGAGGCTCCGAGCTTCGGCAAGCCAATCTTCCAATACGACCCACTCAGCCCTGGCTCCACGGCTTACCGTAATCTGGCGAAGGAGGTCATCGCCCGGTTCGGACTGGACGAGTAGGGCGCCGCCCGGTGATGAGCGCCCTGACCAAATACCGCCACGTGTTCCTCGTGGGCCTGCAGAGCAATCTGGTCTACCGGTGGAATTTTCTCATCCGGGGGTTCTTCTCGCTCTCGCGTCTGGCCGTGGTCTTCATTCTCTGGGGCGCCGCCTACGCGGGCGTCGCGCAGATCGGCGGCTATTCCATCGGACAGACGTTCACCTATTTCACCGCGCTCATCGCCCTGCAATTCATGATCGGCGCCTTCAACGAGGATTACCAGATCGGTGAGGAGATCCGCAACGGGCTGATCAACCAGTTTCTCCTGAAACCGATCAACTATTACTGGTACCGCTTCACGGTTTTCCTGGCCGCGCGCCTCGTCTCGGGGGCGCTGGTCTTCGTGCCGCTACTCGCCGTTTATCCGCTCCTGCGCTCCCACCTCACATTGCCTGGCGAACTGTGGCGGCCGTTCCTGCTGGTGCCGGCACTCTTGCTGGCGGCGCTGCTCCAGTTTACTCTCGCCTTCTGCTTCGGATTGCTGGCGTTCTGGTTCCTGGAGATCCAGGGTTTTGTGATCCTCTCGTTCGCGGCAGAGATGATGCTGAGCGGCCAGATCTTCCCGCTCGACCTGCTGCCGCCGTCGCTTTTCCACGCCGCACAATTGCTGCCGTTCTATTACATGATGTATTTTCCCGCCGGCATTCTGACCGGCCGGATTGATCTCACCTCCGCTCTGCACGGGTTCGGCGTCCAGGCCGCGTGGGTGCTGGCGTTCGGGCTGGCGGCGCGGTTCATCTGGCTGTCGGGACT
>Ga0182027_10008407_pt1 | contig 15033 bp, 22 predicted proteins | sample 712E1DmetaG_FD_121300 | JGI IMG/M metagenome (GOLD analysis project Ga0182027, IMG submission 121300) | Permafrost microbial communities from Stordalen Mire, Sweden - 712E1D metaG (Illumina Assembly) | ecosystem: Environmental > Terrestrial > Soil > Wetlands > Permafrost | place: Sweden... | reverse complement strand
TGGGCTTCTATCTGTTTGGCCGATTCTATGGCTGTGGCTACCACAATTAAAAGGCTGGTGCCGCCAATTCGTAAATTTTGCGAACCGACCAAGCCTTTAAGAAACAAGGGCAATATGGCTATTATTCCCAGAAAGATAGCGCCTACCAAGTTTATTCTGTTTACAGTACCATTCAAGTATTTTTCAGTTTCCTTGCCTGGACGAATGCCCGGAATAAATCCACCCTGTTTTTGCAAATTTTCAGCTATTTTTTGCGGATGGAAAATCACGGCTGTATAAAAGAAAGTGAAGCCGAATACCAAGATAAAGTAGGCTGCTCCGTAAAAAATTTGATTCTGGAATAAAGCAATGATATTGGTGGATAAATTGGCGAGCCAGGCCGTTTTGGCGTGGATAAAGAACTGCGCCACCATCGGCGGTACCAGAATCAAAGAAACCGCGAAAATGATTGGTATGACACCGGCCATGTTGACGCGCAAAGGCAGATGAGTGCTGGATCCGCCGTAAACGCGGTTGCCGCGCACCTGCTTGGCATAATTCACCGGAATGTTCCGTTGGCCTTCAGTAATAAAGACCACGCCGACAATTGTTATCAGGATAATCGCCACTAATAAAACCAAAGTATAAAAATCAGCCGAAGTATAGTTGAGCAATAAATTTCTAATGCCCCCGGGCAAACCGGCGACAATGCCGGAAAAGATTAACAAGGAAATTCCGTTGCCTACCTTTTTTTCCGTCATCAACTCCCCTATCCACATCAAAAAGACAGTACCGGCGGTAATGGTGGTCATGATAGTAATCAATCGAAAAACGGATAGATCGGTGATGAGAGGCCTGGTGGATTGGGATGCCAGAATTTTAATCATGCCATAAGATTGAAAAAAAGCCAGAGGCACAGTCAGCCACCGGGTATACATATTGATTTTTTGCTGTCCGGATTCCCCTTCTTTAGTCATTTCTTCCAGCTTCGGCACGATCATAGCGAGTAGCTGAAAAATAATGGAAGCCGTGATGTAAGGCGCCACACTTAACATGATGATGGAAAAATTTTGCATGGTGCCGCCGGATAACAGATTCAACAAGCCAAAGAATTGATTGTTGGAAAAGAAGTAAGAAAGATTAGCCGTATTCACGCCTGGCACCGGAATATGGGCCACTAATCTAAATATTGTCAGCATGAGCAAAACAAACAACACGTTGTTGCGAATATCTTTAATTTTCCAAACTTGGGCTATTTTCTCCCACATAGATATTAGTTTATATAACTAAAAGAAGAACAGTGGAATTTTTATTTAACTTCTCCGCCCAGGCTCACGATTTTTTCCTTAGCCCCTTTAGTACACAGAATACCATTCAGAATTACCTTTTTGGTTAATTCACCCCTCACTATCACTTTAGCACTTCTGGCGTTCACATCTATTATACCCTTTTCTATCAAAGAAGGTAAACTGACAGTCTCTCCGTCTTTATAAGACTTTTCCAAATCAAACAATCTTACCTCAGCCGGCCTGTCGTTTAGACTCTTAAAACCGCCGAGTTTTGGAGTGGATTGCATCATGCGCTTAAAGGCTTTCATGCGCAAACCATGCACGCCAGAGCGGGCAGTTTGTCCTTTGCCGCCTCGGCCGGCCGAAGTGCCGTGACCAGAGGCGCCGCCTCGACCGACTACCTTCTTGTGTCGTTTGGAACCAGCGGCTGGTTTTATAGTATGGATATATAAACTCATAATATTTTATTTATTGAGCAGCTTCTTCTTTTTTAACTACTTTTTTGGCTCTAGTCTTTTTTTCTACTGGCTTTTCCAAAACCACTTCTTTTTTGACTTCAGCAGGTTTTACTTCCACATTTTTTTTAACTTCGACGGCCACCACTGGAGCCGCCACTGTTACTGGAGCCTTAATCACCACAGGCTTTTTTACCAGCGCTTCCTTTTTGAAACTTTGCAAAGCGCCAAAAGCGGCTTTAACCAAAGTGATTTTATTCTTGGTACGGCTTAAAATTTTAGCGGAAACATTTTGCACCCCAGCTAATTCCAAAATAACGCGCAAAGGGCCGCCAGCAATAATACCAGAACCGCGAGGTGCCGGTTTCATCATCACTATAGCCGATTTAAACTTCATGTATACCGGATGTGGAATAGTATCATTAACAATCGGAACGTTAATGATTTTCTTTTTGGCTTGTCTGACCGCCTTTTCCACGCCCAACTGAACATCCTTGCCCTTAGCCAAACCAAAACCGACTCGGCCATTTTTATCACCCAAAATCACACAAGCGCGGAAACTCAAATGCTTACCGCCCTCGGTTACCCTGGTCACGCGAGCCAAATCCAGGATATTCTGTTCAAATTCCTGTCTCTCGGGTTTATTGTCTCTTTTGCGCATTGGTGTCATAGTTTATAACAATTTATAAAATTTTAAAATTGTAAACCGCCTTCTCGCGCGCCATCGGCCAAAGCTTTAACCCGGCCATGATAACGATAGCCGCCGCGATCAAAAACAGCTTGGGAAATTTTTTTATCTTTGGCTTTACCGGCCAACAACTTGCCCACTAAAAAGCTCTCCGCCACTTTACCCTTGTCTTTCTTTTCTTTGGCTACTTCTTTAGAATTAACATAACACAAAGTCTGGCCCTTTTTATCGTTAATCAATTGGGCGGTAATGGAGCGCAAACCCCTAAAAACAGACAAGCGAGGCTTTTCGGCCGTGCCTATCACGCGCGCTCTCACCCGATTATGTCTAATTTGTCTTAAATTATTTTTTGTCTTTTGGAACAATCTTTTCATATTTAAAAAATTATCTGGTTATTAGGCAGTCTTAGCGGCAGTCTTACCGACTTTGTGGCGCAAAACTTCACCAGCGTATTTAATTCCTTTTCCTTTATACGGTTCCGGCTTTCGAACGCTTCTAATTCTGGAAGCCATCTCCCCTACCAGTTGTTTATCAAAACCTTCCACAGTGATCACATTTTTTTCCACTGAAAATTTAATGCCGGCTGGAGCAATTACTTCCACTGGGTGGGTAAAACCCACTTCCAAAACTAAAGTACTGCCTTTCAAAGCCACTTTAAAACCAACACCGTTCACTTCCAACTGTTTTTTATAGCCATTAACTACTCCCTCCAACATATTGGCGATAATACTGGAAAAAGTTCCCCACAAGGCTCGGTCTTTTTTGTCTTCTTCTTTGGCTACCGTTACTTCAATTTTTCCATCCTTAATCAAAACATTAACATGAGGATGAATCGCTTGGCGCAATTCTCCCTTTGGACCCTTAACTATAAGTTCATTATTCTTAACTTCAGCTGTTACTCCGTTCGGTATCGTTCTCAATTTTTTGCCTATACGAGACATACTTTTTAGACTTAGAAAACTTAATTATTAATATACTTCACAAAGTAATTCGCCGCCGACCTGGGCCTTTTTCGCTTCATGATCAGACAAAACACCGCGCGGGGTGGATAAAATCGCCACACCAAATCCACTCAAAACCCGGCCAATATTTTCTTTCTTAACATAAATACGATGTCCGGGTTTGCTAACTCTCTTTAAACTATGGATCACACTATCACCGCCATCGTATTTCAGTTTAATGACAAGATAAGCGTGGCTGTCTTTTTTATCCTCTTCCATAGACAAAAGATACCCTTCACGTACCAAAATACTGGCTATTGCTAATTTAATCTTAGAATAGGCCACAATCACCTCTTTTTTGTGTGCCATTGAGGCGTTCCTTATTCTGGTGAGCATGTCAGCAATTGGATCGGTCATCATAAATATTTATTATTATTGGTTATAATTTTATAATAATTAATAAATTACCAACTGGATTTCCTCATGCCCGGAATCTTTCCGGCATTAGCCAGTTCTCTAAAACAGATACGGCACAATCCCACTCTGCCCACAAATCCCCTTCTGCGCCCGCATTGCGAACATCTCCTGACTATTCTAGTGGAAAATTTCGGCTTACGATTGGATTTTGCTATTTGTGCTGCTGTAGCCATAAATTATTTTACAAAGGGAAAACCTAAATGAGTTAATAAAATTTTTCCTTCCTCTTTATTTTTGGCAGTGGTATTCACGATAATCTGCAGGCCGTGCACCTTTTCAATTTCACCGGATTTGATTTCCGGAAAAGCAACATTCTCCTTGAAACCGATAGTGAAATTGCCATTGCGATCAAAACCGTGGTCGGAGATGCCGTGAAAATCTTTCACGCGGGGAAATGTGATATTGACCAATTTTTCCAAAAATTCATACATTATGCGTCCGCGCAAAGTAACCATCGCGCCGATTTCCATATTCTCCCGGATTTTAAAGTTGGAAATAGACTTCTTGGCCAAGGTGCGGATCGGCTTCTGCCCGGTGATCCTGGTCAGAGTTTTTTCCACATTATCGGCAAAGTTTGGCTCTTTGACAAATCTTCCGTAACCAACATTAAGCACCACCTTGGTCACTTTCGGAACCTGCATCACATTTTTATAGCCCAGTTCCTTTTTTAAAGCCGGCACTATTTCAGTTTGGTATTTTTGATATAAGTTTTTCATAAATTTTATTCAATAATTTCTTTGCATTTTCGGCAAACGCGTTTCTTAGCGCCCGCTTCGTCCTTGTAGCCGACTCGGGTTATTCTGGAACATTTCGGGCAAATCAGCATTACATTGCTGGCGTCGGTCGGACCGGCCAGTTCAATTACTTGCCCTTTTTGTCCACCCTTTTTAGAACGCAAATGCTTTTTCATGATATTGGCGCCCTCTACCACCACTCGGCCTTCTTTCGGAAAAACCTGAATAACATTGCCTTCTTTTCCAGCATCCTTACCAGTCACAATTTTTACTTTATCGTTGGTTTTTATTTTCATATAACCGCTAAACTTAACAAAACTTTATAAACTTACAAAACTTCCGGGGCCAAGGAGATAATCTTCTGGAAATTTCTTCCGCGGAGTTCTCTGGCCACCGGTCCAAAAATACGTGTACCTCTGGGTTCGCCGGTTTTTCTATCAATAATTACCGCCGCATTTTCATCAAACCGGATATAGGTACCATCAACCCGGCGATATTCCTTTCTCTGTCGTACAATCACGGCATGAACAACATCACCCTTTTTTACCACTCCGTGCGGTGTGGCTTCTTTCACGGCGCAAGTAACTGTATCCCCAAGCTGGGCATATCTCTTTTGATATCCACCCAACACCCGGAAACATTGAATTTTTTTAGCGCCGGTATTATCGGCTACTTCTAACATGGTGCGATGTTGTATCATACAGGATCAATTTAACTGGAAATTATTTTTTCTCAAAAATTTTTAATAAATACCATCGTTTGGTTTTGGAAATCGGTCGGCATTCCTTAAATTCCACCTTATCGCCAATATTAGCCGCTTCTTTCTCGTCATGAACATGATATTTTCTACTGACTAGGTATGACTTGTTGTATTTGGAATGCATTTTCATCCGGTCAACCTTAACCACGATAGTCTTATTCATCAAATCAGAGACTACCGTCCCGATAAAAGTTCTCGCCTGTTTCTTTGTACTCTCGCTGTTAGTCATAGTTTTAAAAAAATTATTTTACACTCTTCTCCCCGTTTAATTTGGTTAACAAAGTATTGATTCTAGCCACTAGCTTTCTGGTTTCCTTAATCTTGTGAAATTGCTTCAACTGTTGATTCTTGGCTCTGGCTTTCAAATTGCGCAATTCTAATCTTTGGGCGGCTAAAATTTCCCGTAATTCTTCCTGATTTTTATTTTTAATTTCATTAAAATCCATACTCGTAAAAAATTACTTTGTTTTCTCAATAAACTTGGTCCTGAGTCCGAATTTATAACCGGCCATTCGCATTGCTTCCACTGCGGACACACGATCCACACCGCCCATTTCAAACAAAACTGAACCCGGTTTTACCACGGCCACATAATGGTCAGGAGAACCCTTGCCTCCACCCATCGGCGTTTCATTACCCTTTTTGGTCACTGGCTTATCGGGAAAAATTCTAATCCAAACTTTACCACCGCGCCTGACATAACGAGTTAAGACGCGCCTGGCAGCTTCTATCTGTCGGCTGGTTACCCAGCCGTGCGTCTCGGTTTTTAAACCAAAATCGCCGAAATTCAATTGATTACTTCTAGTAGCCACACCCAATTCACGGCGGCGGCCTTTATGCCATTTTCTATGTTGTACTTTCTTTGGTAAAAGCATATGCTAATTTAATCAATATTTTTAACGACTACTCTTTGGGGCAGCCACTTTTTCTTTTTCTTTCTCATCCTTTTTTTCAAATTTATCTCGTCTTCCAAAAGCTTCGCCGAAATAAATCCAGACTTTCACTCCGATTTTTCCATAAAGAGTATGAGCTTCCACCCAAGCGTAATCTACATCGCTTCTGATGGTTATCAAAGACATTTTTCCGGCGCTTAAGACTTCGCGTCTCGCGATTTCCACACCATTCAATCGGCCAGCCATTTTTATTTTTACTCCCTTGGCTCCGGCGGCCATTACTTTTTCAATAGTCTGTTTCATGACCCGGCGGAATGGCATGCGTTGCTCAATTTCGCGGGCGGCGTTTTGTGCCACAATCTGCGCTGATAAAGCCGGATTCTTGGCCGGAATAATATTTAATCTGACTTTTAATTTAAATTGTAAAAATTTCTTTTCTACCATTTTGCGTACATCTTCCAAACCCTGGCCGTTTCGGCCGATAATCAATCCGGGCTTGGCTGCCACAATATTGATCACCATTTCCTTGGGCGCTCTTTCAATACCGACAGCGTCAATGCCGGCTTCCTTGAATTTCTCGGCTAAATATTCTCTGATCGCTATCTCTTGTTTCAAAAACAACGGCATTTGCTCTTTTCTGGCAAACCATCTGGAGTCCCAGGTATAAAGCAAGGGAGTTCGGTATATTTTGGGATGTACTTTGTGACCCATAGTAGTAATAATTTTTAATTTCTAATTTTCAATTTTTAATCAATATCCAATTTTTAATGTCTCACTTCAGACCCCTCTTTAGTCCTCCCCTTAGTAAGGGAAGGATGGGTGGGGTCAAAATTGTAAAATTGAAAATTGAGTTTTGAAAATTTATTGAAAATTGTTAAATTTAAAATTGAAAATTTATTTTTTAACCTTGTTATCGTTCTTTTTTTCGTCTTTTTTGGCCAATTCCATCAAGATCAGGCTGATATGCGATGTTCTTTCGCGAATTGGCGTGGCTCGACCATGCGCTTTCGGGGTAAATCTTTTTAATACCGGACCACCATCAACCATAATGCTTTTTACCACCAAATTTTCAACCTCTAATGAATGATTATGTTTGGCGTTAGCCACAGCAGAATTCAACAATTTAAGAAGCGGCTTGGCCGGACGCTTGTTCAACAAGGTCAAGGTATTCAAAGCTCGCGTTACTCGGCGGCCGCGAATCATATCGGCGACCAGACGCACTTTCTTCGGTCCCATTCTTAAGTAACTTAATTTTGCTTTTACTTCCTGCATATATTTTATTTATTAGTAGCTGCTTTAGGTTGAGCTCCCGGAGCTGCGCCAGCCGCAGCTTTCTCTGCTTCCTGTTCCTTAGCCATCTTGCCGCCATGCTTAACGAATTTCCTGGTTGGAGAAAATTCTCCCAAGCGATGGCCGACCATATTCTCTTCCACAAAAACCGAAAGAAAATCTTTTCCATTATGCACTAAGAAGGTTATTCCCACCATTTCCGGAGAGATAACGCAAGCCCTGGACCAAGTTTTTATCGGTTCTCGTTTTCCGCTTTCCTTCAGCTTCATCACCTTTTTCATTACTCGCGGATCTATGTATGGACCCTTTTTTAAACTTCTAGACATAAATTAAAATTAAACTTTCTTTCTTGATTTAACAATAAATTTATTGCTCCACTTATCCGGAGTGCGGGTCTTAACGCCCCTAGCCGGCTTGCCGTAAATGGTGCGCGGTCCGCGTCGCTGGCCGATTGGGCTGTGTCCCTCGCCGCCACCATGCGGATGGTCGTTGGGGTTCATGTTCTTGCCTTTCACTCTAGGCTTAATGCCGCGATGACGCATGCGTCCGGCCTTGCCCCATCTAATCAAACGATAATCGGCATTGCCCATCACTCCCACGCTTGCCCGGCATTCCTTGATCACCATACGGATTTCTCCGGATGGTAGCCGCACAGTCACGTATTTTCCTTCCACACCCAAAAGCTGAGCGGACATTCCGGCGCCGCGGACGATCTGACCGCCCTTGCCCGGAGTTAATTCAATATTGTAAATAAACAAACCGACTGGAATAAATTCCAGGGGCATGCGAGCACCAACCTTAGCTTCAATTACCTTGTTGGATGACATCAATTTGTCCCCGACTTTCAATCCTTCCGGAGCCAGGATATAAGACTTGACGCCATTGGCATATTTAATCAAAGCGATGCGCGGCCCACGATTCGGATCGTATTCAATGGCCAAAACTTCGGCCTCTACATCAAAAATAGGCTGTTTAAAATCAACCAAACGGTACATTTTCTTGGCGCCGCCGGCCTGATGGCGGACGGTAATCACACCCTGGTTATTTCTTCCGGAATTTTGTTTCAAAATCTTAATTAAGGACTTTTCCGGCTTTGACTTGGTAATATCAAGAAAGGCGTCCACACTGGATTTACGTCGTCCATCACTGGTTGGTTTGTATACTTTAATTGGCATATATCAGCTTAATTTCCAATTTTTAATCAATTTTCAATTTCTAATTTCAAATCGTTTATTATTAAACTCCTTCGTGCAAATTAATTGTTTTACCACTAGGCAAAGTGACAATGGCTTTTTTAAAATCGCTCCGGCGACCCATTGAACGGCCGAATCGCATTACCTTGCCCTGAACATTAATAACATTTACTCTCTCCGGTTTAGTTCCATACAATTCTTCCACCGCTGCCATAATCTGTTTTTTATCAGCCCAAGCAGCCACTAAAAAATTATACTTATTGTTGCTTTCCATAATGGCGGCCTTTTCGGTAATAAGCGGCCTGATCAGCACTTTGTGGCTAATACTGCCTGCGGCCACTTCCACTTTCTTTACCTCCACTTTCTTATCTTCAGTTTTATTTTTAGCTGGTTTAACCGCTTCAGTTTCATTCTTTTGCACTTTGGCATCTTTTTCAGACGCAACAACTCCGCTTGGAACGGACTTTTTTTCATCAGTCTTTACCGCGTTCTTCTTCAATTTCTCGGCATCTTTATTTTTTGTCCAGCGATCTAGGATACCCATATAATTGCTTTTTCAAAAAATTTATTTAGATAAAATTTTCTCTATCTTTTCAATTCCGGCTTTGGAGGTGATAATGGCTCCCTTGGATAAAATTTCCATCACATTCACATCAGTAGCAGGCACAGTGCTGACTTTTTTCAAATTATTGGTCATGCGCACCACTTTATCATTGCCGTCGTTCAAAACCAAGAAAGATTTCGATTTTACTGGCAAAGATTTTAAGAAATCAACAAAAATCTTGGTCTTGGGCGCCTTAAAATCAAAATTGTCCACCACCAAAAGAAAATTATTAGCTACTCTGTCAGTCAGACACATTCTGATAGCCACCCGTCTGGTTTCTTTATTTATTTTTATTTTATAATTTCTAGTAGAAACTGGACCAAAAGAAACGCCGCCACCCTTCCAAATCGGAGATCTGATGGAACCATGCCTGGCTCGGCCAGTGCCTTTTTGTTGCCAAGGCTTTTTACCGCCGCCGCGCACTTCGCCTCTGGTTTTGGTATCGGCCCAGGGCTCTCTTTGACGAGCCAATTGAGCATTAAAAACTTCATGCACTACTTCCTGCTTTATCGGTACGTTAAAAACACTGTCTTGCAAAGTCATTTCTCCGGTTTCTTTTCCTTCTAAATTATAAACTTTTACCTTCATAAAACTTTAAAATTTATTTAGCAGTATTTGATTGATCGGGATTCAAAACCTTTTCAACTTCCGCCTTTTTTATTTTCAAATCGCCTTTTCCAACAATGGCCAGCAAACCATTCCGGCCACCCGGCACCGCTCCCTTGATATATAATTCATTGGTTTCCGGATGCACTTCCACAATTTCTAAATTTCTAACAGTCACTTGGTCGGCACCCATATGTCCGGCCATTCTCATACCTTTAAATACTCTTTGTACACCGCCGGCGCCAATGGTGCCCGGGGAACGCAAGTTATCTTTATGGCCGTGTGAAGCCGGACCGCCATGAAAATGATGACGCTTGACCACACCGGCAAAACCTTTGCCTTTTGATTCACCGACGACATTAATGATGTCGCCCGCGGAAAAAACTTCCACTGTAATTAAATCGCCGCGATTCAAACCTTCCACCGATTCTACTGTAAAATCAGACAAATCATGCACCGAATTCAAACCTTTAAGATGGCCGATTTCCGGCTTGGGCAATCGGAATTCTCTCACATCGCCAAATCCAATCTGTACGGCTTTATGGTTATCCTTTGTGCCATCTTTGATTTGCGTAATCTGGCAAGGTCCGGCCTTTACCTTGGTCACCGGTACTACTTCACCATTCGGTAAAAAAACCTGAGTCATGCTGATTTTTTTTCCTAGGATAAATTTCATAGTAATAAATTCATTGGCTCTTCTTAACAAAAAACTAGAAGCGGGACCACGAATCTGCGACACGAATCCACACTAATTATTCGTGTGATTCGTGAAATGGATTCGTGTTTCCGCTCCTAGCCCTTTCTCCGATATTTAGAAATGGCTAATTGTCAAGTTTATTCAATTTTAAACCCCCAATATTATCAAATTGCCTTATAAATGTTTTTCGCCTCATCGGCGAATCTTATTTACTTAGCCTTGATAATTTACTTCTAAATTTCGCTGTAATTCTAGCAAATTTATTCTCCGGTGTCAAGATGGGTTAGGAACATCCCCGAACTAGGTTTTGTACCTAACCGGAATTATCTAAAATTAGCCAAAATTATGACATTTTTATCTCAATATCCACGCCAGCCGGCAAATTCAAGCTCATCAACGCGTCAACGCACTTAGGAGAGGCGTTAATAATATCAATCAGTCTCTTATGCACGCGCATTTCAAACTGTTCGCGGGCATTCTTATGGACAAATGTAGACCGATTTACGGTGAATTTACTTTTTTCGGTCGGTAATGGCACCGGTCCGATGACACGGGCATTATTTCTTTCGGCCGTCTCTATAATAGTTTTAGTCGCTTGATCAATAATCTTATTTTCATAAGCTCTGATCTTCACGCGAATTCTACTCACGATCTCATCTTTTTTTTGTGTTGTAGCTGCGACTCCTGCTGTAGGCATACTGATAAAGAACAGAAATATACTAAAGGGGTGTTGTGTGAACACCCCCTCAGCTTCATTATTATTTAAGTATCTTAGTTACCACTCCGGCGCCGACGGTCTTACCGCCCTCGCGGATAGCAAAGTTCATTTTCTCTTCAATAGCGACTGGAGAAATCAATTTAACCGTGAAGGTTAAAGTATCTCCCGGCATTACCATTTCCATACCAGCTGGCAATTCTACCTCACCGGTCACATCAGTAGTGCGGATATAAAACTGTGGTTTATAACCCTTGAAGAATGGTTTATGGCGTCCACCTTCTTCCTTGGTCAAAACGTAAACCTGGGCTTCAAAATCGGTATGAGGAGTAAGAGTGCCTGGTTTGGCCAGCACCATGCCGCGTTCCACTTCTTCTTTCTTGGTGCCGCGAAGCAATATTCCAGCATTATCACCAGCTCGGCCTTCTTTTAAGGTCTTGTTAAACATTTCAATACCGGTCACGACGGTCTTCATGACATCCGGTTTCAAACCGACGATTTCCGCGTCATCGTTAACATGGATAATACCTCTCTCAATACGGCCAGTAACCACTGTTCCTCGACCTTCAATGGAGAAAACATCTTCAATCGGCATCATGAATGGCTTATCAATCTGTCTCTGTGGTTCTGGGATATACTCATCCAGAGTATTTAAAAGATCCAAAATCGGCTTGGAAGCCTTCTCATCAGTTGGATTCTGAAGAGCTAGCAAAGCTGAACCGCGGATTATCGGAGTGGTATCACCAGGATAATGATATTTAGTCAGGAGGTCTCTTACTTCAGCCTCCACCAAATCAATCAATTCCGGATCAGAAACCTGATCAACCTTGTTTAAAAATACAACAATGTATGGAACACCGACCTGGTGAGCCAAAAGAATGTGTTCACGGGTCTGAGGCATCGGGCCGTCAGCGGCCGATACTACCAGAATCGCGCCATCCATCTGAGCGGCGCCGGTAATCATGTTCTTCACATAGTCAGCATGTCCCGGGCAATCCACATGGGCATAGTGGCGTTTAGCAGTCTCATATTCCACATGAGCGGTGGAGATGGTAATACCTCGGGCTTTTGACTCGGGGGCCTTATCCAAATCATCAACACCCTTTTTAGCAGCATTCATGCCATGAGCATTCATGACAGCGCAGATAGCTGCGGTCAAAGTGGTTTTGCCATGGTCAACATGACCGATGGTACCGACATTAAGGTGGGGCTTAGTTCGTTGAAACTCAGCCATAAATTTAACATCTTACACGGCACTGTTACCGAGTGGTCGGAACAGATTTATAACCAGCCGATTATTATATTTTTAAAAACTATTAAAATTTGCTTTATTTAACTATTTGTGCAATCTTTTAACTATCGCATTATAACAGATTATAAAAATTTTGCAAGAGGGGGATGGTGGACAAACCAATTTTCAATTTTACAATTTTGCAATTTTTAATGAATTTCTAAGGCTCAATTTTCCCCGCAGTGAGCGGGACCCCGCTGCGGCGGTGGCAATGCGGTGACAATTTTGTAAATTGAGACATTAAAAATTGATCATTGATTGAAAATTGCTAAATTAAAAATTGAAAATTATTCAACCGGCTCCAACAAAAACAAATCTTCCGACTCTTCTGTTTTGTCCAAAGACGGTTCAATTTTGATCGGGGTTTCTTCCACTTGCTCTGACATCACAGCTTCCATTTCCGGTTCGGTTATTTCTTCATTATAAATATCTTCACAAGCGTCGCCGGCATCAGCGTTACTCGCCATTAAATCTTCCCAATCGTCTTCATCCCAGTCTTCAGTATCTTTTACTTCTTCAAAAAAATCATTATTGCAGCTGCGCCAATAGGCAATGTCCCGATTAACTTTGTCCAGCATTTCTTGGCTGGATAAATCTTCAATCGGCCTCGTGCCCTGCAACAAACTTTCATAATCATCCAAACGCATGATCGCCAAAACTTCATCTGACTCGCTGTCCACCACAATACACCTATCCCCTGTTCTCCTTATTAAATCTATAACACGCTTTAACTGATTGCTATCCATAAAAAAGACAAATATAAAATATATAATGCCGAGGGGTATTATAACAGCGGAGAGAGGGGGAAGTCAAGATAGCGAAACACGTGTGTCCAATAAAAAACATCACTCTGCAACGAGTGATATTTTTTATTTTTTTAGAGATTTATGTTTGAAACTCACACCAACCCACCCCGGACGCTTGGGCGTCCACCCCGCCGTGGGCAGGGATTTGACCTGTCAATCTTTTAATCTTTAGTCTTCAATCTTCAATCTTTATTTCTTTTTACCTTCTATTATACCCACTGCGACATTATTCGGCACCTCGGCATAATGCCCGAATTCCATCGTATTGCTGGCACGGCCCTGGGTCATGTTGCGGAGTGAAGTGGCATAACCGAACATACTGGCAAGCGGCACGATAGCTTTCACCACTCTCATCTGAGCGCGCTCGGTCATTTCCTGGATCTGGCCGCGTTTGGAATTTAAATCGCCGATCACATCACCCATGAATTGTTCCGGAGTCAGCACTTCCACTTTCATGATCGGTTCCAAAATCACCGGGTTGGCTTTCTTGCAAGCAAGTTGGAAAGCCATGGATCCGGCCATCTTAAAGGCCGCTTCAGAAGAGTCTACTTCATGGTAAGAACCATCAAAACAAGTGACTTTGATGTCAACTATCGGATAGCCGGCTTGAATGCCGCGAGTTAAGGCTTCGGTCACACCCTTTTCAATGGCCGGAATATATTCACGTGGAATCACGCCGCCCTTAACATCATCAATAAATTCAAAGCCCTTGCCTTTTTCATTCGGTTCAACGCGCAACCAGCAATGTCCATATTGGCCGCGGCCGCCGGATTGCTTGATATATTTTCCTTCGCCTTCGGCCATGGTTCGGACCGCTTCTTTGTAAGCTACCTGCGGAGCGCCGACATTGGCCTCCACTTTAAATTCTCGACGCATGCGGTCCACGATGATTTCCAAATGCAATTCGCCCATGCCTTCAATAATAGTTTGCAGAGTTTCCGGATCAGTGTGCACTCGGAAAGTCGGATCTTCTTCAGCCAACTTTTGCATAGCCATGCCGATTCTTTCCTGATCGGCTTTGGTTTTCGGTTCAATAGCCATGGAAATAACCGGTTCGGGGAAAATAATCTTTTCCAAAACGATCGGATTATTTTCATCGCAGATGGTGTGGCCGGTAATAGTGGATTTTAAACCAATGGCGGCGGCAATTTCTCCGGAATACACATCGCTGACATCCTCGCGATTGTTAGCGTGCATGCGGACGATGCGGCCGATTCTTTCTTTCTCATTAATGGAACTGTTATAAACATAACTGCCGGCGCTTAAATGTCCGGAATAAACGCGGAAGAACACCAGTTTTCCTACAAATGGATCAGTGGCTACTTTAAAAGCCAAAGCGGCAAACGGTTCTTCATCGTTCGGATTGCGAACCATGGCTTCTCCGGTATCCGGGTTAGTGCCATTGACCGGCGGCAAATCGGTCGGAGCCGGCAGATAATAAGTGACGGCATCCAATACCAGCTGTACACCCATATTGGACAAAGCCGAACCGCACATTACCGGGTACATCTCGCTTTTCAAAGTCAAAGTGCGAATGGCGGTTCTGATTTCGTCATTGGTAATATTTTCAACATTTAAATATTTGGCCATAAGCACATCGTTGGCTTCAGCCACT
>Ga0182027_10008406_pt1 | contig 15034 bp, 14 predicted proteins | sample 712E1DmetaG_FD_121300 | JGI IMG/M metagenome (GOLD analysis project Ga0182027, IMG submission 121300) | Permafrost microbial communities from Stordalen Mire, Sweden - 712E1D metaG (Illumina Assembly) | ecosystem: Environmental > Terrestrial > Soil > Wetlands > Permafrost | place: Sweden... | reverse complement strand
TCTTTTTTTTCTTTTACTTCAACAATGAGCCGTTTAATGATGGAATTGTACGACTCATTTTCCGTTATTTTGAATTCTTTGAGCGATTTCTTTACATCTGGATCAAGGGCTATTGTCGACATCTATTATAATATGTTATAATAGATTATTAAAATATGCATTTTAACATTATAAAGACACATTTGCTATTTTTAGAATGCATAGTTTTTGCTATAAAACCTATGCATTAGTAAAGCCAAGAAATCATATTTTGTAATGAAAGAAAAGAATAGAGAACAGTCATTTTCACATAACTTTCAATAAGTAATTGAATAGAAAATTGTCATTTAATTTTGACTGGAATTGAGAGAATACAAAGCTTTGGTGCTAAGAACTCTGAATTTCCTAAATGCCACCAGTAATAAGAAAACATTGCTGATATCTGACTCATGGAGTTTCTGGAACTATTGGAGCTTATGGGACTCATAGAACATATGGAGCTCATGGAATTAACCAAAACAACGATCGTAAATAGAAAAATCCCAAGAAGGCGTTCTTATGGTTAAGGGAATCAAGACTAGCGATATTAGATAATATTTAGCTAAACAATTACTATATAGTATATGTGCAAAAAATATATATTATGTTATGTTCAGCAAATATATTAGGATCCAAAAATGCACTATTACATAGATCCCAAAATAAAATGTTTTAGTGTAATTATGTGTCTGAATTTGGATTTAAACTTGTTACCTGAGACTTGTTGTAGGGTATAATCTATATTTGAGCAACTTAAGTATAATGTAGAGAGTGACCTCAAAAAGGAGACAGAACATGACAGATAAGATCCAACTTACGTTACTGACAGCCTATAATGCTAAGGATTCTGCAGATCTCAAAAAGGGGCAGGCTAAAAAAATTGCTCAGCTCTTTAGTGACTTTGTGGGCCAAGCCCGTCAAAGCATTCATATTGCGATCTATGATTTCCGACTTGAGGAGCCCGAAGCTCAGATAGTAATCGATGCACTGAACAAAGCCGCTGAATTCGGAATAGATGTGCGAGTTGCATATTTTCAACCAAGTAAGAAACACGTATCCTCATCCGAGTTCTCGCTCCATGGAGGCGATCCGGCGCCTGGCCCCGACAAAGCATTTTTTGTGCGGTTCCACAAAGATATCCCGTTTAAAGCGATAGTTGGAATGGAAGAACTGCCGTCAGATGTCAAATCCTTGCCGATCGAAGGCGGTGGTCACTTGATGCACAGTAAGTACATTATCCGTGATGGACTCGCTCCTTCCGCGGCTATATGGACGGGATCAGCAAATTTTACCACCGATGCATGGAGTATTCAGGATAACAACATTGTTATTCTGGAATCACAAGATATCGCAGGTAATTATGAAACTGATTTTGCAGAATTGTGGGAGGCAGAACGGATAGCTGGGACAGGTAAGAATGATTATGGAGATACTGAAACCGACGATGTAGATGTTGACGTGGATTTTGCTCCTGGTGATGGTCCAGCGATGGACCTTGATATCGCCAACCAGATCTCGACAGCAAAAAAGGAGATAATGCTTGCTTCGATGGTTATCTCTTCCGGAGCAGTTTTGGGCGCCCTTGTTGATGCAATAGAACGCAGCGTTAAGGTATCTGGAGTTTACGACGGGCCGGAGATGAACCAGGTTATAAAAAACTTTGAAAGAAGTACGCATGGCACTGGCCAAGCAAAGATCGCGCAATGGAATGTCATAAAGAATAACCTTGTTGCCAAACATTCCACGCCATATCATGAAGATGGACCTCACGACTTCATGCACAATAAGGTGTTAGTAGTCGATCAACATGTAGTTATAACTGGGAGCTTTAATTTTTCTCAGAATGCGATTCACAATGCTGAAAATATAATTGCTCTGTATGATGAAGCCATTGCACGCCAATACGAGCAGTACATTGAAGGCCTCATATCAAAGTACAGGTAGGCTTTGTGATAAGCATTCTCAATACCTTTTCCAATATATCGAAATCAAAAATATACAAGTTAATGGGAGATAGGATCGTTTCCTGGTTTTGATCTTCTCCCTACCTCCACAAGCTGGTAGCATGGATGCCATTGAGGACTGGCTACTGGCCTTAGCCCAAAAGAAGTATTAAATGATCTAAAAATATTAGAGTGTTTTTTTACAGGATTCAAATTCAGAAAAACTATTCTTTTTGGGAGCTAGACAAATGTTCCAGACTGAACCTATAATTTGCCTCCAACACCTTGGAAACCAATGTTTTACACATCTAATGCAGCAAATAACTCAAATGGGACATCCTCAGTTCTTAATTCCCATAATAGTTATAGTCATTTTTGGTGTTGATTTTAAAAAAGGTTTTCTGCTGTTTCAGCTATTTTTATGGACAGATCTGGTTACTAATACTCTAAAGATATTAGTTGGATATCCAAGACCGGATTTTGTGAACAAGAATGTCACTAACCTGGAATTCGGAATAAAAAATACATCAATTAATGCATCAATCAATACATCAATTATCAGTGGGAATGGAATTGATAACCAAATTCTTAAAGCATTTAGTGCTCAAGAAGCTTGTAAACTTGGTTCTCTTGGTTTTCCTTCAGGACATGTATCGCTTACGACCGCACTATGGGGAGGAATTGCCACTGTTTTCAACAGCCGGTTAATCAGAATATTGACTCCTTTCGCGATGGTGTTGATGGCTTTTTCAAGAGTATATCTCGGAAGACATTTCATAGGAGATGTATTTGGTGGGGCTATTGTAGGGTTAATTTCCCTAGGCGTTTTTGCGTATTTTATCAAAAGCCCTCTGAAAAATGATTTTTTCAAAAAAGAGAGTTTTGAATTAGCTTTCAGACGCAAGAATTTAATTTTTTACTGTTTTATGTTCGTTATTCCTATTATACCCATAGCATTGTCTCTGGTTAGATCACAACCTTTAAACTCCTGTACGGTAGCAGATTTGTTTGGCATGGTGGGACCTATCTTTGGCATGAATATTGCATATCTCTTGATTATACGAAAAGGGATACCAAATGGCATCGGAAGTGCAGAACAGCGGGCTACAAGAGCACTTATCGCACTTCTGCTATTTGAGGTATCCAAGCTCATTCTTGAAACTTGCTTTTGCAAGCACTGTCAAATGGGGGATCTTTATCTTTGCACAACAGCAGGAATAACCAATTACCAACAATTTGCATTCCTCAAATGCGCATTAATAGGATTTTTTAAAACCTTCATTCCTGTATTTACAATATGGGTTTCCGTAGTTATCTGTACAAAGCTTAACCTATATAGTAAAAATTACGGAAGTTTATGAACAATCCAGATGACTCAGCTTCATAGTCCAGTAAATAATGTAAAAAAGCAAACTCGCAAATTTGTTGTAAATTCGAGGTCGAATTTTTGTTTACTGATTGTAATTTTGTAATTATTCTCCACCATTAATATTTAAATCCATATAAAGAGGCTTAAAATGAAAAAAGTATCATGTGATAAATCAAGTAGAGCGCATACTCACATAATAGCTTTAGGTATCACTGTGCTGGTGTTTTTAATGCTGGTGAATATCGCAGGAACGGCGCCATTTGAAGATATTCAAAATTCCAGCAGCAACAATATATCTAATTTTAATAAATTCGATAAAGCAATAAACGCATATGACAAAGCAATTGAAATTAGTCCGCCGAATTCACTTACTAGGTATGATCGTGCAGGTGTTTATTCTCCCATTAACAAAAAGGATGAGATTGTAGTCCAGATCCTGGCTATTAATGATTTCCATGGCCAGCTTGAGCCACTCAATGGCGATGCTGGAGGTGCTGAGTACCTAGCCACCTACATAAAGGAACTCAAATCCAATAACCCGAATACAATCGTAGTTTCAGCTGGTGACAATATAGGTGCTACACCCCTAATCTCAGCCCACTTCAACGATGAGCCAACAATAATGGCTCTCAACTTGATGGGAGTCGAATTTTCGGCAGTTGGTAACCACGAGCTCGATAAAGGACTAGACAATCTCATACGCATTCAAAAAGGTGGTTGCCACCCAAAAGATGACTACCTGGGGAATTCATCCTTTGAAGGAGCACACTTCCAGTACCTGGCTGCGAACTTAGTCAATAAGAGCACTAACGCCACAATATTCCCTGCTTATAATATTACCTATGTTCAGGGAGTGCCAATAGGATTTATTGGAATAGCCCTGGAGAATACACCGACGACAGTTAGTCCTTCCGCAGTAAAAGGACTCAAGTTCCTAAATGAAACTGAGACCATTAACAAATACGTCAAGAAGCTAAAGAATATGGGCGTAAAAACCATAGTGGTGCTCATACACAATGGAGGATTCTCTCAAGATAAGGATGCATTATACAACGAACGACTAAATATAACTAAGAGCAGCCACATTTTAGATGTAGTTAAACATACTGATCATGCAGTGCCTGTATTCATCACCGGCCACACTCATCAAGCCTACAACACTCTTATCGATGGTCACATACTGACACAAGCTTACGCGCTGGGTACTGTAATTACAGATATCAATCTGACGATCAGCAGCGAGACTCATGCTGTTATCACGAAAAATGCCAGAAATATAATAGTAGCCAGAAATGTTTCTAAAGATTCCGAAGTATCTGAGTTGGTCAAGAAATACAATTGTCTGGTTGCACCCATTGCAAACAAGGTGATCGGCAACATCACTGGTAATATTACATCGGAACCTAATGATTCAGGTGAATCCTCTCTGGGTGATCTCATAGCCGATGCCCAGCTCTATGCTACCGCAAACCAAAGTTATGGCGGTGCTGTTGTAGCTTTCACGAATCCAGAAGGCATTCGTTCTAACCTAAATTTAAGTGGAAGTAAATTGCCAGCTAATATCACATATGGTGAGGCTTTCAGCGTCCAACCCTTTGGAAACGACCTAATCACAATGACCTTGAATGGAACTCAAATAGACACCTTACTGGAGCAACAGTTCGACAACACATCTCTTGGGGATAAAGGCATAGTACTACAGGTCTCAAAAGGATTTAGCTATACATGGAACAAAAGCGCCCCAGTTGACAAGAAGGTCAATGTCTCCAGCATAAAGATCAACGGCACTCCTATCGATCCGAGCAGCTTTTACCGCGTAACAGTCGATAAATTCATGGCCTGTGGAGGCAATAATTTCTCTATACTGAAGGCCGGGGTTAAGAAGACTAAAGGATCTCTGGATTTAAATGCCACCGTCAATTATTTCAATGATTACTCTCCGGTGGCTCCCGAGCTCAGAGACCGCATTGCTGTGGTAAAATAAAATCATTGGGAGCTATCTACTCTTTAGGCAGGGAGAACTACAAGTATATTTTTTTAGCCGATTATTCCCTCCCTGTCCTGATGAAGCTGTTAGACAATTTCTAGCAGTAATAACTTAATTTCTTTTTTCCAATTTAAAGGTATTAAATGCATCCTTTTTGTTACCTTTTTATCTCAAAATTGAATTTTCTGACATCTCCTGTATAAAACAAACTTTCGCCATGTTTGGATTCCAGGGGGATTCCCAAAGCATTACTTGGCAGAGTACTGAAAGTTCTGTAAATTTTGACCGATTTGATATAATTTTCTGTGCTACAAAAATGGACTTTACCGTTTTTACTGATGCACAGTTTTTGTGCTAAAAGCTCGGTATGTTTTTTGGATATCAATATGGATGACTTACAAAATATCTCGGTTTTAATGCCACCAAGATAACAAAACTGGCTTATCAACCCTAAATTATAAGTTTCACATACACAGATGTATATAAATATATATCTAGGTATATTATTTGCATTTAGTGTTAAGTTAAACAATCGAAAAAGAGTGAAATGAATGTTGAAACAATCATCGAGTAAAATGAAAAAGGTATTTGCTATTTTGTTTGCAGTCCTTTTTATAGCATCATTGACAGCTGTGACAGCTAGTGCACATGGTGGCGGTGCTTTTACGGTGGCTACCCTTGGTGGGATTATGGCTACCCATACAAAGCATACCCCGCAGATACAGGACTTCCCTACATGATGGGCCAATATCCTGCCCCTGCAACTTCAATTCAAGCTTCTGCTCCAGTAGCTTCAACCCAAGCTTCAGCTCCAGCTTAAACACCAGCAGCTAAGACCAGTTTACTAAAAAACGAAATTTTTAAAAGCTAACACGCCCGTGTCCCGAAAGTTCTGTAAAACATGATTAATTTTGTATTTTTTTTCCCAATGAAGAACAGAGATTTCTTAGTCTGTTAGCAGAACGAGTTAAACAGTTAGGGAAAAATAGGCTTTAAAGAATCGGTTTGATTATCTCACTAACTACACAAACAATTTATTATTGTTGTTAATTTCATGTTGATAGATGTATTCTCCATGCATAATTTAAAAGGGTTGGTCACCTAATTTCTAGGGCAATGATGATATTCTTTAAGGTAATCTATATTCCCCTATTTCATTTTGAGTCTTCTACAATTGAAAGCTAATGGTATTACTTACAAATATTTTGTTTCTCTTTTTTCCATTGATGTAGAAGTTTTAATGTAAAACATGTGCAACAACAAAGCAGAAAAAGGTTTCTACTGTTTTGGGTAATTGGAATTATTTTCTATTCTTTGCTGAAGTAGAAGTACTTTTTCGTAATCTCCCGTCTGATGATAGAGTAATGCGAGATTGTTTAGGGCTGTTGCAACATCTGGATGTTGGGGACCCAGAACGGTTTCATATATTTCCAGTGCTCTTTGATAAAATTGAAGTGCTTTTTCGTAATCTCCCTTCTGATAATAGAGTAATGCGGGTTCCGTTGCAAAAAATTCAAAAAAATATGTAAATCTATAAGTAATGAATAAAAATCAAAGTATTCAAGGAAAATGTACTAACATTATAAAACTATACCAAACAATTAATTAATATATTTGACTTCATTAAAAACAAAGTAATTTAGATTATTGACTTGTCTTTTTTAACCATATTCATAGCTTCAATTCCCTTTAATGTCTTACTGGTAGATTCAGTATGCTTTTTAGGCGTTATGTAATTGGCAAAGATAACCGGTTAAAAAAAGGATAAAAAGATGTTAATTAGCGAAAATTTAATGCAGGGTCATCAAAGCCAATTTCTGGCCGAAACAAAAATTGTAAGGAGGTCATATTATGTCGGTTATAGGGAAAGTGATATGGAATCCACAGAATCCTACTATCGGTCAATCTGTGAAAATCGATGTATGTGGTCCGGATGGCAAGCCATATGACAATAACCAATTGGAGTACATTGGTATCAATGGTGTCGCTGGCTCGGCGCAATATCTGCAATTTCTTTCTGCGGGGGACCAGAAGGTCTTAGTCACGGCCATGAGCACCGATGGCAAACCGGAGCAAAGTACAATCACAATAACTGTTGTTGCTGTAAAGCCTTCACCACCCACTTTGGCTATTATAGCCGATCCCGCAAACAATGCTCTCACCCAAGAACAGATTGCCTATCTAATATGGCTACAGCTGATGTCAGCGTCCTTACTGTCACGCCTTGCGAGCCTTACGATGAACCATATAATATGAAATTTAGCGTATTACCATTAAGCAAGTTTGTTGAACGGCCTCGATTATCTACATCAACACCAATCGCTTCGTCCCTGATTACTAAGCCCTCTGCCAAGACAGATATAGTTATCACAGAAAGAGCGCACATTGCTCCTGCTGTCGCGCCGCCAGCTTCAAGAGCCCCTATTGAAACGCATAGCTTAACCATGGACACGTATTCATGGGACTTTGGCGATGGCACCACAGCGGTGACCAATTCACCATCAGTCAGTCATAATTTTAAGCCTTCACTCAACACCACTCGGGAGTACCACCAATTCCACATCAAAGTCACAGGCACTAGAAAGTTCTATACCACCGCATCGCCCACAAGTACCCCATCCTCAAACCCTCCCAGTGTCATCGATCTGGGATCATGGGTTCGCACACTGTCAGTGCATAACACCTATGTTAGCTGCAAAAACCATGGCTATGTTGTCCTCCCGGTAATTATAGAAGGTTGGGCTACGAAGTCAAATAAAAATTTTGTAGGTGACGCTGAAATCAAAAACAACGAGTCGGTACCTATCAGGCTTGTTTCCCGACTCATCATTCCAAGTCTTGAAGATATGGACAAGATGACGGTGCCGACTAACATCGAGGCGGTGGAACCTCCAATCTTTGTTCCTGCCAACAGTAGCGTCAAGATAAAAATCAGCGTGCTGTTCTCGCAAGTGCCACCCAACTCTCTTGGATTTTCTGCGGTTTACTCTGAACAGCCAGTCGGCTTCGATAAGAATGCCGAATACTCTCATAATACGGCAGTCTCGTCTGTTAATCCAATTGAAGGGCACAAGACCCGCGCAACCGCGCATTTTTTGATTCACCCACACTACCGCAGCAAGATAGTACAGCCTGCTTCGGTAACTTCCGCTACTCCTGCTTATCCATCCCATGTAAATAATATGAAACCTGCCCAAGATGCCATTCCACCAAATGAAGTAAGGTCACTAGTCGCTGTAGGGAATCTATGCGACCCGGATAACTTACCGGAGAACGTTCCGGAAGGTATAGTTTGCCAGATAACAATGCCGAAGCAGACTCAAACAGTCATAACAAATGCTCGGTTCATGAATGCACGCAAAGGTGATGTTGTGCTGTGTCCTTGCGTCGGCTCTGGCTCACTGACCGATTCCTTATTAATGGGGTTGATTCCACCGCAGCTTCATGGGCACTGTGGAATTATGACCCGTAACTATGAACAAATCACCCACTGCACTGCTTCCCAAGAGCGCCTTCAAAAGTACATGAGTGGATTCCACGGAGAAGACGGCTTCGATCCAGAAGCTTTGAAATACATCTGGCCCGGTGTTATTTTACTCAGACGATTAACAACGCGATGAATGGGGAACAGATTGCCGACCCCACAGGCCAAAAATACAATTTTCAGGAATTTCTTGGGGTTAGTGCCATACCAAATCAATTCTTAGTCATCCCAGGTCTGATTGTCAAACCTGACCCAATGTTAGAGACACCCGCCATACGTACACTACTTACCAATGTAGCGGACGATGCATATGGTAACACCGGTCGTTTCCACTACCGCTTATACCACTTTACAAACCCTTCGGTTGATTTTGTAGGGGATGGACTGGCAGCGCCGAATACCGGGCCGGAGGCCGTCCTCAGCGTGGGCAACGGGAACTCGTGGGGCTGTGTGCTCATCATTCATCTGGATGATGATGAAGGCCAGAGGCATCAATGCTCTGGGGCCCAGCAAGTACGCAACACCGGATGAACTTAGTACAATTGCAAAACAACTGCAAGTGGTGCTTGATCCTGATAACCAAACACCAGACGGACTCTTCTACTATTCCGAAAAACACCGGTTAATCGGCGCACAGTTCCTCCATAAAATGGTCTGGTCTCAAGTATACCAAATAGCTGGTAAGTTTTGGGAATTTTTTACGCAAGCAGCAAATAAATACGCCGATCAGGTATGCAACACTTTTGTCACCGATGACAGCAGCTCGCCAGATGAAATTCCGGGTGTCAACCAGCCGTGGTCAAACCCTGGTAGTGCGAATGTCATAAGCCCAGACAATCTGTTGGCTTGGAATGGCCCCGGCCCATACAACGGCGTGCTTGGCTATAGTGAGCCACTGATCTACTGCCCAAGCATCAAGACCATAGTGCCTGCCTATAAGTGGGTACAGGTCACGAAATATGGTAAACTCACTGGCCACGTATATCTAAATGGCCAACCCCAAGAGCATGTAACAGTCCAGATTCCAGGCACAGGTAAAGAAGCTGGCACTGACAAGAACGGCAGCTACAGCTTTGATCATGTACCCTATGGACCATGTCTTGTCAAGGCACAGTTCCCGTGGACTTCTGGTCTTGTCGTAGATGGAATGAAAACCGGAGAGCCAAAAGTTATCGTTGGGCAGAAGCTCGTTAATGTTGATGAAGTGGAAATAGAGGTACCAGACATCAAGCTGAATCCACCTAACCAACCCTACATCCGCAAGATTGCGATAACAGGTTACGCGTCTTTGGATTGTAGTGAATGGGACTGGGGCAGCCATCACTATACTCTATATCCACAAATCCAAGATTGGGTCAATATTGGGTTTATTAATAAGAAATATACCTGGACTACAACATTGGTCTCGAAAGATGCAGTTGCGGTAGTCACCGCCTGGTTTACCGAAAACCTTGATGAATCGGTGGAATTGTGTGTTCAAGTAGCTCTTGACGAACCCGGCGGTGCAACAAATAATTTCCCCGCTATGGACAAGGAACCTCCAATTAACATTCCAGCTGGTAAATCAGCTACAGTAGTCATCGGTAATAGCAATTTCTGGCTCAACGGTAGGAACGGCTATTACTATAACGGAGTACCGGATCTGGAGGTAAAGAATGATACCCTTTGTTGCTCCATCACATTCACCAACAATGAATGGAGCGGTTAATACTGTAAATCGCTCTGGGGACGCTCAGCGCTGAGCGTCCTAGGCACGAATGAGTCGTTCCATGCCTGTTGTTTAAATTTATCTGGAACATGAGAAAATGCAGAACCAAGAGAACCAGCTGTCCAAGGTCTTACATCACTGTTTTCGTCAGTGGTCAGTCTAACTAAATCATTCCATGCCTGTTGTTTATCTGGGACGTGAGAAAACGCAAAACGAAGAGCAGATGATGCAAGAGATCTTACATTGCTGTTTTCGTCAGTGGTCAGTCTATGTAAGTCGTTCCATGCTTGTTGTTTATCTGGGATTTGAGAAAGTGCAAAACCAAGAGCAGATGATGCCCAAAATCTTATATCACGGTCTTCATCAGTAGTCAGTCTATGTAAGTCGTTCCATGCTTGTTGTTTGTCTGGCATGGATGAAATAAATTTTAATTGATCTAACGCTAGCATACGTTCTTTTGGATCATCGCTGAAACATTGATTGTGAATTTTCTCTTGATCTATCAATTAACCAACACTCAAATTCCAATCTAATCTATACTAAAAATTTTTTTCACTCAATATAAAGAAAATCAACTCTTATATAAATAGAGAATATTTTATTTTTTCTGTTGCAGAGTTAATACGTGATTTTGTCTACTCTGCTTGCATATTCCCCTAATTAAATCCATAAATGATACATTGGAATATTAGCAAAAATAAACTAATCTAAAAACTCAAAAATGCTGTTGAATGCTGAACAAATGCAATTTGTAGTTGTATATCGAAAAGAAAATGTTATACTTTAAAGACAACTAGTGTTAAAAAAGTTTATAAAGTAAGATGTATATTACTTTTATGTAGAACAGACAAATAAACTCTATACAGTAAAAGAGATACTGTTGATGTGTGCATCTTCAACAATATCTCCCTCTCCAATTCATAATCCACTTTGATTTCTATAATAGATAATTTTTGCAACGCTCAAACCCGTACCTCACGTTCCGTCGTATTGTAATTGAGCATTAGTTGAATGATTTTTACTAGAAATACTATTGTTATCTCAATTTCTCCATCATTTATAACGTCACCCGTTGGGGTGTATAGCGACTTATCATATGTATCTAGATTTTTGATATTTTTTAGTTCAAATAACTATAAAGTGCCTGGATAGTTCCATTTCTGCCCAATATAGAGATCATATCTAAAAGACCACATACTTAATACAAAAAACAATAAAGTATATAAGCTAAAAACTTTAAAGTGTAAATATGGATAACCTAACATTTAACAGAACCAAAAAAACACTAGGCATTTTGCTGATAATCTTTTTAGTAACATCAGTAACATCACTGGCAGTAAATGCCTACGATGGTAGGTATGACCACGATAATGTTGTGCAAATAACCCAGCTTGAGCAGATAAACACATTTTTACATAAAGGACCTGTTTTTGTGGAAATGAAAGCTCAGTCCTGTAAACCATGCCAACAAACGATACCTATTCTTGAAAAACTTGCGGCAGAATACAAAGGAAAAGTTACAATCGCGTCTATTGACATATATCAGAGTCCGGAACTTGCAAAATATTTTGGTGGGTACAATCTTCCTGATACTTTTGTGATTGTCGGTACAAAAAACGGAAAATACATTTACATAAATGACGATGGAAATAGTACTCTAGATAGATCACAAGCCAGGATTGTTGGATTAGACGCTGAAAATAGAAACAGGTTTGAAAAAATTATTGATCAAGCTCTTATTCAACAGGGTACAAATAAACCCATGCTAACTGGGCAACATAAAAGCGAAAAACACTCCGATGAACTATACCAAAACAGACAAAACCAAGGAGAACAAAGCCAAGGCAGACAAAACCAAGGTGGACAATTCCCCGGCGAACTATTCCTAGGCGAACAATACCTAGGCGACAAATTCACAGATGGAATATTACCAGGTGGACTATTCCCAGGTGAACAATATCTAGACGGACAATTCTCAGATATAGAACTATACCCAGGTAAACACCTAGGCGGAAAATTTTCAGGTGGACAAAACCAAGGTGGACAAAATCAAATTAAACAATTCCCAATTGTAACAAGATCAGTGGGAGCAAGACCAGTGGGAGCAAGACCCGCCATAGGAACCGGGTTAGTAACACCCGCAACACCAGGTTTAATAACCGATCCCACATATGGAGTTGCTGCACCCGCAACATCCGGTTCAAAACATTCCGATGATCAACAAAACGACGGCAAACACTCCGGTGAGCAACACAAAGGTAAGAAACACTCCAATAAACAATACCACAATAGAAAATACTTAAATGAGCAAAACAATGCAGACAAAAACAAGGCATAAAATGTCTAGATGAACGATTCTAAAGCGAACGATATTATCAAAATTTATAAAGTAAGAGAACCAATATTTTTCGACCTACCAGTCTAATAAAAAACATATAGTAAATAAGATGCTGTTGGTGTGTGCATCATCAACAGTATCTCTCTAATTTGTAGTCCACTTTGATTTCCATAATAGTTCACTTTTACAACACTCAGACTCGTACGCCAAGTTTCATTGTGTTGCAATTGAACATTAGTCGAATGTCCTTTTACTAGAAATACTATTTTTGATTTTAATTCACCCCTTTTTAAAGACATCCACATCTTGATTACCCATAGAAGCATCAAAGGTTACTGAATCTTCAACGCATTGAAGTCCATCAATGGCACAACATTTGTCTTTAGATCCAAAATAGGATCAATCCACTTCATATTGGGGACTAAATAATATGAACAAAAAAATAATCAAGATTGGAATAGTAGCATTACTGATGCTAGTAATAAGTGGTTCAGTAGTCAGCGCTTGGCCGTGGAGTAGTAAAGAAGACAATCAGAATAATAATATAAATTTTGAGCAAAGCAAATTTGAGCGGTTACTTCAGGACGGACAGTTTTCCATTCAGGCAGGAGATATTAATTCTGCACTGAAATCTTACAACGAAGCAGCAAAAATGAAACCAACTGGACAAAACTTGCAACGACTAGTTTATAATATTGGAATGTTATCTGAGCAGGCTGGAGACTATAATACTTCACTGAAGCTGTATAACACGTCTATTGTAGCAGATCCAAATTCAAAAACAGCAAATTTTATCTTTCAGCATAGATGTGAATTAATGAAAAAATTAGGTCAATCTGACGAAGCATGTAATCTATATTGGAAAAATCATTCTGCATGAGTTTAGATAATATGTCCAAAATATAATTTTAATATGCATTTTCAATGTACTGACCACTGAACAAAAGCATAACAAATATGTGAGAATTTTATATTAATTATCATAAATTCTATTAGGTTTCTTTATTTTTAAATTTTCAGGAATCAGCTTGATATTTAACCTTCTGTTCTCCTGGATCAATGTTTAAATGTTAATCCCTTGATTATGCAGAGATTTTGCTATAAAACCTATGTATCAATGAAACCGATAAATTTTGTTTGGTAATGAAAAATAGTAAACAGTAGTTTTTACAGAAACTTTCAGTACATTATTTTCTTTATTTAATAGTCATAATTATAAACAATGGATAAGCTACTGATAAGCTTTAAGTAAGGTTTTTTTCTCTAGAAAAAATAACTTTAGATTCTGACAACTTCACCAGCAATAAAAAATAATCAATAATAGATTTTTGTTTTTTGGTTGTGAAAAATCTTATGCGGGATTATTTTTTGTTTAGAAGCAAATTTTCATAGAATTAATTTAAAATAACTATACAGATAATTGTATATTGTAGTGTAGACATCAGTAGACACCACAACTCAAAAGGATTGGGAAATAACCTGTAGGTATGTGAATAAAGAATTACTTGGAAGATGTTTGTCTTATTTCGAGTTAAATATACCTGGAACAACATATATTCGAAGTGACTGTATTTAGGCAGACAGTAGAATTAACTCTTCCAAGCTTTCAATCGATATGATATACATTTCAAACAAGATTTGAACTAGATTGTATATATTCTAAGATATGTAAGGAGATATTTAAATATGTGCGAAGAACATTCCATGGCAGGAAAGGGGCCAATAATAGAAACAATAATGACAGAGACATGGGAACTTCTGACTGAAGAACAAAAAAAGAAAGTTGCAGTAATGAGAATTGAAAAAATAATGAAAATTTTAGAAATGAAAATAAGCGGTATGGAAAAGATGATCGCGATAAAAAAAGAAGCTATAGCTAATATGCAAAAAATGAAGGAAATGCTCAAGTAATAAAAATAAGTTCAACAGAAAAACGATAATGGAATTTAGGCTCTGTACAAATTATCTGAAATCGTGCGTTTCCATAACTATTCAAGTAAGCTTTCAAAGGCTAAAATTTTACTTTTTTTTGAGAAAGATTTCATATTAATTAAATCGGTTCCATTGCAAAAACTTCAGAATAAGCATGTAAATCTATGAGTATAAAAAAAAGTCGAAAGATCCGAGGGAAATATACCAACATTATAAAACTATACCAAACAAATGATTAATGTATTTGACTTCATT
>Ga0182027_10008405_pt1 | contig 15035 bp, 7 predicted proteins | sample 712E1DmetaG_FD_121300 | JGI IMG/M metagenome (GOLD analysis project Ga0182027, IMG submission 121300) | Permafrost microbial communities from Stordalen Mire, Sweden - 712E1D metaG (Illumina Assembly) | ecosystem: Environmental > Terrestrial > Soil > Wetlands > Permafrost | place: Sweden... | reverse complement strand
GATTTTTGAGAAATATAATAAAATCACTAAAATCAATCATTTTCAATTTGAAAATCGATTAATTGTAAAGTCTATGATACGAGATCTAATATAGAGAAATGCAATTGAATAATTGCATTTCTCTAACATTAATTTACTAAAGAAGCTCAAAGAGGGATCTTAAAAAAAAGAATTTTTTAAGACCACTTCCTATAGCATATCCAACTTCATAAGCAACATTTACTCCTCCTGAAATTTGTACCATTTCAGATAATTCTAATTCTTTTAAATTTTCCATAATAAATATATTTAAATTTTTTATTGTGCATGTTGGCCATCAATCCCATCTTGCACTCCTTTGATCAAGGCAACAGCTGCTCCTACGGTAGCACCAATAATCAGTCCAAGATAATAACTGAAAGTTTTCCCTCCATCAATTGAAATCATTTCTTTTGATGTAAGTTCTATGACTCCAAACTTTTCCATAAATAAAATTTTTAATTAAATTTTTATTGCTCTTTCATAACCGTCCTTTATTCCTTCAATTAGTTCAAGAACTTTTCCTCCTGAAGTCAAAAAGAGTGATATTATAGACTGAAACATACCACCATTAAACTCCTTTAGTTCATTCTCATTTAAATCAATTAAGCCGAATTTATTTCCCATAACTTTAATTTTTTATTTGAAATTTTACTCTTTCCCCATTTCTTTCACATGCCCGGGGCTTTAGCATGGTAATATTACCATACTAAGGTCGTAGAGCAGCGTCCGGAAAAAAAGGATTTTGGAGAAAATATTTATTCCACCGGAATTTTCTTGTTCTTCATTATAGCTCAATGGCCGTAGGGAACAGGTCACAGCTATATCATATGGCTGCCGGTAGAAAAATGTCTTTGCCGATTTTGAATATACGATTGGCGCCCCACGTGATCTTAATTCATCAATCAACTCATAAAGACTGGTACGGCTAATACCCAGCTGCTGTGCAAACTCTTCCGGAGTTCCTGTCTTCTGCCTCGAGACAAGCTTATGCATCATACTTATGCGATCGAGATATTCAAAGACTTTCATGATATATTGTATTTTATGGTTTTATGGTTTCTTTAATATCAATTGTCTGGTGCAGCCACATCCTGCGAAATGGCCCGTCAATTACTGACAGTTCTGTTAATGACCCGTCCTGAACAACCAATCCCTTTTCAAGCATAATGACCCTTTGAGCCATAAGAATTGTTGATAGCCTGTGGGCAATTACAATTACTGTTTTAGATTCTTCCCTCAATAACCTCAGAGTGTTTTGCACAAATGTCTCCGCCAGTGAGTCAAGCGAGGAGGTGGCTTCATCAAGGATCAGAATCTCCGGATTTCGATAAAGTGCCCTGGCAATAGCTATTCGTTGCTGTTGCCCTCCGGACAATGTGGCTCCGTTTTCTCCCAGGTATGTATTGAATCCATGTGGCAGTTGCTCTATGAATTTTGTCATCCCTAGTTTGTCGCATACTTCAATCACCCTGGTCATATCAGGATTAAAATCCCCGACAGCAATGTTATCCACAACATTCCCTGAAAACAGATCAATCCTTTGAGGTACAACAGAAACAATCTTACGCAATGACTGGTTGGTAAGATGACGGAGATCATAACGTCCAATGCGGATATGACCCGACTGAAGAGGATAGAGATTTTGAAGTAATGAAACCAGAGTAGTTTTACCTGAACCGCTCTCACCTGCTACAGCAGTTATATCTCCTTTCTTAATTGTAAGATTCAGCGAATCGAAAACATCAACTCTGGTACCATACCTGAACTTTACATTCTCAAAATGTATGTCATCAACCATTTCCAGTTTTAGTTCTATTTTATTTGACTCATCTTCTATCTCCAGATCAAAAATTTCAAATAGTCTGTCTGAAGCAATCCTTGCATCCTGTAATGTGCGGTTAAATCCGATTACAGAGGTAACCGGAGCAGTAAAATATCCTACAACCGAATAAAATGAAAGCAACTCCCCGGGTGTAATTTGTGATCCAATTGCATATCCCGCTCCAACCCATAATACAAGAATTGTAATCAGTTGGGAAATAAGACTGGTTGAACTTGATGAAAAAATGCCATTTAATCCTGACTTATAAATTATCTCCAGAAGATTGACAAATCTTGTCTCTGTTTTCAGATTTGAAAAATCTTCGAGCCCGAACCGTTTAATAGTTCCAACTGAGTTGAGAGATTCCACCAGTTGTGCCTCAAGGTCAGCCGCCCGTTCCATGACCTTCCGCTGAACCTTCCTGTTAAGTCTGTCAGAGACATAATATATCAGTGCATAGAATGGGACAACAATAAGCAAGATCAGTGCCAATTTCCAAAAGAAGGTGAACATAAGTGCAAACGAAACAACCAGAATGAAAAGGTTTAGAATAAAACTTATGGTGACCTCATTTACAAATACCCGTATTTTGACTGCATCACCAATTCTTGATATTATTTCGCCTGTTCGCATATTATCAAAAAAGGTCTGCGGCAGTTTTAATAGATGCTGATAGTATCCAAGTATAAGTGTTGCATCAATTTTCTGACCAGTCTTAAGAATAAAGATTGTCTGGAAGAAACTAAGCAGGAGACGTAGTACAATTATGAGAACCATTGCAAAACCCAGCAGGTTTAAAAGGCTAAGATTTCCGCCCGGAAGTACAGTATCTACAAGCTTCCCTACATAAATTGACATTGCAAGACCAAGCACAGAAAATACCAGCGCACCTGCAAGAGATTGTAACAGGATGCCTCTGTGAGGTTTTATCAAATTCCAGAAGCGAGCCTGAGTTGAAATCTTTTCATTTTTAACTGTAAACTTTTCACCTGGAGCTATAAGTACCAACACTCCGGTCCACTCTTTTTTGAATTCTTCATGTTCAATCTTATGAAAGTCCCCATCTGCGGGATCCATTATTTCAATATACTTATCAGTTGTTTTTATCAGAACAACATAGTGATGAAGCACCTCTCTCACAATAACATGTGCAATTGCCGGTTTTGGTATTTTGAATAAACTATCCCAATCACCTCTTACACCTTTTGCCAGAAATCCCATCTTTCCTGCAGCCTCTACAAGTCCTAAAACATTTGTCCCTTTTTTATCAGTTCCGGCAAATTGTCTTATTCGTGCAACCGGCAATTTCAGATGGTAATGGGCGGCAATTGAGGCAAGACACGCTGCCCCGCAATCGGTAATATCCCTCTGTTTTACTTTTATACTCATAATATTATGACCCCTTTACATAGGTGTAAGGATTGAACCATTTATCTGCCTTATCGAATAATAAATGATATAAACTCCGTCGAATTACGATGATCCTGGTATTGAGGCTCATTCCCTTTTTAATTTCAGCTTTATAACCATTCTTTAATGAAAGGAATGTTTTTTCAGGTTTACACTTAACCCTGAAATATGCGACCGATCCATCTTCAACAATCATATCATCAGAAATATCAATAATATCACCCTGCAGCATTCCCCATTCATTATAGTTAAATGCATCCACCTGAATTTTGACTTTCTGCTTCTCATGGATAAATCCGATTTCAGCAGGTTTTACAAAACAGGTCGCAACCAGTTCTCCTTCCGGTGAAATCTCTGCAATTTTCTGTCCCGGAGCTACAATGCTTCCTGTCTGAATATCTGAACTTTGAATGATTTCCCCGGCTGTCGGAGCCAGGACTATCCGGTTTGTCAACTCCTCAGAGCATTGCTTTAAATCGGCAAGAAGTTTGACTGAATCATTTCTGCGTATGGTTAAATCGCTCTGCCATTGTGATTTCTGAGATAATAATATCTGATCCAGATTGTCTTTCTCGGAAGTAAGCAAAAAGAGGCTGTTTTCATAATCGATTTTTGGTATGATCTGTTGATTATAAAGAAGTTTATTCCGTTCATGTTCAGTTTTTTTCTTCTGATATTTTTGAAACTGGATCGTTTGCTGATTTCTGAGATTTTCAAATTCAGCCTTATATTGTTGTGTAATTAGTCCGATATGAAAAGGCCGTTCTTCTAAGAAATATATTTTCGTCAGTTTTTCCAGATCCTTAATAGAAGCATCATTTTCCCCTATCCTCTGCATCAGGGAAGCATGTTGAGCCCTGATAGTTTCTGTATCAAAGACTAAAAGAGTATCACCTTTTCTTACTGCTCCTCCGTTACGTATCGATGTATAGATAATTCTCCCCTGGAACGGAGCAAGAACCACCTGTTTTTCAATATCCGATTGAAAATAGCCTCTGGCCTGCACTGAAACATCCACATAGATAAAAGGAAGAATTCCAATAGCAATCATGATCATCCCAATAATAATCCAATAGATAATCCTGCTCCTGGTCGTTATGTTTATCAGGTAGGTTTCAAGACTGAATTTTGATATAGAAAATGGGATCAGTTCCACTTTTATAACTTCTAGCACTTAAATAATTCAAACTTTAGGCACTCCCAACTCAAGGCACTTTAGGCACTTTTATCAGAGACATTACTTTACGAATTAGAAACACAGCAATCCAAATTTACAACATATTTCAAATAAATGTTATAAAAATGTGATTTTTTTAAAGCAGAACGATTAAAAAATGCTTGAACAGGTATACCTTATATTATATAGTCCCGGCTTCAGGTATTTTTTCAGATTACGCATGGTGGGAGGAAAACCCCTCAAAAGGGGTGTATCTAAAAGTAGGATCTCGCTAAGTCAGGCTAAAAACTGGAAGAGGCGGTGGCAATCACATTTTCCTCCTCAAAATTATCCAACGTTTAAAAAACGGATCATCCATACTATATGCCGATCCTTCCTTAATAAGTATCCCTTTTTGAGCCAGACGCAGTAGTGTGCTGAAAACTGTGCTCGCTGCTCCAGTGCCAAAAAGCCTGGAAAACTCATCAGAAAGTGGCGACAAATTGCTGCCTGACATACCAGTTAATATGGTCATGTCAGTACGATTCAAACTGTTCCACAAACGTTCATAATCATTATCATGACTCTGCACAATGTCATTAGAAGCGACTTCAACCATATCAGGAGTTTTGCCTGAACGAATAAGAAGTTCCCATACTGTAAATGCCAGTTGTTGTGTATAGTATGGATGAGAATCGGTTATACTAAGGATAGTTTCAGAAAGATCTTTTGCCTGATCAGTAATCTTTAAAAACCTTTCTTCAAGGAACAGGGTAAACTTCTCCCTTGATATTTTCGCAAGAGTCATCAACGAACCAAATCGATAAAACGGAGAATCCTTCCTTTCAAATATATTTCTTATCATCGACTCACTGCTACCCATAAAAATATAAGTTATATTCTTCTGGTTTTGCATAACCGCCCGTAGCATACGGTCAAGTCCATTGTTAATCCTGAATATATCCTGAAACTCATCCAGCACAACAACAATTTTTTTATTGTCCGTCCCGAGTTTTTCAATCATGTTCAACACATCTTCAAGAGGAGTCAGGTCTGCTGATCCTGGCTTAAAAGATATTTCAGTTTCTCCTGTAACCGGGTTCATGATTACCGACGGTATCAACCGGAATGATTTTATGTATCTTTTAAGTTTCTGAACCGGAAATATACGGTATATTCTCTTCAGAAGCTGTGATGCAAGATCTTCCGTTGAGATTATTAACTGTATATCAAGGTAAACATAACGACGACCAGAATCATTTATAACCTTCCTTATCAGACTTGTTTTTCCAAATCTCCTTGGACTTATCAGTATCAGATGATTCTCTCCTTTTATAAAAGAAGTGATTTTAGCTATCTCATCTTCCCTGTCTGTAAAATATTGACCATCGACTACTGTCCCAAATTTAAATGGATTTTCATTCATTGTCTTCCGATTAATTTCGTTACGATATTTTTCGCAAGTAAAGTTATGCTAATTTTCGTTTATCGCAAACAAATCCGGTAATAAATTTGCGGGATCTCCCTAAATTGACTCTGCTTCGGGAGTAAAACCCTTCTATCCCGCCGAAGCGGCATCTCCCAGAAACAATTCTGTCTCGGGTTAGAAAACCCCTCTGTCCCGCTGAAGCGGGACATCTCCCTGAAACAATTCTGTCTCGGGTTAGAAAACCCCTCTGTCCCGCTGAAGCGGGACATCTCCCCCAGGGGGGAGAAAAACTGTGGTATTTACCTGAATTACACTTGAATACAGAGTATTAGCCCCCCTTCAGGGGGGTTGGGGGGCAGACTGGGGGTGCAAAAATAAAGCCCGTCTCTCAACGGGCTTCTTAAATATTATTTTCCTTTGCGCCTTCTAATGCAGCAATGTCACATCTCCCACCTTCTTGAACGGCTGACCATTAGCATACTTTCCTTCTACATACCATACATAAACACCCTGCTGACAAAGCTTGTTATGGTAATAACCGTTCCATGGTTTGTTGATATCCTCACTCTCAAAAATCAGCACGCCAAGTCTGTTGAAAATCTGAAGCTTATAGGTAATCACTTTCTCCCTTATCCCCGGGAAGAAGAACTGGTCAATCTCAGTGCCCCCGGTCGGCAGATGATCCATCTCAACCGGCCCGTTAAGGTTAGGTGTGAACACCGTGGAGAACCTCAACACTCCCGAAGGCTCTACGGTTACCGCAGGCGACAATACAAACTTGTCACTGCAGGTAATAGTAACACCATTAACCACATTATTTAAATATGCCCAGAGGGTGATATCATATACTCCTTCTTCCATATATTTATGATACGGTTCTTTAACCTTCGAGGTATCTCCGTCACCAAACTCCCAGAGATAAGAATCCGCTCCCTGGGTAAGATTGAACATTCTTACCTTTTCGTCATTCACAAATACCACTGTCGGGGATACCTGGAAGTTTGCCTTAGGTGAAGGATATGAATTGACTACCTGAGAATACGAGGATACTCCTCCGGGACCAGTTACTGTCAACTCAACCCTGAAAGTACCCGGATCAAAGTAGGTGTAGGTCGGATTCTTAGCCGTAGAAGCGCCACCATCGCCAAAGTCCCACATGTAGGTTGTACCGGGGGTATTTGTATTCAGCGAAGTGTTATTGATCTCAATATTCAGCGGGGAACAACCCGATGGTATCAGATCGAAATTCGCAACCGGAGGAATTGGTGTAACAGTTATTGAATGTGTAACACTGTCTGAACAATTTGCATTGCTCACACTAAGTACTACATCGAAAGTACCAAGAACCGTATATGTATGAGTCGGACTCTGATCTGTTGATGTAGCTCCGTCTCCGAACCTCCATAACCATGTCCATGTACCCGGATTGGTGGTATTGGTAAAAGTAACAGGATTACCGGCTGCATTGTAGATCTGCAAAACCGGAAGCGCGGTAAACTGCGGAAGCGGTACCGGCATCACCGTTATATCCAGAGTCTTCACGTCGGTGCAGTTGTAGAACGATGTCGTGGTAAGTGTAACCGTATGAACAACTGGAGCCGCTGTGAAGTTGGTATAGAGATGATTTGTCGAATTTGTGAAATATCCGTTTACTCCGTCACCAAAGTCCCAGAAGTATTTACTTGCTCCCGGCAATGTAGTGAAGACGATCTGGTTACCGCTGCAGATGATTGCAGTAGAAGCCGTAAACGTGGCATCAATAGCAGGGTAAACCGTTACTGTTGAAGTGAACGAATCAAGACATCCTCCGGGTGATCTTACTGTCAGTTTCACGTTAGAATATTCAATCGATGAAGGATTGACATTCGTGAATACATGTACAGGATTGGCATTAACCGAGTCCTTTGGTGAACCATCACCGAAGTCCCACCAGAATTTAGCAATTCCGGTCATGTCTTTTGTGAATGTTACAGTTGCAGGTGTACAAGCGTTAGACTTATCCTGAGTATAGGTCGCATCGGGAGCATCAACAAGAACTGTAACATCTCCGTTTCCGTAACATCCTTTACTGTCTTTAACCTTATAGTTCAGTGCATAGGTACCTGCAATCTGCGAATTGAAAGTCGGCGACTGGACGAAGTAATTGTTCAGAGGACCAATATCTCCCGTCCACAGATGTGTTGACCAGATACCCGAACCACCTGTCGGATTGCCATTCATGACCAGAGGAACGTTTCCGCAGGCATGTATAGGATCTATAGCGCTGAAGTCGACTACAGGATTCGGATTAACCGTGAGTGTTGCAGCGGTTGTATTTACAGTAATACATTTAGCCTTCAGAGCAAGCCTGTACTGGTTCCCGTTAAGAGCAAGCGGAACTGCTGCAAGGGTCAGCTGCTGTGATGTTGATCCGCTGTAAATTGCGTCGTCGTGAACGTCCGACCATACTCCTCCGCTGAATACCTCCCATCTCAGTGAATCTATAATTCCTGTTCCATTGGCGGTGAACACCACCGGGCCCGTACCATCGCATGTTGCTTTATCAACAGGGTTGAGCGTTATTGACGGAGGTATATTCACCCTCAGTACGGCAAAGTTGGAATAAACCGGAATACCGCATGTTCCTGTTAAAATTATCCTGAAGATATAGTTATTAAATGCAGCCTGTGCATTCGTTATGGTAAGGGTGTTCAGGGCCGATCCGCTGAAGTTGGCATCATCGACGACATTAATAAATCCCGCGCCTTTGTTTACCTGCCACTGGTAAACAACACCGGTGCCTGTTGCAGTGATACTAAAGGCCGCACCTGCATTCATACATGCAGTGGTGTCTTTCGGTTGTGTCGTAATCTCCGGAGCCTGGTTTACAGTAAGCGTTGCATCGGCCGATGTGACAGATGAAGAACATCCTATAACCACAACATGGTAAACATACCCGGTCATCAGTCGTGTTGCACCAAAAAGACTCAGGGTTGAATTAGTGGCTCCGAAATAGACTCCTCCATCAGCAACCGCATTAAATCCGCTGCCTGTATTTACATACCACTGATATGTAAGATCCGCTCCTGTTGCCGCTACATTAAAGGCAACCAGACCGTATTCACATATTGTTTTGCTTACCGGTGATGTGGTTATTGCCGGTAAAGCCCTTACAGTTACAGTGGCTGAACCTATAAGATTTGTTGACGTATTGGCTACACATCCATTGTGATCTGTTACCGATGTAAGAGTGTAAGTTGTTGTCGTTGCAGGTGATACTATGATATCATCACCGCTGTTGTACCCATTAATAGTTCCAAGATTAGCAATAACCACATCGAACGGAGCTGTTCCAACCATCATATTGACATTCAGAATTGAAGTCTGGGCAGGACAGATAGTCTCGCCGCCTGTAAGAATTGCAAGAGGGTTAGGATTAACCAGGACCTCAACTACATTACTGTAAACCGGCATGCATATGCCTGAAGTGATCATTCGCCTGTAGTATAAAGTGCTGGTTGCACCTGTAGTTAGTGTGTAAGTGCTTATTGTTGCTCCAGCAATATTGAAGAAAGGCCCGGTTGCAATTGTAGCATATTGCCACTGATAGTTATAAGCGCCCGGTCCCCCTGTTGCAGCAACAGTTTCGCTGAGCGGTGCCGGAATAACACCACTACAGACCACCTGGTTGATACCAATAGTTCCTGGTGTAAGCACTCCGGGTTGTGTAACATTTACAGTAGCCTGGACAGAACATCCATGAAAGTCAGTGAGAGTAACAGTTATAAAACCGGCACCTGCATTAAAGAAGTTCTGTGAGTTGAAACTGAATGGGGGTATTGTTGCCAATGTATTTGATACCACAACGAAGTTATATGGCATTGTTCCGCCTGAACCATAGAAGGTACCCATTCCATCCATATCACCATTACAGTCAAGAACTATGTCGCCGGTTGAAGTCAATGCAAGTTGAATCGGCTCGGTTATTACCAGGTTCGCGTAAAGTAATACCGAACAGGCCGGGTCAGCTATATCACGCATATGTACATTATATGTTGCAGGTGCCAGGTTGACAAAATTGCCTGATGCGACATAATTGGCTCCTCCATCGACAGAGTATTGATATGTTCCGGACCCGCCCGATGGTGAACTTATAGTTATCGTACCGTCGTTAAAACCGTTACATGAGACATCTGTTTTTGAAACAATAGCAGTAAGCGGGGCGAGTTGTGAAATGGTAACATTTGCGTTAGCCGTACATCCGTTATTGTCAGTTACTGTTACCGAGTAACTGCCTGCAGCAAGTCCTGTTGCTGTCGCAGTTGTCTGAACCGGTATTGTATTCCATGAATATGTATATGGCCCAGTACCACCTGCCGGTATTGCTGTTGCACTTCCTGTGGAGCTGCCATAACAAAGAACATTAACCTGTGAGGTAGTTACAGTTACTGCTGCTGCCGGCTGGGTAATGATAACATTGGCTGTTGTGGTACAGTTGTTTGCATCTTTAACAGTGACAGTATAAGGTCCTGCTGCAAGATTAATTGCTGTGGCGGCAGTCTGACCCGGTACCGTATTCCATGAGTATGTGTATGGACCTGTTCCTCCGGCCGGGGTCGCTGTTGCGCTCCCTGTGGATTTTCCAAAGCACAATACATTAACCTGTGTGGTGGTTGCAGTTAATGCCGCTGCCGGCTGAGTAATGGTAACACCAGCCGTAGCCGTACATCCGTTATTGTCTGTCACTGTTACCGTATAACTGCTTGCTGAAAGCCCCGTCGCTGTTGGTGTTATCTGTATAGGAAAAGTGTTCCATGAATATGAATAAGGCATTGTTCCTCCCGCTGGTATTACTGTCGCACTTCCTGTCGAGTTGCCAAAGCAAAGTACATTAACCTGGGTGGTAGTTAAAGTCAGTGCTGCAGACGGCTGGACTATTGTTACATTGGCCGTAGCTGTACATCCTTTATTATCAGTTACTGTAACTGTATAATTGCCTGCGGTAAGTCCTGTAGCTAATGCATTAGTCTGAACAGGCAATGTACTCCATGAGTATGTATATGGCGCTGTTCCTCCTGCCGGGGTGGCTGTTGCAGTTCCGGTGGAGTTGCCAAAACAAAGTACATTAACCTGTATAGTGGTTATTGTCAGCGCTGCTGCAGGCTGGGTAATTATGACATTAGCTGTCGTGGTACAATTGTTTGCATCTTTAACAGTGACTGTGTAACTGCCTGCTGTCAGATTATTTGCTGTTGCTGTAGTCTGTACCGGAATTGTATTCCACGAGTAGGTATATGGCGCAGTTCCCCCTGCCGGAATAACTGTAGCTGTCCCGGTTGAATTACCGAAGCAATTTACATTGGTCTGACTAGTGGTAAGTGTAAGAGGTGCTGCCGGCTGGGAAATATTAACATTTGCCGTTGCCGTACATCCTTTACTATCTGTTATGGTGACTGTATAACCCCCTGCTGAAATGTTAATTGCTGTTGCAGTACTCTGAACAGGCACTGTATTCCATGAGTAAGTATAGGGCACTGTTCCTCCCGCCGGAGTGGCTGTGGCACTTCCCGTTGAGTTACCAAAACATAGTACATCAACCTGTGTTGTAGTAACAGTCAGTGGTGCAGCAGGTTGTGTTATGGTAACATTAGCTGTGGATATACATCCATTATCATCTGTCACAGTAACCGTGTAACTACCTGCTATAAGTCCTGTCGCTGTGGCAGTAGTCTGAACCGGTATTGTATTCCATGAATAGCTGAATGGAGCTACTCCTCCTGCTGGTGTTGCGGTCGCAGTTCCTGTTGAATTACCAAAGCAATTTACATTGGTCTGGCTTATGTTGACTGTCAGTACTGCCGGCTGGGTTATAGTAACATTGACCGTTGCTATACACCCGTTATTATCCGTTACAGTAACTGTGTAGCTGCCTGCCGGAAGTCCTGTAGCCGTTGCAGTCGTCTGTACCGGTACTGTATTCCATGAGTAAGTATATGGAACTGTCCCTCCGGCCGGTGTAACTGTTGCACTTCCCGTTGAATTGCCATTGCAAAGAACATTGGTATGTGTTGTGGTTAAAGTCAGTGCTGCTGCGGGTTGGGTTATGATAACATTAGCTGTTGTGGTACAATTATTGGCATCCCTGACAGTAACTGTGTAACTACCTGCCGTAATATTAATTGCTGTAGCTGTGGTCTGAACCGGTATTGTATTCCAGGAGTAAGTGTATGGCGTTGTTCCTCCCCCGGGTGCAGCTGTTGTACTTCCTGTGGCGTTACCAAAGCAAAGTACATTAACCTGCGTGGTTGAGACTGTCAGAACTGTCGGTTGGGTAATGGTTACATTGGCCGTTACCGTACATCCATTATTATCTGTTACTGTAACCATGTAAGCACCTGCTGCAAGACCGGTCGCAGTGGCCGTGGTCTGTACAGGTATCGTATTCCATGAGTACGTGTATGGAGCTTTCCCTCCAGCCGGGGTGGCTGTCGCAGTTCCTGTAGAGTTCCCATTACAAAGCACATTGACCTGTGATGTTGAAACAGTCAGAAGTGTAGGCTGGGTAATGGTAACGTTTGCATTCGCTGTGCATCCTTTATTGTCAGTTACTGTTACCGTGTAACTGCCTGCAATAAGTCCTGTTGCTGTCGCAGTTGTCTGAACCGGTATTGTATTCCATGAATATGTATATGGAGCTGTACCACCTGCCGGTGTTGCTGTCGCACTTCCTGTGGAATTGCCAAAGCACAATACATTAACCTGTGAAGTGGTTACTGTCAGTGCTGCCGCAGGCTGGGTAATGATAACATTGGCTGTGGTGGTACAATTGTTTGCATCTTTAACAGTGACAGTATAAGGTCCTGCTGCAAGATTAATTGCTGTGGCTGCAGTCTGACCAGGTACCGTATTCCATGAGTATGTGTATGGCATTGTTCCTCCGGCAGGGATCGCTGTTGCACTTCCCGTGGAGTTGCCAAAGCACAGTACATTAACCTGTGTGGTGGTTGCAGTTAATGCCGCTGCCGGCTGAGTAATGGTAACACTAGCCGTAGCCGTACATCCGTTAATGTCCGTTACTGTGACAATGTAAGGTCCTGCTACAAGTCCTGTCGCTGTCGCAGTTGTCTGAACCGGTAACGTATTCCATGAATAAGTATATGGAGCTGTACCACCTGAAGGGATCACTATTGCACTTCCTGTTGAATTACCAAAGCACAGTACATTAACCTGTGTAGTAGTTAAAGTCAGTGCTGCTGACGGCTGGATTATTGTTACACCGGAAGTAGCTGTACATCCTTTATTATCAGTTACTGTAACTGTATAATTGCCCGCGGTAAGTCCTGTAGCTAATGCATTAGTCTGAACAGGCAATGTACTCCATGAGTATGTATATGGCCCTGTTCCTCCTGCCGGGGTGGCTGTTGCCGTTCCGGTGGAGTTGCCAAAACAAAGTACATTGACATGTGTAGTGGTCACCGTCAGTGCTGTAGGCTGAGTGATGGTTGCATTAACAAATACAAAACAAAGATTATTATCCCTTACCATGACAGTATGCGGCCCGGCTGTAAGACCAGTAAAAAGATCCGATCCGGAAAAACCTCCTCCATCAATATTATAAGTATAAGGTCCTGTTCCACCTGAAGCTAATATCGTCACAGATCCATCAGACCCGCCATAACAACTTACATTTGTCTGTGAAGAAATACTGCCAAGAACAGCTGATGGCTGCGTCAATATTTTGACTCCGGTTGCTGTGCATCCCTGGATATCCTTAACAACAATATTATATGTATCCCCTGGCAGATTACTAAAAATAGGTGAAGACTGGAATGAGGTTCCGCCATTTATTGAGTAGGAAAGCGCTCCGGTACCTCCTGAAGCATTGATTTGAATAGCTCCGTCGCTTGTGGCTGAACAACTCGGATCAGCTCCTATAACAGAGACAATTGATATTAATGGATTCTCTGTAACAGTTACACTGCCGTTCATATCGTTCACGCAGAGCGAGACCGGGTTAGCTGCCTTAACAGTATATGTGCCTGTGAATAAACCTGGCCAGTTGAGGCCAACACCTGTTCCTGGTTTTACTGCACCGAAAATAGCAGCATTTTTATAAAGCTGATAATTAACACCTATCTGTGAACCACTCAATGTCAGTGTTATCCCGGGAGTACCAAAGCAGTAATAATCCGCACCGGTGACATTATATGCAGTAGGTAATGGATTAACTGTTACTACAACTGATATAATCACTGGGGCACAACCGGAAATGACGTCAGTTACATTCAATGTATAGGTTCTTATAGCATTTGTGGTTGCAACAGGATTTGGTAAAGTAGGATCATCCAGTCCGAAGAAGGGAGTCCACAGATATGTGAAGATTCCGGAACCGCCTGAAGCAGTCGGTGCCCCGCCAAGTGTTGTCGGAACTCCTTCACATACTGTACGTGGAAGGCCGGCATCTGCTGTCGGAAAGTCATAGACAGTAATAGGTAATGTTTGTATCGGTCCGCCGCAAATTTGTGGTGTTGAAGTAAATTCCTGAACACTTAAAGTATGTAAACCAGGATTAATAAAGTCAATTACTATAAAGTTCTGTGTTACTCCGCCAGTCCCGGCCTGAATTTTGTAATCAACACCATTGACTCCTCCTGACATTAACCATGTATAAGTATTACCGAAATTTAACGGGACAGAATAGAACTGTCCTGGCGTTCCCTTGCACATAGTTGTTTTTCCTCCACCACCTATTGCAGGGGTGGTTGGAAGAGGAACTACTGTAACAATGACAGGCTTAATATCAAAACAGCCTGCTGCTGTAATCCCCTTTATATAATATGTACCTGTTGTGGCCGCTGCGGGTGTTCCATAAGCTATTGTAGCTCCTGCATCCGTCCAGTAGGTATACGTAAGTCCTGCTGTACTGCCTGCTGTTACTGCTGCCAATGTAAGATTTACCGTTGCCGGGGAACAGACTGCTGCCGGGTTGGTGATAACAACTGTTGGTGTCGGATTGACGGTTACTGTAACCGGCTGGATATTAAAACAGCCTAATGCCGTGGTCCCTTTTATATAATAAGTGCCTGCCCCTGCTGTCGCAGGTGTGCCATAGGCTATTGTCGCTCCTGCATTTGTCCAATAGGTATATGTAAGACCTGCTGTACTGCCTGCTGTGACTGCTGCCAATGTAAGATTTACCGTTGCCGGGGAACAGACTG
>Ga0182027_10008404_pt1 | contig 15036 bp, 7 predicted proteins | sample 712E1DmetaG_FD_121300 | JGI IMG/M metagenome (GOLD analysis project Ga0182027, IMG submission 121300) | Permafrost microbial communities from Stordalen Mire, Sweden - 712E1D metaG (Illumina Assembly) | ecosystem: Environmental > Terrestrial > Soil > Wetlands > Permafrost | place: Sweden... | reverse complement strand
GACTTTCGCGGCGCTGTGGGACCCAGGTGGCCTTCCCGAGGGTCGCCGCAACCTCATGTGGCTGACCTTCGCCGACCCCGTTCATCGACGGAGGTGGGTCGACTGGGACGACCGAAGTCGCATTCTGCTCGCGCAGTTCCGAGCTGCCGCCGGGCGGCACGCCGGAGATGCCCGCTTCAACGAGCTAATCGAAGCGCTTCGTGCAGTCAGTCCAGAGTTCCGAGCGTTGTGGCCTCACTACTTGGTGAAGCAGTCCATCACTGGCCCCATCTCCATCCGCCATTCGACCGCAGGGATCATCAAGCTCGACGTCATCGAGCTAGGTATCAGCGCGCATCCGTCACTCACCCTGGTCGTCCAGATTCCCGTAAGGCCTGTGGATCGCAAGAAACTCGGCGTCCTCGTGTGAGCCATCGAGGCTGCGAGCCCAGGGGCTATCGCTACCGCCGGCAAAGCTTGCTGGCGCGTGCTCCCGCTTTCGCTAAGCATTCAATGAACCTACCTTCACCGCCGGTCGGGACGCCCGGCACTGGTTTCGGGTCAACAACCCGTCGCAGAGCGGAAGAATGCCCGGAGACACCCTCAAGGTGGAGGAACGCGTCGCCGGGCTGCTCGGCGTTCCCCTCGAGGCAATACGGTGGACTGGCACCGCAACCTACGGCCGATCACACTGGCCTCTGTTGCTATTGAGTGCCTTCCTGACCAACTCGCCGACCGGCTACTAGCTGTCCGATGTGCGAAGCCGGGGGAACCGGCGAATGTCCCTCGCGTCGAGCTCATAAGCCGGCGAACCGAACGTTCACCTACCGAACGAGACTTGCTACCTCGGCCTCGGACATTGTCCAGTCGTCGCTGAACTCGAGCAATGTGACCTGGCTGATGTCCTCAACACCCGCGAGGCTGCACACGACCGCCTTGATACGACTCCAGTTCTCCGTCGCCCAGATCCGGGTGCGATCTACGACGGCAGAGAACGACCCACCGGCCATGTTGTCAAGGCTCGACCCGTCGAGGTTGCCCGTGCAACCCATGCCGATCCGCCAAACCCTGAGATCTCCGGCGTAGCTCTCAGGCAAGCAGTGACCGAGGGCTCTCTCTTCCGCGACGCTGCCCGACAGGACGAACTCCAACGCTTCTATCGGGTAAGGTGTGACCCAGGCCGAGGGGTGATTCTCGTGCATTACGACGCCGCCTGGCATCGCGTCATCCCCAGGTTGCCGCACCCACGAGTCTGGATGCAGGATCGTGACTCTCGCGAAGGGGATGCCACGATCGACAGCTGCAACCGCGTGCGCAGCCTCGTGAATGAAGACGTGAGACATCCAACCGTGCTGGGGACAGATCTGGTCGCCCACACCTCCGCTGCTCACCGAGTCACCGCTGTGAGGCAGCTCACCATTGCGACATCCTGACATGGAGCTCGGTGCGTCCCGGCAGACACCTAGGCGCTGACTTCCAACGAGACGCGCGATCCGTGAAACATTGCCCATCACATAACTGGTGGCAGACTGAGCGCCGAGAACGCCAAGCCACAGACTTGTGTATCGGTGCTCTGGTCACGGATTCGAGCTTCGGTCGAATATCGTGGTGGACAGTCATGACATTCGACCCTGGACGCTTAGTGCCGGACACGGCGGTCCGTCTCCCCGGCGCGCCTGACGTCGTCACCCTGATCGCCGTCAAGGCGGGACCCTTCTGGACGCTTACCTACGAAGGGCCTTCTGGTCTCGGCAAGGTCACCTTGTCGGAAGAAGAACTCGCCAACGTCGAGGTGGTCGAGCGTTCAGGTCCTCTCCGCCTTGATGCCGACCCTCACCTCTTTCGCCTGGGAGTCGAAGCGCACCGGATCAAGGTCGCGTTCGAGCACGACATGGCTGCATTGGCAGTCTCCAACATCCAGCCTCTGCCACACCAGCTCGAGGCGGTCTACGACTGCTTCCTGCGCGAGCCTCGTACTCGCTTTCTCCTCGCCGATGATCCTGGTGCTGGCAAGACGATCATGGCCGGCCTCTATATGAAGGAGTTGATCCTTCGGCGGGCCGGAGATCGGATCTTAGTTGTGAGCCCTGCAAACCTGCGCCCCCAGTGGGCCAGGGAACTCTCGGAACGCTTCGACCTGCCGTTCACCCAGTTGGAGTCGGGCAACTTCGACGCGCACCCGGGCGAGAACCCGTGGGACGTCTACGACCACGTGATCGTCAGCCGTGATTTCCTAAGAACAGAGCGGGTACGCGAGGCATTCGAGAATGCCGAACGCGGCTGGGATCTTGCCGTGATTGACGAGGCGCACGGTTACACGCTCGCCGTTGACGGCAAGGGCTTCATCACCAACAAAAGTGAGCGGTACAAGTGCGCTGAGATTGTAAGTCGGACTTCGGACCGACTCGTGCTCTTGACCGCCACACCGCATTCAGGCCGGGACGCCAGCCTGTGGGCGCTGCTCCGACTGCTGGATCTTGAAGCGATGGGCGACCGAATGCCCAACAAGGTCGACGTGCTCCCAGAGCGCTACCGCAAGATTTCTAAAGAAAACATGACCGATATGGCGGGCCACAAGCTATTCAAGCCCCGTCATCCACAAACCATCGACTATGTGCTCGAAGGCGCGGAGTGGGAACTGTACGAAGCCGTTACTGATTTTGTGTCACGTCAGCTACGAGAAATTCGCGGCGAGAGCTCCAAGTCCGCAGCTGGCTTCGCGCTCACGACCATGCAACGTCGTCTCGCGTCGAGTGTGCGCGCGATCCGCCGTACGCTCGAGCGTCGCCTCGCTCGAGTAGAAGACGCGCTCGCGGACCCAGAAGGCTACCTCCGCAAGCGGCGTGCCTTCAGGGCCGCGCTCATTCCAGACCTAGACGGCCTCGAAGATCTCGACGAATCAGAGCTGTGGCGCCTCGAAGAGCAAGTCCTCGAGGAATGGCTGCCCGACACTATTGCCGAGCTCGAAATGGAACGCGAAGCACTCGGGCCGCTCCTGACCCAGGCCCAAGATGTCGAAGCAGGCAAAACCGAACGGAAGCTCAACGAGCTGCTCGATGTGGTCCGCCGCCAGGGTCTCGCTGAGGACCAGCGGAAGAAGCTCCTAATCTTCACTGAGCACAGGGACACGCTCGAATACCTCATCGAGCATCTCGAGGGTGAATTCGAGGTCGCGCGAATTCACGGAGGACTCAAGCTCGCTGAGCGCATCGCCGAAGAGCGACACTTCCGTGAACGAGCCCAGATCATGGTGGCGACCGAAGCGGCAGGAGAGGGCATCAACCTTCAGTTCTGTCACCTAATGGTGAACTACGACATCCCCTGGAACCCGAACCGCCTGGAACAGCGCATGGGGCGCATCCACCGAATTGGTCAGACCGAAGACGTTTACGTATTCAACCTTGTTGCATCGAACACTCGCGAGGGCTACGTCCTCACAACACTGCTGCACAAGATGGAGAACATGGGCAAAGCTCTCGGCGATCCCGTGTTCGACGTCATTGGTAAGACTTTCGCCGGATACCGGCTCCGCGAGCTGATCGAGGCGGTCCTCGTAGGCGACAAGACGAGCGAACAGGCCGTGGCTGAGTTCGGTGGAGATTCCGTTGATCCGGAGATCCGGAGTCGGGTTGAGGAACTGCTCGAACGAGCGCTAGCCACAACCGTGATCGACTGGCAGGCACTACGGCAGCAGGCCGAGCGAGCTGAGGAACGCCGACTCCCACCTGCGTACTTCGAGCGGTTCTTCCTTGACGCGCTGGCGTTTGCCGGCGGCAAAGGCGAAAAGCGGCTCGACCCTGGCACTCTCCGAGTGACGCGCTCTCCAGACGCGCTTGTAGCGGCCAGCAGAGCCTCGGGGGCGTTCCGGCGCATTCCGACCGAGTACAGCCGACTCACTTTCGACAAGAGCGTCGTTACCCGGCCCCGTAAGACAGATGAAGCCGATCTCCCCGCTGCCGAACTCTGCGGCCCTGGTCACCCGCTGTTCGACGCGCTTGTCGACTACGTTCTGGAGCGCACCGTCGGCGACCTTGACCGTGGAGCGGTACTCGTCGACCCCGACACCGCCGATGTCACAACTCTCGTATTTAGCACAGGAGACGTGATCGACGGCAACGGTGAGCTCGTACACCGAGCTCTCTCGACCGTCCGCATCTACGCGGATGGTCGACTTGAGCGGCCCCGGTTCGCCACGCTGTATGACCTCGCGCTGCCAGACGGAGCAACTGTCCCTGATCCTGGGGCACCGTCAATCAGCGCCGAGGACCTTGAGATGTGGCTCCGTCAGCACATCTTTGAAGATCTTTTTCTGACTGTGAAGGCCGAGCGCGAGCACGTAGCGGATGTTCAACTTGAGTTCCTGTCCCGGTCGTTCAACGGACTTCTCGCCCAGGCGGACGCCTCGATCATGGCGAGCGAAGAAGAGGTTGCAGCTGGGGCGCAGGGCGCCGAGGGGCGGCTACGAAAGGCGGAACTTGCAAAGACGACTCAGATGCTTACTCGAGACAGGCGCATTGCGCAGGCCCGCCAAGGTCGCCTCGTCCATCGCGGCCCAGTCCGGCTACTCGGGGTTGCTCAGTTGGTAAGTGCTGTGAGCATCGACTCAAGCGAAGCCTACCCAGTTGCCGCGCCGGCGAGTGACAACGAGATCGAGATGATCGCCGTCCGCGTCGCGGAACGGTACGAGAGGGAGGAACGCCACGTCGACTATCTACGGAGTGTCGAGGCGGAGAACGTTGGCTTCGACCTGCTCTCTCTCAAGGACCTCGAGCGTCGTTGCATCGAGGTCAAGGGTCGCTCTGGAGTCGCGAGTGTCTGGTTATCGTGGAGCGAATACGCGAAGGCCGTAGAGATCGGCGACGATTACTGGCTCTACGTCGTACTCGACTGTGCGACACCAAGCCCTCGGCTCTACCGGATCCAGAACCCCGTCAGGGCCCTTGCCGGGCTTTGGAAGCCAAATCTTGATGTTCGTTTCGGGGCCGAGTCAGCAGCGGTAATCGACGCAGCGGAGGACAGTAAGTCGTGATCACTCGCCGCCTCATCGAAGAGGAGTTGCCGCTTGACGCCGTAAATGCTGCATCGGCGCGCGAAAAGAGCCTGCGCCACGGACACATCTCGACTATGCACCTCTGGTGGGCGCCTCGGCCACTCGCGATGTGTAGGGCCATCGTCTTCGGTACCCTTCTTCCCGATCCCGGAAACGACGCCCGTCGCAACGAGATTCTCGACCTCGTCGCACAGGCCTCCCAGTTCGAGGCCAGTAACCACCCCAGTCGCATCAATCCCCTGCGAGAACTCTTGGCTCAGGCCTATCCAGCCAGTCCCCCCAAAGTACTTGACTGTTTTGCGGGCGGTGGGGCCATTCCCCTCGAGGCACTCAGACTTGGCTGCGAAACGACTGCGTTAGAGCTCAACCCCGTAGCACACCTCCGCGAAAGAGGCTGCCTCGAGTATCCGCAACGCTACGGCCAACCCAGCGACCTCGGCCGCAACGATCTGGCTGAAGACTTTCTCTACTGGGCGAGCTGGGTGCGCTCGAGCGTGACCGGCGATCTCGCAGAAGTCTTTCCGACAGATAGTCATGGAAAGCGGCCTGCAGTCTACTTTTGGTGTCGAACCATGCTTTGTCCCGACCCGGGATGCGGGCGATATATGCCGCTGGTGAGTAGTCGGTGGCTCGCGAACTCGACTCGACACAAAGCCTGGATCGAATTTCATCCCACGAGCAGCGCGATCTCAATCACTGTCCACACGACCGGCACACCATCAGGCGACCCCTCAGTAGGTACAGTTAGAGCTTCCTCCGCGACATGCCCTGGTTGCGGAGCGAGTGCTACCGCCGGTGAAGTTCGCGCCTACGGGAAGAAGGTTGGATTCGGATCTCAGCTTTACGCTGTGCTCGACGTTGAGGGACGCAGCCGTACTTACCGGGTTCCGACGCAAAAAGAGATCGATGGTGCGTTCGTTCGGGCAGCGACCCTGTTGGGCCGGCTCCCAGAACTTGAGGATGGAACAAGCGCAACTCCTGACGAACATTGCGATCCGAACGGCTTCCGTCGCGTGCAAAACCTTGTTTTCGGAATCGACACGTTTGCGGGTCTCTTTAACACCCGACAGTTGTTTGTTCTCGGCAGGCTCGCACAGGCAGTTCGGGACGCTCACAGCGAAATGCTTCGCTGTGGCTTAGAACTTGAGTATGCGGGAGCGCTTGCAACCTACCTTGGGTTCATGGTCGACAAGATTGCCGACTATAACTCGTCCTTTACGTCGTGGCGTACGACGGCGGAAGCGACCCGGAGCACCTTTCCGCGCCAAGCGATCGCCATGGTCTGGGATTACGCAGAAACCGATCCGTTTCGGGGGGATAGTCTAGGAATCTGGTCCAATCACGTTCGGTGGATCGAGCTAGCGATCAGGCATTGCTCCATCGCGTCTGCCAAGCCCGCTGAGGTGGTTCGCGGAAATGCTCAGACTCTTCCCTTCGACGATTCGACTTTCGACGCAGTGATCGTAGATCCGCCTTACTACGACGCAATCCAGTACGCGTACCTGGCCGACTTCTTCTATGTGTGGCTGAAACGCTCCGTTGGTCTCTTCCATCCAGGTCTATTCGCCACAGCGGCAACTCCAAAGAAGCAGGAGGTAATTCAGAACCAGGCAAAGAGATCTTCGCCGGACTTCGTCTCGCCTGAAGAGTTCGATCTTCGGCTGAAGACGGCACTGTCCGAAATGTCTCGTGTCCTGAAACCAGACGGCGTGATGTCGCTTGTCTTCGCTCACACCGACGTGCAGGCCTGGGAAAAGCTGCTAAGAGCGCTGCGCAGCGAGAGCCTAGTGGTCACGACGTCCTGGCCCATGCGCTCGGAGAGAGAAGGTCGCTCCAATGATCTAATAAAGCATGCCGTACTTGGTTCATCGGTTGTGCTCGTGTGCCGGAAGGCAGAGTCGCATGAAGAGGGCTTTTTTGACGACGTCGTTCGCGAGCTTGAGGCGAGGATTTCAGAACGGCTGGATCGGTTCGACTCGATGGCCCTCGTTGGGGCGGACTATTTCGTGTCAGCGGTGGGTCCAGCCTTCGAGGTGTTCGCCAAGTACAGCCGTGTCGTACGCCTCTCCGGTGATGAGGTAGACGTTGCGGAATTGATGACGCTTGCCCGTCAGGTGGTTGCCCGTCGAGCAATGGGCAAGCTGCTCGGCGACGAATCCGTCAACTCCCTCGACCGAGTGTCGCTCATGTATCTCACGTGGCGCTGGGCGTACGACGGCGAGTCGATTCCGGCGGATGAGGCTTACAAGCTTGAGCGTGCCCTCGACGTCGACCTATCGGCTCTTGTGGGCCATCACGGTGTGGCAGAAAAGTCCGGGTCCAGCTACGCGCTGCGCGGCCCTGACGAGCGCAAGGGCCTTAAGCTGGGTCCGAGCCCTTTGATGATTGATGTGTTGCACTGCGCGTGCAACATGTGGGACAGCGGCCGCCGCAAAGAGCTTGAGGAACTTCTCGCTGCTACTGGCATGGGCTCTTCGACAGCGTTCTGGTCACTTGCGAGGGCGCTAGCAGAGGTACTGCCTGAGGGGAACCGTGAACGCACGATGCTGCTCGGACTCACAGGAAATCAGGACGCTTTGTTTAGCGCCACGGCAAAGGCTGCGCGACCGCGATCCGAGCAACAGCAACTTGATTGGGGCTCTGTGGAACCAAGGATGTTCACGAACGGTCCGGTGCAGCCGCGCCTCGGGGAGGAGCAATCATGACGTTACGACCCTGGCTCGAGGTTGCTCAGCCACGACCTGACATTGCCGATGGCTCATTTGACGAATCGCTGTTTGCTGCGGACCTCGGCATGGTCGCCGAAGGCCACGGCCCAGCTGACTATGTCGACCCCACTGCTTTCGCCGAGAAGACCTACCTGACCGCGAATCTTCGAGCTGCCCTCGACGAACTCGGTCGACGACTTGGCGGCGATGAGACCGCTGCTGGTGTTTACCGCTTGCAGACGGAGTTCGGCGGTGGGAAGACGCACACGCTACTTGCCGCGTATCACTTGTTTGGCTCGCCCGAGGAAGTGGCCAACACCGAACTCGGTCGCGAAGTGGGGGCCATGATGCCGGGCGGGAGGATTCCCAAAGCTCGAGTGGTTGTATTGGACGGATCCGCACTCTCCGTTTTGCCGCAGAAAACTGCCGACGGTGCCGTCCTTACGACCCTGCTGGGTCATCTTGCGTATCGACTGGGGGGTAAGGCGGCGTGGGAACAGGTTGCAATCGGAGATGCGGGCTACGCAGGGTCTTCCACTCTTCAGTTGGCCCAGCTGCTTGCAAGCCATAGCCCCTGTTTAGTGTTGCTCGACGAAACGCTCGAATATCTGAACAAGGCGCTCGCTGTAAAGGCACTGGATGGCAACCTTGCGGCCCTCACTCTGACCCTCATCAAGGAGCTCACGACTGCCGTGGCGAATACGCCGAAGGTCGCGATGCTCGCGACCTTGACGAGTTCGCGCATGGAAGACTACGCGAGTCTCGCTGGCGAAGAGATGCAGGAACGACTCTCTCAGGTCGTCGGGAGAGCAGAGAACATCGTTACTCCCGTCGAGGGCGATGATATTTTCCCGATCCTGCACCGCCGGCTGTTCACAAGCGTCGGCACGAATTCCGAGCACCGTGAGGTAGCGGACGCGTACGCCGACTACTACGTCGGAATGGCTGACGCGCTCCCCGGGTCCTACGGAGGTCAAGGCTTTCGGGACCGGATCGCAACCGCGTACCCGTTCCATCCCGAACTCGTTGACATCCTGACGAACCGGTGGGGCTCATTGTCCGGGTTCCAGCGCACCCGAGGGGCACTGCGTACTCTCGCCCACACGGTGAAGGCGCTGTCACAGGCACGGTCGACGGCCGCGTTGATTCATCCCGGAGATGTTCCCCTTGCAGACGCAGGCGTGCGGGCAGAAGTGCTGAAGTTCGCCGGCGACTCCTACAAGGCGGCCCTAAATGCCGACATTATCCGGCCGGATTCAAAAGCCGTCGAGGAAGACAACCGCCGTGGTGGCCAGGTCAAAGAGGTCCACCTCGCGCAGGGGCTTGCCACAACCGCGTTTCTCGACTCGTTCGGACCCGACAAAGTTTACGGGGCATCGGCCGCGCAGCTTCTTCTTGGGGTCGGGCGTCCACGGCTTTCTCGGGGCCAGATTGAGGACGTCCGAGACTCGCTCGAGAGCACGCTCTGGTACATGCGCCTCGAGGGTGGCCGCTACCGGTTCACCACCGAGCCCAACCTCAACAAGGTCGTGCTTGAACGTGAGGCTGCGATTCCCGACTCCAGGGTTTCGCAGCTCGTCCGCGAGGCGATCGCTGCGGCAACTCCAGAGATCCGCGAAGCCAAGGCAATTGTGGTGCGAACACAACCCTGGGTACACGACGCGTCAGACTTGGGCGACGGAGCGACTCTCACCCTCGGCGTGCTCGACTTCGACGAGCGGATCGACAGTGCCCGCGAGACGGACTCTGCCGTGGAGACTGCGCTCCGAATTCTTGAGTACTGCGGATCGACCTTCCGGACCAACAAGAACGCCGCGATGCTCGTCGTCGCCGACGGCAGAGCACTTACGCAAGCGCGCGCTGTCGCCCGTACCTTCGCAGCGCTGATGGAGGTCGGCGCTGATAATCAACGGCTGAAGCGCTTCAATGCCGAGCAAAAGGAGATCCTCGCGAAGCGACTGGACACCGCCCAGGATCGACTCCCGCAGCTCGTTGTTATGGCATACCGACATCTCGTCTTGCTCGGTGAGTCCGAAGGCAAGGTCGCTCTCGACCGAATCGATCTGGGCCCCGCCCGTGCGGGAGCAAGCATTTCCGAACGGGTCCTCGACTACCTCCGCGGAGCGGACCGACTTGTCGACAAGCTTGCTCCGGCGGCACTGCTATCGGGCAGGTTCAATCTCGTGCCAGAGGACATCGACGCCATCGAGCTCGACAAGCTCGCGGGGCAATTTGCGCGGCTCACGCGCCTTCCAAAACTCGCGAGCCTTGACGTATTGCGGCGCTGTCTGGCCGACGGCGTGAAACAGAAGATGTTCGGCCTTGCATCCGGCAGTGACTGGCGCGCCGAAGACACCGTACTCCGTTACGGCACTGTGGTGGCCATCGATGAGATCGAGTTCCAACCAGGTACCTGGCTCGTGCGCGCGAAGACCATGGATGTTTTGGTTCGCTCGCGAGCCGAAAGCGAGCGCGCGTTTCCGTCTCAGTCCGCGATCGGGAGCGAGGCAGGTACCGTTCAGGCCGCAGACCGCGGAGCTGAGAGCGAAACGACATTGGTGGCCGGTCCAACAGCCGCTCCTCGACCAGACAAACCACCAACGAAGGTGCGCGTCACGGTCCGAAGTGTGCCCGCGGACAAAGCGCGCGACGTCATCAAGGTCGCCATCTTGCCCTTGAGCGCGAACAGCGTGACCACGTCATTCGATATCGTGATCGAGGCCGATGGTGGCGCCAATGGCATTTCGCGTGAGACCCTCGATCTCGTCGTCGCCGAAGGTCTTCGTCAGCTTGGGCTCCACGCAGACATCGAGATCGAGTAGTGCCCTCCGCTGGGAAGCTGGGATGACAGTTTAGGTGCCGCGGTCGATTGGCTTCGCCATTCAGCGAATCGAACGGCAGTAACAACCCCTGCTGAGAAGGACTCGGTCCCACCGGAGCGCGATCGTCCGGCTCCCATCACTACGGTCGAGCCGTGACACGCACCGGTGGCCGGATCTGGGCAGCGACCTCGGCATAGACCTCGACGCCAAGAGCCTCAGCAACCTCAAGACTGATGGCAGCTGCATATGGCACGGAGGCACCATTGAGTCCGCCGGCCTGTTCAAAGCATTGGATGGTGAGACGAATTTCGTCATTGGGGCTGATCGGCACGGCACCACTGCCCTCATAAATTTGGTGCTGGACCGTTCCCCTCTGCGCCTTCTGGAACTTGACCTGCTTGGAGTCGACAACGGGTCTCAGCGCGCCCACCGGCGGGTGAAACCCAAGTTTCGCGCGACGGTACTGGCGGTGACGCCAGTTGATCGGAGACAGCCACGCCAACGTCGCGGTCACACGACGCTTGCCGACCAGTCCACTGAGGCCAGCAGGTAGCGGAACGATGATGTCCTCTTCTTGTCTCGCGCCGAGGTCACCGACAGCGAGGACTGTCACCCGGTACGCCGGGCAGCCGAGAACGTGGTCGATGGCGAGCCACCCATAACCCAGAAACCGGTCAAGCGGCAATGTCGACGTCCCGTCGCCGATGAGCTTCGTATCTGGCCACTCGGCGCCGTGCACGAGTAGCGCCTTCAGCGCGGCGGCAACGTGCCGGTCCTCAAACCCCGCGACACCCGAGCGAAGGACCTGGATCAGTTCCAGCAATCGCGCGGCTCGACGCGTCGCGAGTCCGGTGGCACCACTGGTTCCGCGTACGTATGTCTGGCCCGTTGTCGGATCGGCCACAGTCGGAGATGCTGCCCGCAGACCAGGAGCGAGAATCGCTTTGGCGGGTTGAAGGCGCGTTGTGTTACCCGCTCCACCTAGATCGACGGTGAAGAGCTGCCTGCCGCCTGGAGCGTGAACGTCTGGCTTCACACTCCTGCGGAACCCGCGACCGATGGCGCTGATTGGGCTGGGCAACGCCGCGTCTTCCAGAATGTCCACCCGCCGGCCGGCAATGTACGCGCCGGCGCCATCGGAGTGAAGCGCTCCGACGGTCAGTGAGTTGATCGACTCCGCCGGCGTCAGTAGGCGCCGGGAGTTTGCGTCAACGCCCAGCGCTTCCAAAGTCCAGCGGCGACGCTGACCATCTAGCGCAGCCTCGAAGGTCGCGCGATCGACGGCAAGCTCGATAGTCAGGTGATTGCCTGCCGATACCAACGCCAGCACGTTGTGCTCCGCCGTCAGCCAGTCGAGTGCCCTTGCCCACGCGCTGGGGATGGTGTCAAACGGCGCGTGCGGATCACATACCGAGAGGTTCACGATCCGAATCGAGCTATCCACCACGGTGTCCCGGAAGGCTCGGACCATGAGGTCCGGCAGCAGGGTTCCGTCCGGCACGGCTTCATCATTATTCAGCGTCTGTGAATCAGGCCTCAGGATTGGCCTTGCCAGAAGGGGTCGTGTCAACGGCGCTTCGTTCGCACCAAGATCTCCCCACACGATAAGTGAGGCCATCTCCGTTCCATGCCGCCGCAATCGCGCCTCGTAGGTCCCGTCGTCGAAACCTTCGGGGTCGGTCACAATCACTCGACCGGCCAACCGAGCGTGGTTGGTAGCCGGTAGGCCGTCGAGCAGGAGTACCGTCGGATCTCCATCGGGGAGAGGGATGTTCTCCGGGACTGGCTCGCTCGGCTGCGCCTCTTCGGAAGGCAGCACCGATTGACCACCAGGTCGAACGAAGAACACGTGATGGCTACGAAGAAGTCGAATCGCGTCCAGACCCTGCTCCGTCACTACTCGGAGAGCGTCCGTCGGGACTATCGCAGCAACGCCGTGATAGCCGAAGCCTGCATGGATCGCCGATCGCACGACGCGGCCTCCGACGTCACTGATGGCCGCACGAACATCGGTCTCTGCCTGTGACCGGCGCGTGGCGGAGTCGTAGAACCAGATCTCCACCTCAATGGGGACCTCGACTATCCCTAATGCCAACCAGTCGTTGATCGCGTCGACGAGACCTGTTGATCGCACTCGATCCTCGGGGCCCCAAGGACGTACGTCTTTCAAGTGACGGAAGAGCGAGGCAAGACCGCTGGTCATCCCACCCAATCCTTCAAGCGGCTCGCCTCGTGACCACGTCTCCCACGACTGACGCAGCTGTTGCACCGCTTCCAGGCCTGCCAGTGCCACGTGGAGCAGACCGGGCACGTCTCCCGGCCTCGTCGTGCTTTTCTGGAAGTCCTCGTCGGGCTCAAATTCGTCCTCGACCTCGATCAGCAATTGCAACCCTGCCCGCGTCACGGCATCAAACACGTCACTGACGCTGCCTCGCGTTTCGAACACCAATACAAGTTCCGGATCGCTGGCCGGAAGACTCGTTTGCGCTGTAACGCGCTGTTGCTGTAGCGATGTGATCAGAGCGTCGAAACGTGGTGTGAGACGTTGCGATTGCCGAGCACGGGTTGGTAGTCGCGCGGCTTCACCCCCTCCCGAGTGAGGGGTGAAGGACCGTCGATCCGTAGGCAACGTCAGGAGAATAGGCCGAGCGGCCCAAACTGCGACGTCACTCATACTTTAGGACGCGCCCGGCTCGTCCATTGATCCAGGCGGGTGCGCACGATCGCCTTCATATCAGGGTCTGGCATCGACAAGATGGCGCGGCGGTCCACGTCGCGAGCGAACTCGTCCACCTCGGCATAGCTTGCACCCACGAGCTTGTCCGCAAGTGTGCGTGGTGCCAGACCGAGGGGACGTCCTGTGTGACGTACCCATTTTTCCAACCACCGCTCGATGCCACTACGGGTTGCCTGTGGCAGAGACAGTCGCAGCTGAAAGCGCCGCCACACAGCGCGATCAAGCAACTCTGGATGGTTAGTCGCCGTGACCACGATGACATAGCTAGGCAAACGGTCGATTTGCAGAAGCAGCGAACTGACCACCCGTTTGATCTCTCCGGTCTCGTGCTCGTCGCCCCGCTCCTTACCGAGAGTGTCGAACTCATCAAGAAAGAGAACGCACTGACGTTGGCGGACCGATTCGAACACCCTTTGGAGCCGCCCCGCTGTCTCTCCGAGGTAGCTCCCGATCAGAGTCTCGTACCTGACAACAACCAGAGGCACCATCGCCTCGGTGGCGATGGCCTCGGCAAGCGACGTCTTTCCACTTCCCGGAGGCCCGACCAGCAGGACCCGGTGTCGCGGCTCCATGCCATAGGACCGCAGTAAGTCGGCTCGATGCTGTTCCTCGACGAGTTCTTCGCTGGCTATGGTCACCGAGCCAGGCAGGATCAGGTCTGCGAATCGTCGCTCGGGCACGATCTCAAGGACCAAATCATCGAATCCGTTCACACGCGCACCATTACCGTTGTTGGTGAGCACGGTGCTGGGCAACGGGTGCGCGATGGCGTCAGCCAACTCACCGGCCAGCACAGCGTGTTTCTTGGAACGCTCCTCGGCGATGAGGGCTTCGACTGTCCGCCGAAAACCGCCCTGGTCACCAGCCACTCCTGACCGAACCAGGGACACAAGGAGGTCGGATCGGGCCATCGCTCCATTCTCACTCAACGAGTCGGCGCCAGGGGGCAATCCTGCACCTGGCTACGCGCCGGACTTCCGCCGCGAGCGCCACTTGGAAGCCAACTCGCGACATGGTGACGCTAGCGCAGTCCTCCACTACCCCACCGTGGTGCCTCGCTCATGAGATGTCTGGGTCCCTATTCGAGTGCACCCCCTGCTTGGCGTCCGACCAGCGCTCGAAGACACCGACGTCGGCGACAAAGCGGACCGAGTCGTCGGGGGCCCACCGGTGCCCAGCCTCTTGAAGGCAGTCGTCGAGGAGCCGGGCAACGGCGTCTTCGTGCTCGATCGGGACATGGACGAGCAACTCGTCGTGGAGGCACAGCACGATCCGTGCGGCCAGGCGCGTGCCGCGGGCTCGCACCGTCACTGCCCAGAGCTTGAACAACTCAGCCGCCGCACCTTGGACGAGAGCATTACGGCCGTAGCGGCCCCTGGCTGCGGCCGCTCCACGGGCTTCGCGCGTCCCCGCCTCGGTGCCATTTACCGGTCCCAGGATGATCAACCTGCCCCCATAGGTTCGCAGGTCCCGGCCGGCCTGGCCGGAGCGTGCGGCGTCGGCTAGGTACCTCATCGCCACGGGGTAGGCGGCCTCGAGGCGGCGCAGTGCCTGCAGGCCGTGGCCGGTGGTCTGGCCGTACATCGCGCCGAGCATCGCGACCTTGGCGGTAGCTCGGTCCACGCCGAGCTGGGCGGCCACAGGCGCGTACATGTCGTCCTCGGCGGTGGCCCGAGCCAGTTGCTCATCCCGCGAGATCGCGGCAAGCACGCGCGGCTCGATCTGACCGAGATCGGCGCG
>Ga0182027_10008403_pt1 | contig 15036 bp, 14 predicted proteins | sample 712E1DmetaG_FD_121300 | JGI IMG/M metagenome (GOLD analysis project Ga0182027, IMG submission 121300) | Permafrost microbial communities from Stordalen Mire, Sweden - 712E1D metaG (Illumina Assembly) | ecosystem: Environmental > Terrestrial > Soil > Wetlands > Permafrost | place: Sweden... | reverse complement strand
TCCCGGCCGCGAAGCGCTCGAACTCCGCAGACCGACCGACGGGCGACGGGCAACGAGCGACGGGCGGCGCGCGCAAGCGCGCTCCGATGTACGATTGAGACAATGCCTGCCACGATGAAAGCACTGGTGAAGAGTAAGCGCGAGCCGGGGTTGTGGCTCGAAGAGGTGCCGATCCCCGAGATCGGAATCAACGATGTCCTCATTCATGTGGACCGCACCGCGATCTGCGGTACCGACGTTCACATCTACGATTGGAACGAATGGGCGCAGAAGACCATTCCGGTGCCGATGGCGATCGGTCACGAGTTCGTCGGCGAGGTCGCTCAGACTGGGTCGAACGTCGCCGACTTCTTCCCCGGCGACCTGGTGAGCGGCGAGGGCCACGTGGTCTGTGGCCGCTGCCGCAACTGCCTGGCGGGACGGCGCCACCTGTGCGCGCGGGCCATGGGCGTGGGAGTGAACCGCCCCGGCGCCTTCGCCGAATACGTCGCCATCCCCATGGCCAACGTGTGGCACCACCACGCGGGCGTGAGCCGCGACATCGCCTGCATCTTCGATCCGTTCGGCAACGCCGTGCACACGGCGCTCTCGTTCCCCGTGCTGGGCGAGGACGTGCTGATCACGGGCGCGGGTCCCATCGGCATGATGGCGGCGGCCGTGGCGCGCCACGCCGGCGCGCGGTTCGTGGTGATCACCGACGTGAATCCGCGTCGCCTCGAACTGGCGAAGGAGTTCGGCGTGTCGCGGGCCGTGGACACGCGCACGACGCCGCTGGCCGAGGTCCAGAAGGACCTGGGCATGATGGAGGGCTTCGACGTAGGACTGGAGATGTCGGGCAGCGAGTCCGCGTTCCGCGAGATGATCGCCAACATGTCGCACGGCGGAAAGATCGCGGTGCTGGGCATTCCGTCGCGCCAGATGTGCGTGGACTGGAACAAGGTCATTTTCAACATGCTCACCATCAAGGGTATCTACGGCCGGGAGATGTATGAGACCTGGTACAAGATGACCGTGATGCTGCAATCGGGGCTCGACCTGAGCCCCGTAATCACGCACCGCTTCCCCTACTCCGAATTCGAAATGGGGTTCGAAGCGATGCATTCCGGCAATGCGGCCAAGGTGATTCTGGAATGGCTCTAAACATGCGTGCGATCCTTTGTTCGTTGCTGCTGTGCGGTTCTCTGGGCGCGGCGACGCCTTATGACTCCGTGAATCCCTTCATCGGCACGGCGGAGGACGGCAACACCTTCCCCGCGGCCACGCTGCCCTTCGGCATGGTGCAATGGGGACCGGACACGCGCCCGGATGGCTGGTATCGCTACGCCGACAAGTCGATTCGCGGCTTCAGCCTCACCCACATCAGCGGCGCCGGATGTCCCATCTACGCCGACGTGCCGATCCTGCCGGGGGACGGGCAGCCGCTGCCGCTCGACCACGCACGGGAGCAGGCGCACCCGGGCTATTACGCCATCGGCTTTGCGGACGGCATGCGCGTGGAGCTTGCCGCGGCGGCGCGCGCGGGCATCGGCCGCTTCACCTTTCCGGCGGGCGCCGTCCCAACGCTCTACCTCAACGCCGGCGGCAGCGCCACCCAGCGCAAGCAGGACTCCGCCACCTTCGAAGTCCGGGGCAAGGACGGCCTGGCCGGAGTCGTCCGCAGCGGCGGCTTTTGCACCATGGACGACGATTACGCGCTGTATTTCGCGATCCGGTTCGACAGGCCCGTCGCGGCCTATGGCGCCTGGGCCGGCCACGCCGCCGGGGCGTCGGTCACGTTCCCGCCCGGCGGCGGCCCGCTTCTGGTGAAGGTGGGGATCTCGTTTGTCAGCGTCGCGAACGCGGAAGCGAACCTCGACGCGGAGATCGCCGGCTGGGACTTCGACGCCGTCCACGCCCAGGCGAAGGCGGCGTGGAGCCAACTGCTCAACCGCGTCGAGGCAGAGGGTGGAACGGCCGATGAGCGCACAATCTTCTACACCGGCTTCTACCACATGATGCTGGCCCCGAACCTGTTCAGCGATGGGAACGGCCAGTACCGCGGCTTCGACGGCGAGGTGCATCGCGTGGAGGCAGGCCACGCGCAGTACGCGAACTTCTCCGACTGGGACATTTACCGCAACACGGTCCAGTGGTACGCGCTCCTGGTTCCGGGCCAGACCAGCGACATGATGCAGTCGCTGGTGCGCGACGCCGAGCAGAGCGGCCGGCTGCCGCGCTGGCCGGTGGCCGACGACACCTCGTACGTGATGGGCGGCGATTCGTCGGCCATTCTGCTGTCGACCGCCTATGCGTTCGGCGCGCAGTCGTTCGACACCGCATCCGCGCTGCGGTCCATGATCATGGGAGCGACCGAGCCTGGCGTTGGTCCGCACGGGAAGGCCGAGCGGCCGGGGCTGGCGGATTATCTGAAGCTCGGCTATGTGCCGCTGGGCGGCGACGTCCCCGAATACGCGGCCTCGGTGACGCTGGAGTATGTGAGCGCTGATTTCGCCGTCTCGCGTTTCGCCACCGCGCTGGGCGATCAGGCGGCGGCGGCGCGCCTGCTGCGGTCCTCCGAGAACTGGCGCAACCTGTTCGATCCGGAAACGCACTTCATTCGCCCGCGCTCGAGCGACGGCAAGTTTCTGGAGGGCTTCGATGCGGACCGTATGCTGCCGCACCACACCAATTGGGACACCAAGAACCAACTCGGTTTCGAGGAGGGCTGCAGTTGGCAATACACCTGGATGATCCCGCACAACTACGCCGGGCTGTTCCGGGCGATGGGCGGGAACGAAGTGGTCCTGCCGCGGCTGGACAAGTTCTTCGAGAAGGTAACGGGCTGGGGTTTCCCGAACTTCACGGTGGCCAACGAGCCCGATTTCGTCGCGCCCTTCGCCTACGTCTGGGCCGGCGCGCCGTGGAAGACGCAGGAGGTTGAGGATCGCATCCGCCGCGAGGCCTTCGGCACCACTCCCGCGGGTCTGCCTGGGAACGACGACCTCGGCGCCACCTCCGGCGTGTACGTGTGGGACGCGCTGGGTCTCTATCCGGTGATTCCCGGAGTGGGCGGCCTCGCGCTGGGGACGCCCATGTTCCGGCGAGCCGTCATGCCCATGGGCGAGGGCCGCAGCCTCGAGATCGTTTCGCGCGGCGAGGGCATTTACGTGCAGTCGGTGAAGCTCAACGGCAAGCCGTACCCGAGCGCGTGGCTGCCGCTCGCGGCGCTCGCCGCCGGGCGGAACCGGCTGGAGTTCGTCCTGGCGAAGCAGCCGAACAAAGAGTGGGCCACCGGGGCGGCCGACCTGCCACCGTCCTTCGAGTAGCCTCTACTCCTCGCGCAGAGCGGTCATGGGGCTGAGGGCGGCGGCCAGCGGCGTTGCTGCGCCATCGGTGGTCAGTTACCGAACCGCGCGCGTCAGCAAGCGGACAAGTGAAATAATGTTCGAGTGAAGCTTCCCGACTCCAGCCACCTCGTCGTTCTCCTCAAAGTAGTGGTGTTCGTGTTCCTCGGGGTGGCGGGCGAGGTCATGTTCGGCCAGCTCTTCTGGCAGTTGATGGAGCCCCGCATCTTCCTCGTCGCCGCGCTTTCGGTGTTCGCGGCGGCCGCGGTGGCGAACGCCTTGGCCTTGCGCATCTGGGAGCGGGGGAACCTGCTCGATGTCGGCTTCGCCTGGAACGCGGCGGCGGTGCGCAACCTGCTGCTCGGCCTCGCGGGCGGTATCGTCTCGGCAATCATCGTGATCTTCGGCCCGGTTCTCGAAGGCGCGGCGGAGGTGGTTCGAGCCGGTCCCGCGGTCGAACCCGGCAGCGTGGTGTTCATGCTCGTGGTGCTGGTCTTCGGCGCCATCGGCGAGGAGATGCTTTTCCACGGCTACGGCTTCCAGGTGCTCATGGGCGTGCTCGGCCCGGTAGCCACCATTCTGCCGGTAAGCATCGTTTTCGCCTTGGCGCACGCCGGCAACCTGAACGTCACCAATCTGGCATTGCTGAACACGGCGCTGTGGGGAGTGCTGTTCGGAGTCGCGTTCTGGCGCAGCGGCGACCTGTGGCTGCCCATTGGCCTCCACCTGGGGTGGAACTGGGCGCTGCCGCTCAGTGGCGCGAACCTCAGCGGCTTTACAATGAATGTGACGGGCTACGCGGTCCAGTGGCGCCCTGGCTACGACCGCTGGAGCGGCGGAGCCTACGGCCCGGAGGGAGGTCTCGTAAACACCGGGGTCTTGGTCCTGCTGTTTCTGTGGCTCATTTTCAAGGCCCCCGTCAAACGGCAAACCCCGTTTCTGCTTCGGGAGCGCTGGGACGATATCGGATGGCAGGAGCAGCCATCCGGGGAGTAACCGATGCGCCATTCGCTGCCGCTGATTCTCGTCTCGATAGCTTCGGTCTGCGCGGTCACGGCCTCCGCCGAGAAACTCACCGACCAGCAGCGCATCGAGCTCGTGCGCGGGCTGTCTTCCGAATACGCCAAGGCCAAGGTCGAGCTTCCGCGCTCGAAACAGGCCCTGGCCGTCGATCCCCAGGGCGCGTACGACCGCAATACGTGGGCCGAGGCCGCTCGCCAATACGGTCCGGCGGCGCGCGTCGGCGACATGGTGCAGCTCACCAGCATCGACATCCAGAGCGACCGCATTGTCTTCCTCATCAACGGCGGCTTCAACGCCAACAAGAGCAGGTGGTTCAACCACGTTCAGGTCGGCATGGGGGGCTCGACGTCCCCCGTCTCGCAATCTAAGAACTCGAACGCGCCGGCAGGAACCTCCATCGTCCTGATGTTCAAGGCCCCGGTGCCCCCGGTCAAGCCGGAGGAGATCAAGAAGATGCTCTCCACGGTTCTGGATTTCGAAAAACACTCAGCCACGCAGACCTTTCTCGAGAGCCTTCCGCCGGAGATGCAGCAGGCGGTAAAGGACAAGCGCGTGGTGGTGGGCATGGACCGTGACGAGGTGCTGGCCGCCGTGGGCAAGCCGGTGCGCAAAGTCCGCGATCTCCAGGATGGCGACGAGACCGAGGACTGGATCTACGGCGCGGCCCCGGGCAAGATCGTCTTTGTCACCTTCAAGGATGCCAAGGTGGTCAAGGTTCGCGAAGATTACGCCGGCCTGGGCAGTTCGGCTCCGCACCTCGACCCGCCACGATAAAGGCGCAAGCGGACGCGCGTGCCTACCCGACCAGCACCGAAGTGCAGTGCGCGCAACGCCGCGCGCCGATCGGAATCTCGGTCAGGCATTCCGGGCACTTCTGGGTCGCCGGGGGCGCCGGCTCCTCCTTCGGAATCAGCCGGTCCGTGACCGCTTTCATGGGGATTACGATCACGAAGTACACCACCGTGGCCACCAACAAAAACGACACGAGCGCGTTGATGAACTCGCCATAGAGAAACTTGCTGTTGTTCACCGTGAAGGTGAGGCCCGCAAAGTCGGGCTTGCCGACGATAGCGGCGATCAACGGCGTCAGCAGGTTTTTCACGAACGCCGCGACCACCCCGCCAAAAGCCGCGCCAATCACCACCGCCACGGCCAAATCGATCACATTGCCCCGGAACAGGAAGTCCTTGAACCCTTTGAGCATGAGTCCACTCTACCCTACCGGCATCTCCTGCCGGGCGAGCGGCGACGGCAGCCGGCCGACAAACTCGCCGATCCGCCGCACCGCTTCCATCAAGTTTTCGAGCGACGCCGCGTAGCTGAAGCGCACGTAGCCGTCGCCGTATTCGCCGAAGGCCGTCCCGCTGAGGCAGGCCACCCCCGCCTCGTGCAAAAGCCGGTGGGCCATCTCGCGTGAACCCAGTCCGGTTCCTTCGATATTTGGGAATGCATAAAACGCGCCGCCCGGAAGCGCGCAGCGGAAGCCGGGGATCGAGTTGAGGCCCGCACAGAAGTCGTCGCGGCGGCGCCGGAACTCGGCAATCATGCGCTCGGCCTCCTCCTGCGGACCGTCCAGCGCCGCGATGGCCGCGCGCTGCGAGAAGCTGGCGGTGCAGGAGTTGGAGTTCACCATCAGCTTGTTCACCGATTCGGCCAGCCACTCCGGCATCACGCCGTACCCCATGCGCCAGCCCGTCATGGCGTACGTCTTCGAGAAACCATCCAGAATAATCGTCTGCTCCTTCATCTCCGGGAAGCTGGCCACCGAGACCGGCGCCTCCTCGTACCACATGCGCGAGTAGATTTCGTCCGAGAGCACCATCAGGTCGCGGCCGCGCACCAGATTCGCGATGGCCCGCACATCCTCGGCCGGAATCACCCCGCCGGTCGGGTTCTCCGGCGAATTGAGAATCACCAGGCGCGTGCGCTCGTTGATCTTCGAGCGCAGCAGGTCCAGATCGAGCGAGAAGCCGCGTTTCTCGATCAGGGGCATCGGCACCGGCACGCCGCCCGCGAAGCGGATCATAGATTCGTAAATCGGAAAACCGGGGTTGGGATAAATCACCTCATCCCCGTGGTCCACCAGCGCCAGGATCGAGAAGAAGATGATCGGCTTGCCGCCCGGGACCACGCACACGTTCTCGGGACCCACCGAAATGGCGCGCGTCCGCGAGACGTAGCCCGCGATGGACTCCCGCACGTCGGGGAAGCCCTGCGTGGGGCCGTAGTGCGTCCAGCCGTCGTCGAGCGCCTTCTGAGCGGCTTCGATGATGTGGTGGGGCGTGGGGAAATCGGGCTCGCCGATCTCAAGGTGAACGATGTCCCGTCCTTGCGCTTCGAGCTTGCGCGCCTGCAACAACACATCGAAGGCCGTTTCGACCCCGATGCGGCTCATCCGTTCCGCCTGTCTCATTTGTCCTTCTTCCTGAAATACGGTACACCGTTTCGCGCCTCGGCCAGCTCGACCGGGTCGTCGATCGAAACCCGGTCTCCCAGGATTCGCCCGGTAACCCGCGATCCGTCTTCCCTAACCACGATGGCGATCTGGTAGGGCGCCTCGCTCACATACGCCTCCGGCGCCGAGTGGACGACCGTTTCCGTGTAGACTCTCATGCCGCCCTCAGAATGGTCACCACAGCGCTCGCGCCCGAGCCGCCCAGGTTCTCGGCCAGGCCCAGTTCATGCCGCCCAAGTTGCATCTCGCCGGCCTCGCCGCGAATCTGCAGAGCAACGTCGCAGATCTGTCCCACGCCCGTCGCGCCTACCGGATGCCCCTTGGCTTTGAGCCCGCCGCTGGCGTTCACCGGGAGCAGCCCCGAGGGCAGCGTGCAGCCTTCCGAGGTGTAGCGGCCGCCCTGGCCGCGCGGCGCGAAGCCCAGGTCCTCCAGCGCGATAATCTCGGCGATGGTGAAGCAGTCGTGCAACTCGGCGAACTCGATCGCGCGCGGGCCCACGCCCGCCATCTTGTAAGCCTGCTCGGCCGCGCGTTTCACCGCGGGGAAGGTAGTGATGTCGGCCTTTTCTTCCAGCGCGAAGCGGTCGGAGGTCTGCGCCACCGCGGCGATGCGCACCGGTCTGGCGGTAAACTCCGCCGCCCGCTCCAAAGGAGCCAGCAGGACCGCGGCCGCGCCGTCGCTCACCAGCGAGCAATCGTAGACTGTCAGCGGATCGGCCACCGGCTTGCCGGCCAGCGCCTGCTCGAGCGAGATCACCTTGCGCATGTGCGCGTACGGGTTGCGAGCTCCGTTGGCGTGGTTCTTGACCGCCACCGCTGCCAGGTCCTCCCGCCGCGTGCCGAAATCGTGCATGTGCCGCCTGGCGATCATGGCGAACAGCGCCGGGAAGGTCGCGCCGGCCTTCATTTCTCCCGCGACATCGCCGGCGGAGGCCAGGATCTCCGCCACGCGCGGGGTCGCCTGGCACGTCATCTTCTCGACGCCGGTGACCAGGACGACGTCGTAGATGCCGGCCGCCACGGCCGCCCAAGCGTGGAAGAAGGCGGTTCCACCCGAGGCGCAGGCGGCCTCGAAGCGGGTGGCCGGGATTCCCTCCAATCCCAGGCTCTGGCCGATGTAGGGCGCCAGGTGGTTCTGGCCCACGAAGGCGGGCCCGGCGAAGTTACCCAGATAGAAAGCCCCAACCTGCGACGCCCGCACGTGCCCGTTTTCGAGGCACTTGCGGCCCGCCTCGACGGCCAGGGAGCGCAGGTCGCGATCAGGGAAGGCGCCAAACGGGGTTTTGCCGAGACCGATGACCGCAACTGGCCTCATACTACAATCAGGATAGCGCCATAATGCTGGGAAGGCTGATCCAACACCAACGCTTTGCCTGCTCGCGGCGGGTGGGACCTCCACGATCCGGCCTGCCTGAGCGTCATTACGTTGTAGGCGCATGTCCAGCTTGGTGTGGCCCATCATGAACGAAGCGGTCGAGCCGGTACTAGCGGACTCGCTGGAGCGCCAGAACCGCTTCATTTCTGAGAACTTACGCCGTATCTTCCTGCTGGTCTACCGGATGGTGGGCAACGTCGCCGACGCGCAGGATCTGACCCAGGAAGTCTTCGTCAAGGCTCTCCAGCGCCGCGACCAGCTCAAAGACGAGCAGAAAGCCGCGCACTGGCTGTCGCGCATCGCCACCAACACCGCCATCGACTTCCTGCGGCACCACGGGCGCATCGCTTTTTGCGAGTTGGACGACATGCCGGAGCGCGCGGGCAGCTCGCCCATGGAAAGCCCGGAGGCCCGGCTGCTGCGGGCCGAGCGCGAGGCCATTCTCGAGGGTGGCCTGGACACCCTCACGGCGCGGGAGCGTGCCGCCTTGCTGCTGAGGGACGTGGAAGGGCTTTCGGCGGAAGAGGTAGCGCGCCACATGGCCTGTTCGAAGGCCACGGTGCGCTCGCACATCGCCAATGCGCGGGTGAAGTTCCGCCGCTACATGAGCAGGAGGAAAGCGTGAAACACCCGGCGGAAACAGCGCTCGCGCTCTACGCCGGCGGGGATTCGGCCTGGTGGACCCGGCTTGGAATCGCGCGCCACGTGCGGCAGTGCGACCTCTGCCGCCGCCAGGTGGAGGCGTTCCGCGAAGTTTGCGACGTGCTGGGAGCGGAGCGGGAAGAGCTGCCCCGCGGCCTGGAGTGGGGCGAGGCTGCCGCCGCGATGCGGGCCAACATCCGGCTGGGGCTTGCCGCCGGCGAGTGCGTCGCCGAGCCGCCCGAGCCGAAGCGCAGTCCGTGGCGGCCGGCATTGGCGCTCCCGATTCTGTTGGTGATCGTGGCCGGCGTGATTCTCGAAAGCCTTCCACCGGCGGCGAACCACGCGACGGCGCCGCAGCGGATGGACGGTGCGCTGGTCCTCGACGCCAGCCCGGCGGGAATCGGCGTGGAGCGCGATGGCCGCGGTTTCGAGCTATTGCGGCCCGCGGCGGCCGAAAGCGTAGAAGTTTCGGTGCGAGGTGACTCCGTCCGCACCCGGTATGTCGACGGCGAGACGGGGCAGGTAACGATCAGCCATGTTTACGCGGAATAGTACGCTGTGGGCGCTGGTGGGCGTTGTGGCGGCCTGGGGACAGGCGCCGCAGCCCGCTAGCTCGGTGAAGGTCAACTTCCCCGCCGATTCACCCGTGGCGCTGGTTTCCGCCGATTGGGGCGAATCGAGGACCGAGGCGCGGGGCGGCGCCCTGCTGCTCGACCTTCACACCTCGCTTTCGCTGCGCAACACCACGCAGGCGCGTATCCGCGGCGTCACGCTGCTGGTTCAGGCGCAGGAAGTCACGCCGGGGGGCAAAGCCTCGGTGACGGTGCCGAGCGTGGATATCGGGCCAGGCGACACGTTCCCCATCCGCGTTGACCTGCGGCTGCTGCGCCCCATGTTCGGCGGCGGCGCGCTGGCCGAAATCACACTCGATGGCGTGCTGTTCGAGGATCTTTCCTTCTACGGTCCGAACCGGCTGAACTCGCGGCGCGCGATGACGGTATGGGAGATGGAGGCGCGGCGGGACCGCCGCTACTTCAAATCCATTCTCGAGGCGCGCGGGACCGAAGGTCTGCGGCAGGAGGCGCTAGCCACGCTGGCGCGGCTTTCGGCACGGCCGCAGCTCGACGTGCAGGTGATCCCGCGCGGGCGCACCACCACGGTAGCGAGCGCCCAGGAGCGGCCCATCGAGTTCGTCTGCCTGCACCTTCCCGACGCCCCGCTCGAGCCGATCGGCGGTCTGGCCCGCGTGGTGGGAGGCGAGGCGCGCGCGCCGAAGATCGACGTGGTGAACCGCTCCAGCCGGCCGGTCCGCTACTTCGAAATCGGCTGGATCATCAAGGATCGCCAGGGACGGGAGTTCCTGGCCGGCTCGGTGCCCGCCACGGACTCCGGATTGCGCCTGGCGCCCGGGGCCACCAGCCAGGTCGCCGAAGGCGCCGCTTTGCGGTTCTCGCGCGCCGCCGGCCAGCCGGTGGACATCGAGAGCATGACCGCTTTCGTCACCCAGGTCGAGTTTGCCGATGGCACGCTCTGGATCCCGAGCCGCGCGGCCCTGGATTCCCCGCGCTTCCGCGCCGTCCTGGCGCCCTCGCCCGAACAGCAGCGCCTCGCCGATCTCTACCGCAAGAAGGGCCTAGCCGCCCTGGTGGCCGAGCTGAAGAAGTTCTAGGGGGCTGGCCGGGGTCCGCTCCCTCACGGTCGCGGTTCGGTACGGGGGCGCCACTCCGAACCGCGCGCGTAAGCAAGCAGACCCCATCCGGTTGCTTTCCCGCCCCGTCCCTGCTAAATTGGGCAGTCTTTCGCTTTGCGCTGACCGCTGTGAAACCCTTCGAAGGAGCGGGCCGTTGAGAATCATTGTTCTTGTCAAGCAGGTGCCGGATACCAAGAACGTCACCGGCGAGGTGATGAAGGCGGATGGCACGGTCAATCGCGGCGCGCTGGCCGCCATCTTCAACCCCGAGGACCTCAACGCCCTCGAAATGGGCCTCGAAATGAAGGAGCGCTTCGGCGGCGAAGTCATCGTCCTCACCATGGGGCCGCCGCGCGCCGCCGACATTCTGAAGGACTCCCTGTGCCGGGGCGCCGACCGCGTCATCCTGCTCAGCGACCGCCGCTTCGCCGCATCCGACACGCTGGCCACCTCCTACACCATCGCGCAGGCGATCGCCTCGCACTTGGCGCCGTTCGACGTGGTGCTGTGCGGACGGCAGGCCATCGACGGCGACACCGCCCAGGTGGGGCCGCAGGCCGCCGACAAACTGGGCATCGCGCAGGTGACTTACGCCGACAAGATCCTGAGCTTCGACGGAACCAAACTCACCATCCGCCGCGACCTCGGCCGCGCGCAGGAAGTGGTGGAGGTGGCGCCGCCGGTGCTGCTCACCGTCCCGAAATCGGCCAATGCGCCGCGCTGGCCGAATGCGCGGCTGCTGCTGAAATACCGGCGGGCGCGCTCGGCCTTCGAGGTCGAAGCCGAGGCCAAGGCACAGAACCGCTCGGTGGACGAGCTGGTCGGCGGGCTGCGCCAGAGGGGACTGTTCGTCGAGACCTGGGGCGCCGAGGACATCGGCGCGGACCTGGCTCGCATCGGCATCTCCGGCTCGCCCACCAAGGTCAAGAAGGTCGAGAACGTGGTCCTGACCGGCGCTAACTTGAAGCTGTTTTCCGCAGATGACAACGGCGTCCGCGACCTCATCAATGAATTGATCGACGAGAGGACATTCGGCTGATATGTCGCAGCACGGTGATGTTTGGGTTTTCGCGGAAGTGGACGAGGGCAGGGTCGCCGATGTCTCGCTCGAGCTGTTAGGCAAGGGCAAGGAACTGGCGACGACGCTCGAAGTCCGGCTCGGTGCGGTCATCCTGGGGCACGGGGCGAAGAAGCTCGCGGACAAGCTGTTCGCGCACGGGGCCGACGTGGTCTACTCGGCCGAGGACGAGCGGCTGGCGCAATACACCACGCTGCCCTTCGCGAGCGTGCTCACGGAGCTGATCCGGGAGAAGAAGCCGGAGATCGTCCTCTACGGGGCATCGCCCGTGGGACGCGACCTGGCGCCACGAGTGGCCTCGGCACTCAAAACGGGCCTGACCGCGGATTGCACCGACCTGCAGATCGGCACCTATGAATCGGGCGGGCGTCTCTACCAGCACAAGCTGCTGCAGATTCGTCCGGCCTGGGGCGGCAACATCATCGCCACCATCGTCAGCCCGGACGTGCTGCCGGAGATGGCCACGGTCCGCGAAGGCGTCATGCACATCCCCGAGCCGGTCGCGGGCAGGACTGGCGAACTGATCGACGTGCCGGTGACGCTCGATGCCGAGAGCGCCGCCGTGAAGGTGCTGGAACGCCACACGCACCCCCGCCGGGTAGACCTGAAGGCCGCCAACATCATCGTCTCGGGCGGATACGGCGTGGCGAGCCCGGACGGCTTCCGGCTGGTGGAGGAACTGGCGGAGGTGCTGGGCGGCACGGTCGGCGCCTCGCGCGCGGCCGTGGACGCCGGCGTCATCCATCATGATCACCAGGTGGGCCAGACCGGGACCACGGTGCGGCCCAAGCTCTACATTGCCTGCGGAATCTCGGGAGCGGTGCAGCACCGCGCGGGCATGGAGGAATCGGCCAAGATCCTGGCCATCAACTCCGACCCGAGCGCGCCCATCTTCGGTATCGCGCATTACGGCATCGTCGGCGATTGCCGCGAAGTGATTCCGCGCATCATCAAGGCGCTGAAGGGCAAGCTGTAGGAGTTGGCCAGGTTTTGGTCCAGAGGTTTCTAGGGAGAGCGACGTGGAGAACTTCTTTACAGACAACGCCGACATTCAGTGGCACTTCAACCACCTGGACTACCAGGAAGTGGTGGGGGCGATCGAGGACGGCTACACCCAGGCGAGCCAGTTCGATGACGCGCCGCTTTCCTATGACGACGCCGTGATCGGCTACCGCACCGTGCTCGAGATGGCGGGCGCCATCGCGGCCAAGGAGATCGCGCCGCTGGCGGCCGACGTGGATCGCGAGGGCGCGCATTTCGAGAACGGCCAGGTGACCTACGCCAAGGGCACCCAGCGCGCCATGGAGATCCTCTCCAAGGCCAACCTGCTGGGCTTCACGCTGCCCCGCCGCTACGAGGGGTTGAACTTCCCCGGCCTGCTCTACAGCGTGGCCATCGAAATGGTTTCGCAGGCGGATGCCAGCCTGATGAACCTGTTTGGCCTGCAAGACATCGCGGAGACCATCCACGAGTTTGGCGACGACGTTCTCAAGGATCGTTACCTGCCCCAGTTCGCCACCGGCAAGGTCACCGGCGCCATGATTCTGACCGAGCCGGACGCCGGCTCCGACCTGCAATCCGTGCGCCTGAAGGCCGTCCCCGAGGCGGATGGCTCATGGCGGCTGTTCGGCGTCAAGCGATTCATCACCAACGGCTGCGCCGACGTGAGCCTGGTGCTGGCGCGGTCCGAGGAAGGCAGCATCGACGGCCGTGGCCTTTCCATGTTCGTGTGCGAGAAGGGGCCGGAACTGGTGATCCGGCGCATCGAGCACAAGCTCGGCATCCACGGCTCGCCGACCTGCGAGCTACAGTTCAACGGCGTGCCCGCGCTTCTGGTGGGACAGCGGCGGCTGGGTCTGATCCGCTACGTCATGTCGCTGATGAATGGCGCCCGCGTGGGCGTCGCCTGCCAGGGAATCGGGATCGCGCAGGCGGCCTACGAGGAAGCGTTGCGGTACGCCCGCAAGCGGGTCCAGTTCAAGCATCCGATCATCGATTTCCCGGCGGTCTACGACATGCTGGCGCGGATGAAGTCCCGGATCCAGGTGGCGCGCGCCATCACCTATGAAGCCAGCCGGCTGGTGGACCTGCGCCGGGTCCTCGAGATTCGGGAAGCGGCGGGCGACGTGGCGGTTCGGGCGCGGCTCAGAGAGGTCTCTTCCGGCGCCGCCTTGCTGACGCCCATTGCCAAAGCCTACGCCTCCGAGATGGCCATCGAGGTCACCTATGACGCCATACAGATCCACGGCGGCACCGGCTATATGCAGGAGTTCAGCGTGGAGCGCCTGGCGCGCGATGCGCGCATCACCACCATCTATGAGGGGACCACGCAACTTCAGGTGGTGGCCGCCAGCGTGGGCATTATGAGCGGCACGATGGGCAATTACCTCACCGTTCTGGGCGAGCGCGCCTTCCGGCCCGAGTTGATGAAGCTGGCGTCGCTGGCGCGCGAGAGCCGCGAGCGGTTGGCCTATTCCGCGATGTTCCTCAAGAACATGAACGACCGCACCTACAGCGAGTTGGTGGCCCGGCGGCTGGTCGATATGGCTTCGGACGCTTTGGGGGCCCATCTGCTGCTGGTGCAGGCGGAGAAGGATCCTGCGCGCACGCCGCTAGCGGCCAAAGTGTTCGCCGACGTCATGCCGCGCCTGCGGATGCAGGCCGATTACATCACCAGCGGCGACAAGCTCGTGATCGAGCAGCGCGAAGCGCTGCTGTAGTCTATCGCGTGAACCGGGTGGCTTTGCGCGCGGCGTCCCGCTCAAGCGCCAGTTCGATCAGCCGGTCGATTAGAGCGGCGTAGGGAAGGCCGGCCGCCTCCCACATTTTCGGGTACATGCTGATCGACGTGAAGCCCGGAATGGTGTTGATCTCGTTGATGTACAGGCGCGAGGTCGAGGCCTCCAGAAGAAAATCGACGCGCGCCATTCCCTCGCACTCCACGGCGCGGTAGCACTCCACCGCCAGCCGCCGCACTTCCTCGGTCGTTTCCGGCGGCAGATCTGCGGGCAGCACCGTGCCGGCCAGGTCCAGAAGGTACTTGTCCTCGTAGTCGTAGAAATCGCGCGAAGGCAGAATCTCGCACGGGACAGCGGCCTCGGGGTTCTCATTGCCGAGCACCGAGCACTCGATTTCGCGTCCCACGATTTCCCGCTCGACCACGATCTTGCGGTCATACTCAGCCGCCAGGCGCATCGCGCGCTCGAGCTCTTCGCGATGGCGCGCCTTCGAGATTCCCACCGACGACCCCAGGTTCGCCGGCTTCACGAACACCGGGTATGCCAGCTCGCGCTCGACCGCTTCGGCATCCAGCCGCTCCCGCGTGAGGATGACGTACTCGACTACCGGCAGGCCGCGCTCGCGGCACAGCCGCTTCGTGACTTCCTTATCCATCGAGACCGCCGAGGCCAGAACGCCGGCGCCCACGTACGCCAGGCCGGCCAGCTCAAG
>Ga0182027_10008401_pt1 | contig 15039 bp, 12 predicted proteins | sample 712E1DmetaG_FD_121300 | JGI IMG/M metagenome (GOLD analysis project Ga0182027, IMG submission 121300) | Permafrost microbial communities from Stordalen Mire, Sweden - 712E1D metaG (Illumina Assembly) | ecosystem: Environmental > Terrestrial > Soil > Wetlands > Permafrost | place: Sweden... | reverse complement strand
GCTGGTCTTTCCTTCGCCGTCCTCCGCGCTGGTCACCAAGATCGCGCGCGGATCCTTCTGTTCCGTCAGGCGGTGGCGCAAGGCACGGAAACCGGCCGCGCGGGTGGTGGCCTCAGGCTGCAGGACCGACAGATGCGGATCGATTTTCGCCGGCAGCGTAAACCGGCTCACCATGATCCGCGGAAGGGCGACCTCAAGCCCCGCAGAGGGCTGCGTGGCGCGAGTCGCCTGCCCGCCCACGGCGACGTTTGCCGACCGCTGCTCCGTTGGAGCCACCGCTTGCACCAAACCGGCCGGAGCGGCCGCGGGGCCAGCCCCCTTCGGTGCAGATGCAGTCGCCGTAGCGGGCTGCTCCGGCATTGGGTGGCTGCGCTGGGGCGCCCCAGAAACGGCCTGCGACGATTCGGGTGACGGCGCCTGGGCGTCCTGACGGTGCCCATAAGTAGGCGTATTTTCTCTTCTCTGCTCAGACATGCTGATGTCGCGCGGGTGGAGGTGTCCAGGGCCGACGCCCGGCTATGATTATGGCACGCCGGACCACGGCCTGACCAGGCGGAACAGCTCGCCATGGGTCAGGCGTTCTGCGTACAGCCATGCACGGAACTTCTCCCAGCGAATGGCAAGGGTCATCGCGGCCCCATCGGCAGCCATCGGGTCCACTGCTCCAGGCTACCGAATTGCAGGCCCGAGCGGCGGACCCCCGCAGCGATAGTGGGCAGGGCCACCAAGGCATGGGGAGACGAGTCGTGCAGCAGGATCAGATCGCCACCCCGCAGCGGTCGGGCTGCGAACCAATCGGCGAGATGCACCGCCGAGGGCTGGGCGAAGTCCTTGGGATCCACGTTCCAGAGCACGATAGTTTGTTGCAGCGACCAGATGAGAGGCAGGTCGGCGGGCCGCAATTTTCCATGCGGCGGGCGATAGAGGCGCACAGGATGGCCCAGGATCTCCCGAAGAAGGCGGCTCGCGGCTCGAACCTCCCGGTGCATTCCCAGGGTGGAAGTGTGAACGGGATCAGGGTGCGAGTTGGAATGGTGGCCAACGACGTGCCCTTCCGCCTCAATCCTCCGCACGATCTCGGGGTGCTTCTCGGCCCTTTGGCCGACCACGAAGAAGGTGGCCTTGATCGCTTCCTTGGCAAGGACATCGAGCAGACGCGGGGTTAGTTCCGGGTGGGGGCCGTCGTCGAAGGTGACACACACACAGCGGGAAGAACGTGGGCCTTGGGTGACAAACAGGGCCCGCGGCAGAGCGATGCCTAGCGCGCGACGTGCCATTTGGCGGATGCGGGAGGGGCGGACTTGAGTATCTTGGGGGAACAGGATGGACAAGGCTCCATATTATCCCATAATGCGCCTGAATTGACTTGCCATGAATTCCTGGGCCAGGTGTTCCGCACGTCGCAGGATGCGGGGGGCGGAGATTGCGCCCGGCATCCGCTTCGCTTCTGCCGGGCGCAGAAGGGCCCAAAGACGCCGGGGGGCTGGTTGACGCGGTCGCGCTGGTGATCGGAAAGGCCCCCACCTCCTCGGGGGCTCGGGACATTGGGCTGGTGGCTGACGGGCCTGGTCGTCTGTGCGGCCTTGCACGCACAGGGGCCAGGCGCCAGATCAGCTGCTGTCCCACGGCGAGCAGTCGAGGCGAGCCAGGTCGTCGTTCATCTCGTCGATCAAACGACTGATGGTGCGGGTGATGTCCCGGCCTCTGTCCCGACCATAGCTGCACAGCTGCCTGTAGAGAAAGAGCGTCAGCAAATTGAACCCGGCGAAGAAGAGCCAGAATATGGCCTGTATGCCGACCGCATCGTGGACGAAGACGTGCTCGAAGTACCAGCGCGTGACCCACTGGTGGAATCCAGTGTTTTCGATGTGCCAGCGGCCACGAGCAATGGCCAGCACCTGCCGCGGAGACAGGCGTGTCGCAGCCACGCCGGTAGTGACCATGCACCAGGTGTGTGATGGCTTGCTCGGCTGCGCTTGATCCTTCACCACAGCCCGTACCACACGAATCGGGCCGTCGTACGTGCTCAGGGTCGTGATGTCCCGGCAGTCCCACAATTCAAGCCGCTCTCCGCGCTTTTTGTCGTCGAAGACCTCATGCGGTGGTTGCTTGTCCCAAATGGTGAGGGCTTCCTTGAGCGGCTCGTCGCCATTCTTGCGGGCGATGATGACGGCGCTCATACGCAGTTGTTTGACCACAGTCAGGAAAGGACCGTTCGGGTACAGACCGTCGGCGACGACTACCTGCAGCCAGCTGTGGGTTTGCTTGACCCGGCGTAGAAGCCGGATGGCAGCCGTCAATTCACCTTCGTCTTCGTTGTTCTTGGCCGCGCCCCGCGGCCGCAAGTCGTACGGCAACAGTGGCTCGATGTCGAGTGCCATGTCGAATCGTTCGTCAATAAGCATGGCGACCGCATAGCGGTGGTAGTACTGCTCCTGCTCGACGACAGTGCCATCGCGCTGTTCGACCCGCACATGCCGGACCAGGCATCGGTCGCAGTGACGGTTGTACGAGCAGATGGCCTCCCAGCCGTCGATAGCAACCGTGTGCAAGGCTCCGTGCCACCCTTCCCGGAAGACCTTGTTGCGCTCGGCTTTCTCGACGATTCCGACTGACAGCCTTCGTACCGTCGCCACATCCATCCTGCGCAGAGCGCGGCTCAACGTGTCGGCCGATCCGATGACCTCGCCGTCGGGCGGCGCGCCGATCAGTCGCCGAAACGGCTTCTCTCGAAGTTTGGGCTCCAGCGCGTTGAAGCTGCGGGTGCGCAGCAGCCCGCAGAAAAAGACGGCAGCCGCCACGAAAGCCGGCGAGACCTTCGGTTCCCGCCGCTTGTCTCGCACCGACTCGAATCCTTCCCGCAGATCGAAGACCTTGCGGCCGTAGGCGACCAAAGCGCGCAGTCGACCTTGCCCAAATGCATCGGGCCCCGGCACGCCCGGGCCTATCGCGGCTTGACCGTCAGCGCGATACGCCACGCCAGCCTTTTGGGCGTCCCCGTCGTTTGGGCGGGGGCAATGGATTGCCGGGCGGGTATGGCTTGAGCAACGACAATCCCAACTGCTCCGCCAGCTCCAGTTCTTCCTTGGCTATCTTGGCTAACTCCACCTTGAGTTCACGAAATCGACGATAGCGTTGGACGCCGTGCTGAACCTCCATCTCATCCCCAGCAGGCACATGAACCTGCCGCATCTGGCCTCCCTGACTGGCACTCAAGTACCTCGACTCATGCAGCTCACCACGAGCGCATTTGCAGCCCGCAACCCCACAGACGCGAGCGCGGGTGCCGAATGTGCCGCGAACGAGGGGACCTGGTTCACCGACCAGGTCGTCAATCTGCTGCTGGTGTTTTTCTGCCGCCTGGCGGAGGCGCAGGCGGAGACGACTGGTGTGCTCAGCCATGGCGAATAGATATCACGCCTGGCACATGTTAACAAGCTATATCTGTGCCAGTTTTCGACCACAGCCCAGGCTCGGGAATCGCCCCCGGCGATTCCTGAGCCCTTTCAGCTACCTACTCACCCCTGCGGAACCCCTGTTCCTGGGCCGGTCATGTCAGATTTGATCCATGCTCGCAGAGGCAAGTGTGGGGATGACGGGACGCAGGGTCGTGCGGCAGATTCTTAGGCCAACTCCCCTCCGTGGAAATCCAGGCTAGGGGAGTTTCCCGGATATTGGTTAGACGACAAACGAGGGCAGAATATATTCTGGGACACTGCGAAGCGCCAGGAAGCTTTGGGAGGCTGTCAGGCTCCGGCTTGTGCCCGCTGCGGCTGCCTGGCTGGGCAAGATTTGTTATGGTAGCCGGGTAATGGTCATTGCCCATGTGGTCTCATCGTTCCAGATCGGCGGCCAGGAAGTCATGGTCGTAGAGCTGGCCACACGTCAGCATGCGAGGGGACACCGCGTAATCGCAGTCACTCTAGAACGAGGCAAGCCCGGACCGTTGCAGGCGGCGTTTGCTCGGGCCGGAATTGAGACAGCGCACGTTCCCAAACTAGGTTCGAGGGTGGACATCACCTTGCCAGTTCGCCTTGCGTTCCTATTCCGGCGCCACGACGTGCAGGTCGCGCATTTGCATAACCACCTTCCACTGATCTATGGAACGCCCGCAGGGAAGATGAACAGGTGCATCGTCGTCGCAACACGTCACGGCCAGGATGAAGGGTCGAAACGCCAGATATGGCTTCGCCGTCATATTGCTCGTGGGGTGGACAGCTACGTGGCAGTGTCGAACGAGGTGGCCAAGAACACGCGCGCGCACTCGCTGGCTGTGGAGCCGAAGCTAACGGTCATCGAGAATGGCATCGATCTCGGTTGCTACGAGCATCGGGCGTCGGCACGGCTCGAGGTTCGAACAGAGCTCGGACTAACCGAAGGCGATCGAGTCATCGGGACCGTCTGCCGTTTAGTTGACTGCAAGAATCTGGGCCTGCTGTTGCGGAGTTGTATGCCCCACCTCGGCCCAGTGACGCGGCTAGTCGTGGTTGGCGACGGACCCGAGCGAAGCGCTCTGGTGTCCTTGGCTGCCCAATATCCGCAGGGAAGGTTCGTGCGTTTCCTGGGTCAACGTACCGATGTGGCTCGGCTGCTGAACGCCTTTGATCTGTTCGCACTGTCGTCGAGGACGGAAGGACACCCGATCTCCGTAATCGAAGCGATGGCCACAGGGCTGCCAGTGCTGGCGACGAAGGTGGGCGGCATACCGGAGATGGTCGAGGATGGAACGACGGGCTTTCTCGCGGAGGTGGAGGAGAGCGCCTTTGCTTCCCGCCTGGCACAAGCATTGGATCAGTACGACAACTGGTCCGTCATGGGTCGCGCGGCCAGGACCGCGGCGCACGAGCGTTTTTCGTCGGAAACTATGGCCGACCGTTACCAAGCGCTCTATGAGTCGATCATGAAACGACATCGTGTCTCCTGACCTTCCGTAACTGGCCAGTGGTCCCCTGGGAGAGAGACATTTGCGATTGGCCATCGCGGAACACATGCGACACCACCATCTCGAACGGAACCATCAGGGTCTGGCGAATTCACTGGTCGATGGCAACACACAGGCCGTGGCCAGAAGCCATCCGGTTAGTAGTCGGGAGCGGCTCGGCGGATTGTTCAAATTCTACTACTGAGAAGCCGCATGAATGGTTGCGACGGAATATTGGCATTAGACGCGAGGCAGGTGCACGGCTGGTGAAGAATACTGCGGAAGATGGGGCTGCGTCGGTGTGCAACTTCGGCAAAAGCACGAAGCGAAGGCGTAACTCTGCTACGAATCACTTCATTCCAGGCACTTCGTCGCGCAGAAGCAGTGCACTGCTTTCGGACTCGTCGGCGTTGCAAGCAGCGCGTTCCGTTAACTGCCGAGAGGCTCCCATTGGGGGCCATCCACCGTCACATGGTTCTTCTGAACCCGGTCCAGCAGTGGGGCCGTGGATATCGAGTCACTGGAAGCGGAGTAGCCGAAATCTCCGCCGGTCGACGACATGCCCTTGAGGAAACGGACCCGGGCACGCCCGAGTGTCGGATGGGTCAAGGTGAGGGTCATCTGGTTCGCGTCCTCTGAGAAGTCGAGCGCCAAGTCCTGGCCCGAGGAGTCTCTGGCTTGGCAGACCGTCAGGAGGTGGGTGTCCTGCTGCCCCTTCGCCGTGATCTGCAAACGGTATTGCTTCATGGACTCAGGCTTGTCGGCGCCGGCGCCGTCCCCTTCGTACACGACCGAGAAGGTGGTGTTGGCCGGTGAAACGGACACCACACGCAACGCCTGATTGCCATTGACGGCAAGCGCTCTTTGTCCATCAATGGTCGGTTTGTAGGGAGAATGGATGAGCTGGGTCTTTTCCACTTCTTCCGGCGTCTTGGGGCCGGGAACCATAATGCGGGCAGAGTCCACGATGGAGCGCACGCGATCCAGCACAACTAGCGTGTCGAGCGGTCGGATGAAGAGGAATTCCCGCACCACGGCCCCTGCGTAAGGATTGTCACTTTCCAGCTTGCCGCCTCCCGAGAGTTTGTCGTTCCGGAAATAGGAAGTCAGGTCCACTGCCGCGTAGAGATACCTATCTCGGCTTTCCATCCGCTTTATCTCCGGATAGCCGTTCTTATCGTCATTGCCTGCGCCTGCCTGCTGTCCGCCGTATCCGAAGCCTCCGACGAGTATTTCATTGTGGGCCTTCTCAGCATCGGAATTTGTGTCGAAGAATTGATCCCCGTATCCTGTGGACTCTTTCGTGACGAAGTATCCGCTCCGCCAGATCTGGAAAGCCCCGATCTCCTTGTCGCCTGTATTTGTGTCGTTGATGCTCAAGCGCAAGTCGACCTGGGTACTGTCGGCCGTCCAGCGATTGCGACCGAGGAGTTTTCCCTGGGAGTAGTAGTCTAGGGCCAAATCTCCGAAGGACCGCGCGGTGCCGGGCGCCGACTCCGTCACTTCGACGAAACGGGAAGCGCGAGGGGACGTTTGGACGTCGTTCAACCACTGGCGGGCATACTGGCCCAATGGCTTCGTAGCGTAGTCCGAAGCCATCATGTGCATGAAGTCAGCAAGGCCCCCATTGTCGGCCGCGGGATAGCCTTCGGACTTTTCGTCGGCCGAAAACGGAAAGAATTGATAGAAGGGGGCGGCTGAACTCCCCTTCTTGTAGGTCTTGGCATTGGTGCGGGAGTAGATGAGGTAGTAGACCGTTTGTTTGAAGAAATCCGTTTCCATGTCCAGGTCCCGGCCGTTTAGGGCAAGGGTCTTGAAGAATATGGTTCGGTAGTCAGCCATGTAGGGCCCGTATTGAAAGCCCTCTTTGAGCATTCCGCCGTCAGCCCACCCCTTAGAGTGCGGGACAAAGTCGCCTTCCCATCGCTGAGTCAGGGCGAAATCCAAAATGCTTTGGGCATGCGTCTTGTCTTCATAGTAGGTGGCAAGAGCCCATTCCATCTCCCCACGGAAGTATCCCCAGAAGTAGTTGTTCATGTACATGTTCTGGTTCGGTCCGCCCCAGGACTCAGCCATCATACCCTGGACGAGGCCACCGTAGCGCTTCACAACGCTGTCCCGCTCGGATTGGGTCAATTGATCGTAGCACCAGTCAAAAACCACTGGGATGGAGTAGTCCCATCGGTAGTAGTCCCGCTTCCCTGGCCAGCTCTGCTTGTCGATGTCGTCGAGGTCTTGCAGTATCACCTTGATCGCGGTACGCGCGGAGTCCGTGCTCCCAGTAAGTAGGTAGTGCAGGGCATGGTCCATCGCCACCTCCTCTTGGCCATCGCCGGATCGGTAGTTATCAGGGTCGAATGGGTGAGCGCTGTAGTAAGCCTTTGCCTGGGCCAAGCGGGTGTTGTTCCACCACAAGCGGGGATGGTTCGTGCGGATACCGATGCCCCTATACACCTCGCCCGGCGGATCTTCCTTCACTACAATGACCGGCGCATCTGGACCGCTAGGAGCAGCATAATCGCCAGCCGCAGCATCACTTGCAACCATGGCGGGAATACCTGTGTCCCTGTTCCCGTTCGCTCCAGGCGCGGTGGAGCATGCCAGGAACATGGCCGCTGCCGCGAGGTGTCGAATCTTCATGATATTCCCCCCTGTCTCACTACTGCGAACTCCACTCCCCAAAGACGGTGATCCCGACTGTCCTTTTCGTGCATCATTGCGCAATAGCCGCCGCCCGCCTTTTCCCCAGCCCAGGCGTGGCCGCAATAGCGACGGTCGCTGCGACTGTAGGATGCGGCCGTGGCCGTCAGGTTCGACGCCAGCGACGCGCAGAGGGTGCCAGAGGCGTTGGCACCGGGTGTTTCCGGAATCACACATGTCGATGCCGGACTTGTTCGTCTTGCGGACAATGTTGTTGCGGTTGACTGCATTGATGCTCTCGACAAGACGGATGTTGTCGGCGAGGAACCATTGTCCAGATCCTACCCTACCCATGAACATGATCCAGAAAGCAACGCACGGACCGCTGGCCCGCTTGTTGCAGACGCAGCGGTAGTGGGCGCCGACCCTGCCTTTCCCCTTGCGCAGCTGCGGATCAGGACATCTGGGACTCTTGTGGGTGCAAGTGCACGACATCGAAAATCGCTGAGGCCTCTAGCCGCGGGCCGTCGGTTCGACACTGGGTACAAGCCAAGTTCCGAATAGCTTCCAATCGCGCCTGTCTGGCCTCAGTCCGACGCTGGGCCGGTTGGCAATCAGCTGGTTGCCGTTCTTGTAGGGTCAGGTCCGCTTGGACTTGCAGCGCAGGCGGAGGTGTGTTCTCCTTCGTCCCTCGAAGTCGTGCCGCCAACCACGACTCGACAGCCAGGAAGGAACGATCAGGGCGTTTGGAGCGACCAGCATGGAACCGACGACGTATGAGAAACCCGAAGTGATTCCCGCGCCATCTGCGCCGGTCTCCGCCTCGGCGATGTCGCTCTCCATCGTCATTCCGGTGTATCGCTCAGCTTCTATTCTTCCGGAACTCCATCGCCGTTTGTCTGCAGTCCTGGAACCACTCGGCCACCCCTACGAGATCATCCTTGTGGAAGACTGCGGAGGCGACGACTCGTGGGATGCTGCGCGGGGTCTGTCTGCCATGGACCATCACGTCCGCGCGATCCGTCTGAGCCGCAACTACGGCCAGCACAACGCGCTGCTGTGCGGCATCCGCGCTGCCAACCACGATGTGGTTGTGACGATCGACGACGACCTGCAGAATCCGCCGGAAGAAATACCGAAACTGCTGGGCCGCATTGCCGAGGGCCATGACGTGGTCTACGGGACCCCCAGCCGCGAGCAACACGGCCTGCTCCGCGACTTGGCGTCGCGTATCACGAAGGTCGCACTGCAGAGCACAATGGGAGCGGAGACGGCGCGTAAAGTGAGCGCCTTCCGCGCATTCCGAACCGAACTGCGACACGCCTTTGAGAATTACCGCAGTCCGTCAGTTAACCTCGATGTTTTGCTCACCTGGGCAACAAGTCGGTTCACTTCCGAAACGGTTACCCATGCGCCCCGTCATAAGGGCGACTCTGGCTATACTCTGCGCAAGCTCATCAGTCACGCACTCAATATGATGACCGGCTTTTCTGCGCTGCCGTTGCAGATGGCGAGTATCGTTGGCTTCTCGTTCGCCTTTTTTGGATTCGGGATCCTGGCCTACGTCGTCGGCCGCTATCTCATACAGGGTGGAAGCGTGCCGGGATTCCCGTTCTTGGCCTCGATCATTGCCATCTTCTCGGGTGCCCAGCTATTCGCGCTCGGAATCGTTGGCGAGTACCTGGCGCGCATGCACTTCCGATCGATGGGACGACCGCCCTATTCGATACGGGAAACGACCGGAGGTTTGGATACGCCATGAATGCCGCAGATACCATCGAATTGGCTACTCCCGCCTTGCGCCTTCGCTGCGGTCTAGTTCCGTGGGATATTGCAGCGTTTGGATTTCCGGTTGCCCAGATCACCGAGATTGAAGTGAAGGACGCTTCCCAAGCCGCGCATGACTATGCCCCCATGCATGAATGGATGGACCGACAGGGCGTCCGCATATTGAGCTGCCGCCTGCCACACGACCGTCTGTGCGAGTCGATGTTCTTGGAGTCGCAGGGCCTGCGCTTTGTCGAGATGGTCATCCATCCACGGCTCACCAAGCTCGACTCGCGGCAGTACCCCGCCGATACACTCACCATTTCTTCTGCGACCGTCGATGACTTGCCGGGACTCGAGGCGATTGCGGAGCATGCCTTTCACTTCGAGCGCTATCACGTCGACCCTCGCTTGGACACGCGCTTGGGTGATCTTCGCTACGCGCGCTGGGTGCGCAATTCCTTCACCCATCCCACTCAGTGCCTGCTCAAGGTGGAGGACGGGGCAAAGCTCGTAGCAATGTTCGTGGTGGAACGTCAGTCATCCGAGAAGGTATATTGGCATCTTAACGCAATTGCCCCGGAGTGGCAGGGTCAGGGCTATGGGAAACGGGTCTGGCGTGAAATGCTCCGGAGGCACCAGGCAGAGGGCGCCATCGAGGTAGCGACCACGATCTCGGCTCGCAACGCTCCTGTACTGGGCCTGTATGCCGGTCTCCAATTCAGCTTCCTGCCGCCCGATATGACCTTCCACTGGGTACGTGAGCCCTGAGGTCGCCGTGCTCGTCCGCGTACAGTTCTTTCGCCATGCCACGGTCGGGCTCACTCCCTCCGGACCGAACCCGAGCGATCACTCGCGATACAGGATTTCATAGGGGAGCAGGTCCGGTAGCTCGCACAAATGCCAAGCAACAATGCCGAGGGTTCTACCCAATGACTAGGATTCCATTTAACAGACCGCACATGACGGGCAAGGAGCTCTGGAACATCGCTCAAGCCCATGCTCTAGGCCACCTTGCGGGGGACGGCGAGTTCACGAAGCGCTGCCACGCGTGGCTCGAGGAGCGCACAGGTACGGGCAAGGCTCTACTCACGCACTCCTGCACGGGTGCGCTGGAAATGGCCGCCATGCTCGCAGACCTGCGGCCAGGCGACGAGGTTATCATGCCGTCGTACACTTTTGTGTCCACGGCGAACGCCTTCGCTCTCCGGGGTGCCGTGCCAGTCTTCGTCGACATCCGCCCCGACACACTCAATATCGATGAGAGTCTGATCGAGGCTGCCATCACAGAGCGGACTCGCGTGATCGTACCGGTACACTACGCCGGCGTGGCCTGCGACATGGATGCAATCATGGCCATTGCGCGTCGCCACAACCTCATCGTGATTGAGGACGCTGCACAGGGGCTCATGGCGACCTACCGTGGTCGGGCGCTGGGCACGATTGGCCACCTCGGAACCACGTCGTTCCATGAGACCAAGAACATCGTCTCCGGTGAGGGGGGAGCCCTGTTCGTAAACGACCCGGCCCTCGTGTTGCGCGCGGAGATTATCCGGGAAAAGGGGACCAACCGAAGCCAGTTTTTTCGCGGCCTGGTCGACAAGTACACCTGGGTAGAACTTGGATCTTCGTATCTCCCGGGGGAAATCCTCGCAGCCTTTCTCTGGGCCCAGATGGAGGAAGCCGATGCTATCACACAACGTCGCCTCAGCCTGTGGCGGACCTACCACGAGTGGCTCGAGTCTGTCGAGAGCGCAGGGCGCCTGCGGAGACCGATCGTTCCGAAGGAGTGCGGCCACAACGCGCACATGTACTACGTACTGCTGCCCGATCTCGACAGTCGAACAGCGCTCATAGCCGCCCTCGCGGCTCAGAACATCCAGAGCGTCTTCCACTACGTACCGCTACATAGCTCTCCCGCCGGGCGCCGGTACGGCAGAGCCGCAGGACCGCTCCCTGTAACTGAGGATCTGTCTGACCGTCTGCTCCGGCTTCCCCTCTGGCTCGGCCTGGAGGAACACCAAGTACCGATCATCCGTGCGCTCACTGCGGCCCTGGGGTGAGTGTTGGCGAGTGACCAGCGCGACGCGCGAGTGAGGGAGGCGTAGACCGTGTGGCTGGCAGCAGCTCATGAAAAGGCGTGGCAAGGCCTCGGAGAACGCTATACAGTCCAGCAATGCTGAATCGCTTGTTGTCTCGGCCACGCACCCTGCTCTTGGCGGCAGTGGTTGTGTTTCTGCTGCAAGCTCTGGCCTTCTTCACCTCTCGCTGGGTGGAGGACGAGAGTTGGTACTCGATCCGAGCTGCCACCTTCCTTCGAGAAGGCAAGATTCGCAACGCTACCTTCGCGACAGCCGCCGACCAGGTTCAGCTCGATGCGAGCCCGCCCGCGATGCCGCTACTCCTCGCGACGTCCTTCAAGACACTCGGCTGTAGTGTCTTCTCTGCGCGGCTGCCATCGTTGCTCGCAGGCATCGGCGTGGTCATCATTGCCTTCATGCTCGGACGTCTAGTGGGTGGAGTTGCCGTCGGTGGAATTGCCGCGTTCTTCGTCGCGGCAGATACCTTCGGGTTTCTTGCAGCGCGCTGTGCTAGGCCAGAGGCGCTCATCACCTTCTTCAATGTGCTGGCACTGCTGCTCTACTTGTACGCGCGAGCGCCAAAGCGAGCATGGCTCGCTGGCGCTGCCGGAGCCGCTACCGGAATCGCCATCAACATTCATCCGAACGGACTCGCTACGGCTGCGGTGATCGGCCTGTTGGTCTTGTTCGATTGCAAGCTCCGATTCATCCGCGAGCCGCGCTTCTGGTGGTTCATTCTTCCCGTGGTTGTTCTGGTCGCTCCGGACATCTACCTTCTGGCGACCGACGCGCAAATCTGGGCAACATTCAAGAGTCAGTACCTGACTCGCGCAGGGGCGCCCCTTGCCGAAAAACTCAGCGGTGAACTGGGGAGGTATGCCGAATTCATTGGTCTTACCGGCGGCCGTGGCGGCTTCTCACTCCCGATTCCCGTCCGGCTGCACGTGGCGCTGGCTTTTGTGGGCGCCCTCGGAGTCCTCTTCCGACGTCAGAAGACGTGGTTCTGGGTGCTCCTGATCGCCATTATCCCGCACCTTCTGTGGTGGGCGTATTCAGTCAACAAGGTGTCGCGCTACTTTGCGATTGCCACGCCCTTGATCGGGGTCACGATCGCGGCTGGTATTGTCGCACTGCAGACCCACACACGCGCCTTCCGGATAGCCGCGGTGGTGGGCGCCTTGGTCGTGCTCAGCCAGCTCGGTGGAAACGCGATTCTGATCCGGCGCGCGAGCAGTGCCGACTATTCCGAGGTCAGTCGGGAGTTGCGTGGGCTGATCCCCAAGGGTCAGGCTGTCTACGGGGCCATTACATTCTGGATGGCGCTCAATGACCGGCCCTATTGGTCGTACAATAGGACCCAGTTTGGCTACATGATGGAGCATCTGAAGGCACCCTACTGGATCCTAAACGACCGTGTTATGATGAATGGGGATGGCGACGGTACGACCTACGATGCTCTCCGCGCGAGCGCAAACGCCTACGCCTACGCCCACGGCACACTCGTCGGCAAGGTCAAGAGCCCGTTCTACGGGGATCTCGACGTCTTCCGCCTCAACTACTGAGGGGTCTGCGCGGCTGGGCGGTCTCAAGCCGAGGACGCATCGAACAATCTACACGGCCAGCGGCTGCGCATGGCAAGAGTGCTCGAGAGAATCGGTCGCGGTAGAGACGGCCCTCGCCCTTGCGGACTTAGGCCGCCCCCCGCACAGATCCCAACGTGCGGGACTACCGCATTGGGCTCTTGCCTTGGGTGGTGACGCGAAAGCGGTCGTTGGGCCAAGGATGTACGATGTTGGCCGATGGCAACCAGCGGGCGACCACCCGACTCATCCGATTCCAGTCCAGTCCCGATCGCTGGCTGCGTCTCCGCAGCGAGCGGTACCAGTTCCTGACCACGGAGCTTCGGAATGCATCGAGGGCATAGTAGTTGGTCGGCACGCCGTAGTACGCATAGTGTCCGCGTAGCACAGCGGCCAGCCAGCGCCCCTGGTCCGGGATGGGCAGGTGGCGGCGCCGCTGCATTTCGGTTTTCACCTCGTGCAGCTTTGCCGTCATCCGCTTCCGCATGGTTCGACGCTGTACCTGGTACCTTCCTGCCTTCCGGTTGCACCCGCAGATGTGAGTGAACCCGAGGAAGTTGAAGGTTTCCGGCGGGCTCCCGATTTCGCCACGTCTCTGCCGGTCCCGGAGGGCGAACCTCCCGAACTCGATGAGTCGCGTCTTGTCGAGAAGCTCGTGCGCTCGGGTTGCGTCGTCGCCGAGCACGAATTGCAGGGCCTGCAAAGCATCGACGATGGCGGCGCATTCCAGGGCTGAACCGCGGGCGATAGCGTAGAACCGCCGTGCCTCGCGATCCTCCATCGTGCCTTTGCCGCTACCTCCGGCGATGTTGAGAGGAACCGAGAGCGCGGCCCGGCGAAGCTGGTCAGCAAGGGCGCTGTGGCCGCGGGGAACCCGCTCGGCCAGCGTTGAGGCGACGCCCAGGAACGTCACCGCGCAACGATACACATCGAGTTTCTGAAAGCCGAACATGTATGAGTTTCGGCAGAGCGGAAAAGTTGCACGGCCACGGCCACGACCACGGCCACGACCACGATCTCCGTCTTCACCCAGCGGGTGACGGCTTCGTCGCGCCAAAGGCCAAACGCCACGGCTGGTTGCGCCCTAATCCCGCGCCTTGGCGCGGGATTAGGGCGACGTGCTCGTACTCGCGGCGCCTCTCGACCTCACACCCACCGCCAGAGAACCCTCACCTCAGGTCCATCGACTGCCAAGGCCCCGAGGGAGCCAGGCGCCGGTTCCAGGGATCGAATGGCGTCTGATTCCGATGTCCTGGGCGCTCCCTCTACCCGGAGCAGCTTGGCTGGTTCGGCTGGTGCCAGACTCACGGTGAATGAATCGAGTGGCCGCGACGGTCCGTCGCTATGAGCGCCCCCATCGAAGGGGGCTCAGGGAACGGGCAGCAGCAGCAGCCGGATCTTCTGCGCCAGAACACTGACGTGAGGCTCGCGCAGGATGGTCATGTGATCGCCCGCCACACGTTCCGCATCGACACCACCCTGGGTCCGGTCTCCCCAACCCATGAGTTTGTCTCGAACTCGGTAGAATGACTGATGATCGACTGCGAAGACTGTGATCTTGCTCGAAATGACCGGAGGCTTGAACTCCTTGCCGGGGAAATACGTCCTGCGCATCAATTCGCGCGCTTGCCTCGGTGTCGGATCGCGAGGCTCGGCAGCGCCGGGGTTGGTCGCAGGGATGGAGCTGGAAGCGGGTCCGATCAGGCATTTCTGGTTGGCATCTTGACGGGCACGCTTGAATTTCTGCAGGATGCGCAAGACCCGCGAGCGCAGCGCCATGCCATAGCGGTAAAGGGCGAACAACCACTTGCGACGAGTGTTCGCTTCGGTCCAGGCATCCAGGATTCCCAGCCAGCCGAAGCGCTGCCCCGTCGCCTCGATCTGCCGCGCCATCTCGAAAGCGATGTACGCTCCCTGGCACTGTCCCATCACATGATACGGCCCGTTCGGCTGCACGGACCGCATCGCTTTGATGTACTCCCGCGCCGTGTCCTCGTACTGCTGTGGTGTAAAATCGAGCGCCGGATCCTCCGGAAGCTGCGCCTGCAAT
>Ga0182027_10008399_pt1 | contig 15040 bp, 17 predicted proteins | sample 712E1DmetaG_FD_121300 | JGI IMG/M metagenome (GOLD analysis project Ga0182027, IMG submission 121300) | Permafrost microbial communities from Stordalen Mire, Sweden - 712E1D metaG (Illumina Assembly) | ecosystem: Environmental > Terrestrial > Soil > Wetlands > Permafrost | place: Sweden... | reverse complement strand
TAATAAATTAAAAAATCTTAATAAAAATGTGGAATTTTTAAGTTATCCCAATGATACCCACAATCTTCCCAATAACTTTAGTAAGGCAGTAAATGACGATTTAAATTTTATAAATAAATATTTAACTAGATAAATTGTAAAAAACAGAAAATAGATTTAACATTAAATTATGGTCCAAGTTATAAAAGCAACGGGAGATAAAGAAGAATTTAGCGAAGAAAAATTAAGAGATTCCATTAATAGAGCGGGGATTAATCCTAATCTTTCTGATAAAGTTGTATCGCATGTTAAATCTAAACTTTATGAAAATATTCCAACGCACGAAGTATACAATCACGTTAAGGAATTTATTGAAAAAGAATCGCCCAAGACAAAGTTTAGATATAGCTTGAAACAGGCGATTATGGATCTTGGCCCCACAGGTTATCCTTTTGAAGATTTTGTTTCTGAAATTTTAAAAGCAAAAGGATATACTACTCAGGTTAGATCTGTGCTTTTGGGAAAATGTGTAAGCCATGAAGTTGATGTTATTGCCGAGAAAATTAATATCGAAAAATTGATGGTCGAGGCAAAATTTCACAACACTAGCGGCATAAGAGCTGATGTTCATGTCTCTTTATATACAAAAGCAAGATTTGATGATCTAAGGGACAAATACAAATTTACTAGCCCGTGGCTTTTTACAAATACTAAAATTACTTCAGACGCCTTAACTTATGCCCAGTGTGTTAATATGGGTGTTACAAGTTGGAGTTATCCCCAAAACGAAAGCCTTCGGGATTTGGTTGAAAAATATAAACTATATCCGGTTACTCTTTTACCAACGCTGCCTCAAAGTTATCTGCAAACACTTTTGACAAATAGAATTGTTTTGGCAAGAGATATTTATAAAAATAATGCAATACTTGATATTCTAGGAATTCAAAGCGATAAAAAAAATAGAATAATTGAAGAGGCTAAAAGTGTCTGCGAAACTAACTAAATATTGTTTTTGAAAGCTTAGCTCTTTCATATCTGTCTGCCAAAAAACCATTTGGGACTGTTGTTAATTTTTGAGAATAGAGCAAAAAACCGTTTCTTATCGTATGATCTCCGAATTTTTCGTTTATCCGATCGACTGTTTGTAAAATTTTTTCTTTTCTATCACTTGTGTCAAATAGTGAAAGAGTAAGGTTTTGTTTATCCTCAAGATTTCCGACCCAAATACTAATTCTTCTTACATAATCATTATCTTCAAGTTCGAAATTATTCTGTTTTAAAATATCCATACACGTATTAAAAACTTTTTCTCCGCTGTCAAAATAATCACCTGCTGTTTTTCGGGCGCTAATACTCCTGCTTCCTCCTAAATATATCCCCGCAGTCTTTGCTTTTTTAGAAAGTCTTCTAAGTTTAATTCCAAGTTCTTCACAAAGTTCAAAAATATTTTGAAAGACAACTTTTTTATCGTATTCGTTTTGCGGCAGGCAATAATTCCTGCCGACTGACTTTGTTTCCGACTCTTCATAGTAGGGAATTACCTTGGAATCATCAAAACCAAGTGCTACATTTTGAAGAAATTTTGAATAAACCCTGCCAAATTCAGCCCGAAGCTTATCAGAGTTAAAATTTTTTAGCTCCAAAAGGGTATAGATACTAAACCTGTTAAGTCTTTTTGCTATTCTTCCACCAATTCCACAAATGTCAGTTAATTTACAATTTGCGTACACTTCTTCTAAGTTTTGTGAAGTTATTTCAAATATACCATTTGGTTTTTTAAGTCCAGATGCTAATTTTGCCAAAAGTTTATTATGGGAAATTCCAACCGAAACCGTTATATATTCTCCGATCTCATTCTTAATTCGTTCTCTTATTTTGTTTATAAGTTCGTATTTGCCCCCAAATAAGTCTTGAGTAGAACTTATATCCATAAAAACCTCGTCCAGAGAGAAAAGTTCAACGTATGGGGAATAATCTTTGCAGATATTTAAAAACTTTTGCGTTATTTCCCAATATTTTTCAAAATGCGCCGGAACAAAAACTATATTAGGAACTATTTCTAAAGCGTCGAAAGTCCTGCTTGGAGATTTAACACCTAATTTCTTAGCTTCTCTACTTGCGGCAATTATGCAGGTTCTGCCGTTTTGAGCGGTAACTCCGATTGGTTTTCCTCTTAAGCTTTGATTGAATTGCTGTTCGCAGGAGGCAAAATAAGAATCAAAGTCTATATGAAGAATTATACGGTCCATATATCCAGATTAGTAGAAAATAATACGAAAATCAATAGAACAAAATAAGACAATCGGGGTCAATTTATTTTGTAGTTATCTGGACTCTTGCCTGGTCTAAAATCGCCTGATATCCGAGTTGGGTTTCCATCTGAATGGTATAGAGCTTGTTACCATAGTCTAAATTTATGGGTTGCGAGGATAAAAGAACCGAGTTTGTGTTGCCGTTAAAATCAAGCTCTGAACCTGCTATTACCCTGCCGTCTGTGGCATTGTAGAGCCTTACGCTTACTGTTTCGTTGCCTGTTGGAATATGTAAAGATACCTCAAAAAGCACTGTTTTTATGCTTGTATAGGCAGTGCTGTCTACATAAGCTGTAACTCCCGCAACGTTTTCCCAATCCGAAGGCGAGCCTGACCCAGATCCAAAAGGCACATAATAATCCTTGGAATTTGAAGAAGTGTTTGAACTTATATTTTGAACAGCTTTTGAAGTTGGTATTGGCGTTAAGACAACCGTTGGGCTAACATTTGTTATTAGGTCTTTTACGCTATTAATCTTATCTACACAATTTTGCGAACAAAAACTGTTGTCATTTGCAGATTGTAATGATACTTGCGTTTTTTCTGAAGGATTAGTATTAAATCTTAGGAAAATCATGTAATCCAAATACAAAAGGTTTAAGAAAATTAAAAAAAGCAGGAAAAACAGTAAATTATTTCGGGAAAACATGCCTCTTAAGCCAAATTTTGAATCTTTTTCTGAAACTTGAGCGTTTTCACCAAAATCTTTATCCATACTTTAACTGTAGATTAAGCAAAAAATTCTGTCAACTTTTGCTCTTGTGCTATAATGTTTATGCAGCTTTAAAACAGCTGTCTTTTTATGGACAACTTTAAATCAGACAAAATAAGAAACGTTGCGGTAATCGCTCACGTTGACCACGGAAAAACAACGCTTGTTGATTTTATGCTTAAGCAGTCCCATACTTTCCGTGAGAATGAGGCGCAAATGTTTCAAACTACAATTTTGGACTCAAATCCGCTTGAGCGAGAAAGGGGAATTACAATTTTGGCAAAAAATACCGCAATTTACTACAAAGATTTTAAAATTAATATTATTGATACTCCCGGACATGCCGATTTCTCAGGTGAAGTCGAACGCACTTTAAATATGGCAGACGGCGCTTTACTTATTATTGATGCGCAGGAGGGACCAATGCCTCAAACTAAATTCGTCTTAAAAAAAGCTTTAGAACTTAATCTTAAAATAATCGTTATAATCAATAAGGTCGATAAAAAACTTGCCGACATTAAAAAAACTTTGGAAAAAACCAATGATCTATTTTTAGAACTTGCAACCGATCATGACCAGCTCGATTTTCCCGTATTTTATGCAATCGGACGTGAGGGCAAGGCTGCAAAAAATTTAGAAAATGTAGAGAGCGCAACAAACTTGGAGCCCATTTTAAATGAAATAATCGACTATATTCCATCCCCAAGCGTTGAGGAAGGAGATTTTCAAATGGTTGTAACAAGCTTAGATTATGACACTCACAAAGGAAAGCATATAATCGGAAGGATTAAAAGGGGAAATTTAACAAAGGGTCAAAGTTTGGTTTTGATTAATAAAGACGGCAAAAAAATACCCGGGAAAGCAGATACGATTTCTCTTTCTCACGGGCTTAAAAAAATTGAAGTTAACAAAGTTCCTGCCGGAGACATTATTGACCTAACCGGTGTTCCAAATGCCGAAATCGGTGATACTGTTGCTGATGCCAAAAACCCGCAGGCACTGTCAAGAATTCAGGTTGAAGAACCAACAATAAGAATTACTCTTTCTGCAAATTCATCTCCCTTTGCAGGACACGAGGGGAAATTTACAAACTCAAGACAAATCCACGAAAGACTTATAAAAGAATTGGAAACTAACATAAGTTTAAGAATGGAACAGATTGGAGAAAAATTTATTTTATCAGGCAGAGGTGAATTGCATTTATCGATTTTAATAGAAACCTTAAGGCGTGAAGGATATGAATTTCAGGTTGGAAAACCCGAAGTTATCATGAAAACTGTAGGTGGTGTCCAGATGGAGCCCGTTGAAACCACAATGATTGACGTTCCCGATGAATTTGTCGGAATTGTAACAGAAGAGTTAGGCAAGCGGAAAGGACAAATGATGGATATGCATACTGAAGGAAACGGAACCACAAGATTTATATATAAAATCCCATCTAAAAATCTATTCGGAATTAGAAATGACTTATTAACAAGTACAAAAGGGACAGCAATAATAAACGTTGAGTTTTTCGATTACGAAACCTTATCCCCAGCAATTTCAAAACTTCGAAATGGAGTTTTGATAGCATCAGAAAGCGGTATAGCTTTAAAATATGGCTTAAACAACGCGCAAGGACGCGGAATTACTTTTATTGCCCCGGGAACTAAAGTTTATGAAGGAATGATTGTCGGAGAGAACTCCAAACAAGAAGATATAGAAATAAACGTTACCAAAGAAAAAAAACAAACAAACATGAGAGCTTCAACATCCGATGTAAACTTAGGAGCCCTAACTCCGGCAACAATTTTAAGTTTGGAAGAGTGTTTGGACTTTTTGGAAGAAGACGAACTTTTGGAAGTAACGCCTCTTAATTTAAGACTTAGAAAAAAATTCTTAACAAAACTTGAAAGGGTCAGGCAGAAAAGAAATTCATAAGGTTTTGAGGATTTCGGGAAGACTTGAAAGATCCGGAATTACAGAATCTGCGCCCATTTCCAGTAGTCTTTCTTTAGAAAGAGTGCCTAATCTAGCAACGCTTATCATTCCTAATTTATTTGGAATTTCAATATCGACTAAGGTATCGCCAACAAAAACTGTCTCTTTGACAAAAACTGGGAAATCAACGCCGAAATACCTAGCGACATCTCTAAAATGCGGCTCACCTTTTTTAAATTCGGGTTGATCCGGTCTAATTCCAACATAATAATCAACATATTGCATGAGTCCGGTTCTTTGTAAATCCTCTTTCATAATAATTTCCTGCTGTCCTGAGGAAACAAAAAGACCGTATCCTTTCTTTTTTAACTCCTTAAAAACATTTAACACTTCGGGAAATGCATCACCTTTAGAATTCTTTCCTAAACGATATGCCAATTCTTCTGCTTTACGAAATATTTTGGCTTCGGAAAGATTTATGTTATTTTTTTTCAAAATAGTCGAGAGTTGATGAACAGTTGGTCCTTCAATAGTGTCCATGAACAAATCTTCCGCTTCTTTTTGATCTATGCCAAAATCTAAGTGGATTAATTTCCCCCATTCTTTTTTATAGTCTTCTACATCATTAATTATCGTTCCGTCTTTATCAAAACCTACATATTTAATCACATTTAAATTATATCAGAGTTTAATGCCATAAATTAAAGTGCTACAATATCTCCGAAATGAATTTGGCTTTTCGACTAAGACCTAAAAACTTTACAGAATTTGTCGGACAAACTCACTTAACGGGAGATGCTGGAATTATAAAAAAAATTATAAAATCCAATACCCCCTTCTCTTTAATTTTTTGGGGGCCTCCGGGAAGCGGCAAAACAACTCTTGCAAACATTATTGCTTCCCAAATTAATGCTGATTTTTATTCAGTTTCTGCGGTTCAAGCAGGAAAAGCGGATCTAAACAAAATAATTGATTCTGCAAAACAAAACTTAAAGAAAAATATTAAGACAATTCTTTTTCTTGACGAAATTCACCGCTGGAATAAGGCACAGCAGGACGCACTTTTGCCGTATGTTGAAAACGGAACAATAAATTTAATCGGCGCAACAACCGAAAACCCGTCTTTTGAAGTAATTTCAGCTCTTTTATCAAGAAGTAGAGTTTTGGTATTAAAGAGTTTGGAACCTGAAGAGCTTGAGCAAATTTTGGAAAGAGCTTTAAAAGATAATAAAAGGGGACTTGGAAATTATAAAAAGAAAATAGGAAAAAATGCCAAAGAACTTTTAATAAGACTTTCAGGTGGCGATGCAAGAATAATGTTAAACGCCTTGGAAATTGCCGCAACATCTTATAAGCAAAATGAAATTGATGAAAAACTTGTTCAAGATGTATTCCAGACAAAATCAGCAGGACTTTACGACAAAAAAGCGGAAGAGCATTACAATATAATTTCGGCTTTTATAAAAAGTATGCGGGGAAGTGATGTTGATGCCGCGCTTTACTATATAGCAAGAATGCTTGAAAACGGGGAAGACCCCAAATTTATTGCCAGACGGATGATTATTTTTGCGGCTGAAGATATCGGTATGGCAGATAGGGGAGCTTTAATTCAGGCAGATGAAGCTTTTGAGGCGGTTAATAAAATCGGAATGCCCGAAGCGCAATTGATTTTAGCTTACGTTGTTATTTATTTAGCTAAAGCTCCTAAATCTCGGGCAGTTCCAAATGCTTTGGGAAAAGCCAAAGAGGCAGTATATGAATTTCCCAATGAACCAATTCCTCTGCATTTACGAAATGCTCCGACAAAACTTATGAAAAATCTTGGTTACGCAAAAGATTACAAGTGGAGCGAGAAATACGTCGGCCCGACTGCTAATTTACCATTTTTACCCAAAAAACTTGCAGGAAGAAAATTTTACGAGAAATAAATATAGTTATTCTGAAGGAGATTATTTAAGCAAATGCGTTTGGCTTCTTAATTGCTCTAATAACTCTGGAGTTATTGTACATGCCAATGCGACATCTATAAAATTAAAGTCATCTCTTGTCTCTAAAACAAATGCAACTATTTGACCCTCAGCTTTTAATATATGGGTGAAATCATTGGTTGGAGCAAGCTTAGGTCCATCTTCAAATCCCAAAGTGTTAACATAGACTTTTAAAAAAACCTCTTGAGCCTTTTTGCTATATCCAATTAAATCAGCCACTTCTTGAAAATATCTATTTATTCGTTCTCCTTTGTAAGAGGAATCATCTGGGGCACAATGAAATATTTCCATGGGCTTTAAAAAAACCTGTCTTTTTTCGTCTTCTACCATTTTATCTAGGGCAGTATGAGTAGTTTAGCACACGCTGTCAGGACTTGCTACAAGAGTTTCAACCGCAGGAATTGAAATTTTATAAACAAGATTTGCTGTAATTATGATTCACCTGACCTCTTGTTTTAATAACCCGAATGCTCCATATAACCCTGTATCCTCATCAATTGTTGAAATTTGTATCTCAGGCAATTTATGTTCTAAAACTTGAGTATGAATGGAACTATATAATCTATCTGTTTGCTTAAAAGCAATACCTCCTCCAAAGATAACCAAAGAAGGTTTTGTATTTTCACAAAATGTCAAAAGATGCTGAGTAAAGTCTTTCATGATTTCTTTCCACTCTTCTTCGTTTAGTAGTTGTGCGGATTTCCCGAAATGTTTTCTGATCGCGTTACCCCCACAATCTTGCTCCCAAGAATCAAAATACTGATACCAATTTAGTTTGTCTGCCATTGCTTTTTCTTTCTCCCAATGGACTACTGCTCCTCCAATTCCAGTTCCCCAAATTAGATATGTAAAGTCCTTATCTTTTCCTTTACCAAAATGTGATTCGCCAATAGCTGCAACAACCGCATCATTTTCTAAAAAGACAGGGCAATGAAAAGTTTCTGTTAATGTTTTTTCTATTGGCTTATTTGACCATTCGGCAAGATTTTTCGATGGAGACACAAATGATGTTTTCTCTTTATTTAAATCCCCTGGAACTCCCATGCCGATAGCGTACACTTTCCTAACCTCAAATTCTTTTATAACCTGAATGATATGAGAAAAATCATAATCAAAATTATGAGAGAATTTAAATACTTTTTTCGTAAAACGAAAACCATCTTTTAGGGCATAAGAAGCAGCAACTCTTGCATTTGTACCGCCGATATCAATACCTATGTACATAAGAAGAGTATATCAGAGGTTAGACCATTTTAGTGGTCAGAGTTTTTGATAAATTTCCTTGGGGTGGAAGAGCAAACGAAGTTGAGACTTCTCCACCTCAATGAATATTATCAATCCCTTGATACTCAAACACTAAATTTTTATAAGTCTTCTTATCAATCATTTAATTATTTAACTCTATGAAATATTCAAAAGATATTGCTGACGAAGCTTGTAAGCATATTAGTTCCGGACTAAGCGCTAGAGACGCTGCTGTCCTTTCTGGAATTGGAGAGTCTACGTATTACGACTGGCAAAGAGAAAAGGAATCCGATGGGAAACAAAATCCTTCTTATCACGTAGAGTTTGTAGAGGCTATAAAAAAGGCAGATATACTTAGAAAGCAAAGACTTATTGAAGCAATTAGGCAAGATAGATCCTGGCAAAGCAAAGCCTGGTTATTAGAGAGACTTTATAAAGATGAATTTTCAGTCGTTAATCTTACAAGCCAACGATTAGATGAAATAGAACAAAAATTAAATATGATTGAACAAAAAAGAGAGGCTAATAATAATGAGTATTCATAAGCGAATGTCTAAAATTGAAGAACGGATAGAAGAATTATCTCCTAAAACTAGATCTTATGTCTACGCTGTTTACAACAATGGGAAGGAAAGATTTTTATACTCTTATCCGGACAACAAATCAAGGATAATTAGAGTCTTAATGGGGGCTGATGGCGAAGAATATTTTAGGAAATTAGATAGCCACAAATAGCGCCGGTCCCGCATATAATCCTTGCGCTAGCCACAGTACAGCCTCGTATAATGTCCTAGAAATCGTTTTTATTCAAAAGATGACTAATTCTCTGTCCTTTTTTGACTTCAATCTAATAAAAGAGTATAAGAAAAGTAATATGGTAAGAAAAGAAGATAGTCCGGTAAATCAAACTTATATAATAATCGCAATAATCATCGCAGCGGCAATTCTCGGATTCGGTTTGTTGAATTATATGTCTTCACAAAAAAATCAACAGATTGAACAAACGCAAACTCAACAAGAGCAACAAGCCCAACAAGATAAATTAGACTTAGAAAAACAGCAAGCCCAACAAACCCAGCAGGAACAAAATGCCAAGAAACAAAAACTTGATAGTTGTTTAACAGACGCAGAATCAAATTATCATGAATATTGGTATTCAACTTGTAAAAGTTTTGGGAAAATATCAAATGATTGCATAGCTTTTCACGATATGACTTTTGATGACTATGCAAAACAAAATAATGTACCAAGCATTAGTGATAATCCTGATGCCTGGAATGCAGCAGACAACGCCTATGCAAAACAAAAGGTAGCTTGCATGGATTGCCTTTTGCCACAATATAACGCAGATATCATAAATAAATCGTTGGCAGATGATAAAGCCCTTTGTGTGAAACTCTACGGGAATTAGTGAATGAAAAATAAGATTGCGGATTTATTGTCAAAACTTAAATTTTCTAAAGAAAAGTTTCTATATTTATGCATAGTCGCATTGCTTTTAATCGTTGTTTTCTTGATAGGAAAAGGAAGTAGTATTTTTCTAGCAAGTACAAAAACAATAACTCCAGTTCCGACAAAAATGCCAACACCAACTGCTACTCCTACATTGACTCCAACACCAACTTCACAACCAACAACTAATAACTCACTCAAGAGTCATCAGACTAATTTACTAAGCTCACCGACTCCCTCTCTTCAACCAACTCAACAGCCAGTAATTAACAACTATTACATTCCTCCTACAACTACTCCAATAAATAATTATCAAGCTCCGACACAAACTCCAGTTGTTGTAGATTGTTCTCCTATAAATAATGCTGTCAACAATTTGAAAGCCGGGGAACAATCCGCAATTAATCAACAAACTCAAACTACTACAAACGAATTAGTCTCCAGGGGTGTTGATATAAATTCGGCTGCAGCACAGCAGGATATCCAGCAATCGATTGCGCCCATTCAGGCTACATACAATTCTCAAATTGCTCAAGTTTGCCTTCGTGCTAACCCTTGTCCTTGTCCATAAAGCAAATATTTTGCCTATTGCATTAGTATTTAAATAGTACTATACTAGTATCATGAAGACCGACAAAAAAGGTCAAGAAGTGAAACTTGTAGTTCGTATCTCAGCGGAATCTTACGAAAACATGAAACTGAAAGCACAGGCAGCAGACGTTTCAATTAACAAATTTCTAAATAGAGCTGGTTCAATTGTAACTACACAAGACATAGTAAACTTTCCCCTTCAAAATGTGGGAACAGTTTCGCAGACAGAAATTAAAAAATAGCTCGCAACGTTAAGTTGCAAATTAGAGCGGTCAGCGTTAAGCCGACGAATCATAGGAATATCTATGAGGAGTCGGTTTTTTGTTAGTAAATATATGATAAATGAACAAAATAAGGGATAGAGCAAGCTAGCTAAAAGCTAACCTGTGGCGGCGAAAAGTGCTAAAGGTCTGAAACAAGCCACTCCCGGACCAAAGCACAATTCCGAATGGCATGCTGAAAACGGCAATGACGGAAGGAAAGATACGCTGGTATATTACGTCTCTTCTAGTAGAGAAAGATGGGGTTACAGTACGGGAAAGGATAATCTATGGGGGGAGAAAGAGAGAAAAGCGATGAATCGACAAATCGACAAGAAATTAACAAAACAGATACGTATAGACGCCGGTGTACACCAATTACTCAAAATTAAAGCGGCAAGAGCTGGAATGACTATTAAAACGCTTCTGGAGGGTTATCTAGCAGATTTGTTAGCAGTTGGCGGAGAAGATTTATGAAACCAGAACAAATGCAACAAGCAATCAAAGAGTTTAAGGGAATTTACGAAGAAGAGTTCAAAGAAGACTTAACGGACCAGGAAGCAACCGAAAAAGCTATTGGATTATTAACTTTATTGGAAACGTTAACAATTTCTAAAGAAAAAGGCTTATAATGAATTTAGCAGAACTTTCCATGAAACAAGGTCTTAAAGACAACAGTAAAACTGAAAAAAAATATTATTTTATTTATGCCCGCAAGAGTGAGGAATCTGAAGATAGGCAAGTACAATCTATCGACGATCAGTTAAGGGAAGCAGAAGAAATCAAACTTAGGAAGAACATCTCGACTATCGCAACATTCTCCGAAAGTATGTCAGCAAAGAAACCCGGCAGGCCAGAGTTCAATAGAATGGTTGAGTCAATTTATAAGAGACATGATATTAAAGGAATAATTGTTTGGAAATTAAACAGGCTTTCAAGAAATCCTGTTGATGAAGGTACTATCAGGTGGCTTTTGCAGTCTGGAGAAATAAAAGAGATTATAACTTCGGAAAGAACCTATACGGAAGCGGATAGTGATTTTAACATGGCGATTGAAGGGGCGCAGGCCCAAAGGTTTATATCAGACTTAAGAAAGGACTCCGCTAGAGGAACTAAAAATAAAATCGAGAAAGGTATTGCTCCAATCCTTGCTCCTCCCGGATACGTTAACGATAAAACGAAAAATCAGGGAGAGCGAGATATTCTTCCGCACCCTGTGCAATTCGCTCTAGTTAGAAAAGTATTTGATTTATATTTAACCGGGAACTATTCTGTTCAGCAATTATGGTTTAAGGCACAGGAGCTAGGAGTAAGAAGCAACCGGGGAAAAATTGTCAGCAAAACCCAGCTTTATAAAATGCTTGGTAATCCTTTTTACACCGGTACTAGATTTATTTATGCTGATAAGCTTTATGCGAACGGCGTTCATGAACGAATGATAACCGATGACGAGTTTGATTTAGTTCAAGAAATAATGTCGAAGCGAACACATCCGAGAGGCTATATTCACACAGACTTATTAACTGGACTAATGACTTGCGGCGGTTGCGGCAGAGGAATAACTGCAAGGGTTAAAACTAAACATTACAAAAACGGTAGCTCACAAGTCTTTGTTTACTACTCTTGCACCAGAAAATTAAATCCCAATAAATGTTTTCAACCTGCTATCAGAGCAGAAGTTTTGGAAAAACAAGTCTTGGCGTATCTTGATAAATTACAGTTATCAGATAAGTTTATCGCATGGGCAATCAAATGGCTCAAGGAAATTAATTTAAATCAAAACGAGTTAAGAGAAGCTAAATTTAATTCAATAAATCAATCATATATCGAAACAGTTAAAAAATTGGAAAGGCTAGTAGACCTAATGATATCGGGAGTGATTACAACGGAAGAGGGAACCCAACGAAAGCAAATCTTAGAACAAGAAAAGAGCAGGCTACATGATTCATTAACTAATATAGACGCAAACGTTACAGATTGGATGAATTTAGCTGTTGAAACCTTTAGGTTTGTTAAAAGTCTTAAGGAAAGATATGCCGACGGCACCATTGACCAAAAGAAATCTATTCTAAGAATTATCGGTTCTGAACTTATTCTTAAAGATAAAAAATTGAGGATCGAAGTAAGAACACCTTTCAAATACGTTCAAGAGGTCGCATATGCCTTAAATGATAGGAAATTGTATACCACCCAAGAAAAGCCTGTCGTTATGGGCAAAACGTTGCATTTGTCCAAAAAAGATAAAAAGTGGGTGGAAGACGGGTGCCGCCCCCGCTACTTCCTGGACCACAACCAGGCGCTCTGCTGTTGAGCTACATCCACCATTTCGCTTTGCTCAGTATAAACTTAGCTTGCACTGAACGAAAGTTAAGTGACCCTGGAGGGAGTCGAACCCCCAACCTGGTGCTTAGAACGCACTCGCTCTATCCATTGAGCTACAGGGCCTTGTCCGCAAAGTCTTCGCAAGCTTGTCTTGCACGACGAGCGGGTTCGATTAACTAAACCTAATTATACTATTTTACCAAATATTACACATTATTGAAAATGTTGTATAATCTTTCAATAATTCATCACATGAAGAAAGTATTTATCCACCAAATTATTCCTATAATTCTGACCCTATTTACATTCTTAATTTTATCAACTGCTTTATATGGTTTATTGCTTTTACTCAATAATCTTCCTCTTAGAGAAAAAATAGTTTTAGATTTTGGAAAAAGAGATATTTTAATTGGAGTTGCAATTTATTTAAAAACCGCAATAGATTTTGCAATCTTTATTGGAAATTTAATGCATACAAACCCCGGATGGAAAAAAAGAATTGCTATTGAATTTGGAACAGCAGTTGGTAATGCATTCGGAACGTTTTTAATTCTAATAGTCTGGACTCTTTTTAAGGAAGTACCGGTTTTAATGATAATAATGATTTTTATTGCAAGCGTAGTTTTACTTCGAATGGCTCAAGAATCGCTTGAGGAGTTTTTAAAACAGAAAAAAAGTTTTATCAGAATACGGATGCCGGTTTCGCTTTTGCAGGAACAGCTTAATTTTATAAATAATCTTTTTAGACCGATTTTGCGTTTTTTTGTTCCAAATTTAAATTTAACAAGAACAAAAAAATTATCATTTGCCAACCTTGTTGTATTTTCTTTTACAATTCCGTTTTTGTTGGGACTTGACGATTTTGCTGGCTATATACCGATTTTTTCAATTGTAAATCTTTTCGGTTTTACTCTGGGTGTTATGCTTGGGCACATGATTTTAAATATCGGACTCTTTGTTTTCCCAAAGACAACAGTAAAAGTTGTAAAACATCCGTTTGTTTTAGTAATCGGAGGAATTGCGTTTATTGGCTTAGGAATTTTTGGATTTTACGAAGCTTTTCAAATCCTCCTTTCGATAATTAAATAAATTGAGAAATTCAGTATATTTTTGTATAATTAACTTACCTGCGGGTGTAGTTCAATGGCAGAACGCAACTTTTCCAAAGTTGTCACGAGAGTTCGATTCTCTTCACCCGCTCAACTTTATCCTCGAAAACACAATCTACTTCTTAAATTTAATTTTTAATTTATCTTTATAAAATGACGCCAATAAATAAATTGCAACAAACGGAACGTAGGTAAAAACAAGTTTTGGATGATAGTTTGGCAGGAATAATATAAAACTTGTTGCCAGTAAAATAACAGATAAAATTTTTTCTAATTTATAATATCTTGAGATCATAAAAACAGATAAAGCGATTAAGCTCCAAAGCGAAAAAGTATACCTCATCGACAAAACCATACCTAGATATTTAGTATCGTATGGCAAGAATAAATAAAGTGCAAAATAAAAAACGCAAATTATTAAAATACGTTTTAATCTAAAATAGTCCTTAAGTTTATTTTTGTGTTTTTTAAAAAGCAAAAATAGGGGAATAATTAAAAACAGAAACGGCCAAATCATAAATTCGGACACAAAAGCGTTTAACATATCAAAAGGAGTAAAAATAATTGCTTTCCACATAGGATTATTTAAATATGAAAACCAATTAGGAATTCCTTTGAAAAATAAGAAGCTCCGGGGATAAAACGGGCTTCCTGTTAAAAGGAAATTTCTAAAATACCAAAACAAACCAAAAACCGAAAAGGGAATTAAGAAAACAATTATTTTTTTAAAATTAAGTAGAGAAATTAAGTCTTTAAAATAACAAATAAATAATATTAAAAATAGAAACGGCCCTGTATATTTACTTCCAATAAGCATTCCCGAGAAAAATCCAAGTTTTAAAAAATAAGTAAAAGTTTTCTTAGGGCTTTCCAAAAGCAAAATTAAACTCAAAAAATATATCGCCATCCAAATATCAATATTTTGCGTATGAGAAAGCCTGAAAATTCCATAAAGTGATGCAACGCTTATAGAAAATATCAAAGATAAATCTCTATCCTTTAAAAAATTTAAACCTAAATTATATAAAACAAAAGCAAAAATAATTATTGCCAGAATATTAAATAAATTAAGAGGGGTTTGGGAAAGAATAAAAATAGCTAGGATTATTTCGCTTGATCCGGGAAACCAACGTCCAACCTGCATTGCGTT
>Ga0182027_10008398_pt1 | contig 15040 bp, 12 predicted proteins | sample 712E1DmetaG_FD_121300 | JGI IMG/M metagenome (GOLD analysis project Ga0182027, IMG submission 121300) | Permafrost microbial communities from Stordalen Mire, Sweden - 712E1D metaG (Illumina Assembly) | ecosystem: Environmental > Terrestrial > Soil > Wetlands > Permafrost | place: Sweden... | reverse complement strand
GTTGTAGGCAGCGAATGCCAACCGCCAGTCACCGAATCTCTGATACAGGTCGTGCAAGTAGCGAGCAGCTGCAACCGTGGATTTCACGATTTCGATTCGTTCATCAAGGTCGGCTGTCACGGATAGACCGTAGCGACGCGCGGTATCTGGCATGAACTGCCAGATACCGCGTGCGCCTTTGGGGGAGCGCGCGGTCGGCTGCCCAGCGCTTTCAACTAACACGAGGGCAGCAATCTCGTCTGGGATACCTTGTTCGTGCAAAATGGGCGTCAACACCGGCTTGAGTTCCGTTACTCTGGCGACGGCGCGACGGACGGCTTCATCGTTGCCGTTCCAATATTGCTCGGCGAACCGGTGCAGCGCCGTCGCATCCGGCGGGGCTGCAGTCTTGGCTGCGACTTCAGCAATCCGATTGCTCGCTGCTGCCTCTCGGATCACATTGGCCAAAGCCGAATCAGCTGCACTGTCTATGGCTTGGCGGTAGGCCGCAAAATCATTTTCCACCGAAACCGCCGGGACGGTGTAATGCTCCGTCTGCGACCAGGCGGACGCAGCGAGTGCAACCAGCACGACCGACATTCCGAGTTGCTGAGTCCACCTAGGCATGTACCGGCTCCTGGATCTTTGCTGGTTCAAGGGGTATGGGGCCTTGCTGTTTCAGTCTTGGCTTCACCTCAAAGTTCCAGTGAAGCGGATGACGGCAGAGCTCGACGCCAACGACTTCCTCTATGCTGTCAGCGCTTCGCGAGACTATGACCCTTCATTGAAACTTGATTCCATTAAAGCGCCGGTGGCGTTCATCAACTCCGCCTATGATTTCATCAACCCGCCGGAGTTGGGGATCGCCGAGCGCGAGATCAAGAAGGTGAAGAACGGCAAATTCGTACTGCTAGCCACTTCCGAGAAGACGCACGGTCACGGCACCCACACTTGGGCAGCGGTGTGGCAGCAGTATTTGAAGGAATTGCTCGAACAGTCGCCGCCACCGAGTCCGTAACGGCTGTGTAGCATCTCGTCGAAAGCGGTGTTCAGCAGGCTCCTATGAATTTGCTCACTCGCAAACTCTCGCTCGCATCGCTCGCTCTCGCCTGGGTCTTCTCTTACGCAGCACTGGCCCAGAGTGCTCCCGTGCAAGAGCCGCAGCCTGCCTCCACACACAAGTGGGCTCTGGTGCTGCACGGCGGCGCCGGAGTCATCGCGCGCTCCTCAATGTCTCTCGAAGCCGAGGCTAACTATCGGGCCGGCCTCAAGGAAGCGCTCACCGCCGCTGCCGACGTGCTCGATAAGGGTGGTTCTTCGCTCGATGCTGTCGAAAGCGCCATCAAGCTGCTCGAAGATAATCCGCTGTTCAACGCCGGCCGTGGCGCGGTTTTCGCAGCGGATGGCACCAACCAGCTTGATGCGGCGATCATGGATGGCGAAACGATGCGGGCCGGCGCGGTTGCCGATGTGCAGCGCACGCGCCATCCCATCTCGCTCGCCCGCGCGGTCATGGAGCAGTCGCCCCACGTCATGCTGATCGGCTCCGGCGCCGATGACTTTGCCGCACACGTGCATCTCGAACAGGTACTGCCCGCCTTCTTTTTCACCGAGCGCCGCTGGCAGGAGCTTGTCCGTCAGCTCGAAAAGGACGGCTCGCCCATTCCTCCGCGCCCCACGGGTGCGCCTGCGCCTCCGCCCAAGCCCATCGCCGCCTTGGAAAGGCCTGACACGCACAAGTACGGCACGGTCGGAGTCGTCGCGCTCGATCGCCATGGCAACATCGCGGCCGGTACCTCCACCGGCGGCACGACGGCCAAGCGCTGGAACCGAGTCGGCGACTCCCCCATCATCGGCGCGGGAACCTACGCTTCGAATCAGTCGTGTGCCGTCTCGGCCACGGGCACAGGCGAGTACTTCATCCGGCTCACCGTGGCGCGCACCATTTGCGCCCTAGTGCAATACAAGGGCATGAGCTTGCAAGACGCCGTCGACGAGGTCGTGCAAAAGGATCTCTCCGCCATCCACGGCGACGGAGGCGTCGTCGCGCTCACGCCCGACGGTCAGCTAGCCTGGAGCTTCAACACCCCCGGGATGTTCCGCGCAAAGCTAAAGGAAGGTGGTACGCCGCAAATCAGCCTCTATCGCGAGGAACCGTAAAACTCCCGCCCAGGATTGGGTGGAGTGGGTTCCGATCCCAGCTAGAATCCCGCACCTATAGCAAAATAGATCCATGGCCACCGTAAGAATGGACAAGTGGCTCTGGGCCGCCAGATTCTTCAAGACGCGTGCATTGGCCGCCCGAGCCTGTGAACTCCGCAGAATTCAGTCCAACGGGCAGCCCGCCAAGGCTGCGCGCGAAGTCCGGATTGGAGACATGTTGCGCGTGACCAACGACGGCGGCGACTTTCAGGTCGAAGTCCTCGTTCTCAGCGAGGTGCGCGGCCCGGCTTCGGTTGCGCAAACGTTCTACCGCGAGACGGAGGCGAGCCAGGAGCTGCGCCTGAAGGTGGCAGCCGAGCGTAAGGCGATGAGACAGTTCGAACCGTTACCCGCGGACAGACCGTCGAAGCGCGATCGCCGGAAAATCATCCAGTTCCGGGGAAGAGCCTGAGCGCAGGCAAATGACGGCCAAACCGCAAGTTGCACGCCGAATCCAGATGTTCTTAAGACGGGCACCCGCGACCGAGTGCGCGTACGGTATGCACATGCTTGATCGCGCTCAGCAGATGGACGCGATAGCATTCGCTACAATGAAAGGCTCCCGCTGCGAAGAGACTAGCGTCGCTTTGCTCAGGCGCTCGTTCATTCTGGAGGTGCTTGCATGGTCTCGGGGCGTCATTCCGGTGTTCGTTGACTGCGGTGATTCTTCTGGCGTTCGCGCCTGCGATCCATGCTCAGACGTCGGCCCAGACCTCGCCGCTCACACCCGACATCCCTGCCAAGTATGAGGCCGCAACCGCGTCCTATGACTACGTTAAGCGCGACGTCATGATTCCGATGCGCGATGGCGTGAAACTGCACACCGTCATAGTCATCCCGCGGGGAACGAAGGATGCGCCAATCATCCTGACTCGGACGCCTTACAACGCGTCGAAACGTGCCGAGCGTATCCCATCGCCGCACATGCTGGCGATTTTGCCTCCGGGCGACGACGTGTTTGCGGGCGGCGGATACATCCGTGTTTTCCAAGACGTCCGCGGCAAATATGGCTCCGAAGGCGAGTATTTTATGACTCGCCCATTGCGGGGCCCGCTGAATTCGACCAATACCGACAACTCCACGGACGACACCATCGCTTACGACACCATCGACTGGCTCGTCAAGAATGTCCCCGAATCCAATGGCAAGGTTGGCATGCTCGGGAGTTCGTATGAGGGTTTCACCGTTGTCATGGCTCTGGTCAACCCACATCCGGCATTGAAGGTCGCAGCGCCCATGAGCCCGATGGTGGATGGCTGGATGGGGGACGACTGGTTTCATTTCGGAGCTTTCAGACAGACCAACTTCGACTACATCACCTTTCAGACCACCGCGAAAGGGGAAGGGCACAGCATTGCACGCCAGGGCTACGACGATTACGACAATTTCCTTCGCGCGGGCTCGGCCGGAGACTTCGCAAAAGCTGCGGGCCTCGATCAACTACCCTGGTGGCGCAAGCTTACGGAGCATCCTACTTACGATGCGTTCTGGCAGGAGCAGGCGCTCGACAAAATTATGGCTGCACAGCCATTGAAGGTCCCGACGATGTGGATCCAGGGATTGTGGGACCAGGAAGACATGTGGGGTGCGGTTCACTGCTATTTGGCAACAGAATCCAAAGACACCGCGAACAACATGAACTTCCTGGTGATGGGCCCATGGCGCCATAGCGGAGTCAACGACGACGGATTTTCGCTGGGTCCGTTGAAGTGGAACGGCGACACGGCGCTCGAATTCCGTCGTGACGTGCTGAAGCCGTTCTTCGATCAGTATCTAAAGGAGGGCGCGCCCCATGTGGACACTCCTCCGGTGCTTATCTATAACACCGGCGAGAACCACTGGGACCGCCTGAGGTCCTGGCCGCTGGCCTGCGAGAACGGCTGCGCGGAGAAGTCCAAGCCGCTCTATCTGACGGCGGGCTTTGGCCTGTCCTTCACTGCGCCGGCGGAGCGCGATCCCAAGACTGCGTCCGCCCATGGTTCGTCAGACTATGACGAGTACGTTTCCGATCCGGCCAAGCCCGTGCCTTATCTGCCGCGCCCCGTGAGGTTTGCGGACCACGACGCATGGAGACGCTGGCTGGTTACCGATCAACGCGCCGTTGACGGCCGCCCCGATGTGCTGTCGTACGTAACGCCGGTTCTTACCGAACCCGTGCGCATCAGTGGCGCGCCGGTTGTGAACCTCATCGCCTCCACCAGCGGCACCGACAGCGACTGGGTCGTTAAATTGATTGACGTCTATCCCAGTGAAGTCCCGAGCCAGCAGGAGCTAAGCGGATACCAACTGGGCATAGCCATGGACATCTTCCGGGGACGATATCGGGAAAGCTTCGAGACGCCGAAGCTGATTGCAGCGGACACGCCGCTGGTATACCAGTTCATCTTGCCGAACGCGGACCATGTGTTCCTGCCCGGACATAGGATCATGGTGCAAGTGCAGTCGAGCTGGTTTCCGCTCTATGACCGCAACCCGCAAACCTTCGTGCCAAACATCTTCTTCGCGAAGCCGGCAGACTATGTGAAGGCGACCCAGCGGATTTACCACGCGGCCGGCGCGGCCAGCTTTATCGATCTGCCAGTAGTTTCGGCGCGGTAGTCGGGAGCCAGCGGATTACTTCTGGAGCGCCGACAGTTCGGGAACTATCGCATGGAAGCTCGAATCATGCCGAGTGCGGTTTCTTGTACGTGTAGGGGCACAGACGCACTCCCTGCCTCAGTTGTTGAACCCGGGCAGGTCTACGCGTTTCGCAATGTGATACTTAATCCAGTGGCTGTCCCACCATTCCTTCGGGTCAATCTGGACGCTATCGAACAAGGGGATTAGCAAAGCTTCCTGCGAGCGGCCGAGCTGGCCAGCCCGTTGGCCTCAGTGTTGTGCTCGCGCCGAACGTGGGAGATAGAGAAAGCGAGCGACCGCGCCAATTTCCGGCAGATCCAATTCAGGGAATAAAGCCGCGGGCTGCGGCAGCCGTACTCGCCGCTCATCTGCTTGACCACTACCTCGGAATCTGAAAACACGTGGAGCGCCTTGGCCTTAAGCCCTAGGGCACAATGCAGCGCTTCCAGCAGCGCAAGGTACTCGGCGACATTATTGTCCTGGTATCCGATCCATTTGGCGATTCTGATGGTGCCGTCCGTGGAGCCGTCAATGACCACTCCAATACCAGACGGGCCGGGATTCCCGAGAGAGCCGCCATCGATGTACGCCACGAGACCTGACATTCGGTTGGTAAGCTGCTAACCACCATGCGTGAATAATTTTCCGGCGTCAAGATGCTTTAGTGGTTCCACTTTTGGCTACCTGCAGTCGCCGCACCTTCGAGCACTTGTGGATGTTCCTGTGCAAAAAATGGAAAAAATTTAATCTCCCATTCATTAAGCGATAACGATTCAATGGGTTGCGTTTATGGATTTTGATCCGTCGCAGCAGGCCGATTGCACTGAAAACGGGCGTTGACAATCTTCGAGCAACTCTCTAAAGGTTGCTCCCGTCGACGGCTGAAAGGGTTGGCTTAAATAGAATTTCGCCAGTCCGAAGTAGGCTGAGTGATCAGCTCGGAAGGGTAACCCGACGAGCAGCCAGACCTGAAAAAACCGACGGCTCTGCGAGGAGTAGTTGGGGTTTGGGACCGCGAAAGCGGTGATCGCATCAAGGGCTGTGACGGTGCATGTCTCCACGCTGTTAGCTTCCTCGCAGGAGCTGATGGCTAGAGCATAACCGATGTCACAGCCTTTACCTTTTTCCAGCGTTCTTACTGCCGCAAGGCTGGTCTCCCAGAAAAGCGTTCTTTCCCCCGTACGCCCTTTTCAGCAGGAATTGTGAAAGACCATTGCAAGCGGTGACTCCGCCACGGGGGCGGCAATCGCCCGACTCGTTCATTGAGAGTCCTGAAACGCCTGACGTTGTCGTGCGATTGAGGGCCATCCCCACTGTCAAGCGGGGATTTGACACAGCGCGCCGTTCATGGGCCTTTGACCGGTTGTGGACGTGAAGTGGTTTACTCTGGCCGCTTTGTACAATATGGGAGACATGGCGGTCACGATTGAGATGCAGAATACGGGCGATCCTCGAGCTCGCGGGGAGATTGTAGTTGTCATTGAACACGTGCTGAGTGACCGGCCTGGGGAGTGGCGTGTGTCGCTTGTTGGGTCTCGCGCAAATGAGGATTGGGAGATGAAGGTCGAGGGCCCCAACGGTTTTGAGCGCTCGTACACGTTGATGGGAAGTGCAGGAGAGCACGAGCCCGTGGCGATAGGGAAGTTGCTCGTTAAGCTGCTGCCGGCAAGCAGGTCATGATCTGCCGTGCCAGTTTGCCATCCTCTCCAAACCCATGCTGACATCGGACCCTGTCAGGAATAAGCTAAGTTCATTTTTCGAGAGCTGGAACCGGAAATGCGGAAGATTCCGAATTCGAGTCGTCGTCTCGACGAGCACATTTCACGAGCGCTGAACAAGATCAGGAAACCGAGCACCGCGGAAGAAATCACCGAGTTGCTCAATCGTGACCTGGAGCCCGAAGAGCGGCCCTTCCAGACAAAAGAAGTCGCGAACGGGGAATCCTCGGCTCTGGACCGCATTCATTCTGAATGGGATGCCTTCGCTGAGCGATCACAAAGACTCCAAGAATCGTTGCCACTATGGCAACGGGTGCGAGCCAAATCAGACTTCGCTCCAGCGCGAAGATCACAGCCAATACTGAAACAAAGGAAACCTTCATACAACCGCTCACTGCAGGCGAGCTTCCACAGGAAAGCAGGCGGACGTTGCTACTACAGCGACCAGCCTAACTTTGCCTGGACGTAATAGGCCAAGAGAAACACAACTGCAAAAAAGGTACCGAGTACAAGGAGCAGTAATACTCCTTGGCGCGTCGTAAAGGATGATTGTCTCTTCTTCCGTGTCTTCATGAATGGCACCACTTGACAGCCCCGCAAACCTGTCGACTGGTGTCGCCCCATGGCAACCTCGCAGGGGCTGTTCGCAAGGACTTTTTTAACAACTAAGATCTACCTAGAGGCCTGTCGTCTGATATTGCAAGACTGCCAGGGCGAGGCGGTAATCGTAGGCGGCCTGCGCGCTACTGATTTGAGCCTGCGTCTGCTGGAGTTGCGCCTGACTAAGTTCGACAATGGAACTCAGCCCCAAGCGGTAACGTGTCTGGGCAAGATCGAGTGCGAGGCTTGACTGATCCAATAGTTGCTGTGTGACGCTGAGGCGCGCGTACGCTGTATTCGCATTCAGCCAACCGATGCGCACATTCCGTGAAATCCGATTACGAAGATCAAGCAATCGGTCGTGGGCCGCTTGCGCTCTCAGACTCGCCTCCCGCGATCTCGCGCTGTAGAGGAAGCCGTTAAACAGAGGGATTTCAACGTTAACGCCCACCGCGCCATACCAATTCGAGAGAACCGGGTTTCGTACTGGTGTGTCCCCCACGGCGCCCACGACACGGACATTGGGGAGAAGTAAATCGCGTTCGGCGGTGTGGAACTTCTGTGCAGATTGCTCCTGGAACTCCAGAGACAATATTTCCGGGCGCATCGCGAACGCCTGGGAGACAAGATCGTCCACGTTGCTGGGAGGCGTACTAATCGCCGTCATGTCCTCGACTAACTGAAAGTCCTGCGTCTTGGAATAGCCCAGGATCATGGACAGCGTAGCGAGCGCTCCGTTCTCGTTATTCTCCGCGTCCAGGACAAGCAACTTGGCTTGAGCGAGGTTGACGTTCGCAAAACTGAAATCCAGTTCGGACCTTAACTTGCTTTTAAACAATGCTCCTACTTGATCGGTAACTGTCTGCCGGGCGCTCACGGTTTGCCGAGCCACGGTCAGGACAGCATGCGCTTGCAACGCTCCGTAAAAGGCTTGATCCACCGCCAGAAGGATCTGCTCTCTCGTAGCTGCGGCGTTCTGATCCTCAGCCTTGGCCGCAAGATTGGCACTTGAGACCAAATTCGTCGTACGTCCGAAGTCCGTGATCAACTGACTTACTGTGACACCCGCAGCGGCGCGCTCATAGATGATGGGGTTATTGAGTCCACCTGCGGTGATGCGGCTGTTAGCGCGCGAATCTACTCCCGTCAGGTCACCGGTTGCGGTTGGCCACAAACTTGAACGCACTTCCCGCGTGACTTGCTGGGATGCCAGAGCCGTAAGCCGAGCCACGGAGATTTGCGGGTTGTTCTTCAACGCCAGCGCCTCTGCTTGCTTCAATGACAGCGACATTTGCGTCCCAGGATTGGCTTGGGAGTCGGAGGACGGCTGGCCATTTGCAGCCCTATTGGGTGCGGTTTGATTGGGCACTGTCTGCGGCGCCGGGGCCGAAGGCAAATTCTGTGCCGTTTGTGGTTGATCAACCTTCGCGCTTTGCGGGTACCCCGCATACGGCACAAGCGTTATGTACAGAATGAAAAGTGATTTCATCTTCATGATTATTGTTTGTGACCTCAGCCTTGTGCGCCTGGCGCCAGCTCTTCCTCTCGCCGATGGATCAATAAATAGGCGGCGGGGACAATGAAGACGGTTACTACGACCGAAATGGTGAGCCCTCCGATAATGGCCCGTGCCAGCGGAGCGTACTGTTCGCTGCCGGCTTCCAGCGCAAGAGCCATCGGAATCATGCCCAGAATCGTAGCCAACGAGGTCATTAAGACCGGACGCAGGCGCACTCGGCAGGCAGTCGCCACCGCTTCTTCGATCGGCATGCCTTCTCTTCTCAGAGATCGCGTGAACTCGACGATGAGAATGCTGTTCGAGACCACGATCCCAGTCATCATGACGACTCCCATCAACGACATGACATTGACGGTCGTATGCGTTGCCAGCAGAAATAGAATGACGCCCGTGATGCCCGGTGGAATGGCCAGCAGGATGATCAGAGGATCGATGAACGAAGAGAATTGCGCCATCAGGATCAAGTAAACCAGAATGACCGACAGTATCAGGCCAATGCCGAAGCTCTTAAACGACTGCCGCATGCCTTCCACGGAACCGCGCATGGTGACACGCACGTTCTCTGGCAGCTTGGTGTTGGCAACTATCTTGTCTACTTGATTGGCGAGACTTCCGAGATCTTCGCTGCGCGGCGAAACATATACGTCGATGACGCGGCGAAGCTGATAATGGTCCACCTCAGTCGGGGTATCGATCATTTTCACATCCGACACAGCGTCGAGGTCGGTTGCGTTCATGTTGCCCGCGGCATGAAGCGGTATCTGCTTGAGGTCGGTTATCGAGTTGACCTGGGTTTCCGGGTACTGCACCGTTAACATGTAGTTATTCCCACTCTTAGGATCGACCCAGTAGCTGGGAGCGATCATGCTATCCGAGCTCAGCGCGGTAATAACGTTGTCCACCGCTTCCTTTGAAGACACCCCCATGCGTCCGGCCATTTCGCGGTTGATATCGAGCTGAATGCCGGGATAGTCGAGGTCTTGCGGAATGAGCACGTCGCTCGCGCCATCCAACCGGCGCACCTTCTGTGCGATCTCGGCCGCAGCCTGGTAAGCCTGTTTCTGATCGTTGCCGCTGACCTGTATGTCGATGGGGGCGGGCAATCCAAGATTGACGACAGCGTCCACGAGTCCCCCGGATTGAAAGTAAGTCGAGAGTTCCGGCAAATCATTCGCCAGCTTTGCACGCACACGGCGCATGTATTCATAGCTGCCAACCGCGTGCTCCTTCTTGAGGCTGACCTGAACGAACGCCGTATGCTGGCCGGAATTGCTGGTATAGATCGCCGAGAAATCTGGAGTGATGCCGATGTTCGAAACGATCATGTCCAGATCTCGTGGCGAAACCACCTGCCGAATGTCGGCTTCAACGTGCTTGATGTACTGGTTCGTTAGTTCCAGTCGTGTGCCGGTAGGCGCCTTGATATTGATCACGAACTGGCCGGGGTCGGTCCGCGGGAAAAACCCCAGGCCCATCAGCGGAAATAACGCGAAACTGAATAGACAAATTCCGAGGATTCCAATGACCGTGGCCATGGGACGAAAAAGACTGCGCCTTACGGCGATGTCGTAGCGCATCAGCATGCGGTCATAGCGGCGATTGAACCCTCGCACAAAACGTTCAAATACGGTGTTCCCTGAATGGTGGGCCGCTTCGTCACGCGGTGACTTGATGAAACGAGCGCAAAACAACGGCACTACCGTCATGGCCACCGCGTAGGACGCAAACAGGGAAAAGACGACCGCTGCGGCAAGCGCGGTGAACAGAAATCGGCTCACTCCATAAAGGAAGACAACCGGGAAGAAGACAATCGCAGTGGTAAAAGTGGCGGCAAGCACCGGCATTGCCACCTCGCGGCCCCCCTTTTCGGCTGCGGCTTCAGGTGTTTCTCCCATCTCCAGATGACGAAAAATGTTTTCCAGCACAACCACCGAGTTGTCGATCAGCCGCGAGAACGCAAGAGCGAGTCCTCCCAGAACCATGGTGTTGATCGACCCTCCGCTGGCATTAATCGCAAGGAACGCAGCCAGCGCGGAGAGTGGGATCGAAAGCATCACCGCGAACGTCGCGCGCACGTTGCCGAGAAAAATCAGGATCATGAGGGCGGTTAGCACCAACCCGATACCGCCTTCGCTGCCCAGGTTCGCGATCGCCGTTTTCACGAAAACAGACTGGTCGAACACGACCTTCGTCACCAGCGATTTGGGGATATCGACCAAATCGCCCACCGACGCCTTGATCCCGTTCACGATGGCAATCGTGTTGCTGTTTCCGCCCTGCTTGAGGATCGGGAGATAAACCGACCTCTGCCCGTCCACGCGGACGATGTTAGTTTGAATGGCGGCCCCATCAACCGCGTGACCGACATCGGCTACCATCAATTCGGCGTTGCCTTCGGACTTGAGCGGCAGTCGGTTGATTTCCTCCGTGGTGGGAAGCTGGCTGTTGGTGTAGATGTTGTAGTCTTTCGGCCCGATGCGCACATCGCCGGCCGGCAAAATCGTATTGGCATCGTTGACGGTGCGCACCACATCCATCAGGCTCAACTGATGCGCCTGCAACTTTACGGGATCGACATAGACCTGAATCTGCCGGTACTTGCCGCCGAAGGGCTGCGGTACAGACGCTCCGGGCACATTCGCAATTTGATTCCGAACCGTGAACTGTCCAAGATCGTGCAGTTCCGTCTCATTCAGACCCTCGCCCTTCAACGTGATCAGGCAGACCGGCAAACTGGACGCGTCGAACTTAAGCACGACTGGCGGTAGCGTCCCCGGTGGCAGGCGCCGCAATTGCGCCATCGCCAGATTTGAAATTCCACTGACCGCCGCATCCGGGTTAGTCCCAGGCTGGAAGTAAATCTTGATGAGGCTGACCCCAGTCAAGGATCGCGACTCGATGTGGTCGATGCCGCTCCCCAGCGTGAAAAACCTTTCAAAAGGGTTGGTGATGTTCGCTTCAATCTGCTCGGGCGGCATGCCCGAATAAAACGTCGCCACCACCACCACGGGAATATTGATGTCGGGAAAAAGATCCACCGGCATACGTGCCACGGTCGTTATGCCGACGACCGTAATGATCAGGCACAACATGATGATGAAAAATGGATACCGGATGGAGAAGCCGGACATGTCTACTGTGCTCCCTGTTCGGCGGCGTACTTCTCGTCGGCCATCGTGCTCACCTTGGGATCGACATGCTGGCCGGGCCGGTACTTGCTGAGGTTACCGACGATAACTCGGTCCCCCTCGGTCAATCCGGACAGTACCTGTATTCGATCGGAACCCTCTATTCCGGTACGAATCTCACGCTCTTCCACATGGTTCTGCGAATCGACCAGAAGCACCGTGGTTTTGTCTTCACCTCGATTGATCGCTTGCAGAGGAAGGGTGAGTGCATTGGGGTCGTTTTGCACTCGCAGTGAAACGTCGGCATACATTCCGGGAGTCAACTTATAATCCTGATTCGGCACGTCCACTTCGACCTGCATGGTGCGGGTCGAGCGGTCGAGCGAATCGGTCGACCGTATGACCTTGCCGGAGAAGCGTTCATCGGTTGCCTTCACGCGGATATCGGCGGGCTCGCCATCATGCACGCTGGCGGCAAGGGACTCGGGCACTGGAATCCGCAGACGCAGAACATTCACCTGCGAAAGTTTCACTACTGGCAGCGAACTGATGTTGGAAGTGCCCGCCTGAATGAGCGATCCCGTATCGGCATACCGCCAGGTCACGACACCGTCGAACGGAGCTGTAATGCGCGAAAATTCAGACAGCGCAGCGTAATGCTGCTGGTCGGCCTGAGAGACCTCCAATTGCTGCCGGGAGGCTGCCAGCGCCGACTTAGCCGCATCCACCTGCGCCTCAGCCGAGCGATCCTTGGCGGTGGCGTCGTCGAGTTCTTGCTCCGCGATCAGGCCGGGCCGCGCTTCCGACGCCTGCCTCAAGCGCGTGGCGCCGGCGTGCAACGCTGCGTGATCCGCTTCCGCGCGGCTTACGTCATTCTGGGCGCGAGAGATCTCTTCTTGGCTATGGCGCACGCCCGCGGCAGCCGCCTGTAACTGCGCCACTAACTCCGGAATCTCAAGAACCGCGAGCACCTGGCCCTTGTGCACATGATCGCCAATGTCAACATTGATGTTACGGATGTAGCCTGCGACCTTGGCGTGCAGTTCCACTTCCTGGTAGGGCAGGAACTCGCCCGCGATTGAAAGTGTGTTGGAAAGCGGCGCCCGCCGAACTTGGACGACTGCCGCAGGCGGGGGGGCATCGGCCGACACCGAGGCGGAGGAGTGGCCCGAACTTCCGCATCCCGCGGCAGCGCCAATACAGACTGCCATTAGAGCGATGGCCGCCACTGCTCCAACCGGAACTGGAGATGATTTCTTACGCATACTTACTGTCACCCATTTCAAACCTCAGTGCTGGACAATTAATGGCTGGCCTTACAAGAATCCCCTCCAACGGGATCACGCCGGACTATGCGAAGCTTGACCTCACCGGTCCCTGGAACTTTGACGTACAACCAGGTTTTTCCAGGGCTGACTTCAACGGATTGGCCCGCCGCAAACACACTGGGCACATAGGCAAACGCCGATTTGTAGCGACCGAGATACACCACACAGTTCAAACGAATCGAGACATTGAAATCGTTTTCATACGATGGGTCGGGTGCATCCGTGACTTTTCGATGGAGAACCGTTGGAGGTTCGTACTTCTCCGCGCTGACCACTGTCGCATTCTGAAACTCCCGGGGTGAGGCATTCAGCGAGATACTGGATCCGCCGAAAATGAATAAGCAACAAATCGCTAAACCACAAGCTTTTTGCACGATAACCTCCGAACCGCACGGTTGATAGAACGATGAATGGAGCAAACGGGGCGTGGGCCGAGAGATGTTCTCGGGCCACACCCCGGCAAGACTAGTTCTTAGCCACGCAGGTTGCAGTTTTAACACCGCTCCGGCCGTCGATCGACATCCGCACATCACGATCGCCGGGTAGGCTTAGATGCATGATGTGTTTTTTAAGCTTGACTTGGATGGGGTGGTTGGTGGCGAAAACCGACGGCAGATAATTGAAAGCCGAATCGTAGCTTGTCCGGTAGACGGTACAGCCCACCTGTATGCCAATGTCATAGAAGTAGCCCGCCGACTGCAGGGGAGCGTCGGACGGGTTACTGCCGGCATAATAATTGGATGGTGTCTCGCGGCTTTCGACACTGACCACGGTTGCCGGTTGATATCCCGATTGTGTAGCCGCCTGCACAGTCGCGGACAGCACGCCGGACGCGAGCAGAAATAGCATCAAATTCCGTTTCATATCTCCTCCCGGAGAATGGCTCAGCGACTGCTGGGCGCCTGCGTCACCGGAGACGGCGAGCCATACATCGCCTTCGATCCAGGGACTCGTTTCCTTGCAAGGCTCGAACTCGATCAATCCGCTTGAACTTTCGCGTTCAAACGGAGTTGCCTCAGTCAATTTCGATGACCAGAGTTGAGTTCAAAAACGCAGTGATTGACTGCAAAAAAAGGAAGGTCAGCAGGAAGGAGGAGGCCGGTTATAAAGCCAGCTCTCGGAACTGAGATTCGTAGACGGGACGACCACCGAGACCGCAAAGACGGAAGACCGCGGCGGTTGAAACAGGGTGAAGCTGGCAGCTGGAGCAGTCCACTGGAGTGCATTGCTAAGGAGGCGCTGCCTCTGGGCATCCGGAGACTGCGACTTTACCGTCGCTACCTTCTGGACTTCTGTAGCCAGCGTAGTGTAACGGGTCGCCACGCTTGCCGTGAGCGAGCAGATGGCCAGCAGAACAACTGCGATTCGGCACCGAAACCACAAGCTGCCTCGTGCGCGAGAATGTTTTAGCACGCCCATTTCAAACCTATGCGCGGATCTGACGACACACCGATTATACACGATCATCAAAAGACAGATCACGAGTGGCGCAGTTCGGAATCCACAGAGTTAGATTAGGACGCTAGAAACGTTCGCCGCTGTACCGCATTGCTCACCTCAGGCAAGCCAAATGCCGGACCAAAACGGGGAAGAGTCGAACTACAGCTTAGTCAGATTGCAGGACCTGCCTGAGAACCCGCATCGGCCCACCCATTTAGCACAAGAGCTAATCGCTTCAGCATGGGACATTCTGGACATTCCCGCATTGGAGTGATGAAGGGCCGGACCAGCTTCGAAAATAATCCCTCGCCCCCAATGGGCAAAAGGAGAAATTCAGGGGGCGAGGGTTCCGCACACGCTACGGCAAGTAGTAGCGGAAAGAAGTCATGAACATGTTGTCGATTCCGTGCGGCGCCACCGAGGTGCCCGGCGTCGTCGCCGTGTTGGTGCCCGCCCATGCATTCCGGCTCAGATAGGAATACTGCGGACCGAACTGCAGTCTTCCCT
>Ga0182027_10008395_pt1 | contig 15044 bp, 7 predicted proteins | sample 712E1DmetaG_FD_121300 | JGI IMG/M metagenome (GOLD analysis project Ga0182027, IMG submission 121300) | Permafrost microbial communities from Stordalen Mire, Sweden - 712E1D metaG (Illumina Assembly) | ecosystem: Environmental > Terrestrial > Soil > Wetlands > Permafrost | place: Sweden... | reverse complement strand
CGAAGCGGATGGTGCGGATGCCGAATGTGGTTTCAAACCGGTCGACGACGGTGCCGGCCGAGCGGACCGTCGTGACCAGCCGGTGCAGGGTCGGGGAATCGGGCGACCAGAGCCGCGGATGGGCGACGCGGAGCAGGCAGGGATACTCGGCGGCCGCGCCGGGCGGGAGTGCGGCTTGTGGCACCGCACCGGTGGCGAGCGACTGACCGCTGGCGTCGATGATGTTTTGGACGATGTCAAACGTCACGGCGGCGGTGCCGTCGTTGGCGACGGTGGTGCGCGCGGTGACGTCAGCGGAGTCGCCGCTCACCTCGGAGGTGACAAACGTTCCCCACGGTGCGACATGCAGCGGCGCCGTCTTGACCAGCCAGACGTGGCGGTAAATCCCGGCCCCTTCGTAAAACCAGCCTTCCTCCATGGTGGCGTCGACCCGGACGGCAATGACATTGGTGCCGCCGTAGTTGAGGTAGTCGGTCAAATCGTAGCGGAAACCGCTGTAGCCGCTGGGTTCGCGGCCGAGGTAGAAGCCATTGATCCAGACGACTGAGTCGCGGAAGACACCGTCGAATTCGATGCTGATGCGCCGGCCGAGGTCAGCGGCGGGGATGGAGAACGATTTCCGGTACCAGCCGACACTCGCGTCGGGAAAGTTCCGGCCGATGGCCTTGAACCCGTGGCTGGTGCTGCCGTTGGCGGAAAAGGGCGCTTCCACGGCCCAGTCGTGGGGCAGGTTGAGCGTCCGCCATCCACGGTCGTCGAATTCGGTCGCGGCCGGCCCGTCGCCATAACCCGCCTTCGCGAAGTGGGAGAAATAGATGGTCGCGTGGTTGAAGTCCTTCTTCGTGTCGTACGGGTGGCCGAAGGCGAAACGCCACCCGGCGTCCATGAGCAGGCGCTCACGCCCGGCGGGCGCGGGGACGACCTCGGGCGCGCGATCAGCCGGTTGGGAGCGCGTGATCACGGCGCTGAGGAGCAAGATCGCGAGAGCGACAGGGAGGGGGATTCGTCGGGTCATAAAACGAGGGGTGGCCAAGACGGCGGGTGCCGGTGCGCGGACCGCACGGCGTCGCGCCAGCAGTCGAGGCTGCGCCGGGCACCGGCGAAGGCAAGCGGTGTGTCCCGGAAAACGCCCCCGACGAAAAGACGCCCACGGGTAGCAGGGCGGATCATCCTTAATCCGCCGCAACGGACGGCGCGTTGCGGAAAACGCGCCCTACCTCGACCGCAGAATCCCGTGTGGCCTCAGTAGTCGTAGAGCTTGCTGCTGATCGAAATGAAGCTGCGGCGGGTCTTGTCCAGGATTTCCCGCGTCCCCTCGGCCGTCAGCCCATACCGGGAAACAAACGGCGTGATCGAAACAGACGGTGCCACGTATTCGGTGGCCAGCGCGGCGAAGGCGAGCCCCATGCCCTGCGGCACGACCGAGGAAGCGAAGTTCATGGCCAGAGTGAGCCAATTGGGCGAGACCACGCTGTCTGGCTGGTTCTGCCATTCGACCGCCTGGATGGTGTCCTCGGCAAAATTCCAGCTGCGCAGGAGCAGCGCCCCGGCATGCGTCTGGGAGAAGCCGACGTTTTCGTTCTCCCATGCGTCGAGGGGCATGAGGCCGTTCCAAAACAGGCCGCCGCCCAGATCCTTGATGCTTTGGTTGATGGCAAGGCGGCCGATGAAGCGGAGCAGACCGGCGGTGTGCGCCGTGTCGAGGTCCGCCCCCTGGGTGGTCCGCGCCAGCTCCTCCATGAACAGGCCGTTGAACAGGCTCTCTGCCCAAAAATCATCCGCGGCGATGCCATAACTGCCCAGATCACGGGCCGACAGGAGGTGGGTGACCGCCAAGCCGAGCAACCGGATGCTTTCCTTGAAGCCGATCTTCTGCACAGCGTGGTCCAGCGACGAGACGCGGGTGCCGGCCCCGTAAAACGCGCTGTTGGCACCGCGGATGATATCGGCGGTGAGCGCCGGGTCGGTCTTGATCAGGGCCGCGATCTCGTTCACGTCGGAATTGGGATCGCTGAGGAGAGCCATCGCCTTCCCGAGCACCCGCGGCGCCGGGGAAAACCGGACGATCTTCGTGATCGCCTCAAGGTATTTTTCCTTGCTCGGTTTCATGGAAAATGGTCGCGCGCCACCGGGGCAGGCGGGCCGGCGCCGGTGACCTCGAGCCTGCACCCAAGCCCGGGTCCGCGCCGTGCCAGCCGCACGCCGCTCAAGGGGGGCAGGCCTTTCGGATCAGTTCGAGCAGGCGGTTCGGATCGAACGGTTTGGCGACCCATCCCGTAGCCCCGGCCTTTTTGGCCGCGACCTTCTTGTCCTCCTGCGCGTCGGAGGCGAGCAGGAGGATGGGGAGGGACCGGTAATGGGGCAGCGCGCGCAACTGCGTGATCAACGCGATGCCATCCATGCGAGGCATGGCCAGGTCGGTGACCACGAGGTCGGCCGGATGCTGCTGGCAGAGCTGCAGGCCTTGCACGCCGTCGTTGGCGGTATGGACCTCGTAGCCAGCCGGCTGGAGCGTCATTCTTATAGTCTCGCGGATGCTCATCGAGTCATCCACAGCGATAACGGTCTTAGGCATGGAACAAGGAAAGCATGGAACACCGGCGGACCGGTGGGAAGGGTATTCCGCGGTTCGTGAGGGCCTGCCCGGCGGCGTCGGACGTGAAGTCAGGACAGGCGGCGGCCGGCGGCGCGGAGGCCCAGCCGGACCACGGGAGAATGAGGGTCGGTTTCGTTGAAGAATTCATGGGGACAGGGAAAACGCCACACTGGCAGCGCGGCTCTATGAGCCGGTCTTGTCGTGTGTCGGTAGCCTGATGGCCCAATTGTCCTGCGCAAAAGTCGTGTGCCACGCCGGAAGGCGGGGCAATCTGTTCATCGGCGCACTGGCGCCGAACTTTACCAGAAAGCAAAACTCGGTCCCATTGGGGAGGCGGGCGCCGATTGCGGCCGCAGACCGCGAAGCGGGAAGCTCCACGGGTCGCCACCGAGACACCGAGACACGGAGAAGAACTACGGGCCTAGGCGGCCGTTTTGTGTCTGGGTGTCTTGGTGGTTCATGACATCTTGCCGGCTGTGGTTGCGGCTCTGCCGCGCTGGTTGCATGCCTGGTTAGATTGATTAGTCTTGGCTGGATGTTACTGTTCAGCCGGATTGGCGTCAGTATGGCTGGTCCGTCCTCATCAACCCGTTATCGGTTTTCCATGAAAAACTATCCTCGTTGGCTTTTCGGCGGTGTCGCCCTCTGGTTCGGCGGCGTCGCCCTGGCTCCGGCGGTTCGCGCGGAGGGCCCCTACCATTTCGTGCAGGAGATCACGATTGGCGGTGACGGCGGCTGGGATTACCTGTCGGTCGATTCGGCGGCCCGGCGCCTTTACGTGACGCACGGCACCAAAGTCGTCGTGGTCGACCTCGACCGCAACGCGGTGGCCGGGGAAATAGGCGAAACGCCCGGCGTGCACGGGTTTGCTCTCGCGCCCGAACTGCACCGCGGCTTTTCCAGTCACGGGCGGGAGGCCAAGGTGGGCATCGTGGACCTCGCGTCGCTCAAAATTCTGTCGACGGTGGCCACAGGCGAAAACCCGGACGCGATCCTGTACGAGCCTGGACAGCAGGAGGTCTATGCCTTCAATGGACGGGGAAAGTCTGCGACGGTGTTCGCAGCTGTTTCCGGCAATGTCCTCGCCACGATCCCGCTTGACGGGAAGCCGGAGTTCGCCGTGGCCGATCCGGCCGCCGGCCGCGTGTACAACAATCTGGAAGACAAGAACTCGGTGGTCGTGATCGACACCAAAACGCACCAGGTGGTGGCGACGTGGCCGATCGTCCCGGGTGAGGAGGCTTCCGGGATGGCGTTTGATGCCGCGCACCACCGCCTCTTCCTCGGTTGCGGCAATAAAATGATGGTAATGATGGACAGCACCAACGGCAAAGTGATCGCGTCGGTGCCGATCGGGCAGGGCGTGGATGCCAACTCCTTCGACCCCGGCACGCAGCTGGCGTTCGCCTCCTGCGGGGATGGCACGGTGACCATCGCGCGCGAGGAAACGCCGGACAAACTCACGGTTGTGCAGATCCTGCCGACCGAGCGCGGTGCGCGCACCATGACGCTGGATCCGCGGACACACCGCATTTACCTCGCCACGGCAAAATTCGAACCGGCGCCCGAACCAGCACCCGGGGAAAAGCGCCAGCGCCCGAAACCGGTGCCCGGCAGCTTCAAGGTTCTGGTCTACGGCACGGATTGACCCGCGACCGCGCGCCTCCGGCATGGGCATGGTTTGACAGCCGCCGGCGGGCACCGAAGCTTTTCGGTCGCCCCCGCCTGCGACTGGTCGGCCTACCTCCGGATTCCTACCTTGACGCACCTGCTCCGCGTTCTCTCCCCTTTGATGCCCGGGACAGCCCTCGCTGTCTTGGGTAGCGCGACGGCGATGGTCTGTGCTTGCGGGTTTTTCGGCGGCTGCGTCCGCTACGAGGCGCGCCCGCTCGCGCCGGAGGTGACGGCGGCGGCGCTCGGGGCGCGGTCCCTGAACGATGACGGTCTGCACCGGTTCCTGGCGCAGAATCTCGGCCGCGATCCAACACCGTGGCCGCCGGGGACATGGGATTTCGAGACGCTCACTTGGGTGGCGTTCTTCTACGAGCCCTCGCTCGAGGTCGCGCGGGCGCAGTGGCAGGTCGCCTCGGCAGGAGCGAAGACGGCGGCGGCGCGGGCGAACCCGACGCTGACGGTCACTCCCGGTTATGACACCAGCGTGCCCGGAGGGATTTCGCCGTGGTTTCCCTCCATCAGTCTGGACTTCCTGCTCGAAACACGGGGCAAGCGCGAGCATCGGGCTGCGATCGAGCGGCTGGCGGCCGAGTCTGCCCGGCTAAACATCCTCTCTTCAGCCTGGACGGTGAGGCGCGAGCTGCGCCGGGCGCTGATTGAAGCGTCGGCGGCGTCGCGGAAACTGACGTTGCTCGACCAGCAGGTCGCACTTGCGCGGGAGTCCTGGTCGCTGATGGAAAAGCGGCGTGAGGCCGGGACGGTGTCGGCGACTGAAGTGGCGCCGGCGCATACGGCGCTGATCCGGGCGGAGGCAGCCGCGGCGGAGGCGCAACGCCAGGCGCCGCTCGCGCGCGCGCGCGTGGCGCGGACGCTCGGGCTCCCGGCTGCCGCCCTCGATGGCGCCCGCCTGGTGGACATGCTCGCCGCACCGGCACCGCCCTTGGCGGCGGCCGGACTCGCGGTGGCGCGCCGCCAGTCGCTCCAGTCGCGCGCGGACATCCTGGCCGCCCTGGCGCGCTACGAGGCGAGCCAGGAGGCGCTGCAACTCGAGGTGGCGCGGCAATATCCCGATCTGCATGTCGGGCCGGGTTATCAATATGATCTGGGCGAGAACAAATGGAGCGTGGCCGTGGGGCTGGAATTGCCGGTCTTCCACCACAACGAAGGTCCGCTGGCCGAGGCCGAGGCCCGGCGGCGGGAAGCAGCGGCCCAATTGATCGCGGCGCAGGCGCGCGTCATCGCCGAAATCGACGAGGCTGTGGCCGCCCAGACGGCCGCGTACGCCCAAATCGACCACTTGAACTGGCTGCGTGAAGAGCTGAGCCAGCAGGCGGCCCGGCTGGAGGCGCGGCTGAAGGCCGGGGACGCGGATCGGCTGGAATGCCAGAATGCGCGCATGGATGTGGTCGGTGGCGAACTCGCACTGCTCGAGGCCGAGGCCGGTGCCGTGGCTGCGGCCGGGCAGTTGGAGGATTCCCTGCAGGTGCCATTCAACAATCTTGCTGCGGTCGTCCACGCGCCGGGTGACGGCGCCTCCCATCCTCTGCCATGAAAAAAGTCCTGCTCGGAATTCTGGTTGGCCTCGTCGGCGGGGCGGCCGTGACCGCGTGGCTCGTCCGGCGCCCTGCGAGCCCGGCCGCGGCGGCGCCTGAAGCGCCCGCGGCAGGCGCGGTGGAAGCATCGGGGCGCGCCGGTGTGCGGATGACGCCGGAGCAGCAGACCCGGGCCGGTGTGGTTCTGGCGGCACCGCAGCTGATCGCACTGCAAACCGAGCGGAAGGCGTATGGGCGCGTGCTGGATCCGGCTCCGCTGGTCACGGCGCTGGCCGAGGTCGAGACGGCGCAGGCGGCCCTGTCCGCCTCGCAAAAGGAGTTTGCGCGCGTGGAAAAGTTGCACGCCGAAAACGAGAACGCCTCGGCGCAGGCCCTCGAAACCGCCGAAGCCGCGGTGAAGCGGGACCGGACGCAGGTCAACGCGGCCCGGGGCCGGCTACTGGCGGGCTGGGGCGCCGCCTTGGCGGGGCGGGCCGATCTGGCGGCGCTGGTCCGCCGTCTGGTGACGCAAAAGGCCGCGCTGGTGCGCATCGATCTTCCACCAGAGGAAGGGGCGCCGGTGTCGTCGCCTGCCACGGCGCGACTCAGCGCCGCGACCGGTGGCGCGGACCTGCCCCCGGCCGAGGTGATTGGCTCAGCACCGGATGTCGATCCGCAGGTGCAAGGCTGGTCCTACCTCGCGCTGCTGTCGGACTGCGCGCTGCCGGCCGGGACTGAGATCCTGGCCTTCCTCCCCATCGGCGAGACGGCCGCGTCGGCGCTGGCAGTGCCGCGGAGCGCGGTGGTTTTCCATCAGGGCGGCTCTTACGTTTTTGTGCCGACGGCCCCGGACCGCTTCGAACGCCGGCCGGTGGAAATCGGCCGATCGGTCCCGGCCGGGCTTGTCATCACGCACGGCCTGACGGCTCAGGACCGTGTCGTGACGACCGGCGCCCAACAGCTGCTGTCGGCCGAATTGCTGCCCGCCGGAGGCGGCGGAGACTGACGCGCGCCGCCGGCTGCGCCGCGTTGCCCTTTCGAGATGCTGCAATCCATCGTCCAGCTTTCCCTCCGTTTTCGCGGCATCGTCGTCGCGCTGGCTTGCCTGCTGCTCGCCTATGGCGTATTCGTGGCGGCGCGGTCCAAACTGGACGTGTTTCCCGATTTTGTGCCGCCGCAGGTTACGATCCAGGCCGAGGCGCCGGGCCTCGCGCCGGAGCAGGTGGAACAACTCGTGACGCGGCCGCTCGAGTCGGCCATCAACGGCTTGGGCGACCAGGAGTCGCTGCGTTCCGAATCCATTCAGGGCCTGTCGGTCATCACGATCGTGTTTAAGGAGGGAACGGACATCCTCCACGCGCGCCAACTGTTGGCGGAAAAACTCGGCGAGACGGCCGGATCGCTGCCCGGGGGCGCACGGGCCCCGACCATGTCGCCGCTCACCTCGGCGACGATGGATCTGCTCAAAATCGGCCTGGTGAGCGACCGGCTGTCGCCCATGGCGCTGCGGACGCTGGCGGACTGGACGCTGAAGCCGCGCCTGCTGGCGGTGCCGGGCGTGGCCAAGTGCAGCGTGTTCGGCGGGGAGGTGCGCCAGTTGCAGATCTTGGTGGACCCCGACCGGCTCGTTGCGCACCGCCTGGCACTCACCGACGTGCTCAACGCGGCGCAGTTGGCCAGCGGCGTACGCGGCGCCGGGTTTGTGGAGACCGCCAACCAGCGCATTGTGCTGCAGACCGAGGGGCAGTCGGTGACCGCGGCGGCGTTGGGCAACATCGTGATCGGCGCGGGCGGGCGCGGCGCCCCGGTGCGGGTGCGCGACGTCGCCAAGGTGCGCGAGGGCGCCGAGCCGAAGTTCGGCGATGCCTTGATCATGGGCCGCCCCGGGGTGTTGCTGACCTTGGGCAATCAATACGGCTCGAACACCATGGAGGTGACCACCGCGCTGGAGGCGGCGCTGGCGGACCTGCGGCCGATGCTCCAACGGGAGGGCATCACGGTGTATCCGCGACTGCACCGGCCGGCCTCGTTCATTGAGGCCTCGTTGCATAACATCCGGCATTCGCTCCTGCTGGGCGCGGCGCTCGTCGCGGCGGTGCTGCTGTTGTTCCTCGGCCACGTGCGGTCCGCGGTCATCTCGCTGGCCGCCATCCCGCTCTCCCTGCTGACCGCCGTCGTGGTGCTCGACCGGGTCGGAGTTTCGCTCAACACCATCACGCTGGGCGGCCTGGCGATCGCAATCGGCGCGGTGGTGGATGACGCGATCATCGACGTGGAGAACATTGTGCGGCGCCTGCGTGAAAACCGGGCGCGTCCGGTGCCGCAGCCGGCGGCGCGCGTCGTCCTGCAGGCGTCCCTCGAGGTGCGCAGTGCCGTCGTCTATGCCACCTTCGTGGTGGCGCTCGTGTTTCTGCCGGTCCTGACCCTGAGCGGCCTGCAGGGCAGCTTTTTTGCGCCGCTGGCCGAGAGCTATATCTTCGCCATTCTCGCTTCGCTCATCGTGGCCTTGACGGTGACGCCGGCATTATCGCTCTTGTTCTTCGCCCATGAGACCCGGGCGACCGAGGCGCCCCGGCTGCAGGTCTTCCTGCGGCGCGGCTACGAACGACTGCTCCGGGCGGTGGCGCGTTACCCGCTGCCGGTGGTGGTCGCGGTCGCGGTGTTCTGTGCGGTGGCGCTGTCGCGGCTGCCGTTCCTCGGCGGCGAGTTCCTGCCCGATTTCCGGGAGAATCATTTCGTCCTGGGCGTCTCCACCGCGCCGGGCACTTCCCTGGACGAGATGCTCCGCATCGGTCGGCAGATCAGCGTTGCACTGCTGCGGAATCCCGGCATCGCCACGGTCGAGCAGCAGGTCGGCCGCGCCGAGAAAGGTGAGGACACCTGGGGGCCGAACCGCAGCGAGTTCCACGTCGAGTTGAAATCGCTTCCCGGCCGCGAGCAGGCGAAGGTGGAGGATGAGATCCGCGTGGTCCTCGAGCAGGTGCCGGGCATCCAGTTCGAAGTCATGACGTTTCTCGGCGATCGCATCGGCGAGAGCATCAGCGGCGAGACGGCGCCAGTCGTAGTGAACCTTTACGGGGAAGATCTTGAGGTGCTGGACACGAAGGCGGGCGAAGTGGCGCGGGTGCTGGCGACGGTGCCGGGGGCGGCGGAGGTGCAGGTGAAATCGCCGCCCGGGGAACCGCGCATCGCCGTGCGGCTGCGGCCGGAGCAGCTGACGGACCTGGGCTTCCGTCCGGTCGAAGTGCTCGACGCGGTACAGACGGCTTTCCAGGGCAGCGTGGTCGCCCAGGTTTATCGCGAGAACCAGGTGTGCGATGTGGCGGTGATGCTCGACCCGGCGGCGCGACAGGATCTGGCGGGCATCGGCGCGCTGATGCTGGCGAATGGCCGGGGCCGGCGCGTCGCGTTGCGCGAACTGGCCGACGTGTATCTGACGAGCGGTCGGGCCTCGATTCTGCATGAGGGCGCCCGGCGGAGACAGACCATCACCTGCAACACGACGGGGCGCGATGTGCGCTCGTTTGTGGAGGAGGCGCGGCGGATCCTGGCGGACAAAGTGAGCCTGCCGACCGGCGTCTATCTCGAATACGCGGGCGCGGCTGAGGCACAGCGGGCGGCGACGCGGGAGCTGATGCTGCATGCCGCAGTCGCGGCCGCCGGCATCGTGATGCTGTTACTCGTCGTGCTGGGCCACTGGCGGAACCTGGCATTGATTCTCCTGAACCTCCCGTTTGCGCTGGCCGGCGGCGTGCTCGCGGTCTACGGTACCCGCCTGTTTGGGGCGCCCGGCGAGGGCACGCTGACGATGGGATCGCTGGTCGGCTTTGTGACGCTGTTCGGTATCGCCACCCGCAACGCCATCATGCTGTTGTCCCACTACGGCCACCTGGTCCAGCGGGAGGGGGCGACCTGGGATCTGGCGACCGCGACCCGCGGTGCCTCCGAGCGGCTCATCCCGATCCTAATGACGGTCACGGTCACTTCTCTCGGTCTCCTGCCGCTGGCGCTCGGCAGCGGAGAAGCCGGCCGCGAGATCGAGGGGCCGATGGCGATCGTCATCCTCGGCGGCCTGGGCACCTCCGCCGCGCTCAACCTGCTCGTGCTGCCGACCCTCGCCCTGCGCTTCGGCCGCTTTGATGCCGTCCGCGCCGAGGTCGACGACCCCGCCTGAGGCGACCTATTCAGGTGAACCGAGGCTGCCCCAGATAAATGGCGGACCCAAGGGCAGGGCGGATTATCTAAATCGCCGCCACGGACGGCGCGTTACGGAAAACGCGCCCTACCTCACCTGCGTGGTCCCAGCTGAGGTTGCCTCGGCGGCGCCGCGGCGGCGGAAACGGGCCAGGACCTCAAAGGTGAAATTGTCCAGCGTGTCCGGGGAGATCGGGTCCCCGTTGAGCGGCAGCGTGAGCGAGTGCAGACCCTCGCGCTCGGCGACGTGGAAGAGCTGGGCCTCGGCGATCTTGTTCGGCATGCATTCCAGCGGCCCAACGCTGACCACGGCGTCGATCTCGCGGTGACGCCACTCCGCGACCGGCGAGCCCACGGTCAGGACGGCCTCGCCGTTGAGATCGGAGCGGACATAGGATTCCGCCGCGGCCAGGACTTCGGCGGCAAAACGGAGCTTGGTCCAACCGAGTGAAGCGGCGCAGGCTTCATAAAGGAGGCGCCCGATGCGCTGCTGGACGGAGCACTCGAGGCGCGCTCCGAAATTGAGCCTGTGGCCGAGCTGGATGGCGGAGTACGAAGAGTACTCCAGCCATTCGGAAGCCGGGGCCAGGCGCACCCGCAGACCGCGCTGTTCCAGCTTGTCGATGATGAAATCGTTGGAGAAGGGATCGAGCCGCGCGTAAATCTCGCCGACGAGCAGGACGGTGGGCCGGGCGCCAGACCCGCGCACGGACGCCAGTTCCGCCGCAGCGCGGCGCAGCAACCGCGGGAGGCCAAACAGCGTCCCGCGGGTGACCTCCCAGAGGGCCGCGGCCGCCCCCATGCTCGCCCGAGCCTGGCGGGTGAGCAGCCGCAACAGAAGCTTTTCGTACCGGTCGTAAATCACCTGGGCGGCGCCCGGGGTCGTTTCGCCCGGCCGGACGTCGAGCAACGCCTGGAGGAGAAAATCGCTGGCCGCGACGCCGGCGAACAAGAGCACTCCGAAACCGCCTGGCAGTTCGTCGAAATAGCCTTCGTCAATCGGAGACCAGATGAGAATCCGGTCCTTCCAGCCCACCCGTTCGAGCAGGAGGCGCGTGAGCAGATGGTAGCTGCCGAACCGGCAGGGTCCGCAGGTGCTCGGCATGAGATAGATGAAACGCGTGTCGGTGTCGGTCTCGCGCTCCAGCCGTTTCAGCAGGTTGCCGAGGGTGACGATCATCGGGAGGCATTCCTTGCCCGAGGTGTAGCGCCGCCCCAGCGCCAGGGCGGCCCGATCCGGCAGTGGCAGGCTTTCCGCCGGAACGCCCGCGCCGCTCATGCAGGCGGCCAGCGCGGCAGAGGTCGACCCCATGTTGGGGACCAGCATCCGCACGTTGCCCCCGCGATGCTGCAGCGGACTGACCGCCTGACCCAGTGTCCGCCGGAAGTCGGTGCAAGGCGCCGGAGTGGCGGTCGCCTGGCGGTCCTGCGCCACACAGTAAAGGAATGCCTCGACGCGCGTCTTGGTGCCGGCGTCGCCGGAATGGCCGTCCGTTTCGATGATGGCGAACGGTTTGCCCGCCATGATGTCGGAGTAGAAGTGGAGGGTGAAGCTGTCGGGGCCGCAGGAGTAGTTGCTGCAATACAGGCTGTAGACCCCCGGGGTGCGGCGGATGTGGTGGGCCGCGCGCAGGATGCGCTGGCCGTGACTCCAATACATGTCGGGAAACACCGGCACGGCGCTGCCGATGGGATAGCAGTCGACGGGAATGGCCACCGCTCCCTGTTCACGCAGCAGGGCGGGAACGTTCGAGTTCAGCACGGTGTTGTAGATCGTGTAGGGCCGCCCGAGTGCGACCACGGGCACTAGGTCGTGCGCGGCACAGAAATCCAGCGCGCGCCGGCCCAGGGCGGCACACTCGTGCTCGAAATGCGTCTGCGCGTCGGCCGCCCGACGGTGGGCGCGCCGCCATCCGCGGGCGTCGAGCCGGCGTGCCAGGGCGCGGCAGGCGTCGAGGAATTCCTGCGACTCCAGGTTGCCCGGGCCGAGATCAACCACCGGGGACAGGACCCGGTCGGCGGCCGCGGCGGTCAGATTGCAGCGCAGCAGGTCGGGACTGGCTTGGACAATGGGGCAGGTGACGGCGTTCGGTTCGCCGTCGACCCGCGGCAGGCTGCGGATCATCGGCAGGAACACGAAATCGGCGCCGGTCTCGGCCATGCGGCTGGCCAGCCCTTGGAACTGCTGCATCGGGGCGCAGAAGGGGACGTTGGCCTCCTGGATGCCGCGCTTGAGCGTGGCGTGATCGCAACCGCCCACCACCGTCAGTTCGAATCCCAGATCATGCAGGAAGGTGGCGAAGAACGGAAACAGGCCCTTGAGCATGAACTCATCGCTCAACGCCACGGTCCGGCGGCGGTTGCCCGAGGTCGGGGGCCGCTCTCCCGCGAGGCTCGAGATCAGGTGCTGGATCAGTGCCTCCCGTTCGCGGAACGGATCCGGCGCGAGGTCGGGCAGCTTCTTTTTGCGCGTGCCCTTGTCGTACAGGGCGCAGCCGCCGCCCCAGGTGAAGACCTGGCGGCGTTCCTCCACCACGGTGCGCAAGCGATCAATACGGCATCGGTTGCCGGGCGCTCCGCACCCGGTCGTGGCCTTGCAGTTGAACGTGTCCTTGCCCTCGACTTTAGCTGAGAGGAAGCGCGGCAGGTCGAGCGCGCCCGCCCGGTCCGGCGCCAGTTCGCGTATGGCGATGAGCGCGATTCCGAGCGCGCCGACCGTGCCGGGGTTGGGCGGCACGATCACTTCACTGGCGGTCTGGCGGGCCACGGCCGCGGCAAGGGCGTCGGACGAAAAGGGCATGCCCTGGCAGAAGATGACCTTACCGACCGAACGATTGCCTTTCACGCGGTTCAGGTAGTTCTGGATGATCGAGTCGTACAGGCCGGCGAAGATGGTGCGCGGCTCGACCCCGGCGGACACCGCTTCGTCGATGATCTCCGCCATGAACACCGAGCAATGCTGGCCGAGCGACACGCCGCCGGGGGCGGCGATCGCTTCCTGCCCGAGGTGCACAACGTCGCGGATGCCGGCGAACTTGCGCCCCTGCTCGGCGATGAACGAGCCGGTGCCGGCGCTGCACGCCTCGTTCATGGCGCAGTCCACGACCCGGCCCTCGGAGAGCCGGATGTATTTGGCGTCCTGCCCGCCGATCTCGAAAATGGTGTCGACCCGCGGATCGAAGTGAACCGCGCCGGCGGCGTGAGCCGCGATCTCGTTCAGGACATAGACCGCGTCGCGGCCGTAGCAGGTGGTGAGCAGGGAACCGACAATCTCGCGGCCGCTGCCGGTCACGGCGCAGGCGAGCACGCGCTGGCCGGCCAGGGGGCCGGTGACGAACTGCTGCACCAGCGCCTGCGCGGCGCCCACCGGATCGCCCAAGGTCTCACGGTAGCCCTCCCACCGGAGTTCGCGGGAGCCGGTGTCGAGCGCCACGGCTTTCGAGCCGGTCGAGCCGATGTCGAGGCCAAGGATGAGGTCGCCGGTCCGGGTCTCCACGGCTGCGGGCGGCGGTGGCGACAGGCGGCGCACATGGGGCAGAAACGCCGACAGCGCGGGCAGTGATTCGAAATGGGCGTCACGGCGCGGCAGGAGCAGACGGTCAGAGGACGGCAGCTCGGCCGGGCCCCTTTCCGCGGCGATGAGAGCGCAGCCCAGCGCCTCAAAATACAGCGCCGAATCCTCCGGCGTCGGGACCAGCTGCATCCCGTGGTTCCCGAGGAATTCCGCCAGGGTGCGTTGCAGGCGCGGCGCGCGGCTGACGCCGCCGATCAGGACGACGCGGCTGGGCGAGACGGTGGGTTTGAGCAGCACGCACACGTTTTCGCACACGGCGTCGAACAGCCCGGCCAGGATGCGGCTGCGGTTCTCGCCCTTGTTCGCCAGGTGCGTCATGTCGCTCTTGAGGATCACCGGGCAGCGTCCGGAGATAGGCGCCGCGCCATCCGCTGCGGCGGCGAGCGCGCTGGCGGCCTCGATCGTGAGAGAAAAACGCTCGACCAACTGCCGGAGGAAGTTGCCGGTGCCCTGCGAGCAACGGCTGTTCTCGCGGAAAACCTCGAGCTGGTGGGCGCGCAGTTCGAGGACGGAGAAGCCGTGGCTGCCAATGGACACGACGGAGGCGGGCTCGTCGCCGAGGAGGAAGCGGCAGGCGCGGGTCTGCGCTTGCTGGACCGGCACCTGCGGCAGGTTGATCTGCGGGGCAAACCGGCCGCTCACCGCGGCGCCGGCAGCTGCGTCCCAGCCCCACGATGATAGCGTCCGGAGAAGGGTCGGGCCCGGTTCCTTGTGATGCTCGATCAGTTCGCGGCGGGTCCAGCGCAACACGCCGGCCTCGCGAACCAGCTCAACCAATTTGATGGTTTCGGCGCCAACATCGAGGCCGAGAAACCGCTGCGATCCAGCGTCGACCGAAGCGCAGCCGGGCGCCGGCGCGGGCTGGCCGGGCAAGACACGGAGGCTGGTCCCGCCTGGGACGCCAACCTGCAGGCCACGCGACGTTCCCGTCGGCGCGGTGGAGGAGGACGAACTGGAAGGACTGGGATCGGGCATGAAGGACTCGGTTAGGAACAGGCGCACCGGGTTAGGCCCGGCGCTGAACGGAATCCAGCCTCTGCGCGCCATGGGTGGCGGGACACGGGACAAACACGGCGGGAACGGATGGAAACTCGCTCATGTTGGAGAGACGCCGAAAAAGCGAGGGCGAAAATGGAAGTTGCGGTGGAACCGCTCCGGCGGGGAGGGAACTCCCGTGGAGGCAGCAATGATGCGTGACGAGTCTAAGCGTTTCAACCTCCGGCTCGCAATCGTATAAACCGCGCGCGGGCACGGAGCCCCGCCAGCGGTGGGCTTTGGTAATTCATGTGCAATACTCAATGGTGCTATTCCAAAGCGGCCGGAACACCGGTCAGATTGGGTTTGGCGGCTGCCACCTTGGGGCTGAGGCCGCCTGGGGTGGGCGCCGGTCTCGGTTCAATTCCTGACATTGGACCTGGCGGGCTGGGCGTTGGTCACGACGGGCAACTTGAGCCATGCGATGCCGAGGAGGTGT
>Ga0182027_10008394_pt1 | contig 15047 bp, 16 predicted proteins | sample 712E1DmetaG_FD_121300 | JGI IMG/M metagenome (GOLD analysis project Ga0182027, IMG submission 121300) | Permafrost microbial communities from Stordalen Mire, Sweden - 712E1D metaG (Illumina Assembly) | ecosystem: Environmental > Terrestrial > Soil > Wetlands > Permafrost | place: Sweden... | reverse complement strand
CGTGACCTTCGGGTCAATGAGACCGGTGGGGCGCACGACGAGTTCAACGATGTGGCCTTGTGACCAGCCGATTTCGCGTTGTGCGGGTGTGGCGCTGGCGTAAATCGTTTGATTTTGCATCGCTTGGAATTCGAGAAAATTCAGCGGCCGATTGTCCAGCGCGCTGGGCAGGCGAAAACCGTGATCGACCAAAACCGTTTTGCGCGAGCGGTCGCCTTCGAACATCCCGCCGATTTGCGGAACAGTGGCGTGCGATTCATCAATCACCATCAGGTAATCGTTCGGGAAAAAGTCAATGACGGTTGCGGGACGCGAACCGGGCGGGCGACCGGCGATATGGCGGGAGTAATTTTCGATGCCGGAGCAGACGCCCATTTCCTCAATCATTTCGAGGTCATATTCCGTCCGCTGCTTGATGCGCTGGGCTTCGAGCAGCTTGCCGTGTTTCTCGAACCACGCGATGCGTTCGCCGAGTTCCTCGCGGATGGTAAGAATCGCGCGCTTCAATTTGTCGCCGGTCGTGACGAATTGTTTGGCGGGATAAATCGTCACCGCGTCGGGCAAATCCATTTTATTTCCTGTGAGCGGTTCAAAGCGGGTAATGCGCTCGATTTGCTCACCGAAAAATTCAATGCGCAGCGCGTCCTCGGTATAAGCCGGGCAAAGCTCGACGGTGTCGCCGCGCACGCGAAAATTACCGCGCGCAAACTCGATGTCGTTGCGCGAATATTGCAGGTTCACAAGCCGCGTGAGGAGTTGTTCACGCGCCATTTCCTGCCCGACGCGGATGGGAATGATCATCGCCTCGTAATCCTCCTTGCTGCCGATGCCGTAAATGCACGAAACGCTGGCGACGACAATCACATCGCGCCGCGAAAACAGCGAACTCATTGCCGAGAGCCGCAGCCGCTCGATGTCCTCGTTCCGGCTCGAATCCTTTTCGATGAACGTGTCCGTGCGCGGGATGTAGGCTTCCGGCTGGTAATAATCGAAGTAGCTGACGAAATATTCGACGGCGTTGTTCGGGAAAAAGCCCTTGAACTCAGCGTAAAGCTGCGCGGCGAGAGTTTTGTTGTGCGAAATGACCAGTGTGGGTTTATCCACGTTTTTGATGACATTGGCGATGGTGAACGTCTTTCCGGAGCCGGTGACACCAAGGAGTGTTTGGTGTTTCACGCCGGACAAAATGCCATCGGTCAGCTTCGCAATCGCTTGCGGTTGGTCACCGGTAGGTTTGTAAGGCGCGACGAGTTCAAACATGTCAGGCGAAAGTAAAAGCGGAGTTGCCGGGTGTCAACGCAGGCTTCAGGGTTGAAACGATCGCGGGTTTCCGTAAATCTGTCGTTAACAAACCATGAAAACTCTTTTTGTGCTGGTTGTCGTTCTTTTGCTTTCAGTTTCATCGCGCGCCGAAGTTCAAGTGCCGATTCTACTCTGGCCAGACGGTGCGCCCGGTGCGCTGGGTACGCGGCCTCAGGATATTCCCACAATTACACCGTATTCGCCTGACCCGGCCAACGCGACGGGTGCGGCGATGGTGATTTGTCCCGGAGGCGCTTATGAACACCTCGCGCCGCACGAGGGGAAAGATTATGCGCTCTGGCTGAACCAGCATGGTATCACCTGTTTTGTGTTGAAATATCGTCTCGGCTTGAATGGCTACCACCATCCGGCGATGTTGCAGGATGCGGCGCGCGCAGTGCGATTAGTGCGGGCGAAGGCGGTGGACTGGAAAATTGATCCAAAACGCGTTGGCATCATGGGTTCATCTGCGGGAGGGCATCTGGCGTCCACCTTGCTGACTCATTTTGATTCAGGCGACGCGACTGCTGCCGATTTGGTTGAGAGGCAAAGTTCGCGGCCGGACATCGGCATTTTGTGTTATCCGGTCATCACCATGGGCGAATACGCGCATCAAGTTTCAAAAAAGAATTTGCTCGGGACCAATCCAGCGCCGGAATTGGTCCAACTGCTTTCCAACGAATTGCAAGTGACGACCAATACACCACCATGTTTTATCTGGACGACGTTTGAAGACAAAACCGTTCCGATGGAGAACAGCCTGCTGTTTGTGGAGGCGTTACGAAAGAACCATGTGCCGTTTGATTTGCACGTTTACGAAAAGGGCGGACATGGCATGGGTCTGGCGGCCAAACCGCCGTTTACACACCCGCATCCGTGGGCTGGTGATTGCCTGTTCTGGTTGAAAGAACAAGGATTTGTGAAGTGATTGGGCTGCCAGGAGACAGGGCGTTATTGCGTCCAGCTTAAAACGTTGTCTTTGTTGACACCGGTATCGGCTGGAGACGTTGGATCAATCAACTTATCCGGCCCGGCGGACCAGATCATGACAGATGCGCGGGCTGCGTAGTTCCCGTCGGGTTGCAGAACCAACCCATTAAAGCCGCCGGCTGATACGACGGGTGATTTGTAAAACGCATCCTGGCACAGGTCTGCTGTGCCCAGATTCATGCTGATGAGGTAGGGATTTCCCCATGGGTCGCGATAGACGCCATCCATCCCGACACCCGGTGATTTCGTATCACCCATCATTCTGGCTGTCAGGAAAATGGTTCGTTGAGGATTTTTAACATAGTCCGCGTTCACCGTGGGCAGTCCATTGCCATAACTGGTGGCATTCATCAAAATCGCAATTACTTCGGCGTTATCCAGAACGATGGCGGCCACGGGAGTTCCAACCGGCGTGGGGCCGGCAGGTGTTTGAAACGTACCACCGTAGGTCAAATTGTTGTCTGCCGCTATCGCCGCGGCCTGTGCATTGTCGGAAACCGGGAAGTGGCTGTAAGCATTGTCGTAGCCTTGAATGGCAGTAATGATGTCTTTGATTTGGATCTGTGCCCGGACAATCTGCATGTGTCTTTTTACAGCCGCCGAGGCCGGCAACAGCAATGCTGCCAAAATGGCGATGATGGACATGACCACAAGCAATTCTACAAGGGTGAATGCCTCGCGCGAAAGTACCGGGTTATGCGCTGAATTTTTCATGATTAAAGTGCGCCACCAACCCTTGTGGCTGTGCGCTGTAAGGATGAGGTTGGGGATTGCCCGCGTCTGTGTCCATAAAATTTCCAATCTCAATGGCAAACAAAGCCGGTGATTGCCGTTGTGTCCATTGAGGAACGGAACAATTTGCCTTATAGCAAGGCATGGTTATTACGGTCGCCGGCGGATGCTGATTCTGCTGTAAATTTTCCACGCTGGTTGGCATCAGCCATGCTTCCCCTGAAAAAGGCTATGAATGCGTCCAACCCTTTTCAGATTCCGTCTTGCTTGCAGAAAGTGGATTTTCAGCAACGTCGCCGGCAACGATTTAAGAATGGATTTATTGCGGCTGTGGCAGCCTTGGTGATTCTGCTTGTCGCACTATTGATACAGGGTTGCAAGACCGATCAGGCAACATCCACGACAACCATGGTTCCGCCACCCCAAGTAAGCCAGCCATTGGTAACGAATCAGAGGCTAATGCCCGCTCCGCAGCCGAATTTTAACCCGGCTGTCTGTCCTGTGGCGTCCGTCAGTCAGCCCCAGACTCTTTACGTGGTCAAGTCCGGCGACACATTAAGCCGCATTGCGAGGGCTCACGGAACAACGATCAAGGCGCTCAAATCGGTCAACGGTTTGGCGAGCGACCGTATTGTTGTTGGGGCCAAGCTGAAGATACCCACCGCTTGAACGTCTTTCCAAACTTAGCGCCGTAGGCGCGATATATTTGTAGAACTTCGCATAATACAAATCCAAGCTCCGTCAGGAGCGGCATCAGCATATGCCGCTCCTACGGAGCCTTTTCATTTTGCGAATGGCGGGCTTTGAACTTTTCGTCGGTAGAGCTGCGGTATTCAGCAGCCTAAATTTATTTCTGACAGAGCGGCAGTGCCGCCCTGCCAAAACCGTTCCTAATTTGCCGATTAAATTCCACTTGTCATTCTCCGCATTTCCCCTATCTTCCATTCTGCCTGAGCGCCGCGTGTGCGGATGTTCATTGAGGCTGAAAAACAAAAGTCAACGCACAACCTAATCTTTAACCTCCGTTGCCGTTGCAGCGCGGTTTGTTAGGCAATGGAGCTTCGGTTCCCGCCGTCTGGGTTCCCTAGTTCCCACAAGTTCAAACACAGTTATGCTCACAATGGAAGAAGCCATGAAGCAAACCGGCTCGCTGCCGTTTGCTGCAGGCAATATTGTCAAAGGCACCATCATCGAAGTCCGTCCCAAGGAAGTTTTAGTGGACATCGGTTATAAAAGTGAAGGCGTCATCCCCGCCATGGAATTTCAGGACATCAAAGCCATGAAAGTCGGCGACGAAATTGATGTCCTTATTGAAAAACTCGAAAACAAGGACGGCACGGTCGTCCTCTCCCACGAGAAAGCGGAATTCAAGAGAAACTGGGAGCGCATCCTCACCATTTGTAACGAAGGCGGTACGATCCAAGGCAAGGTCAAATCGGTTGTCAAAGGCGGTCTGGTCGTCAATATCGGCGTCGAGGCATTTTTGCCCGCGTCACAGATTGACATCAGCACGCCGCGAAATCTCGCCCAGTTTGTCGGCAACACTTACGAATTCAAGGTCGTCAAAATCAATCAAGAGCGGCAGAACATCGTGCTCTCACGCCGTGAACTGATTGAGCAGGAACGCTCCGAAAAACGTTCCAAGCTGCTCGGCGAAATGGTGCCGGGCGACATCCGCAAGGGCACGGTCAAGAACATCACCGATTTCGGCGCGTTCATTGACCTCAACGGCATTGACGGTTTGCTTCACATCACGGACATGAGCTGGGGCCGTATCAGCCATCCGTCTGAAATCATGAAAGTCGGTCAGGAAATCGACGTGGTTGTACTCGATGTGAACAAGGAAAAGGAGCGCGTCAGCCTTGGCCTCAAACAAAAGATGACCAATCCTTGGGACAATATCGAAACGAAATTCCCCGTTGGCGCGAAGGTCAAGGGCAAGGTTGTCAGTCTCGTGCCGTATGGCGCATTTGTGCAATTGGAACCGGGCGTTGAAGGTCTTGTTCACGTCACCGAACTTTCGTGGACGAAACGCATTGCCAAACCGAGCGACGTGCTCAAGCAGGACCAGGAAATCGAAGCGGTCGTGCTCGGCATCAACCGTGAGGAACAGAAAATTTCCCTCGGCATTCGCCAGCTTGAATCCAATCCGTGGGACAACGCCGAGCAGAAGTACAAGGTGGGTTCTCAAGTCAAAGGCAAGGTGCGCAATCTTACCAGCTATGGCGCGTTTGTGGAATTGGAAGAGGGCATTGACGGCATGATTCACGTGTCCGACATGTCATGGACGCGCAAAATCAATCACCCGAGTGAAATTCTCAAGAAAGGTGATGAAGTCGAAGCCGTGGTGCTCGAAGTGGATCGTCCGAACCAGCGCATTGCGCTTGGCATAAAACAACTCACGCAAGACCCGTGGGAGAACATCGATAAGCTCTACAAAGTCGGCGATCTCGTTCAGGGCAAGGTCACCAAACTGGCAAGCTTTGGCGCGTTTGTCGGCTTGCAACATGACATTGACGGCCTTGTGCATATCTCACAAGTCAGCGAAGAACGTGTGGACAGGATCAAAAACGTACTGAAAGCGGGTCAAGACGTCTCGGCGCGTGTCATCAAGATTGACAAGGGCGAACGCCGCATAGGCCTGTCCATCAAGGCTGCGAGCTACACCGATGAGCAACTTAAGGAAGAACAGAAACTTCTCGATGCGCTCAAACCCGGCGAAGACCTCGTGGCATTGCAACACGCCTTCGACGCCGCCGACGAAGCAAAGCAGGAGACAAAGGAATAAGCGCCGTCGGAGAGATTTTATCACGCAGGCGGGCTGACAACGGCCCGCCTGTTTTGTTTGGAGTTCCCGGCGCGTTGCGGTAATGACCGCTTTCCGCAGCGGCCCGGCCCGACTTTAAGTTTAAGGCCCATTGAAGTTGCGATTTGAGTGTGTCAAGCTCGGGTCACGGAACGGGGTACTGGCCTCATAAAGCTTGATTTGAGCCAGAATTTCCTCGACATACACGGGCCTGGCCTTTGTATCTGGCAACTCCAGAGCTTGCCGGGCCGTCGCAACTGCTTCTGTAAATCGTCCGGCCTCGGCGTAGGCGGCCGACAGAATCTCGAGGACATCCGGAGATTTGCCTTCTGTAAATCGCTCTGCTTGCTGTGCCAACTCGACAGCCTTGGAACCGTTGCGCAGGGATGGGTCCGGGCAGGTTGCCAGAATCCACGAAAGATTGGCCAGAGTAACTACATCGGTGGGCTGAATCCGCAGTGCAGTCTCATAGTGCGCAATCGCTTCGTCCAACCGCCCTTTTCGGACAAGCACATGGCCGAGACTGCCATGGGCTCGCGCCAGAGTGGGCGAAATTTCCAACGCCCTGTAAAAATAAACAATCGCCTCGTCCACTTGCCCTTTTGCGACAAGCGCATCGCCAAGACTACAAGCGATTGCCGCTCCATTAGGTTGGATTTCCAGCGCCCTTCGGTAATAAACGATCGCCTCGTCCACTTGCTCTTTCTCGACAAGTGCATTGCCGAGTTTGTAGGCGATTGCTGCCCCATCGGGCTGGATTTCCAGCGCCTTTCGGTAATGAACGATCGCCTCGTCCACCTGCCCTGTTGCGAAAAGCGCATTGCCAAGATCGTAATCCGCTTGTGCCCCGGCAGGGTGGGCTTCCAAGGCCTTGCGGTAGTGAGCTATCGCCTCGTCCACTTCCCCTCTTGCAAAAAGTATAATTCCAAGATTGGTATGGGCCATGAAAGAACGGGGATTCCTTTCGATTGTCCGGCGCCAGAGCGTTTCGAGGTCAGCATACATGCCGGCCTGGCGCCAGCTTAGAATACCCAGAACGAGCAGCAGGGTTCCGCAGATTACCGGTTTGAGAAACGGTTTTTTTCTCTCAACCAAACCAAGCCCTCTCGTGATTCCAACCGCTGCCAGTGCCAGAGGGCCGATGCTGGCCACATACTGATAATGATCCGCCACAAACGAATACTGAAACGTGGAAAGCATGATGAAACCCAACAAAGGGGCCAAAGTTGCGATGTAGAACAAAAATGCAACTTCGACACTTCGCCCGAAAAATCTTCTGGCAAAATAAATCGCCACGCCCAATGCAGCAACTGCAAGCAGCCATCCATAAGCCAGCGGATCAGTTGGATCAATAGTCCAGCGCGGATAACTGAAGGACAAATTAACCGGCCAGATCAGCTTGCCCAGGTAGAACCAAACTGCATGGCTGGCGATAAGAACACGATCTAGCACGCCAATCGTGAAAGGGTGGCTGGCTACACCTTGGTGATGTCGCTCCCACCATATTGCCACCAGCCCCATACTGGCTCCTGATGCGAGAAAAGGAACCATTTGCACCCACCGCCGCCAGTCAATAGGTTTTTCTTTCAACCATAAAATCAACAGAAGTGCTGCAGGAAGTGTGCAAGCCGTGGTTTTGCTGAAGAGCGCCAGCGCATAGAACATCAGCGCCAGTACATAAAACCGCCAGCGTGTTTTCTGCTCCTCGGCAAACTCGACCCATGCCAGCATCGTAAATAATGAGAAAAACAATGTAAGGACATTCTTTCTTTCCGTGATCCACGCAACCGATTCCACCTGAACCGGGTGAAGAGCGAAGATCGCCGCAGCCAGCCAGGCGCCGGGCACGCCCAATCGCCTTAGCAACCGCCACACCAGCAGCGCATTTGCCGCGTGGAGTAGAATGTTCACCCAGTGGTAGCCGGCCGGATTGAGTCCCCAGAGTCCCCGCTCCCAGCGGAAGGTTGTATAAACCAGCGGAAAATACTGCGATGGCGAGTCCAACGAGAACCAAATCCGTTTTAGACCATCTGGGGCGCTCAGCAATTGATTTTGCGTGACGTAGATATCATCGTCCCAGATAAACCCGGCGTTCCATGCCGGTTGATATACAAAAATAACCATCGCCACCAGAAACAGTCCCTTGAGCCAACGCTGAACTTGTGGTGTAAACAGGTCTTCGGTGACTTTCCCACTGGATTTAATATGAATCACTTTCACTCTTGGTATGCCGACATGTAGTTATATTCACTCTTCATTTGCCGTTGCCACCATATATGCAACCGGCAGCAATTTTTCAGCTATAAGGTTTCTGAAAACGGTTTTGTTTTTCTTTTCAGCAGCGACCGATGCCGGTAATGCAGGATCTTGAATTCCGGTGTGTCGCGAATTTCCTCGACCTGAACAAACCGGTCTTCAAACGGCGGGAAGAAGACGTCGCCGGCGACTTCGCGTTTGACGATCGTGAGGTAAAGGTCGGAACAGCGTGGCAGTGTTTGCGCATAAATTTCCGAGCCGCCGCAAATGAAAATTTCGGTTGGAAAGTCCGACGGATTCAATTTTTCCAGTGAGTTGAAAATCAAAATCTCCGTTGAGACGTCCTTGTCGGCCTTCGTGAAATAAAACTCGAATTGATACGGTTTTTTCAAAATGCCGCCGACCCGCTGTCCGCCGCGCCACTCGTGATATTCACCAAAAACCTCCGGATGACTTTTGATGAGCCGCTGTGGGTGCCGGGTCAGGATAAGATTCTTCCGATTTGGCAGCGGCTTCCCCAAACTTTCAAACGTCTTCCGGCCCATGACGACAACATTGCCCGAGGTTGTTTCTTTGAACCACTTGAAATCTTCGGGCAAATGCCACGGGATTTTGCCGTCCGCGCCAATCACGCGGTTTAGTGACATCGCGGCAATGGCTTTGAAGTGTTTCATAACTATACTGCAATCGGCGCTTTAATGCCCGGATGCGGATCATAACCGATCAATTCAAAGTCCTCGAACTTGAAACCGTTTATGGTTTTAACTGTAGGATTCAGTTTCATCTGTGGCAGTGGACGCGGCTCGCGCGAAAGTTGTAGTTTCGCCTGCTCAAGGTGGTTGGCGTAAAGGTGCAAGTCGCCGAAGGTGTGGACAAAATCACCGGGTTTAAGTCCGCAAACCTGTGCGACCATCAGCGTGAGGAGGGCATAGCTGGCGATGTTGAATGGCACGCCAAGAAAAATATCTGCGCTACGCTGGTACAGTTGGCAGCTCAGTTCGCCATCACTCACGTAAAATTGAAACAGGCAATGGCACGGTGCAAGCGCCATGTACTCGATATCAGCGACATTCCACGCACTGACAATCAGTCGGCGACTGTCGGGATTTTTTTTGATGTCGGCAATCACCTTCGCGATTTGGTCAATGCCATGGTCGCTAAGTTCACGTCGCCCCACGGGTTCAACATTTGCATTTTGTTTGAACTTATGGAGATCAAAGAGTGTTGGATGATTTGCGTTGGGATCCGGGGGGATGCTGTGCATCGTCCAATGCCGCCATTGCTTTCCGTAAACTGGTCCTAGATCGCATTCCTTATTCGCCCACTCGTTCCAAATCGTCACCTTGTTCTCTTGTAGGTAGCGAATGTTGCGATCTCCACTGAGAAACCATAGCAATTCGTAAATGATGGACTTGGTGTGGACTTTCTTGGTCGTGAGTAGCGGGAAATTGTTTCGCAAGTTAAACCGCGTCTGTGTGCCGAATACGGAATACGTGCCAGTGCCGGTACGGTCAGCCTTGAACTTTCCGTGTTCGAGGACGTGCCGCAGCAAATCGAGGTACTGAATCATCGCAGGAAAAATTTAACCACAAAAGGCGCGCAGGAAAAAGAAATTTAGCCGAATCCAAAAAGCTGGCTGCCCATCTCATTTCACGCTTGCGACTTTATTTTGCCCTTCAGTTTCTGTCCAGCGTTCTTTGATCAAAGAAGATTTAGACGCGAATTACGCCAATTAACGCGAATTGAATTGGCGAAAATTCGCGCAATTCGCGTCAAAAAATCCGTGTTCAATCTGTCCCGCATTGCGGGATCTGTGGCCAAAAAGGTTCAATTGGAATCGGCTCGCCTCACCAAGCTTTTGTTGTGAAACTATGCGGGTCATGCGAATCCTTGCTCTTGATCATGGCAGCAAACGCATCGGTGTTGCGGTGAGCGATGAAACCAAAACCATCGCGCAGCCGCTGGAGTTTATTCCCGCCGAGCCATTCGCAGATTTTCTGGAGCGACTGAAAAAACTGCTTGTTGAAAAGGAAATCGACCTGATTCTGGTCGGTCTGCCGCGCAATATGGATGGCAGTTACGGTCCGGCGGCGCTCAAAGTACAGGCATTCGTCGCCGTTTTGAAAATGGTTATCACTGTGCCCATAAAAACATGGGATGAGCGATTGACTTCGGCGCAGGCGAACAAGATTTTGATCCAAGCCAATGTCCGCCGTGCCAAGCGTAAAGAAAAAGTGGACAAAATGGCCGCAGCGATTTTGTTGCAGAGTTACCTGGATGGGATTTGAACAACAAAGACGCGAAGACACAAAGAAGCTTTTCTCATCACTCGGTAGGAGCCGAGGTGACGAGGCTCAAATTAAAGGGAATTGAGACTCCTTACGTCGTCTCTTACAATTTTGAAATGAGAGCGAGCCAGATTATTTCGTCAAACTTTGTTCCTTTGTTGCTTTGTTGTTAATGAATCCGCTCAAATTCAAATTGATCATTGCCTACGACGGCACGGCTTACGAAGGCTGGCAGGTGCAGAAAACCGGCACAGGCGTGCAGGAAAAAGTCGAGACGGCGTTGGCAAAACTGTTCCCAGCCAGACCGCGCCTGCACAGCGCCAGCCGCACGGACACCGGCGTCCATGCGCTCGGCATGGTCGCGCATTTTGAAGTGCCGGGCGCCGGATTCAAAATACCCGTTCGCAAACTTGCATTGGCCATCAACGCCTGGCTGCCACAAGACATTCGTGTGCTTTCGGCATCACGCACAACGGATAAATTCCACGCGCGGTTTGACGCGGCGGGCAAACAATATCGCTATTTCGTTTGGAATCATCCGGCAATGAATCCTTTGCTTCGCCATAGCGCATGGCACGTGACGCGTCCGCTTGATTTGAAGGCCATGCGCACCGCTGCACGGCTGTTTGTTGGACGGCACGATTTTAAATCGTTCGCCGTCAATCGGAATTACGAAATGGAATCCACCGTGCGCCGTGTTACACGCTGCGACATCAAAAAATCCGGCATGCTGATCACGTTTGTTATCGAGGGGGACGGATTTCTCTACAAAATGTGCCGTGGCATCGTTGGCACGATTGTGCAAGTCGGGTTAGGCAAATTTTCGCCGACTGAAATCAAGCGGATGCTGGCGAAAAAAGACCGGCGTGTGTCCGGCATGACCGCGCCTGCGCATGGGTTGGTTTTGTGGAAGGTGTTTTATTCCAAATCCAGTCGGAGCCGACGTGAGGAGGCTCTGACTAAAAGTGAAGAATGAGCCTCGTTACCTCGGCTCCTACAAAATGAACATTGTTTTGGTCGAACCGGAGATTCCGCCGAACACGGGCAATGTGGCGCGGCTGTGCGCGGCCACAAAGACGACGCTGCATCTCATTGAACCATTCGGTTTCAAACTCAACGACACGCAGCTCAAGCGCGCGGGTATGGATTATTGGCGGCATGTTGAGTGGCGTCGCTGGCCGAATTGGAAGGCATTTGAAGAAAAACTTCCAGCCGACGTCCGGCTTTGGTTCATCGAATCCAAAGGGTCGAAACTTTACAGCAAGGCGAAATTTTCACCGGATGATTATCTGGTTTTTGGGCGCGAGACGGCCGGTTTGCCAAAGCAATTGCTGGAGCAAAACCGCGATCACTGGTTGAGGATTCCCATGTTCAATGCCCAATCGCGTTCGCTGAATTTGTCAAACTGCGTTGCGCTTGTTTTATTCGAGGCATTGCGGCAACAGAGGTTCAAGAATGAGGTCTGAAGTGGAATGGTCGCCGTTGTCAAAGTCGTGGCGCGTGTGATAATTGCAGGGGTTGAGGGCTTGGCGGTGACTAGTGTGTCTCGTTTACACAAAGACTTGAGTTTTCGCAATAAATGTACTGCCTAAAACCGGCTTGCTTGGCAGCGGTTTTCCTGAAGGATTCCGGAGCAGAAAGTGAGGTCGAGTTCCTGTCCGGCACTTTTCGCCAAGGCAAAAGCATTCTTGACCTTTTCTTGCAGATTCTGGTCGGTGGTGTCAAGCCGTAGACTGACCGTTTTGATCCTCGGTGCGTCTTTGACAGCATATTCGAGTTTGTGAAATTGGCTTTTCGTATTCATAAGCTCCAATCTTTCTGCCTTTTCGTTTTTAGCATTACCATTGGATTTGATGCTATGTCATGGGCTTACCCTTGTTCCATGGGGTGTTCACCCCATATACAGGTTGAAACAATTGCCCGATGTTTACCCCGGATTGGTGACTCGTCGTTGGGAATCAAGTGCCCCGGAGAGTTGCACCCGGATTCGATGCACAAAATGAAACGGAAGTTAATCGCATTGTCACATCAATATGTGACGGCCTTGCGAAAGCATCTACAGCAAGGTCCACGGGCAATCCCGCCGTGCGGGACGGCGTTGGCGCTGGGACGTCAGGCTGCGGCCCTCAATCTGGAAACGTTGGACGTGGCCAAGATTCACGACGGAGCACTTGCTGCTCTGGAGGCGTCCAGCAGCAAGGACGGGATCATTGAGCGTGCGGAGATTTTTTTTAACGAGGCCATCATCCCGATCGAGGAAATGCATCACACCGCGCTCAAGGCCAACGTCCGCTTGGGTCAATTGCGCAAGACGCTGGGCCGGCGCACGGTGGATCTGGCGGCTTCCCACCGGTCCCTGAAACGGGACATCGTCCAGCGCAAGACCGTGGAACAAGCTCTCAAGAAAAGCGGGAAGCATTCCAAAAAACTTTTAAAGGAATCACGTAACCTGCAGCAACATTTGCGGCGGCTGACCCACCAGATTTTGTCGGCGCATGAGGACAAACGAAAGAAGATCAGCCGCGATTTGCATGATGAGATTGCCCAGACGTTGCTGGGAATCAATGTCCGGCTGTTGACGTTGAAAAAGGAGGCTGCGGTCAACTCCAGCGGCCTCAAGAAAGAGATTGCCAGCACGCAACAGTTGGTGGATAAATCGGTGAAAAGCATAAAACGGTTCGCTCGTGAATTTGGTATTCACAATGGGAAGTAACATGGGACGCAAACTAAACGGGCTGTCGCAACGATATGTGGCGGCGCTGCGCAAACACTTGAAGCAAGGTCCACAGGCTGATTTGCAGTCGGCGCAGGGATTGGGACGCCGGACCATGGCCCTTGGGCTGGAAACGTTGGATCTGGCCCGGTTCCATGAGCGGGCGTTGATTACTTTGGTATTGCCGGGCCACTCACCCGGTGTTCGGGATGCGATGATCCGGCAGGCAGGGAAATTTTTTGCCGAGGCCATCACCCCGATCGAGAAAACGCATCGCACGGCGCAGGAGGCCAACACCAGTTTAAATCAGATGATCCGGACGCTCAACCAGCGTAGCGCGGACCTGGCCGCGTCCAACCGGCAATTGAAACAGGAAATCATTCAGCGCAAGTCGGTGGAGGAGTCCCTAAGAAAGAGCGAGCAACACTCCAGTCAATTGCTGGAGCAGTCGCAGTACATGCAGGAACAATTGCGGTTGCTGTCCCGCCAGCTTCTGTCGGCACAGGAGGAAGAGCGCAAAAAGATCAGCCGCGATCTGCATGATGAGATTGCCCAAACCTTGACGGGCATCAATCTTCAACTGGCGACACTGAAAGTGGAGGCTACGATCAATGTCAAAGACCTCCAGGAAAAGATCACCCGTACACAACGGATGGTTGAGAAGTCGGTGGACATCGTGCATCGGTTCGCACGGGAACTGCGCCCAACGGTGTTGGACGACCTAGGGCTGATTCCCGCCCTGCACTCATTTATGAAAGGATTTACGAAACGGACTGGCATCCACATTCGTTTCACGACCTTTACCTCCGGCAAAATTAAACAATTGAACAGCGCCACGCGCACTGTGTTCTACCGCGTCGCCCAGGAAGCGTTGACCAATGTGGCGAGACATGCGCAGGCCAGCGTCGTGGAAGTGAGCTTCAAGAAACTCCCCAATGCCCTCCGCCTGGAAATCAAAGACAACGGCAAATCCTTTCAGGTGCAACGGGTATTGCGCGCTAAAGGGAATAAACACCTTGGACTGCTCGGCATGAGGGAACGGTTGGAGATGGTCGGCGGCAATTTTGGCATCGAATCCGCGCCGGGCAAAGGCGCCACCATCCGGGCGCAGATTCCGTTCGCCAACGGTCGCACGGGGGGGGGGCGGAAAAACGCTGATGGAGCAGGCTAAAACCAAATTTTAAATGTCTAAGAAAAAAATCACTGTTTTACTGGCGGAAGATCATATGGTCGTTCGCGAGGGATTTCGCAAGATGCTCGAGCTCGAAAACGATCTTGAAGTGGTCGGCGAAGCGCAAAATGGCCGTCAGGCGGTCGTCATGGCAAAAAAACTTTGTCCCGACGTGGTTCTCATGGACATCGCGATGCCGTTGCTGAATGGTTTGGAAGCCACGCGCCAGGTGCTCAAAGCTCTGCCCGCCATCAAAGTGCTCATTCTCTCCGCGCATAGTGATGACGCGTATGTCAAAAACGCAACCGAGTCCGGCGCGGTGGGATTTTTGCTCAAACAAACCTCTTCCCACGTTGTGTGCGAGGCGATTCGGGAAGTTCAAAAAGGGAAAACTTTTTTCAGTCCTGCGGTTGCCAAACGGCTTCACCAACTGGAAGGCAAGTCTCTGGATCGAGCCGGAATGCCGCGGTCGCGCAAGGTTCGCCTGACTTCGCGCGAGGTGGAAGTGCTTCAACTGATTGCCGAAGGCAAAGCCAACAAGGAAGCGGCCGCCGAACTGGGCATCAGCATCAAGACAGTCGAAAAACATCGCGACCATCTCATGCAGAAGCTCAACATCCACGACACTGCCGGTCTGACCCGCTATGCCATCAGCGCAGGCATCATTGAGAGCAGCGTCCAGATGACCATTGTCTGACGCTTAAAAACCTTTCGGTTTCGTTCCGGTTTTCTCTCATCAACAGAATAATTGACAATGAATAGAGACAATCTCGCTTTCTGGATGACTTT
>Ga0182027_10008393_pt1 | contig 15050 bp, 12 predicted proteins | sample 712E1DmetaG_FD_121300 | JGI IMG/M metagenome (GOLD analysis project Ga0182027, IMG submission 121300) | Permafrost microbial communities from Stordalen Mire, Sweden - 712E1D metaG (Illumina Assembly) | ecosystem: Environmental > Terrestrial > Soil > Wetlands > Permafrost | place: Sweden... | reverse complement strand
CGCAGGAGATCGGTATCCGCATGGCTTTGGGCGCCACGCCCTCGCAAGTGCTGTTCGGAGTGATCGCCAAAACGCTGCGGGTGGCTCTCATCGGAATTGCGCTGGGAATTATTGGATCCCTCGCGGCCGCCAAGTGGATCGCGTCGCTCCTGTTCGGAACCGCCCCAACCGATCCGGCCACGTTTGTGGGAGTCATTCTGCTGCTGAGTGCTGTGGGATTCATTGCCGGGTACATACCCGCGCGCCGCGCAACCAAGGTTGATCCCCTGGTGGCGCTGAGATATCAGTGATTGTTGATTGTCGATTAAAACAAACCCATGGAATGGCTGGGCCAATTCGGGCGACCGCTGCCGTTGGTGCGGCGAATGCAGTTCAACGCTGACCTGGAAGAAGCAAGTGTAGCGCAGGCCCCCAGTTTTGGTGTCTGCGGTTCTTCCTCTAGATGTGCGCTTCTGACTCCAAGGACAGCCTCTTGAGATTTGTGGTTTTTCCGCAAGAAGAGCCGCAGACCTCAAAGGCGGAGGCCTGGGCTACGCCAGCTTTGGCTTGAGGCGCATTAGCATTGTCTCCAGTACATTTCCCCAGAACCTTCGCGGCTGGCGTACACGGCCTAAGCGGCTTTTGCGGCGCGAAAATGAAGAGGGTCTCTCAGGTTTTGCAACTCCCGGTAATAATAGAGTGCGGTAGGCCGTCTTTCCTTGAATCGCAGTTTCTTTAGAAAGGCGATTTCATCCTCGGTGGCGCTGCTGCTGAGAGAAGCATCCTCAAGGAATTCTCTAAACCCCGGCTCTTCCTCCAAGGACGGTTCGAAATCCTTTTCTATGAACTCAAACTTCTTAGAGTGCCCGGGGGCCACTCTGCGGTTCAACACGACTTCCAAACCGAAAGTTGCAAGGTCGATATCCCAGAATTCGATCACCGGGTCCAAAAAGGAGGCGCAGTTTTCAATCGACACATTGAAGAGGTCAGTATCCAGGAACTCGAGAATCCCGACCCGCATCTCTTCGTAGCTCCGGTGGCTGAGCCTGGCCACCAGGCGGAGCCAGTTTTCACTTTCCAGTTCTTGTCTGGCAACTTTCTTGACCACATCCAAAAGCTTCTGTGTGACCAGTAGTTCGAGTTCACCGAAGGGCTGCTTCTCGAAAATCGTCGCTATTTGTTTCTGTTTGTCCGGTTTGCACTTGCTAAGCACCAACTCACGAACCTCTTTAAACAACGGTGCGGGTGGGTCCGCCAATTTCCGTTTTAGTGCTTCGTGGCGCTGCAGCTCAGCCAGCTTGGTGAGCTCCCCGCTCGGGAACTTCAAGAATTCCTCAATCTTCCCATAGATATCTGTCCGCTCAGGTGCGGGTGGAGCTTTCCTCCGGGTAAGCAACTGCGATATGTAGGACTCCGTGACCTGGGCAGCAACCGCCAAGTCTCTCTGTTCACATCCAAGTTGTTCGAGCCGTTGCCTGATAACCAAAGGTAGGTCCATGGGATTCCTCCCCCAAGATTAACTATACTTAGTTCACCTATCCCTCTTAGTTCAGAATCTCGCATAATTAGCTTGACAAGTAAAGTTAATTCAACCAATATAGTTAATGAGATGGCCTCGCCTAGACTCTTTCCAGGTCTCCTAAACTAAGTCGGGTTATCTGCGCTCTCACGTCACCTAGGACAACCAAGGAGGTTGCCATGTTCGCTCGACATGTATCCCTGCATTTGAAGCCGAACAGCGTTGGGGAGTTTAGCCGCACGATGGAGAAAGAGATCATTCCCATGCTTCGAAAGCAGCGAGGTTTCCAAGACGAAATCACCTTCATCGCCTACGAGGGAACGGGAGCGATTGCCATCAGTCTGTGGGATCGGAAAGAGGACGCGGAAGCATATAGCCGCGCGGCCTATCCGGACGTGCTGAAAGCATTGGCAAAAGTATTTGAGGGGGCTCTTCATATTCAAACTTATGAGGTTGCAAACTCGACCTTCCACACGATCCTCGCTCAGGCGGGAGCTTGAAAGAACGATGCCCTGGATCGATGGGAGCGGCCAAGCCCACCCTTCAGTTCGGTGAAGAGGGAGCGATATTGTTCGTTTACGTGTCTGGAACCAAAGCCAAGGGCTCACGAAGGAGGGACTTATGTCGGAAAGAAATGGTGACAAAGCCAGGTTCGGTCGGGAACGCCTGCGAAAGATGCTCCGGCAGAAGCAAACTCGAGAATCGCAAAAGGCGCTGGATACAACAAAAGTAGCACGACCTGCGCCGGGTCCCGGAGAAGCAGAGCCAGCCTCTTGCCGCTGATAGTTGAGCGGATTGGCGCTGCCGGCGGTGTTAAGTGCGACCAGCGCTGGCGTGGCCAGGATGAGGATTCTGAATTGTATATCCAATATGTGGGTTTCGACATTGCAGCCAGTTCTCGAATCTATACGTTTCACGTGATTGACATGCCCCATGAGGCACGCGATTTCACGGTCAACGTTCAGTACGAAGCGTTTCGCCCCGATTCCCTGAAACTCCAGGATGGCCCGGGCATATGCTTTGCGCGGCTGGCGAAGGAACTGGGAGTGGAAACGCTCGAATCCCGCGTTGCGGCCGATTTGAATATTGGAGAGCCTGACATCCGGGAATACCTGGAACGGCACTACCCGCGCAAGCCCCCGGCAAAGAAGAAAGAGGACAGCGACGTGTCGCCGGTCGCCGGACCGAACCACTTGTGGCAGCGTGGCTGACAACTGTAGAACGTACGCTCATCAGTTAGCTGAAGGGCGTTTTCAAGAACGCGGGATTGACCCGGATCGGCGCTTGGCTGTGCCGAATGACTTTTGGCAGCGGGACTGGCCCCGTCTCGCCAACCAGCGTAGGTTAAACGGGCAGACCCTAAGGGCCGCCCCAACTTGGAGGAACATATGGCAACAAAACTTTTCGTAGGTAATCTTCCCCACAGCGCCACCGACGGTAGTCTCGCCGATTTTGTGACCAATGCAGGGTATCAAGTGGCCTCGGCAGTGGTAATTCGCGATAAGATGTCAGGCGCACCACGGGGATTCGGATTTGTCGAGCTCGCCGAAGGCGAAGACATTCAACGCGCGATCACCGGCTTGAATGGACAGGCCCTCGAAGGCCGTCCTTTGACCGTCAACGAAGCTCGCCCCCAGCGCACGGACTTCTCACGGCCGCGCGGTGGCGGCGGCGGCGGACGGGATGGCTCATACCGCAAGCGCGACTATTAGGGTACTGTAGTGCCAAGCAGATGCGTTTAGATCGGCCTAGGCCGCGACGACTTTTGGGGAACGCCCAAGTCCCGAGGTAGCGTTGCGCCTTAGGCCGACCTGCGCCGTCCTGTCAGGCGGCAGTACCGGGGATGAGATTAGACAGCCAGTTGGAAAGGGGAGCCTATGAAATTAAAGCCCGGCCAGTCTGTCCGCCATTTCAGGTACGGTTGGGGCGCGGTCCTCGAAAGCGACCGCGATCAGACGACGGTGTTCTTTCACACCGTAGGCATAAAGAAGTTCGTGACCTCTATGGCGACCTTCGCGGTGGTCGAGGATCAGTCGCCCGGGAAGAAGCACGCATCTTGACCAACGCGTGCCGTCGGTCAGAGTATTTCTTCTGTGAACATCCTGCTTTCCGATCCCTCTGAAGTGAGAGTTTCCCGCAGCCGGCAAAACTAGTGTGACTGAATAAGGAATGGCTCCTCGGCCAGGACTCGAACCTGGAACCCTTCGGTTAACAGCCGAACGCTCTACCATTGAGCTACCGAGGATTATGCAATCAGTGAAAAACTCTGGTCTCTTCACTCGCTGAATCTTATCTCTTATAGCACAGCAAGAAAATTCCCGTCAATGAACGTGGACGAACGGGCCGACTTGGGCCGGCGTCCGATGAACTCAGTCTTCCACCTTGCACGAACAGCAAGGGGGATAGGAACTTCATTGCGACCCTTTGGGATCCTCGCTTTTGCTGAGCTTGCCGTTGAACAATGAAGGACAGGGCAGAGAAAAATCTTCGCAAGAGTGGAAATGCAGAGGACGGCTTAGGGCTTCTTATCTTCCTCTTTCTTGTCCGAGGTCCCTTCCAGGCCACCTTTGATGGCATCCTTGAACTCGCGAATTCCCTTTCCCAAGCCCTTTCCGAGCTCTGGCAGCTTTCCTGGTCCAAACAGGATCAAAACAATGAGCAATATAAAAATCAAATGGGTTGGCTGTAACAAACCCTCCATAACACATCCTCCTCGCCCGCCCACCAAATGTCAGCGGCGCAGCAATCGAACCTATTATAACTCAGGTGGCAACGAAACCCAATCGCGATTTACGCCCCTTGAAAATCATGTTACCGGGTCTCTTGCCTTCTTCCCGGCACTTCTGATAGTAAAGGGCCAAATAGTTGCTGGTGATGTAATCCTGGCGCGAATACTCCAGCCGAGTCGCAACCGCGTCGATCCATTTCTCCGGCCCTTCAAGCTCGAGGTAATTGCCTATGGGCGTCTCGTCGTACGCTGCCTGGGGCAGCCCATGCAAGTCCGCTTTATGACCTTCAGCATAGATGGTACGGTACTTTTCATAAATGAATACTTGCTTCAACCCCAGGCTCTTCAGGACCTCGCGCAGGAGCACTCCGTCTTCGACTCGGGTTTCGATTTCGCGTCTGGTCTCGTACCAACGCCGGCGGAGCGATGGCCCCTTGAACGTCAACAGGTCTTCGCCCTGGGCGAAGCGCAATCGGAGAAGGCACCGAGACCTTCCAAGCCGCAGATCCGGGAAGTCGAAAAGGTAATTGCTCTCCAAGTGCCGTGCCTTAAGAACCTTGAAACCCAATTGAGACAGGCGTTTCCCCAACTGCTTGCGGTCATGAGCCAGCAACTTGATTTCGGTTTCGCGGTGGTGCTTCATGCCGGAGTAGGAAGCTGTCCTCAGAACGCGCGATCCAGCATGAAGTCAGGCAGGGACCGCAGGGCATCCTTGTAAGGCGTGTCGGGGAACGTCTCCAGACAGCGCTTGGCCTTTTGAGAAAATTCCTGGGCCTTTTCTCTCGCGGCCTGCAAGGTGTTATACCGGTCGATCAGGTCCAGAATCTCACTGAATCGTGGAGAGTCGAAGCCGCCCGCTTCGAACAGAGACTTCACTTTCTGGGCCTCCTCGTTTCGACAGCGCTGCAGGAGATAGATCAGCGGCAACGTGACCTTGCCTTCGCGAAGGTCATTGCCAATAGGCTTTCCTAATATCTCCTCGGAGGAAGTAAAATCGAGTACGTCATCGATAAGCTGGAAGGACAAGCCAAGATTGTGGCCATAGGTACCCAACTGGCTTTCCTCCTCCTCGCTTCTTCCTGCCAGCACCGCACCCAAGCGGAGGCAAACGGAAAACAGGCAAGCGGTCTTGCGATAAGTCAACTCGAAATAGACGTCCTCGGGGACGTCGGTCCTTCTTTGCCAGGTCAGTTGCAGCAACTCACCTTCGACCATGGTCTGCGTTAAGGCGATGAGGAGGTCGAGAATTTTGAAGTTGCGCTCCGCCAGGGCAATACTAAAGGCCTGCATGTAGAGCCAATCCCCGGCCAGCACACTCAAGTGGTTGCCCCAGCGGGAATTTGTGGAAGGTCGTCCCCGGCGCGTGTCCGCTTCGTCAATCACATCGTCATGAACGAGCGTGGCGGTGTGGATGAGTTCGACCACGGTTCCGAGCCGAATCGCGGCCGGCCCCTCAAAACCACACAGTTTGGAGGAGAGCAGCACCAGGGCGGGACGCAGCCTTTTGCCCCCGCTGCCTCGCAGGTATTGGCCGATCTCGGTGATGGGCTGAACGCTGGAGATGCTCTGAAGGCAAAACTCCTCTTCCACCTTCTGAAGGTCAGCGCGCACCAAGTCAAAGACTTCTTTGATTGTCAGGCTATTGACAGAGGCCAAGGATCAATTCCCCGTCGTCCCTTCGGTCTTGAAACGCCCACTCAAGTTTTGCAGGGGACAGGAGGTTCACGTTGCGAACCTAAATACTCCCATAATTCGCACTTGAAGGGAAGCCCGAAGTTCAGGCCGGGTGCGACTGTCGGATACCATGTCATTCCGAGCGTAGCGAGGAATCTCGCTCTGATTGTTTCTTCCAGCTTCTTAGCACAGGGCACCGAACAACCAGCCTTTTCTGCCTGACCCAGCCCAGAGCGAGATTCCTCGCTGCGCTCGGAATGACACTGGGCGTGAGAGGGGAAGATGCAGTTGAAAATGTCTTTCATTTTCGTGCAATCATGTGCTCGCGAAGATGATCCAGAGAAAAGCGGTCACTAAGAACCCAATCCATCAATCGACGCTCGCGAGTGCGCACCGCTTCGACCGCTTGTGGGAGTTTCTCTTCGACGCCATCCGGCACCAAAAGCACTCCATTTTCGTCCGCGTGGAGAAGCTCCCCGGGGCGGATGACGACTCCGTACACCTGCACAGGCACTCCCACCCGAACGATCCTGAAACTGGCGTGGCTCACGACGCAGCCCCGGGCAAAGTAGTGGAAGCCCAAGGCCCGCACCTCGGGGACGTCGCGCACAGCGCAGTCACTCACCAGCCCGATCGCTCCCAGGCGCCTGAAAATTGTGGCCATCACTTCCCCGCAATGCGCCGCATAGTCCGGATAGCCGCCAATTTCCTGGAAGGTAACGACCGCTGGTTTCGCGGATTGCCCAACGGCCTCGCAAAGCTCCTGGAACCGTTCGGGGTCCGACCCTGCGCTTTCTGTAACCGTCTCCACCTGGGCGGTCACCGCATAGCCGCACATCCGGCCGAACTCAGGAAATAAGCATCGAACTTGCAAGGGCGTGAAACCCTCCCGATGCGGACGAACCTTGAGCAATTCGATGGCATTCGATAAAGTTGGGGCATCGACTGTCTTCAGGTAATCGACGAACGATTGTTCTTCTTCGGCTTTTGGTATTTTGTTTCACCTGTCCGTTGAGATGTTGTGCCGATTGGCTATATCTCCAGCAATGCGGCGGCTGATTCCGCCGGAACCCGCAGCCGGCCTGCGAAATCCTTCGGTTCTGGTATTTCCGGCGTGACGACGCTCAGTTGCCGCGGATCAGGCAAGCTGATATCGAAGAGCATTTCGTCAGAGTCGCTCGGGTTTACAATCACCAGCGCCCGCCGCCCGGTGGAGTTGTTCACGAAAACAGAATATTGGGAATGCGGTTTGCCACCCGCCATGACTGTAGCGCCGAGCGTATCGCGGAACTCCCCGTCCCAAAGATAGGCTTTGTACTTGCGGCGTAAGGCGTCGACCTTTTTGCCGTATTCGATGGTGAGCGGAAAATCGTCGAGGCGGCCTTTGAAGCCGTAGGGCTCGTAACTCATCACGTACCGGTAAAGCAAGCAGCGGTTGATCATTTGGCGGTCGTTCCAAGCGGTGGCCGCCACCATGAGCGGCAGGGAGGGATCGATATAACGCTGCAAGGCGATGTGCTCGGCCCCGGAGATCCGAAAGTAGCCCAGCTTATAGAAGCGAGATTGAAGGTCCCACAGTGCCTCACCCGCCATGAGGAAACGTTCCGGATCGATCTGCTTCCGTAAGCCTTCGGCGAGCGGCAGGTCGCCGGAAAATACGAATGCCGGGACCGCGTGGCCATGGTCGGCTGAGAAACAGTAGTACACTCCGGGACCATGCCACGCAACTTCGTCCTGAAGGATGCCGCCGGCCCCCAACTCCACGCTCTTGTGAAACTCCTTAAAGGCAATCTCGCGCCAAGCGGGACACGCCGTGCACATGGGTATCAGATGTCGCGTGTTGATGCCCGCAAGCTGGGTGGGTGTGTCATAGTTGTATCCAACCCCTTGGTAAGTATCGCCGTACGGATCGCGCGCGGCGTAACGAAAGAGCTCATTCCTGTACCACTCCGTGGAGGAGTCTGACCAGGTGTATTTGTTAAACAGAATCACCTCCACGCCCATCTTGCGGCAGGCTTCAATGGCCTCGCGCAGCTCTTCGGTGGTTCCAAGCCTCGGGTCCGTCTCGTGCGATGGGTTGCCTCGGTCCTGCCCGCCCCGGTTCCAGCCGGTCAATTGGATGGCTTTGACCCCGTGCCTGGCACAGTCCTTTCCGTACTCGACCAATTGCTTGTAAGGAAACAGCAGACTATCCTCCGCCGAGTTGATCTGTATCTGCTGCCAGGAGTGCACATCATTCACCCAGGCGGGTGAAACCGGCGGCTTAAACCAGGTTTTACGCCACTCCTTATAGATGTCCGCCCCCGCGTGCCAGCTTCCCTTATAAGGTTGCAGGACAATCGGGGGGGACGACTTGCGTTGTCCGGGAGTGGCGAAAAGAAATTGGATGACTTGGAAGTTGATACGGCTGAAATCCTTGCGCAGCGTCGCATCCTCCGCAGCACCCATCAGGGAGTCCGCATACCCCGGCTCAAGTTGGAACTGGAACCCTGCCAAGGTCTGCGCCTGGGCATCGTGGTAACCGGCGTACAGCCCCTCGGAATCCGCGAAGATCAATACGAATTGCGCGGTCGGGGAAAGGGCTTGCTGCGTGGGGTAGTCCGGGCCCCAGTATCCAATTCGGTTGCTGAAATTCGGAAAGAGCTCCGTCTTGTCCATTCCGGCATATCCCCACACGCCCTGGGAAAGCCCGTTGCTGTGACTTGGAATCGAGATATCTCCCAGGATGGGGTAAGCGAGGGATTCAATTGACAAACCGGATCGATTGTCAACGTCAGTGGTGACGAGCAACCCGGAGCCACTCAACGAAACACTCGCGCGTAGGGTAATGTCCAAAGTGCCGGCGTGAGGACTCTTGAGCTTGCTCCAGAGAAAAGTAACGCCGCTCATTCCCGCGTGCGTTTCCGCGCTTTCGAGAGGGTTCTCCTTCTCGGTCACGAAATGGGTGCGTCGCTCCGGGAGCGGCACATGCATGCGAAACCCTGCGCCGAATTGGCTGCGGTCCTGCACGCGCCATCCGGTCTGTTTGTTTTCCAGGGTGAGCAGGGAACCGTATTGGCGGTCGAATACGGCTCTCAGATGACCATCCTCGAGCACGATAGTATCGGCTGGAGCAGCATCTGCTCCTGAAGGAGACGGCAGATTGCCCAGCGCGCTCATCGACGCAGTGCCTACGAGGAAAGAACGTCGTGTGATTCCGCTCAATTGTAAAGTGCCTCCTTCTGGATGACACAGATGATCTGGTGATTAGCCCAACCCAGGGATTTATCGCGCGTGTTCTTCTTTGTTAACTGGCGCGCCGACAATATACACTTAACGATCCCAGCCCGCAATGCTCCGGCAGGGTTCATCAGCCATCTCGCATGGCGCAGTCTGAGATAGGATGCCGATTGCCCCGATCTTAGGTGGGACTTCCTGTCGCGGGCAGGCACCTAATTGATCTCGACTGAACAAACCAACCTGCTTGTTTTCATATACATTACGGCGTTGTGCGGATAACTATCTGTGTTTTCATAGACATTCCCGGATTGCCCCCACTATTTCCACAGCGACCCTTTGTTTTCATAGACATTCCCGCATCGTCCCTTCACTTTTTAACGTTACTGTTTTTTGCTTCCCTAAATGCAATAGGTAGTCGGCGGTAAGCAGAAGGCAAAAGGCGGAAAGCAGAGGCTCTTCATTCCAACTCCTGAATCCTGACTCCTGAATCCTACCTTTCTTCCCCACCTGCCACCTGCGGCCTACCACATACCGTCTGCCGCCTACCACCTACCGCCTCTCCAGCCATACGCTAGCACTATAGCCTATTGGTTGGAGTTTGTCAAGCTCCCCTCCCGGTTCAGGAGGGGGTGGGGGGTGGTCCGTTGGTTCAGGCTCAGCATGTCCCACATTTCTTGCTGGACACGGGGGTGTATGGATATTCTGAGAATCCCCGAAGGGGATTGATAAAGTAGCCGGGGGCAACGCCCCCGGCTACGGGCGGCCCCACCAGGCTCGACCCTGGAGGGGTCGAAGGAGAGACGTCGTGACCGTAGATGGGGCCTCTACCCAGGTCTATACGACCCCTCCAGGGTCGGTCGGTTTCCGGGTTAGTCTTCCGGGGGTGTTGCCCCCGGCTACTATATAGTGCCCTTGCAGGGCACGGCGGACGGGTCTCGGGTTCGGCCTCAAGGGAACCCGCCATGTGCAAACTCATCGCTCATCCAGCTCGGTCACCCTCTGTGTCCAGCAAAAAATATGGGTAAAGATGAGGGTTCAGGAGGGCATGATGGTCGGTGGTAGCGACGGTTAATTCGTGGTTTTCCATTGACCGTGGGTTGGTAAACGCAGGAAAAGCCCGTGGTCAGGAAAGCGTTGACCGTGGGTACCCGCCGTCGGACATGCTCGGCACAATCGGATGGCGCAGACCCGCCGCGGTTGGGCCGCGAAATCAGGCGGCCCGTGCCCACTGTCTGGCGAGGTAGGCCAATTCCTTGTCCAACACCTGAGGGTTGTGGCAGACGTGGAACATCCACTTGCCGAGTTGCCCCCAGTTATTCACAGCAGAGACCCAGCGTTTGGCCGCGTTGTGCTTGGCCTTGATTTCATCGTCTTCGTAGCCCTTGATTTCCAGGATGAGCGTCACTCCGGGGGCCAGCCGTACCAGAAAATCCGGCTCGTAGTTGTGATCCACGCCCTGATACTCGTAGGGGACAAACAGCCCAAGGTGGTCATTCCGCGCATAAATCATTTCAGCCTGCTCAATTCTGAATGCGGCGCCGGTTTCCCAAGTGGCTGTATCCGCCACGACCTGATTGATGTGGCTGCGCTGTGTCATGAAGCATGGTCGAACCGTCTTGAAATTCACTTCGGCGGTCGTCCCAATGGGCTTGTAGCGGTTCAGTACCGGCATCAAGGGCGCTTCGCCTTCGGTGTCGTCGGGCATGATCTGATCCCTTAACCGTTCGACCATCCTCCTAACGTACTTTTGCAGGCCCAATTCGCACGGATGGCAGCCCTGAAGATCAACCTTGCGAGTGGTGTATTCATCTACGAAGCGGTAAATCTGCGGGAAGAGTTGATGGCGTGATTGCAGACGCAACACTCTGCCCTTGGCGTCCGAGCCGTTCGACTGTCCCCCCAGAAGTTCGTCCAGGACCAATCGAGCGATCTGAAACTTGATGGCCTGGATGTGGGTCTGCTCGTAGTAGGCTTCGCGGGTTTGCTCGACAAACTCAAACTGCGCGGTCTGTTGCGAGGGATAGCCCTCTTTGTATCCGACAGTGGGCATCAGGAAAGTTGCAGTCGGCTCGCGGTTCGGTTCCAGTATCAGGGCCTCCATCCCATCAACGTCGCAGCGAATCAGGTTTTTCCTCAGGGCAAAGGCATAGCCTTCGACAACCGGAAAGCGAATTGCCATTGACGCACGTTCTGGCACCGCCAGAACATGGTTCTTGGGCCTGTCATCGGGTTCGGACTTCTTCACGGGACGCCCCTTGAAGGGGATCACAGAGAACGGAATCCCGTAAACGTCCGCGTATTCCTCCGTCAGTAATCCTGTTGTTGGATCAGGTGTGTAATCAATGCGGCGAAGGCCACGCCCGACGACCTGTTCGCACAGGAGTTGGCTTCCAAACGCCCGGATGCCCAGGATTTGGGTCACGTTATTGGCGTCCCATCCCTCGTTCAGCATGGCGACTGAAACTACGCATCGAACATGCTCGCCGGGTTGTCCCTCCTTCCCAACCGTTGACACGACGCGCCGAAGTTCCTGCGCTACGTCCCTTTTCCGCTTTTTGGGGTCTTCGCTTTCGGCTTCCGCAAGCAACTTCGTGTCAATTCGTATCGTCCGCTTCGCAGCGGGCGTGTTGGAAAGGTATTGCGGGTAAACGGCCCCCTCTCCATAAACTGTCCGCGTCTTGGGTTTCTTGGATTTGACCGGCTTGCCCCCATTCTCAGGTTCGCTCTCCCCGTTTTCCTCTGCCAACACTTCCTCGACTTCCGCTTGGCTGACGACTTCCTCCTCAGTTTCCCCACTGATCTTCCGATAGAACACCTCGGCAATATCCGTGTTGTCGCAAACCACTATCACTGCAGGCGGGATTTGCTCCTGACCCGGTTTCGCGTCCCTGATTTGGATGAACCGCTCCACCCACTGCCCGGCGATCTGTTACAACGCTCCTTGCGCCTCTTCATAGACCACCTCCGGTTTCGGTCTTCCGCCCGGAAGAAACTGCGCTGGCTTCAGTGTCTCCTTGATCTTTTCCCATAGCTTGAAGTATTTGGGATCAGGTCGCCCCGTGGTATCGGTCACCGGGAGGCGCGGAATCTTCACGATTCCACTTTCTATGGCATCCACCAAACCAAAATCGCTGATCAGCCATGGGAAGGGCCTTCCCTCCGGGTATCTGCTCCCCTTGATGTAGAAGGGAGTAGCCGAAAGATCGACACAGAACAAGATTCCCGGTTTGTCGTGCCCGGCTGGATTGGCCTTGTTGATTCGCTCCAACCCATCCACCCATACCGTTGCTTCCGAGGCTTCCTCCTCCAGCTTTTTTCTTTCCTCTGCGCTCAGACCTTCAAGGCCCGGTGTTGCGGCAGGCCGCCAGCAATGGTGGCCTTCATCATTCAGAACCATGATCGGGAAACGCCCGTAAAGGTCACCCAACACCCGCTGCGCAAATATCTCCGGCGTCTCCGGCCCTTTGTTGACCACGGCATAGGTCTTGTCGCCTTCTTTGTGCTCGGATTCCTCATTGAAGCGATGCCAATTCTCAATCAAGACCTTTCCCCTCTGAAGGTGGGGCCGATATTTGACGGGAACCAAATCGAAATCAGCGTAGTAGTTTCCGGAATGCTCTGGCCTGAGGACTTGCAGGCGCTCTTTCACCGTCAAGTTTGGGCAACAAACCAGAACCGCATCGGGGAACTCCTTGCTCTGGGGATTCTCCCCTCGATTGCAGAATGCCCAAGCAATCAGCATCGCCATCAAAACGGTTTTCCCGGAGCCAGTCGCCATCTTGCACCCCAACCGGCGTAGGAGTATTGCTGAATCATCTGCCGACTTGTCGATAAGGGTTGGGAAAAAGTCAGTTGGGGCAATGGCAAACGGAGGCCGCTCACCTTTTAGGAGTTGAGCCAAATCTACGTCAGTCAAGCTGAAGTTCTGGAAGCCAGTCCTGGAGGCCTTGCCGGGAATCCGAATTTCCGCCAAGTAGATCACCGTCTCCGCTGCCTCGCGCTGGCAGAAGAAAAACTTGCGGTAACGGTCCGGGCGTGCCCAGTAGCGCAGGAGTTCGCGTGATACCGTCGATCCGCCGCGATAATCGGTTTTCCGCCAGCGGCGGACATCCTCCCGCAAAAGGTTGACCATTTGCAGGTCATCCCTTTCCTCTTCGGTGAAGAGCCGGGCCTGGGCGGAGCCGACTTTCTCTGTCTTGTACCAGTACCCGGCAGGCCGCCGATGACCTCCGTGACTCGCCTCACCCGTGTTCTTGTCGTAAAGCCAATGATCGTTCGGCTCTTCGTAGGGATTACAGATGATCGGCTTGTCAACCGGCTGGATGGGGAGTTGTTCGGGCATCCGCTTCCTTATTGTAGCGGCGGTCTGTGACCGCCGTCTTGATATTCAATCTTTTCGGCGGTCATAGACCGCCGCTACAACTTGTGCACCTGCATGACTTCATTTCCACGCGGGTCAATGACCTTCACCGCCACGCACTTGTGCTTGCCTGCCGGAAAGGGTAAGGAAACTGTCCCACTCAATGCCTCAAATCGTTCAGGATCGACCACATCGGACAAAGCCTTGCTGAGTTTTCCCCATGCGGCTGGGTCGGGGAAGAATGCTTGGGTGATGCAGAATGTTCGGCCATCGCAGTCGCCATCTACAAACCACGCCGCAACCTTGTTCGCTCCGGTCGATGCGATGCTGTTGTCCACGGGGTTGTAAATGTCCACGCCTTCCATAGTGACCTTGTGCTGGCCTTCACCGTCGGGGCCATCCACTCGCGTGCGGGGCTGCCCAAACACCGTGAACAACTGGCTGCCCGGCTGTTCTTTCAAAAGTCCGTTCATGCCTGGGTTCACGTCCGGGCGGATGTGCGCCGCATGAATGCGAAGCTTTGGCCGCTGGGCTTCTTCAATGACCGCTTGTGCCGGACCGTCGAAGCTGAACCCCGCAATCACCAGATCGTCATACCCCATGCGGTTGGCAGAACGAATCACATCCTCCACCATTTTGGCAGTAACCGGCCCATATTGCGGCCCAAACGCCACGCAGACTGTCGCTTTCCCCTCTGGGTCCGCGTCCTCTTGTAGCGGCGGTCTATGACCGCCGTTTTTCTCTTTGCCGCCGTCTTTGTCTTTCGCTCCGTTCTTTTCCGGAATCCACCGACCCTCGGCCTGCAATCCAGGTTCAGCCACCCGCAATTGCTCAAGCCGCGTGAAGCGCATTTGCTTGTTGTCCGGGAAGCGGACGCCATCCATGCGGAGCAAGCGAATCATCTGTTCTAAGTAAGCGTCGATATTCTTGGCTTCCAAGTCGGTTCTCGATTCAACCTCACGAACGGTGAAGGTCTCCTCCAATTCCCCCGGTTCACCTCCAAATCTGCCTTCACCCACATCGACCAACTCCACATCCCCCAGCGTCATTTCTGGGGGCTGTACAGCTTCGACGGTAAACGGCCCACTGACGCGGAGAACACCCTTGGCGACTTCAGGCTGATCGACCAATTCCTCCTGTTCGGCATTCGCGGCAATGCAGGCATTCACCTCATCCATCTTGGCCCGCCAAGCCTTGCGATATTCCGTCACGGAATGCATCAGGTCCTTCGGGTAGTCGGGGTCGGTATCGAAGGGCACTTGCCAGTGTTCCCACCCGCCCTGTAGCGGCGGTCTATGACCGCCGTCTTGGTCTTGTTTCGGCACCTGTATCGCCGCTCCCCCACCGCCGGAATCCGTTCGGCGGTCATAGACCGCCGCTACAACCGGCAACTGCCATCTCCGTCGGTCCGCGTCTGTGATCGCTTTCCGACCTTCGGCCCCTAATTTGCCGATAACAGACCGGGTGCGGTGGGGAAGGTAGTGTCGGAGGCGCTGAATGCATTGGCAGAGGCGGAGTTAGAAGTCCGGCAAGATTTTGCAGGCAGTAAGAAAATTTCACCTCTCAGGTGT
>Ga0182027_10008392_pt1 | contig 15050 bp, 7 predicted proteins | sample 712E1DmetaG_FD_121300 | JGI IMG/M metagenome (GOLD analysis project Ga0182027, IMG submission 121300) | Permafrost microbial communities from Stordalen Mire, Sweden - 712E1D metaG (Illumina Assembly) | ecosystem: Environmental > Terrestrial > Soil > Wetlands > Permafrost | place: Sweden... | reverse complement strand
TTCGGGGTGGACTTCTTTTCGGCGTTTTTGCCGAGGTTGCCTTCGAGGTGGACGTTGTTTTTGTAGCTGGACATGATGTTCTCCTAGTGAATTTGGTCGCGAGTGAATCGGGACATACTGCCGGAACGGACATGGGGCGCAGTGAACTCCCAAGTGCCAAGCAAAGTCTTTGGCGGAGAGGGACCAGAGCTTGCCTGGGGAGAGGAATCCGCAAAGCGCAGCGGAAGAGTTTGCGCCGCGCCGCAGGGCGAGAACGTTCTTGACGCATCCATGATGGCCGAGTTGATTGTGACCAAAAAGGAGATCGGGCCTCAGCTAGAAAAGTCCATCGGAACCTCGCGGGCCAGGCCGATAATCCCCTGTGCGCTGGTCAACGATTGCCGTCAGCGGGAAGGCATGGGGCCGAGCATTTGATTGTTTGGTTCCGTGGCCTGGGGGCGCTCTTGGCGACGGGACCCGCTGCCTCAGTTCGGATTCCGGTTGAAGGGAAGATCGGGGCGGACACGGCGGCGTGGACACGAGTCATGCAAGGCCATTCGCAAGATCGGCGGCATTGGAAGCGCCAGCGGGGCGATCACACTGGCCTCGATATGGCTTGCAGGGCAACTCGCAACTTTCGGGGGAGCGTTTGGGTAGAAGTTGCGTTGTTCGCCCCACGTTTTGACCTCTTGCCATTATTCTGGATTCAGTGGACGCGGTTGCGGGTGGGAACAAGCCCCTGGAGGAGGGTGGGGGAAGACCGCGCGGCCGTAGACAGGGAGTAGGCCTTCTTCCACATTCGGGGCATCTCGTATCATTAGTTGTGTTGGAATTTCAAAGGAGCTATGAATCGTGAAAGTTGTGCAGCTTAAGATTGAAAATTTTCGCGGCATCAAGGCTGCGGAATTGAAATTCGACGGACACGCATTGCTCGTTGGTGCCAATAACATAGGCAAGAGTACGATATGCGAAGCGTTGGACTTGGTGCTTGGTCCAGACCGCCTAAATCGGTTTCCACCTGTCGAAGAGTACGACTTCTACAACGGCCAGTATCTGAAGCCAGCCGAGAATGAAGAGGAGGAACCAACATCGATACCGCTACGTGTTGAGGTTGTGCTTACGGAACTCAGCGCAGAGGTGCAGAAGCGCTGTGCTAGCCACCTTGAGTTCTGGCATATCACAGAAAAACGTCTTCTGGCAGTAGGGGAAGCGGCGGCGGCTACTGTGGGCATGGCAATTCCATGTCTTCGATTAGAAACGGTTGGTAAATATGATCGTGATGAAGACGAGTTCACTGCGGAAACGCTATTCACGCACAGTCCCGCCGCGATAGATGGAGAAAAGGATACTGTGCGCCGTGACATTAAGCGACTGTTCGGATTTTTGTATCTACGTGCGTTGCGAACTGGTTCTCGTGCGTTGAGCCTGGAACGGGGATCTCTTCTTGACGTTCTTCTTCGATTACAAAAAGTACGGACAGGCCTTTGGGAGCAAACAATTGAGCGATTGCGAGGGTTGGATATTGAGAAGAATGCTATCGAACTCGAACCCGTCCTGAAGTCCATCGAGGAGCGCTTGGCGAGTTATGTGCCGTCGGAAAAGGCTGGTCGCGCAACGAAACTATATGTTTCGCAGCTAACGCGAGAGCACCTGCGGAAGACGATGGCTTTCTTCCTCGCCATGCGTGAGGATCAAGAGGCGGTGCCCTTTCAGCAGGCCGGAACAGGAACTCTCAACACGCTTGTATTGGCATTGCTTTCCTTTATCGCGGAGCTGAAGCCGGACTCTGTCATTTTTGCGATGGAAGAGCCTGAAATTGCGGTTCCACCGCATACACAGCGACGCATTGCTGATTATTTGCTATTTAAGACGCAGCAAGCGTTTGTGACCTCTCACTCGCCCTACGTTATTGAGCGGTTCACTCCCGAGAACACATTCTTGTTGACAAGGTCTTCCCCTGGGAGCCTAGAAGCGATGTGTTTAGCGGATGCCACTGGGCTGAAGGAGAACGATTACAAGCGTTATGCTAGACGCGGGCTGTCTGAGTGTATGTTGGGTAAAGGTGTGATCATCGCAGAAGGTCTGACCGAGTTCCATGCGCTGCCCGTTCTTGCGCGGTGCTTGGAAACCCAGGATGCAACGCTCAACCCCCTAGACCTTGCTGGCGTTTCTGTATTTGATGCTGAAACCGACGGGACAATTCCTAAGTTCGGGAAATTCTTCCAAGCTCTTGGGTTAAAGACATTCGGGTTCTATGACTATAAGAAGCGCACACCAGAGGAAAAAGCAAAATTTACGGCTGTATTGGATATAGACGGCGAACATCCATACAGAGGGTTTGAGGGACTACTTGCGGCAGAAGTTCCGGTGATACGTCTTCGATCCTTTCTGCAAGACTTGTTGAACTCAGGCGTGGATGCCGCGCACTACAAGATACCGACAAATCTGCCAACTGACGATGTGGCGATACGAAAACTCATTACGAGTGTCCTGTCTTCAACTAAAGGCGCTGGTTGGTCGGCCAAGCTTCTGGAACAATGTCAGCCAAACGAACTGCCCAAAACAGCAGTAGATTTTATGAAACAGATTTACGCCTTTTTCCCGATTTCGAAACCACCGGCACCTCCGATAACTGGAGTTTCGGTGCAAATGCCATGATAATTTGCGCTGAGCGACAAAGGTTGCTGGATTGTGGAGGGCACGCATTAGTTATCGGTGGACCTGGAAGCGGAAAAACGACTATCGCTTTAATGAAGGCTCTTGTCCGAATCAAAGCCGGGATGCTGCCTGGCCAGTCTGTTTTATTTTTAAGTTTTTCGCGCGCTGCGGTTGCGAGAATCGCGCAAGCGTCGCGACTACAGCTTCGGAAAAAAGACAGGGCGCTCCTGAATGTCCAAACCTTTCACTCATTCTTTTGGGACCTGTTGACGACTCATGCTTATCTCCTTGGGGCACCTCAACGAATAAGAATCTTGATGCCGCAGGATGAACGGGTACTGAACGGTGGCATAAGAGAGGAGAAACAACCACAGGAGTGGGCGCTATGGATTCGCGAGCGGGAGCGGTTGTTTCTAAGCGAGGGCCGCATAGCATTTGATCTATTCGCACCGAAAGCAGCTTTACTAATGGAGCGAAGCAATTGGGTCCAAAGACTCATCACAGAACGTTTTCCGCTCGTGATTGTAGATGAAGCGCAAGACACAGGGCCGGATGCGTGGCGATGCATCGAGATGCTGTCTAAATCCACGCAAGTAATCTGTTTAGCGGATTTAGACCAGCAAATCTTCGATTACCTGCCGGGAATTGGTCCAGAGCGAATCCAGGCGATCAAGACCACGCTCCTTCCTCTTGAAGTAAATCTCGGGTCTGAGAATCTGCGAAGCCCAGGATCGGAGATTGCCGAGTTTGGACAAGACATTCTGAAGGGGCGAGCACGACCCACAGGCTATAAGGGTGTAAGTTCGATAAGTTTTGCGCGCGGTTCTGATCTAGGGGTGACACTACGGCGGGCATTGGGTTGTATTCAACGGCAGATCCGTAAGGAAACTGGCTCATGGGGTAAGACAATCGCGATTCTAGTGCCGAGTGCCACGGAAGCAGCAAAGGTCTCTGCAAGCTTGAACAGTGGCAAGAAGCCGGTGCCGCACAAATTAATGTTTGATGAAGCGGAAGCCCTGTTGGCATCTCGGTTCGCAGCATATCTTTTGGAGCCACGCATCGGAATGGGCGAGTGCCAGCAGGTGGCGGAAGCCCTTGTCCTATTGAGCGATCTGAAGAAAATCTCCGGCGCAACCACTGTCGTGACACAATGGCTTGGTTGGGTCATGAATTGCAAAGCTGGAAAGATGAGTAGCGCTGGGCTGGTAAAGGCATTACGAACGCTTCTGTCGGTCTTGAATACTGGAGCATACTGTGGCGATCCTGCGCGCGATTGGACGCTTGTGAAGAGGCGTCTGAGGGAGTCAAACGAATCGGTTCTAATGACAGTAGCCCAGCATTTGGATTATCTGGTCGCCTTTAACAGGGGAAAGCGCATCGCCGGAAACCTGGTAACACTCTGGGAGTCAACAGGCACCTACTCGCAGGCCCGTCAGGCGTTGGATGCAGCGTTGGTTCAAGACTTGATTCTGGATGGCATGGATGACCCGGATGGCATTCAGGTGATGACGATCCATAAATCAAAAGCAAAGCAATTCGATGGCGTGGTGGTACTTCGTCGGGAGAGTCATAATGGACAGCACCTCATCTCGAATTTCATTTGGCGTGGAGATGCGCCGCCATTCCGACGAAGCCGCAAGATTCTCATGGTCGCTGTGACGCGAGCGCGTGCCCATACATTGATGGTGCAGCAAGTATGGCCTGGGTGTCCCATAATGGATGACCATATTCTCCGTTCGGCTTACGAACGCTGAGCAGACCGATTTCCCAAACGGAACGCAAGCACTAGCACAACCAGTTTAGAAGCAGCCTGAATACGGTAGCCGTCGCTGGGAGACATTGGTCTTGGTATACGCTTGTATTGTCTGTCGGTCTAACCCGTTCAATCCTCGTACGTCATATCGAAGACAGTGCTTGTCAGCCAATGACGGAATGATTCGTTGTCTTGGAATTGCTTGAAGAGCTGTGCGTCATCGGTAAAGAGTGCAGTAATCACCCGCTTAAGTGCCTTGTCGTGTTCTATTCGTGCATTCTGCCGGTCAGAGTTCTTCTTGGCATTCTGATAAGCCTGGTCTGCGGACACTTTTTGCGGAATCTCATCCGTGATGCGCTTCTCCATACGCGTCGGATCAGAGAATAGCCCTCCGAACTGGTCGTTGAAGGCTTTCACTATGTTGGAAAGTTTGTCCATTTCAGGGTCGGCTTTGTGTCCGCCCCCAGAAGTTGGCACAGGTTCAATCTCCGCGTTTGCATCTGGCAATGCGATTGCCATGGTTGCCTTTTTTTCCGCGCGGTAGCTGTCCATATCAATGGCTTCAAGAATACCTTTGGCGAGATCTTCTTCAATGGGGGCTGGGAGCTTCGGAACAAGAAAGTTCAAGAAGATCGACAACTTCTCCCAATCTTGAACGCCATAGGGAAGGATGGTCGCAAGAAAATCATATGTCCGGCAGAAAACCTTCGCCTTGCCTTTGAAGTCAACTTGGCCGTCCTCCTCGAGATCGTTTACATAGACAGCAACACAAGTATCGAGGATGGGATCGAGTTTGTCGCGGTCAGCGCCATTCAGATAGAGCTCAACAAGTGATTCAACCTGTTCGGGTGCATATACCTGATAGGCGTCCATGTCCGTCTTCAGCGCGTGCAGCTTGTTAGGGTCCGTCTCCTTACTCAGGATGGTGGTGCGGTAATAATCGGAAAATGCTTTCTCGATGCCTTCGGTTTCGTTCTGGAAGTCGAGTACAAATACGTCATGCTTCTTCGGATGCGCGCGATTCAGACGGGAAAGTGTTTGCACGGCTTTGATGCCGGACAGTATCTTGTCAACATACATTGTGTGTAGCAGCGGCTCGTCGTAGCCGGTCTGGAATTTCTCGGCGCAAATCAGGAAGCGATACGGATCTTCTTTGATCTTGTCTGCAATGTCGTTGCTCGGAAATCCGTTCAACTTAGATTCGCTAACCTTTGTGCCTTCGTATTCAGGTTCGCCGGAGAACGCAACAATGGCCTTGTAAGAACTCTTGATCTCGGTGAGGTATTCCCGAAAGGCAAAGAAATACTGGATAGCTCTTTGAACGCTGCCAGTGACAACCATTGCTCGCGCTTGACCGCCGATCTTATTTTGGCCGATTACTTGTTCCATGAAGTGGTCCACCATAATCTCGGCCTTGTCGCGAATCGCCTTATTGTGGCTTTCCACATACTTGCGCAGCTTCTTCTTGGCCTTCTTTACGTCAAATTCTGGATCGCCTTCGACCGTCTTGGCTAGGCGGTAGTAGCTGTCTACGGGTGTATAGTTCTTCAGAACGTCGAGAATGAATCCCTCTTGAATCGCCTGCTTCATAGAGTAGATATGAAAAGGACGGTGCTTCACTTCATCCCCTACATGGTAGGGAATACCAAAGATTTCTAGTGTCTTGTTCTTGGGCGTGGCAGTGAAGGCAAAATAGCTGGCGTTCGGCAACAGCTTCCGCGATTCAATGATGCGGTTGATTTTGTCCTCGGTTGTCTCGTCTTCCTTCTCCGCGCCGACTTCGGAAAGCGCCATGCTCATTGCGGCAGCCGTTCGTCCGCCCTGGCTGGAGTGCGCCTCATCAATGATGATGGCAAACTTCTTGCCCCGGTGCTCTTCACCAATCTGGTCGAGAACGAAGGGGAATGTCTGCACGGTGGAGATGATGATCTTCTTGCCCTGCTTGATATAGTGCGAGAGCTGCTGCGTCTTTGACTGTCCGTCCCCTTCTCTTACCGCGCCTATAATCGAGGACACCTGGGCGAAGTGCTTGATGGTCTCTCGAATCTGCTTGTCGAGGATGCGTCGGTCAGTGATGACGATGATTGAGTCGAAGACTTCCGCGCCATCTTTGTGCAAACCGATCAACTGGTGTGCCAGCCATGCAATTGAGTTCGACTTTCCGCTGCCGGCAGAGTGCTGGATGAGATATTGCTTCCCAGCGCCAAACCATGCTGCGTCGGCCAGAAGTTGACGTACAGCGTCAAGCTGGTGGTATCGAGGGAAAATCTGAACTCGTTTCTTTTTGCCTGTCTTCTCGTTCTTCTCCTCTACGATCTGGGCGTAGTTCTCCAGTATGTCGGTGAGTCCGCCGGGCGTGAGGATGCGCCGCCAAAGATAATCAGTCTTGATGCCGTATGGGTTCGGGGGATTGCCCGCGCCCTGTTTATAACCTTGGTTGAAAGGCAGAAACCACGAATCCTTGGCCATGCCCTTCGAGCCTTTCAGTTCAGTGCACATACGCACTTCATTGTCGTCCATTGCAAAATGCACAATGCAACGACCAAAGCCAAAGAGCGTCTCGCGAGGATCGCGGTCGCGCTTGTATTGCTCCACGGCATCTTCAGCGGTTTGTTTGGTCAGACTGTTCTTCAACTCAAACGTGGCCACAGGCAAGCCATTGATGAAGATGGCCAGATCGAGAGCACGCTTCGTTTGCTCACGGCTATAGTGCAGTTGGCGGGTAATGCTGAAACGGTTGGCAGCATGGCGGGCGACGGCTTTTAAGTTCTCAGGCGAAGGCGTTCCGTAGAACAGATCGACGCGGTGCTTCCCGTGGTTCACGCCCTTCCGCAAAACGTCAATGATGCCGCGCCGCGTAATCTCACCCTGAAGCTGCGCGAGAAACTTGCGCCGCGCCGGTCCATCAGTATCGAGTTGGAGCGCGGCGGCTATCTGTTCTTGCGTGGCGGAAAGAAAAGCGGCCAACTGCTTTAGATCGACAGCATACTCCCGGTCATAATCGGTATTCTTGCCCGCAATCCATCCGAAACTGGTCATGGAATCGAAGATCAGTGATTCCAGACCTTCCTCCTTGACATTGGTAACAGGAGGCCTGTTTGCTGGAGTAGTCCGCGCGGATTCAATCATCATCACGCCGCTAGATGGTCCGAATGCCAACTCGTCGGAGCAACAGTCGAGTTCATGTGAGCTGTCCGTCTCGTTGCCGGGCGGAATGGCGAAGTCGTCGAGGAAAGAGACGAGTCGAGGGTCCTGTGCCTGGAATCCTGCAATCAGTCGTTCAGCAGCCGCGTGCGGCAGCTCCAAGCGAATCAGGGAGCTGTTTGTCTGCACCACGTCGAGCACTCGAATGTCCAGAATGTTGACGTCGGCGTAGGCGGCGGTCATGCGGACCAGACGCTCTCTCTGGTGAGGCGTCATTGATTCCGGCTGCATGGCTGCGATGAGATCGATCAGCACCTTTTGTTCGGAAGAAACCGGAGCCATGCGATCACGCTCCAGCGCACATGGCTGTTGCTTGAACCGATGAAGGTTGGATTCCGGCCATTTCTCGGTGTGCGAGCGCGTATGACAATTCGCGCAGAGAACGACAAGATTTCCGGCGCTGTGATCCTTCGTCTTGCTCCACGGCTCAATGTGAGCGCGTTCAAGCGATACTGGTTCGCAGCAGCAGGCACAGCGATAGCGACACTCGAACATCAGCGCGTGTTGAGTCTCAACGGGAATGGCAGGGCGTTCACTCATCGCTTTCCTCGATCTCAGATTCATCCAACAATTCTTCATCAAGCTCTGCGGCTTCAGACGGAACTTCTATGTCGGTTGCCACGTCCGGCAGTTGCGCTGCCGCCTCGCGCACATCCAGCTTGCCTGTCACGATGTCTGCCGTCAACCGAGTGCGGAATTCCTGCATCAGGGCGATCTCGCGCTCCGCGCGATCTATAGGGGTATCAAGCGATGCTGTTTTAGCCTTAATCGCTTCGATGATAGCGGCCTGTTCGTCGATTGGAGGAACAATAATCGGGATCTTGAAGAACTCCTCCGGGTAAAGCCGAAGACGCGAAGCGCGTACACCTGTGGAGCGGCAAATGAAATTGGCTGTGTAGGGACGGATTCGGAGAAGAGCATCAATGTAGGCCCCCATCATTCGATCACTCGTGCGCGGGCGATAAACAGCATATGCAGGGCTGATAATCCCAGCATAGGTTGAAACGCCGAGTGCGCCCATCCAAGCCCACATTGTGTTGATAACTAAATCGCCTGGTTGGCAGGTCTTATGACCGACGTATGACTCCGCTTTGAACATGGTGATGTTCTTCTCGCTTCTCGGAGTGACGCCGGTAATGTGCGATACAGAGAGAAGTTCTTCATTGCCAGACTTTGAACGCTCATCCACCTCTCGGAAAAGATATTTGGCGCGCCGAATATCCCAATGTGTCGGGATGTCGCCGAGCCAAGGAATGCCGGAAGGTTTGAAAGAAACATTGGCGTCGAGGCCGCGTGTGACGGTGCGGTGGATAATGACCTTCTTTTGCTCGTTGAGCAGCGCAATCAATTTCCGCTTGGAGCGAATGAACGAATCGATTTTCCGGTTCGCATAATCCAGAAAACGCACGATTGCAGCCTGTTCCTCAACATTAGGTAATAGGACAGGAATTTGCCGCATTCCTGGAATGGACAAATCCCATTGCCCCACTCTTACACCATCAGAAGCTTGGGCAAAATGAGCTACATAAGACTTGCTGCGCAAGAGTCTCTGACCAAAAGATCGATTTGTTACATGGAAGTCAAAAACAAAATAAGCTGGGCTGACTATTCCATCGCATGGAGCGATGCCCATCGAACCTTGCCAAGCCTTCATTTTGTTAATGACGAGGTTCCCTGAACGCGCGACCTTGTAATTGCTTAAATCTTCAGGTATGACGTTGTGATTTTCATCTGCGTCTGTGAGTGAACGAACGAAGACACCTTTTTCCCGAGCGACAGACAACAGAGGCAAGTCTGCACGGTTGCGCTCGTTGCGCTTAGCTAAAAGAGTACGAAGGCTTCGAACTTCCCATTTGACTGGAACAGCACCAAGCCATTTCGAGCCTGAGTCCTTATATTCCGAGTACGGCTTGAGTCCGTGGATCATGCCATGGTTTCTTTGTCCATTAAGCGGCAAACTACTTTCACTTGCGTTGGTGATCGGTGATTTGGCTAATGTCCCAGAGAAAAGAGGTCCGAAGGTTTCAAGTATCGGGGCTTCTGAAGCGTCGGGAACCGTGGGGCAGGGTACACTCTTGTCGATTCTGAAATCAACTACCCCCAAAGGTTTTCCATATAGCAAAAAGGCTGGAATAGCGGGCGGCTCTAAGCGCAGCAGTTCTGCACTTTGTTTAATCTCTTCCCGAAGCTCCATCAGTAGTCGTCCGAGTACATTCATCCCAACAAGCGTCTTGCTGTCAGCCCGCAATGCCCCCCAGAAGTCATCTTTTCGGGAATCTTCAACAATTGGTCGGTCTCCCGTTGAGAGTAACAGTTCGCTGAACTTTGATCTATTCATGAGGAGTTTGAGCCGCAAACACCATCTCATGATCTTCACGCGAACCCGGTCCCAGTCAGGTCGTGACTCCTGACGAAACGGCTTCCCAACCATCTTGGCGGTCATTGGGCTTCGTTGCTCAAGTATCCGACGCTGAACTTCAGGCATATGTGGGAAGCGACACGCTTGATACAGCGCTTCAACTGTCAATATCAAAACCCCATTGACCCGGACGGGGAATCCTGGCGCCATGTTCGATAGGCCGCCAAAGGCCTCATTCGTCTTGCGGAAGACGGCGCATTCGTCGCGGCGATATGTTCGTGGCTCTAATGGTTGGCTCATCAGTTTGTTTTCCGTGGGAACAAGGGATACCAAGGATCGCCAGCCCAAAGGACAAGTGGCGCGTTGTTGGGGCAGTTTCTGAACGTTACGAGTGTAGAACCAAAGCCGAGCGTCTCCAAGACCATATTTCCTAAAGGTCGCTGGTATTTATTCAAGTGTGGGCACATTTCACGAATTCTGGCTCCGGCTTTTAAGAATTCCTGCTCCAGCACATCGCGCCCCTCTTCAGAGGAAAAGAAATTCTGCACACCTAGCCCACCTGGACGGCGCAACTTTACGGGGAATCTCAATTCAGAGGCATATGACATAACAAGCTCGTCATCAGGGAGATGTGTAGGGCGAAGCACATCAGAATTGTCAATGTTTGCCTTGGTATCTTCTATCTCAATACATCTCCACCAAGTGACATCTATTCTTTTACCATTCTCTTTTGCGAATGCTGCAATTTTATTGTTGGCGTAGTATTGTCCGCCCTTATGAAATCCGATTGTGATGACGTGAACGGTCGCCCTTTTCGGTGCTGACTCTTGAATCCATGAGCGAAGATCATTCAATACCCGGTTCCCAGTGAAAATTACGTCATCTAGGTAAACGAATGTCGTTTTGCTCTGCCCGCAGTCATCAATAGAGAATTCCAAGTTTTCGCGCATGAGGGATTCGAATATGTTTAACATTTCACGTTGGCTGTTTCCGCCGCCTTGGATATTTAAGAAGTTAGCTGCTTGCCAAAACTCGGCAGGGTCACTCCCTGCAAGTTTTACGTTCGTGAGCAATGCGGTAAGAAATTGAATTACGTTGGCACGATTTATGTAAGTATGGTCAAGAACATGGTCCAATTCCATCAGGATCGAATTCTGCACTGTCCGATCAAATTGCTTGACCCATGTGTCTACATGATCTGGCGTTGGTTCGGGGATTTCTCCAAGGCGATAGTCCTGGATTGTAGTTGCGATAGAAGTCAGGAGACGAGTTCTCGAATTCATTACTTGCTTCCTCCCGTGATCTCGCTTAGCAGTCCTTCGGATTCTTGCTCCAGTGCGAGAATATCAGCACTGATTTCAGTGAGGGTACGCAGTTGCGGCGGTTTGTAGAAGTGGCGCGTGAAGCTGATCTCGTAGCCGATCTTGGTATCAGCTTCAACGATCCAAGCGTCTGGCGTGTACGGCAGTACTTCGCGGCGGATGAATGATTCGATGCCGCCTTCTTCGAGAAGTGGAATCTGTTCGTAGTCGCGCAATTCGCTGTCGGGTTCATATTCGACCACGCACAACTTGCCGCCAACTTCAGCTTCAAAGAGTCCGCGCAGCGGGTCGGGTGCGGTCTTCCCTGATTTGTGAACCTTCTTGAGAACCGGAGGGGCGCTCTCGGTACGCCAGCTCACGGCATTCACTATGGTCTTCAAGTCAGCGGCACTGAGCTTGATCGCGAGCTTATCGAGCGCGGCGTCAACCTGTTTCAGAAAGAGATTGTGGTCCTCGAATAGCCCGTCGCCAAGTTCCTTGCCAAGCCGATTGGCAACTTGAATAAGCGTGGCATCCCGCTTCCACGACTCTTGATTGAGCAGCTTCTTCTTCTTGGCTTCAGGAAGCGCCTTCTTGACTGGAGTTGCTTCACTTTCTTCGCTCTCGTCTTCGGTGTCCGCCTTGCCCCACTCGTTGACGAGTCGTTCCAGATCTTTTCGAACGGAAGCAGGGTTATTGAAGAGTGCTTCCCCAATCTCCTCATACAGTGCCGCGCGAATCTCTTCATCACCGGAAGCAAATCGGAGCGTCTCAATGGCTTTGCGCGCGAATTGGCTATGGAGACGAAGCGGACGCTCGACCTTCACCTTCCAATAACCAAAAGCTGCATTGGGGAATATTTTAGATTGCTCAGTCGGTTCAAACGCGAGGAATGTATCGCAGATGCGCTTGATGTCATCGGGAGTGAGTTCGCAGTTCTTCTTGCCCATGTTCTTACGCAGCGGACTGTACCACTGGGTAGCGTCAATAAGCTGTACCTTGCCCTGGCGGTTTGCGGGCTTCCGATTGGATAGAACCCAGATATAGGTAGCAATTCCCGTGTTGTAAAACATATTCAGCGGGAGAGCAACTATGACCTCCAGCCAGTCATTCTCAATGATCCAGCGGCGGATGTTGCTCTCGCCTTGTCCGGCATCTCCCGTGAACAGGGAGGAACCGTTGTGGACCTCTGCAATACGACTGCCGGACGGTGTGCTGTGCTTCATCTTGCTAAGCATGTTAGCCAAGAAAAGCATCTGGCCATCACTTGAGCGGGTGATAAGAGAGAATTCTGAATCGTCGCCGTGCTGGACCACGAATCGCGGGTCTTTGAGTTCCTTCTTGCCGCCCATCCGTTCGAGATCGCCCTTCCAGCTTTTGCCGTATGGTGGATTGGCAAGCATGAAGTCAAATTCCTGGGAACGGAATGCGTCGGCAGACAGCGTGGAATGCGCCGGGCCACCGATGATGTTGTCCGCCTCGTCGCCATCGCCTTTCAGCAAGAGGTCAGCTTTGCAGATGGCGTAGGTCTCGGCGTTGATTTCCTGGCCGTAGAGGTGCGTGGCAACTTGTTTGCCGCGTTCCTCCGCGATCTGTCGCAGGGTTTCCTCGGCAACGGTGAGCATTCCGCCGGTGCCGCACGCACAGTCATAGAGCAGATAGGTGCCGGACTGGATGCTGTCTGCCACGGGCAGAAACATCAGATTTGCCATCAGGCGAACGGCGTCACGAGGAGTCCAGTGTTCTCCGGCCTCTTCGTTGTTCTCTTCGTTGAAGCGGCGCACGAGTTCCTCAAACATCGTTCCCATCGAATGATTGTCGAGACCGAGGAGGTCGCCAACGGGATCAGGGCTGAGGTTGATGTCTTTGTCGAGGAACTTCTCGATGAGCTGGCCAATAGCGTCGGCTTCTGAGAGTCGCTGAATCTGATTAAGGAATTCAAAATTCTTGAGGATGTCCTGCACGTTTGGCGAAAAACCGTCCAAGTAGGCGAGGAAGTCATCCTTTAACTTCTGCTGCGTGGCGCGGGACTTCAGATCCCTCAGCAGGAATGGCGAAGTGTTGTAAAACGCCTGCCCGGAAGCACTACGAAGGGCGGCGTCCTGATTGGCAATCTTTTCGCGGTCGAGGGCGGCTTTCATAGCAAGCACAGCCTGCTTGGTTGGCTCCAGAACAGCGTCAAGGCGGCGCAGAACGGTCATCGGGAGAATCACATCGCGGTACTTCCCGCGAACGTAGACATCACGGAGCACATCGTCGGCGATATTCCAGATGAAATTTGTCAGACCGTTCAGTTGAGTTTGATCCATGAGTAATTGCTCCGAAATCAGACGGCTAAAGAAGTTTCTGTGATGTCATTGGAACGCTTGCTCACCTCTCCAGTCCCAATCTGGCCGGCTGGCGCGTAACACGTTCAAAATCAATGAATCTGTGTTGCATTCTATGATACTGGTTCGGAGTACAGACTCACCGGCGATTGGCGGGTTTGTTGGGGAATTGTCTGGTTTCAAGCAACATTCTTGAAGCATTTCGTCACGGATTGATTGCTCCAAGAAGACGAGGCGTAAGCCCCATCTCATACGCAAGAAGAGTCGATTTTCGCACCCGTTCGCATATAAGATGGGAGTCCTCGGCTCACGATTAGAATCGTATATCTATGTATATAAATAGGTTGATGGCGTGCCTGAGATATTTCAGACGCGGTCTGAAATATCTGCCTGCGCGTTACGGCTCATTGGGGTTCGACCTCACTCCATTGGGAGCCGGGAGTCCAGCGGCGGGTGGTTGATCCGAGGGCCGTTGCCGGGTGGATGCACGGCAAAAGGAGAGCGCGGAGGAGAGCGCCAACCTCTTCGAGCGATGGTGCCTTGCTCCCTGGGTACAGCCGACTGACGAAGGCATTCCATTGCTGCTTCTTTTGCGGATCGTCGAGGAATTCTGCGGTCAAAGCGAATGGAACGCCCTGCGGGATTGCGACTTTGCGCCGCTCAAAGGACGCGAGGATGGCCGTTCGCAACGCGGCCAGGTCAAAGTCCCAAGTGGTAGCCATGAACCAGATGTCGTAGAAGTCCTTCATGCGGCTGTTGCGAATATCCAGCACGACCATCGCATTGAATTTTTCCGCTATGGCGGCTTCGCGCGGATAGGCGCGGATGAGCGGCGCTTCCATCAGCAGGAGCACGGGAAATGAAGCGAACTCCGGTTCTGGATAGACGGCGTCGCCGAATCCAATATCGACTTGCATCGGAATCCGCGCTCCCGCCAGAACTGCGTGGAACTTCACGTGGACACCGTCGTACTCGTCTTCTTCCTTGATCCTTGTGCCCTCGACCGATTCGCCGTCGAACAGAATGCCATCGTTATCTTCAACCTTGCAGATGGTGCGGATTGTTTCCTCGACATTTTGAATGGCCGACGATCCCCATCCAAGCATGTCCAAATCCTTCGTAGGCCGGTGTGTTTCGCCGGTCCAGAGCGTAAACAGCGTAGCGCCCTTGATTGCGAACTTGTTGCGGTAGGGCGAGCGGCCCAGCCGATACAGGAATCGTTCAATCGCATATCTTCCAAGGACTCGCTGATAGTCCTGGCCCCGACTTTGGGCGAGAGCAAGTAGGCGCGCGCGGACGGAAGCTGCGGAAGTTTTGGCTGGTTCGTGGGTCATAGTGCCTCCATGTATGGGCGGATGACGTTGCTCACCCGGCAGATTTTGGCATAGCGATAGATTTCGTTGACGGTAGCCTTCTTCTGGCGGAGACAATCTTTCAGAGCCTCGATGGCAATGTCCAGACCGATCTTG
>Ga0182027_10008390_pt1 | contig 15053 bp, 14 predicted proteins | sample 712E1DmetaG_FD_121300 | JGI IMG/M metagenome (GOLD analysis project Ga0182027, IMG submission 121300) | Permafrost microbial communities from Stordalen Mire, Sweden - 712E1D metaG (Illumina Assembly) | ecosystem: Environmental > Terrestrial > Soil > Wetlands > Permafrost | place: Sweden... | reverse complement strand
TGGGTCAGCGCCAGCCCGGCACGCTTCGTCCTTCCCGCCATGAGTGCCTCCCTTGAGAATGGGCAGACCGTCATGGCGAGTATAGCCTGCTACGTAAGCGTATTGGCGGAACGCTCTACTAGGACCTGCGCCGACTCTCGGAACTCCCTCTCCGCGTGGATGCGCGAGCCGGGTGTGTCACGGTCGCCGATCTTCATCCCGCCGTGGATCTGCGTGACTGTCAGGCCCCATTCACGGAGCTTTCCAACCGGTCGGCCGTCACGGCCGTCACCCGCAAGGTAGTCGAGCGAGTCCTTATGCTCCGTGAAGATCAGGAGCTTCATCGTCGGGTCGTCGAAGACGCCTTGCGACATCAAGAGCGCCTTCAACTTCAGGAGCTTCGTCTCGACCTCCCGCTCCTCGAGGGCCTTGGCCTCCGCCACTAGGCGTCCGATCTCGGCGATCTCTCGGCGCAGAACGTCGGGGTCATAAGAGGCGACCACGTTCTCGATTTCCTGGAGGAGCGTCTGTTGGTCTGCCTCTTCTAGCTCATCGAAGTCGTCTGGGATCCGCTTGGAGAAGATCTCCCGGCGAAAGCCTTCGGGGTCGTTCAAGATCCGCTCGCGGCGATCCATCATCCGCTCGAGCGACCGCCGGACGGCATAGATCGTGGAGGCCATTCGCCGCTGGAGCATCGCCATCGCAAAAGCCAATGCGTGGCCGCGGATCTGGTTGTTGTCCTTGGAGGCCTCGATTGACTGGTCTTCCACGTATCGGGTGAGGGCGTCGTAGAAGTCCATCTCCGGACCGTCGAGGGTGAACTTGACCGTCTGGACGTCGCGCTTCGTGAAGATCTTGTGCGAGACGCCGTCCTCATCCGGGAAGGTGACAAGGGCTTCCTTGGTCCGACGCAGGTAGAAAGGAGCTCGATTCCGGGCCATGGCCTCTTTCAGGCTCGACACATCGGCGTAGACATCCCGATCTAGGAGGGCGAGGAAGAGGGTGAAGTTCTCAGGGTCGCCCTTGTGTGGGGTCGCCGTCATGAGCAGGTAGTGATCGGTCATCTCGGAGAGCCGCTCGCCCAGCTGATAGGCGAGCGTCTTGCGGTCATCCGCGTAGGCGGCCATCCGATGGGCCTCATCGACGATCACCAAATCCCACCGGGACCGGAGAAGGCTCTCCCTCGCCTCCTCGATGACCGAGACCCACGACACCGACGTGATCGCTTGGTCTTGCTCCTGCCATGGGTTGACCCCGTAGTTGGCGCGGAGCTGCTCAGAGCGGATGACGGAGAAGTTCTCCGCGAACTTGTCCTTGAGTTCCCGCTGCCACTGGAAGGTCAGATTGGCTGGCGCGACGACGAGGGTTCGCTTGACGATGCCCCGCGCTTTGAGTTCCTTCAGGAGCAGCCCCGCCATGATCGTCTTGCCCGAACCCGGATCATCCGCAAGTAGGAAGCGGATCCTCGGCATCTTGAGGAAGTAGTCGTAGACGGCCTCGAGCTGATGTGGGAGGGGATCTACGCGGGCGATCGAGAGCGAGAAGTAGGGGTCGTACTCGTAGGCGAGGGCAAGCCGCTGAGCTTCAATCCCGAGTCGGAACCGTGCTGGATCGCCGTCGAACGCGGGTTGCAGCGGCGTGACGACCAGCTGATCCAATTGGGCCTGGGTAAGAATCGGGTCGTGTACCTGATTGCTGCGCAGCCCTTGGCCGATGAGCTTTACGGATGCGCCCAGGGGCACGAGCGCGATGACCCTGATCGGCTCCGGGAGCAAGGGACCGTCGACGATGACGCCCACTTCGATCCGATCGCTCACAGCGTCACGCGTCTCCCGTCCATGGCCTGGGCTATAGCGTTTGCAGGACGCTACGCCACCGGACGAACCTGCTCCAGGTGGCCTAACCGTCCCCGGATGCTCGATGCGCTCGTGGTCGCCGGGGTGGTAGACCAGACCACGCATCCCACCTTCACACCGTGACGCAGAGCTTACGCCGTCGCAGCGCCTGATCGGAGCCCATCTCTGAGGTCGACAACCTCGCCAGCCGAGCCCGTACGGACGCTCGACCTCCCGCATGACAGCCGGCCCACGAAGCGGCTGGGTTGCACCAAACACGACGGGCGCGAAGGGCGGGGGCGCGATGTGGTCATGGTGACGATCGTCAGCAGATGGTGGTGGCCTCCCAGCTTCGCTTCAGCTACGCTGCCCAAAGTCCACCGTGTTGCGGTGTCGAGTGGTCCTGCAGTTGGTGAACGGATCCGCATAGCCTGAGGCACTGGTGGAGCTGAGCGAGCGGAGGGCAAGAGATGTCCCAGGCGGCCTTCGAGATCTTCTGGGTTGATGGCACCGCGGACGGGGTGTGGCTGGCCGACAAGGCCGGATGGGTTGGTGTCGTCGTCGTGTGCCCAAGGACCGCGTGGACCCAGCACAAGCGTCGGGCCGAGTTCGATCGTGCGGGCGTCTATATCCTCGACAGCAGCTCCGGCGAGAAGGAAGAGATCTACATCGGGGAGGCTGATGTCCTCCGCGCCCGCCTGGACAACCACTACGTCAACGAGGAGTGGATCCGCGTTGTGGCAGTGACTACCAAGGACGGCAGCCTAAACAAGGCCCACGTTAAGCACTTGGAGTCGCGCCTCCTCGAACTGGCCGATTTGGCAAACCGGGCGACCGTCGTCAATGGACATCAATCGCGGTCTCCGCAGCTCAGCGAGGTTGAGCGCTTCAAGGCGGAGAACTTCCTCGGTGAGGCCCTTCCGCTCCTGCGGTTGGTCGGCGTCAACGCATTCTCCGCGATCTCGCGTTCCTACCCATCGCCAGGAGTGCACGCTGCGCTGACTCAAGCGCTCATCCTGGAGTCCGCCGGCGTCCACGCGAGCGGTTATGTCGTTCCCGACGGATTCCTCGTGACCGAGGCGCGTGGCCTACCCGCCCGGCCGAAACCAAGTCTTCCGGCTGGCCAGGTGCTCCGCCGTTTGGCGCTCATCGAGGAAGGCAAGCTTCAGCCGGACGGAGACCGGCTGCGCCTCGTCGAACCGACGCTGTTTAGTTCGCCCTCGGCGGCCGCATCTCTGCTCCACGGTCGGCCTGCTGACGGCATTGTCGAGTGGACGGATGGAACTCACACCCTCAAGGAGCTTCAGGAGAAGGAAGCAGCGGGCTGATCCTCAACTGGACCATAACGCATCGCCTCGCTGGAGGCGCGTGAGCACTTGGTGGGGGCGACGCCAGCTTATGGCCTGATCGCGACGCGATCAAGCCATCGTGCCGGCGACGTCCTGGCCGAGACAGAACGGGTGTCCTAAACTCCAGCTATGTGCGGACGCTTCACGCAGAGACCGACGAGCGAGATCGCAGCCATCTTCGCCGCAGAGGATCGGCTCAATGACGTCGGCTCGCACTTCAACGTCGCCCCGACACAGCGCATCGCCGTCGTCGTCGAGCGCCCAGATAACGAGCGTGCGGTCGTCGGCTATCGGTGGGGTCTCGTGCCCTCGTGGACGGATCGGAATGTTCGGGCGCCCACGAGGATGTTCAACGCTCGGGCCGAGACGGTCGCGCTCCGACCGGCCTACCGGGGCCTGCTGGCCAAGCATCGGCTGATCGTGCCGGCGGATGGCTTCTACGAGTGGCGCCGTGGCCCTGATCTCGCCCGCCAGCCCTACTACATCCGCCGTGCCGACGGCCGGCCGCTTGCCCTCGCTGGGCTGTGGGCAGCCTGGCACGATCCCGAGTCACCCCGCGACAATGATCCGCTGCGCTCGGCGACCATCCTGACGACCGTGCCGAACACCATCACGGGACAGATCCACAACCGCATGCCGGTGATCCTCTCCGAGTTCGACTGGGATCGCTGGCTGGACCCGACCCTCACCGACCCGACGAGCTTCTTCCCGCTCCTGGGGCCCGCACCCGATGACCTGCTCGAGGCGATCCCAGTCGGGTCGCTCGTGAACTCGGCCCGGAACCAGGGTCGGGAGTTGGTCGACGCGGTCGGCCCCGCGCTCGCCGTCTGAGAAATCCAACGGACACAGGTTGGGTCGGTCCGTCCCTTTCCCAAACTGGTTCCCGGCGCCCATCAGGCCTGGTTCAGCTCCCGGTCGCTTCTCCTTGCTCCAGGCGCTCCAGCACGACCACCGGGATAACGCGGCTGGTCCGCTTCTGATAGTCGTTGAAGCCGGGGTTGATGGCGGCGTGCTGCGCGAAGAGCCGGTCGCGCTCGGCCCCTTGTGCCACGCTCGCTCGGGCCTCGAACTTCTCAGCGCCCACCTCGACCGTCACGATGGGATGCGCGACGAGGTTGTGGTACCACGCCGGATGGGTCGGCGCACCACCCTTCGAGGCCATGATCACGTAGTGGTCGCCGTCACGGGAGTACACCAGAGGGGCGAGGCGAGACTGGCCGCTCTGTGCCCCCGTCGTGGTCAGCAGAAGCACGGAGCGACCGGCGAAGGGGCCGCTGGTTACTGCGCCGCTGTGGGCCCGGAAGTCCGCGATGAGCGCCTCGGTCATGGCCGCAAACGCGGCCCGGGGATCTGGATCGGTCATGGGTTCCTCAAAGGCTGTAGGGGTGGTGGCCGAAGCCTACCGCGTCTTGCCCTCGTTCCAGACGATCTCGATGAGAACGTGGTCGCCTGCGACCGTCACCGGGAAGCCCTGGCATTCTCCACGTGCACGTTCCGAAACAGGACCTTCGTGTCGCCGAGCGCACGGGGCGTGTCCGAGTCGTCAGGCGCAGGATGGTGGACGGCTTAGCATGAACCCATCCCAGAGCGGGCAGAAGCGGGGAGCCAGCATGTGGAGCGCCTTCGACGCACCCGTTTGGCCGAGCACGTCTGCGAACTCGCGGTACAGGCTCCTGATGCCGGGCTCGTCTGAGGAATCCAGGGACTCGATCGAGCGCGAGTCAAAGCCAGCCAGCTCGTCTGCGTGGGCGTCTAGTAGGTGCCCGATGGCTGCGAAGTGAGCCGCGTCGAACGGGATCTTGAGACGCTGGTAGTAGCTTCGGTTCCAGCTCTGCAGCAGCACGGCGAGCGCTTCCACCTTCGAGAAGGCAGCGCCTTTCTCCCCGGCCTCACCCATCAAGTGAGTGGCGAGCTTGTAGAAGAGATCACGGGGCTCGACTTCTTCGAAGGTTGCCCTCGCCCAGGCGAGATCCGGCAAGCTCGGTCGCTCGACGTTCTCCCATCTTGGGATACGACTCATCTGGGCACCGCCTTCCTTGTGATCAGCGTACCGAGGTGTCCCAGGATAGAGATCGACTACGCATCGGGACGACGATCTAGCCAATGGGGTCTGGTTGAGCTCGAGCTGCGACCTGCCCGCCTGGCTTCGGCTAGCCCGGGCCCGGCGTCCCGGACCCTCGGATGTCTACAACTGCTCGTCTGCCTGTGCAGGGGCACTCCGCGGACGCTTTCAACAGGGTAGAGTGGCGAGGCGCTTCCTGAGCCGAGAGGAGGTAGACGTGGCGTCCCAGTGGTATGCCTGCCCGTCGTGCCGTGGCGGCGTGGCTCCGGGAGCAGCCTCCTGCTCATGGTGCGGCACGAGATTCGCCCAGCCGATGCCAACGGCACCCCCTAGGCCCGCCTATGCACCGCCTCCGCCACAACAGCCTTGGCTCCCGGGCCGCATCGCGATCTGCCCCGTCTGCGGAGGGCCGGTGGCGGTCACCGCTGGCTCCTGCCCACACTGCGGCTATCGGTCTCCGTACGCCGCATCAGGCTTCAACGGTTGGGCCATCTGCGTCGTGCTGGCAGGAGGGATGATCGCCTTCGCTGCCTTCCTGCCCTGGGAAGCAGTCTTTGGCGTGACCCTGAACGGTTTTCAGGTCGGGACCGCCGGAGCGTGGGCGGTCGGCATTGGGATGGTAGTTGCGCTGGCTGGTCTAACCCAGGTGAACGGTAGGGGGATCGGCACCGGAACACGTGTTGTTGCTTTTCTAGGGGGGCTAGCGGCCGTAGGCCTTGCCATCATTTGCTGGGCCGAAATACAGAATCAGATCAACGATTACGGTCTCGTCTCGGCTGCTACTGGGATCTTCATGGCCGCAATCGGCGGAGGGCTCGCAATGGGAGCGTCTCTTATGGCTCGAAGGTGAGACGCAAGGCGTACGAGCCCAGACTCCGAGTGTCGCTCCGACTTGAGTCGGGGATTTGACTGGTTGGCCGGTCGGGGCCTAGACGTGCGGGGGGACCTCCGTCTCCTTGTCCTCACGGTCCGGCGTTCTGGACCACCGACTCGCGCGACCGACACGACGCCGCGATTGTGTTGCAATCGACGGCCGGATGAGTGAGGTATGTGGGCGACCATCTCGCACCCGAGGCGCCCGCCATGACCGCTCAGCCACTCCCGGCCCTGAGCAGCGGAGACCCGTCCACCTGGGACCAAGCCCTCTACGGCTTCCTGGTCGAGAAGGGCAACCGCTCAGGCTCCCGACGCACCGTCGAGTCCTACAGCCGGATGCTCTGGCCCTTCTTCGCCGATCTGGGCAAGACACCCGATCGGGTCAAGCCAGCGGACGTCCTGGCCTGGGTCCACGGCATCGGCAAGTCAGGGCGGACTCCCTCCGCGACCACGGTCGGCGCCAGGATCGCCTGCCTTTCCTCCTTCTACCGCTTCTTGATCCGGATGGGCCTTGTGGTCGGAAACCCCTGCGACGCAGTCGAGAGGCCACGAGCTACCCAGTCGGTCGCCCGTGGATACAGCGCCGACGAGGTGCGGCGGCTCCTATCCGTGGTCCCGGACACGGTCGCCGGACGGAGGGACCGAGCCCTGCTGCTGACCTTCGTCTTGACGGGCCGACGTCGAACGGAAGTCATCGGCCTCACTGCCGGGGACATCAGCATCGAGGGCGAGACGGCGTTCTACTCCTATCGAGGCAAGGGCGGCAAGCGGGGCCGGCGAGAGTTGCCACGTCCTGCCTACGAGGCGCTGTGCGCCACCCTGGCTGACGCCGGGCTCTCCCTGGATTCGATGGACAAAGGAGCGTCGCTCTGGCAGGCGGGCGCCGGACCACGGGGAGTGACGGGCTCGACGTTCTACTCCAGGTTCAGGAGATACCTGGCCGCGGCTGGCCTGGCGCCAACCGGCGTCCACGTCCTCCGTCACAGCGCAGCCAAGCTCCGCCGAAACGCCGGGGAGTCGATCGAGGACGTTAGCGCGTTCCTCGATCACTCCTCGCTGGCCGTGACAACAGTCTACCTGCGGCGCCTTGAGGGCCAGGAAGATCGGGCCTGGCGCGAAGTGGCCGAGGCGATCGGGGTCTAGCGCGGTCGCCTCGCCAGGTTGATGCGACGTCGCAGCCTGGCCGCTGCACCACGACACCGTGGGTCACATGTCACTAGACTGGTCCAAGGCGCCACTCTCGCGGATCGCGAATTAGGGCCGCATCTCGAAGGGGGAGGAGCAGCATGCTGTCAGGGCAAGACCTGGCTGCGGTTCCTGGCTTCAAACCACGGGCCGAGCTTGGGCGCGGCGGTCAGGGCATTGCTGTTAGAGGGGACTTGAACGGCCAGGACGTCGTTCTCAAGGTGATCTTCCCTCAGGCCTTCAACCAGGTCGCCTGGGAGCACGCTAAGCGAGCCGCACGGATCAGCCACAAGAATGTGGTCCCGATCGACGAGTTCGGTATCGTCTCGATTGGGGGCGATCAGTATCACTTCGTGAGAATGCCCTACGTTGCCGGCAGAAGACTCACAGAGGAGATGCAGCGGCGGCGCTGGTCGGTTGTCGATCTGCGCGAGAAGGCAGCCGAGCTGGCGGAGGGTATCGGCGCTTTTCACGTTCAGAACCAGATCCATCGAGACATCAAGCCCGACAACGTCCTGGTCCGAGCGAGCGATGGGGCCTTCGTTCTTGTGGATCTCGACCTGGTCCGCTACGACGACTTCGCGACCTTGACCGGCCGACATGGACTGACCTATGGCTACGCCGCACCTGAGCATGCTCAGGGCGACAGATGCTCAGAGCGCAGTGACCTCTTCGAGTTCGGGATCCTCTTGGCGGAGCTCCTGGCAGGTCGTCATCCGTATGGATCGGGCAGTCCGACACAGCGACAGGATCGCATCAATCGCGGTGAGCAACATGACCCACTGCCTTGGACGGTACCTGCGGATATCGCCGCACTCGTGCGGTCTCTGCTGGCCAATCGGGTCGCGGACCGACCCCGAAGTGCCGACGTAGTCGCTGCAGCCCTTCGGCGAGCTACTCCGCGTGGCCGCGCATGGCTCAGCGATATCGCCATGGGTGCCCGGGTCGGCAAGGACTCGGAAGCACCCACGCGAGCGAACCTGTCGCGTCTCGATATCGTCGTTGTGGAGGCTCGCCTCCTGCCAAATGGCTTCGCGGCCACGAATTGGAGGCCACCCGCTGGCCTTCTGCTGATCGATCCGACGACGGACCTGCTCGCCATCGGCGCGGAGAGCCAGTCCTTCCGAGTGAATGCGGCGGCCTGGGGTTGGGCACCTGCTGTGCCCTCGTACCGGCAAGTTCTCTCCGTTTCAGTGGACGACGCGCGACTATCGGAGACGATCCTTGGGTGGCAGATCGCTCAAGGCGCCGACGCCCTCATCTCTCCCTACATTCGCGTATCGAATTGGCCCAACTCAGGTCCCACGGACCTCGACCGCCTCGTGCAGCTCGCCCGCGCAGCCAGTGCGGTCGCCCGTGCAAAGTGGCCCGGGATCCCATTCCTGGCTGCGCTGGCGGTCGCCGATGAGACTCTCCGAGACGGGATTCGCCGGGACCAGGTACTTGCCGCTCTGACGGGTCTGGACAACGACGGCGTGTATCTGGTCGCCGAGAAGCCAAAGCCCGTGGATCGCAAGAGTCACATGGAGGCAATTCGGGACTTCGGCGAGACGTTGCACAGGAGCGACCGACTGGCTATCTATGCCTACGGAGGATCAGAACTCTCGCCGCTGCTTGCATCCGGTGCCTGGGACGCGGTCATCACCGGTACATCGCAATCTCAACGCGCTCGGAACTTCGATCCTCGTCAGTGGGGCAGAGGTGTCTCTCCCCGGAGGCTGTTCGCCACCGCCATCCTCGCCGATGTGGAGGAGCCCCTGCTGGACAAAGTCGTTGACCTCGACGTCGGCCTGATCTCCTGTGGCTGCACCGCGTGTACTGCATTGTTTCCAGCCGGAAAGCCGATGGCATACCGTCACGACAGCGCGGCGAACCACTATCTGGCGGCCCAACAAGGTTGGGTTCGGCGGCTCCGCGGCCAGCCTCCCGCGACTCGGGTTGCGTGGCTTCGCACGGAGCTGGACGCGGCGGTCATTCGGGCTGATACCGTCGATCAGACCAACTGGAATGGCCGCCGGTTCAAGCTGTCAGCTGCGCCACGCATCGCGGAGATCGAGGACGCCTTGCTGTGACCACGGGTCGGGCACGAGCTGCTCAGGTCGCGGGGTTGCGAACCGAGCCGTGAACGGCGCGATCACACGTCTCCGCTCTCCCACCAGTTCTCCGAGTTCGATCTCCTCGCACCAGCATCGTATGCCCGGTCGCTCAGGCGTCCGCAGCCTTGCGCCGATCACGATCCTAGCCCCTCGGTCACCGACAGCAATCACACCGATCCCGGTCTCAGCGATCTCGTCCCTGTCGAGTCTTGAGGCGGCCTTCGTCGGCAGCGCCAAATAGACTCGGTCGGCAAAGAACCGATAGCTGTCGGCCTGAAGGAGGCCGGCATTCGCGTGGTCGAGCTTGGCCTCGATAGCCGTGACCCTCCGGAGGAGCGGGCGGCACGCGTCGGCAGCTCGGATGTCGCCCTTGGGCCCCGTCAGGTGTCCCGAAGCGGCAAGCCTGTGGGCCAGAGTTCGCACATGCGCAGGGCGAAGCTCGGGGATGGCCCATTCGAGATCCTCGATCGTCATGGAGCCAACTCGCCTGACAGCGTCGAGGATCAATGCCTCGGACATGACCCGGACGGGCGGCAATCGAGAAGCCAACCGAGCGGAAAGAGCGCCAGGGTCGAAATCGAGAACGACGAGATCCGCAACGCCTCGGCCGTATCCGCGCTCCGCTCTCACCGCTCGCGAGGCTGCATCGGGCCAGAGGCGTCGATGTTGCTTCGCGAGGGCGGCTACCAACTCGTGCTCGCGCTCGAACACTCTGGGCCCTCCCGTCGTGCCTGTCGCCGAGTCTGTCATGGTCTTTGTCGAGTGGCAGCTGCCATCCGGACCGGAAAGCGACATGCAGTTCGGCTTCTGTGCGTCTCCAGGGAAGCGGGTTCCTGGCCGCCTGTCCTGGACACGTGACCACGACTCGCACCTGCTCCCAGACGCCAAGCCGATTTGGGAGACCAATTGCCCAGGATCGACAAGCTGACCATTGGGCAACGCTAGGCCTCCGATGCCCGAATCGCGTCTAGTCCGATGCTCCATCTCGCCACGGGGGATCGCGGTGCCCGCGCATGTTGGGCAAGAACTAGTTTGATGCTATGTATATTCTACTTCTCGTGGCATCCAATGCAAGTTCGGGCACAGAACAGCGAGGGCCTCGCTCCTCGCTGGCGACCTGGCCTCCGGCGCAGGTAAACGTCCGGCTGCCCCTACCCCTCAACGCGCGACTTGAGACACTCGTCAAGCTCGCCAACTCGGCCGGGGCAGGTACGAGGAGGAAAGAGATGCTTGCCGCGTTGGTTCTGGCCGCGGTGACGGAACCCCGAGTGCTGTCGAATCTGGTGGCTAGGTACCGAACGGCTGAGGCAGCTGAGGCGGCGCGCGGCCTTGGGGATGTTGATGTCTTGAGCAACGTAACGTACTCGCGAGGCCCTCGCAGAAGTCGCTGACCTCGGAGCTTCCGCGCGGAGGCAACGTTCCGGTGTGGCAGACTCATCGTGTGACCGACCTACCGCCTTGGCTCGCCCCGCTTCAGAGCAGGATCGATGAGGCGTTGTCCCATGGCGCTTGGGCCGCCTCGTGCGCCGCCTACGAGCGTGATGGCCGGGGCGAATTCGTTACGCGGACCAACGAGGATGTCCTCGCCACCATCCGGTTCCAGGCCCCCGGCGAGACGGCCGTGCGAGAGTGGCGCTGTTCACTTGGACTAGCCCTCATGCTTGCCGCTGGTGGGGCCCGCATCGAGCGTATCTCGTGTCCCGACGACCACGCCATCGGCTGGGTGGCCACGGCAGCCGTCAACATGTCTCGGCCGCTGCCAGCCGTCCCCGTTTGGCTTCCACTTCGTCCGATTGACCGGGGCCGGGGTTGGGCGGCGGTTTGCTACGACTTCCGGGGCACCTCGGCCCTGCCCCTGTCGCGGGTCCCGATGTCCGCGACCGGCGGCAGGCCGTTCGGTGAGGCACTGTCGGAGGCGGTCGCGAGGACGAAGATCCCAGGATTGAGCGGGAGGATGGACGCCGAGCGCCGGGAACTCGGCGAGGACTTCCCCGTCACAGCCGCCACAGCTGCAGCTGAAGTCTTCAACACTCCGGCCGCCATGGCCGGCGCCGATGCTGGGCTCGCCATGCTTCAGTGGCAGGTGTCCAGCCGTGGCCTCGCCGAGACCGACTGGACTTCCGTCGCGAGTTCGCCCGCGGTTGGCGGGTCGTCCCGGGCGCCGGGGCGCCGCGCCCGTATCCATGCCGAGGTCCAGAAGCACGCGCAGGAAGACGCGTTTGGTTCAGGGATTCATTCACCCCGCTCCATCCGGAATGTCGTCTCACTCAACGCGCCGGCCGGGACTTCCGACGAATCCGCCTCGTTGGGCGAGCTTCTCCCCGCAGAGCTTGACGTGGGTTCCGGCATCGAAATCGCTGACCTCTTGGCGTCGGCCGACCTGACGGACCGCGAGCGAGAGGTCTTTGAGCTTCAGTTCATCGGCGGCTTGAAGCAGGCCGAGATCGCCAAGCGCCTTGGCATTAGGCCTGGCACCGTCGCCAACCTGTCGGGCAAGGCTACGAAGAAAGTCCGGTCCAAGCTCACCGCTACGTAAAGAATCCGCTCCGCAGCTGCCCTTACTCGGTATGGACAGCTCAAGAGTCAGCACCTTCATCGCCATCTATCGCGGTCGCACGGCATCCGACGCTCGTCTCGTCGCCATAACTTCCGACCCCGCCATCGTCGCGCTGGTCGTCGGGCAGATGCTCGCCGATCAGGGCGACCGAACCGGCGACGATCCCGTAGTCGGCGCGATCGACCGCGCACGCCGACAGGGGCTTCGCCTGATCCGGCGCGAGCTTCGCGACCAGCGGCCATGACCTCGCCCGCCGAAGACCCTGGCTCGCCTTGGCTCGAGCCTGAGGATCGCGGGACCGCGACCCTGTCCGAGCTCGGCGATGTGCAGTACGTCGAAGACCTCCTTCGACCCGGCCGCATCGTCGTGTGGGCTGCCGAGGAGGGTTCGGGCAAGAGCTACGCGGTCGACGACGAACTTGCAATCCGAGTCGCCGTGGCGGGCGGGTCTTTCGCCGGGACGTGGCCGGTCCTCCGGACAGGGCGGGTCCTGGTGCTCTCCGAGATGCACGAGGATGACGACTTCGCCCGGGAGGAGACCGTCCTGACCTCGCTCGGCCTTGAGCGTTCGGCCCTACTGGATCACTACTACCGGTTGCCGCTTATGACCGCGGCCGGCGGCAGGCCGGCCCTGACGGTATCGGAGTGGCGGGAGTGGATCACGGCGTGGCTGCGCGACCATGAGGCCCTCCTGCTGGTGATCGACACCGCGACGAACGCGACTCAGGTCGATCCGTGGGGCCGTGAGATCCAGGCCGTGTTTCGGGACCTGCGGGTCATGCTGGCCACCTATCCGGCCCTGGCCGTGGTCCTGGTCGTGCACTGTCGCAAGCCGAGCGGCCGGGGCGATAGGCGCCTGTCCGATGTCCTTGGCGAATGGGGTCGCTGGTGTGATGTGGTCGTCCTCCAGGAGAACGACGGAGCGAGTCTGACGCGGACGAAGATCACCGTCCGCAAGCGGGTCTCCCACGAGCGGCGGATCGTCGCCACCAAGGCCGGAGGCTTGCTCGTCGATCCGCATGACCTCGTCGCCGAAGGCCCGAAGGTTGGGCTCAAGACGGTCGTCGATGTCATCGCTGGCGCCCCGGGCATGACCATCAAGGACCTCGCGGCGGCTATCAAGGTGGCGCCGTCGACGGCGGCGACCTACGCGCAGGAGGCCGAGCGCAGCAAGCAGATCGAGCGACGGAGGAGTGGCCCGAAGGGACAGCTCAGGCTGTATCGGGTTGTCGCCGACCAAGACGGAGGCGCTCTTTCCGAGCCTCCAGGTGCTTCCGGTGACCGTGTCGGAAGGTTCACCGAGGCCACGACCCCGAGCGATCCGGCTTCCTTCCGAGCTTCCGACGACCCTATAGGGTCGGAAGGAAGCCGGTCGGAAGGAGACGGCTGCATCTCCCTAGAGGACGGTTTCTTTGGCAGAGCGGGGACCGCCCCATGGGAGCGGGGGTCAGAGTGAGCGCCCAGCGGCCGTCCTCACTTCCGGGCCTGGCTCAAGGCTGCCACGCCCCGTCGGGCCAGACCCTGCGGATCCATCCGGACCGCCTCGTGCGGGTCCTCGCGGAGGGCCTGCGGACCATCGAGGAGCGTCGCGCCGCCGAGCAGACGGAGTCCCGGAACAGAGCAATCATCGTGCCCCGTCCCATGGAGGAACCAAGCGATGAGCCTGCCCCGGAACCCTGAGGACCTGCGTGGCCTGCGAGCGGCCATCTGGATCCGCGAGAGCACGCCCGGCCAGTTCGACCGCTACGGCCCCGAGACCCAGCGCCGTCTCATCGCGGCCGCAATGGTCCGCTTCGGCTTGGTCAGCAGCGGGATCGAGTTCAGCGTCGCCCGGTCAGGTTCGACCGTGTACCTGCATCGCACCATGCGTGAGGCGATCGCTGCGGCTCAAGCCGGGGCGTACGACGTGCTGGTCGCCGCCTTCGTCGATAGATGGCAGCGCAACGTTCGTCAAACGCTCAATGTCCTTGAAGACGACCTCCATCCGGCTGGCGTGGCTGTCTGGTTCTGCGACGAGGAGATCCTCTCCAGCTGCGAGCGCAACTGGGATCAGCTCGTCGATCTGGCCAAGGCCGCCGAGTCCTGGCTGCGGCGCCACCGCCGCCGGGTCAAGGAGGGCCTCGCCGCCAAGCTGGCGTCGAAGCGCGACCCCGGCGGCCGCCCGCCCTTCGGCTTCCGGCGCAACGAGGACAAGATCATCGAGATCGATCCGGAGCGGATCGAGGTGGCCAGGCGTGCCTTTGGCCTGGCTCTTGAGCGACTCACGGACCGGGAGATCGCGGCACGCCTGGGCCTGCCGCTGTGCACCGTGCGCGGCATCCTGACCTCGCCGCTGTATGTCGGCCGGCTCCGCGACGGCGGCCCCGCGAACTGGCCGCCGGTGATCGACGTCACGAGCTGGAACGCCGTGGCTCAGATCCGGGCCGCGCGCTGCCGCCGGACCCCGGGCCGCCCCGAGACGCGCCGGACCTACCTACTGCCGATGCTCGAATGCGAGGCCTGTGGACGGCGGCTCGTCGGTGACAAGGATCGCTATCGCCATATCAATGCCTGCGAGCCGTTCAGGGCCGTGGCACCTCAGCCGGAGCGACCCACCCGCGGCCAGCACCTGCGCATCCCGGGCCAGAGCTACCCGAGGATCGACTTCGAGTCGCTCGTGCCCCTCGTCCTGCAACGGGTCAGCCTTGGCGCAGCCGATATCGCCTCCACCGTCTCGCTGTACCACTCCATGCGGGGTCCTGGTCCGGACCCTCTGGCCCTGGCGAGGATCGCGCACGAGCGGGAGCGGGCGGCGTCCAGGTTCCTCGTACAGCGCGACATGGCCGCTCTGGAGGCCGACATGGCCCGTCTCGACGAGGAGGAGCGAGCCGCCAGGGGGAGCGTGCCAGCAGAACCGATACCGCCTGCCGAGATCCGGCGCTATCTGGAGCACCTGCCGGAGTGGTGGGCTGCCGTGGGGCCCGACGATCGCAAGGCCCTCGCAGAGACGCTCTTCGCCAAGATCAGGGTTCTGGGCAACCGAAGGGCTATAATAGAACCGACGTTCGAAGCGGCCGCTCGGGGCCTGCCCGAGGCGTTCGGAATAGATGAGGTCGATATGGTCGGGGCGAGAGGA